>JGI24891J29808_1000047_pt1 | contig 168539 bp, 156 predicted proteins | sample FreactcultuFSWF8_FD_29808 | JGI IMG/M metagenome (IMG submission 29808) | reverse complement strand
CAGCGTGCGTTCTAGACCCATTCCAAAAGCGAAGCCGCTGTAAACATCTGGATCAATTCCAGCTGCACGCAATACTTTTGGATTAACCATTCCGCAGCCACCCCACTCAATCCAGCGGCCGTTGAAGTAGAAATCAACCTCGGCGCTTGGTTCGGTGAATGGGAAGAAGGATGAGCGAAGACGGGTCTTTACATCGGGCCCAAAAATGGAGCGCGCGAAGTGATCAAGCGTTCCTTTGAGGTCTGCCATTGTGATGCCTTTGTCGATCACTAGGCCCTCAACCTGAGAAAAGACAGGTGTGTGAGTCGCATCTAACTCATCGGCGCGATACGTGCGGCCTGGGCAGATGACGTAAATCGGTGGCTTCTCTTGAAGCATGGTACGAACTTGGACCGGAGAGGTATGAGTGCGAAGCACCAAGTGTGAATCCAGTGGTTCGATGAAGAATGTATCTTGCATAGTGCGCGCTGGATGATCTGCAGGAATGTTGAGGGCATCGAAATTAAGCCACTCTGCTTCGAGTTCGGGTCCTTCGGCTACGCGATATCCCATTCCTAGAAAGAGATCGCAGATCTCGTTAGTCAAAATGGTGAGTGGATGCAGGCCACCTTGAGGTGTTCGTCTAGCAGGAATGGACACGTCGACTCGCTCTTCAATCAGGACTCTCTCATCGCGCTGTGCCTCGAGCACTTTTGATCTAGCCTCAAAAGCTGTGGCGATCGCAGATTTAGCCTGACCAACGATTTTTCCAAATTCTGCACGAGCGCTGGCATCGAGTGAGCCCAACTCTTGGCTGAATTTAGCCACGGGAGATTTATCTCCTACATGGTTGATCTTTACCTCTTTGAGAGCTTCGAGGTCAGGCGCTGTAGAGATGGCTTCTAACGCTGCGAGCTTGGCTGCTTCAACGCCATCTGCTGAAAGATGAGGAGAGGTCATAATGATTAAGCCTACTAAGAATTGCCGCTTTGAGAGACGAAATACATAGCGATTGCGGCCGCAGAAGCCACATTAAAGCTCTCGGCATAACCCTTCATCGGTATCTTGATCAGCGAGAATTCAGGAGGCAATTCGGGCAGTCCGCGCGCTTCATTTCCAAAGACCATGATGAGAGGCGCTGCTCCATCAATGGAGTTGAGCTCTACTGAAGCTTTTCCATCAAAGGCTGAAATCTTCAATTGGTGTTGAGCAGCAAATGCGTTGAGATCTTCCAAACTCACATCTGTCGCAACTGGAATATTCCACATAGAGCCAGCGGTTGATCGAATAACTTTCGGACTGTAAACATCAACGCTATTTTCGCTAAAGACGACGAGATCGAACCCACACGCATCGGCTGTGCGTATCGCTGTGCCAGCATTTCCTGGATCTTGAATCTGCCAAAAGTAGGCGACCTTCTTTATTGAACCAGCAGTAAATTTTGCGAGATCTGTCGGCATGTATTTGCAGATTGCCAGAATTCCTTGTGGTGACTCTGTCTCTGCCATTGCAGACATCACCTGTTCGCTCACCATCATGCACTCATGTTGGTCGAGTTGGGATTGTGAGAATTCAGCCAAGAGGCGCAAAAGGCCAGCATCAGTGAGGTACATGCGCACGATGCGCGGAGCAAAACTTACTTTTGGATCGAGCGCAGACCGCAGACTCTGTAGGCCATCAGCGACAAAAATATGTTCTAGGTTCCGGAGTTTTTTACCTCGTGAACCCAAAAGAGCCTTCACTCTCTCGACATGCGGAGACTGAAGGCTCGTGATTGGTGCGTGGGTCATGCAGGGATATTCTGGCGTGCAACCTCTACTAGTTGTGCAAACGCAGCAGGATCATTTGTTGCAAGCTCTGAAAGTAGACGACGATCTACTTCGATTCCAGCAGCCTTGATGCCCTGGATGAAGCGGTTGTAGGTAAGACCATGTTCGCGAGCACCAGCATTGATGCGCTGAATCCATAGTTGGCGGAAATCGCCCTTCTTATCCTTACGGTGATCAAAGGCATAGACCATTGAGTGAGTGACTTGCTCTTTCGCCTTAGTGAAAAGACGTGAACGTTGTCCGCGATAACCCGCAGCACGCTCGAGAGTTGTACGACGCTTCTTTGCAGCGTGGACGCCGCGTTTTACTCTTGCCATGTTCTATTACCCCTTACTTCAAACCGAGCATGCGCTTGGCTGTGACGGTTACGGTCTTCTTGCCAGTCGCATCGTTGCTCAAACGACGTGTGACGCGTGATGACTTGTGCTCAAGAAGGTGGCGCTTTCCTGCGCGCTCATGCATGATCTTGCCGGTGCCAGTAAGACGGAATGTCTTCTTAGCTCCACTATGGGTCTTCATCTTCGGCATTTCATGCCTCCTTTTTAGCTCGTAGTACAACGTTGGTGGTGCGTTAAAAAATTATTCTGATACTGCAACTTCTGGTGCCGCAACAACTGCAGCTGCCTTTGGCTCAGAGATAGATTTTGTAGCTGCCTTAGGTTCTGGCTTCTTAGCCTGAGTCTTTTTCAAGACTGGACCGAGAACCATAGTCATGCTCTTGCCTTCTTTCTTTGGAGCGAACTCCACGAAAGCAACATCTGCTACTTCTTCTGCCAACTTCATTAGCAAGCGATAGCCCATCTCTGGTCTTGTCTGCTCGCGACCTTTGAATTGAACAGTTACCTTCACCTTGTCCCCCGCTTTGAGGAATCGGGCGATATGCGCCTTTTTCGTCTCATAATCATGAGGTTCGATCTTCAATCCAAAACGAATTTCTTTCACCACGATGTGGGTTTGATTCTGTCGTGCTTCGCGTGCTTTCTGTGCGATCTCGTACTTATACTTTCCGAAATCCATGATCTTGCACACGGGCGGCTTGGCATCTGGTGAGATTTCTACGAGATCTAAACCAACTTCATCTGCCATATTCAAAGCAGTTGCGAGGTCTACGATTCCGACTTGCTCTCCAGTAAAACCAATCAGACGAATCTCCGAAGCTCGGATTCGATCGTTGATTCTTTGTTCAGCGCTGATAACTCTTCCTCTCGTGTCATTAACTGCAACTAGCTGCCACCAAATTGATGAGCAGTTAGATAACAAATGGAGAGGTCGCGCAAAAAAGAAGCCCAGCAAAAAGCAGGCAATTTCTTGACCAACCAGCCGAAGCCAGTGAGGTGGGAGCGACAAACTCCACTTGATGGGTCACATACTACAGGAATGCCCCCTTGGGGGCGAAATTCGGGCTATCCCCCGATCGCGTGGACTCCACCATCTACGTGGATGATCTCGCCGGTGGTCATTGGGAACCAATCTGAGAGTAGCGCCACGGCTCCGCGAGCGGCAGGGACTGGATCTTCGGCGTTCCAAACCAGTGGAGAGCGAGAGTTCCAGACGTTTTCAAACTCATCAAATCCTGGAATCGCCTTAGCCGCAATGGTCTTGAGTGGTCCAGCCGCGATCAAATTGACTCGGATATTCGACTTTCCGAGGTCACGAGCTAGGTAGCGAGATGCCGACTCAAGGCCTGCCTTTGCCACGCCCATCCAGTCGTATTTAGGCCAAGCCACAGTTGCATCAAAGGTGAGTCCAACAATGCTTGCACCTGACTCCGGGAAGAGATCTTTAGTGGCCATTGCTAGAGACTTATACGAGAAAGTTGATGTATGGACGGCAATCGCAACATCTTCCCATGTTGTGTTGAGGAAATTTCCGCCAAGAGCCGCTTGCGGTGCAAAGCCGATTGAGTGAACAACTCCATCGAGGTGTGGGACGTGCTTTTTGATCTCGCCTGCAAGGGCATCGAGTTGCTCTTGATTGGTGACATCGAGCTCGATGACAGGCGCTGGCTTAGGAAGACGGCCCGCAATGCGAGTGGTCAGTGACATGCTTCGTCCAAAACCAGTCAAAATAACGTTTGCACCCTCTTCTTGAGCAAGGCGTGCGATATGAAATGCAATTGAGCCATCTGTCAGTACACCAGTGACCAGGATATTTTTTCCGCTTAGAAGTGCCATTAGTGACCCATCCCCATTCCTCCGTCGACGGGGATTAACGCCCCAGTGATGTAACTTGCTTCGGGTGAAGCGACAAACTGAACTACGGACGCAATCTCCTCGGGTGAGCAGAAACGGCCTAGTGGGATCTGCGAAATATATTTATCTCGAAGGCTCTCATTGAGAGTCGATGTCATATCAGTCTCCACAAAGCCTGGCGCAATGACATTGAAGGTAAGTCCGCGAGATCCATATTCACGAGCGAATGCACGAGCCATGCCGATCAATCCGCTCTTTGTCGCCGCATAGTTGACCTGGCCGGCCGAACCTAACATTCCTACAACTGAACCGATAAAAATCACTCGACCGCTGCGCTTTTTCATCATTGGCGCGAGGGCTTTTTGGGCAGTACGAAAAGCGCCAGTGAGATTGGTGTTCACCACATCCTGAAAGTCAGTCTCACTCATCCTCATCGAGAGGCCATCTTTGGTGATTCCAGCATTGGCTACAAGTACATCAACAGCTCCGTAGGTCTGCTCTATTTCGGCAAAAGCGCGATCCACGCTCGCTTGGTCAGTGACATCCATCTGTACGCCAACGAGTCCCCCGGGAGCCCCGCCGGAGCGATAGGAAACGATCGCCAAGTCGCCCTCGCGCGCAAAAGCTCGGGCAATCGAGAGTCCGATTCCACGATTGCCGCCGGTGACAAAGACCACTCTGGGCTTCTTGGCAGCATCTAGGTTCTGATCAGGCAGTTGGCTCGACATGTGAGCAGATTAACCGTTACTAGCCCGTAGTTAAAAGAGGCGCGGTGAGCGGATCAGATTTACTCTTGGAGTATGAAACTCTTAAGGGGACTAGGCAAAAAGAAGGATAAATCTGCTAATCCGGCAAGCAACCTAGCGGGCAACCGAAGCCAGAAGAGTTCACCAATCATGGCCACATCCACCACAGTCCATGCAATTACAAATACACAAATTGGGTTAACCCAAGATCAACGCCACCGCCAAAGAGCATATTTCGCCTCAATGATGGTTCGCACCTTCTGCTTCATAGCTGCCATAGTCCTTCACAACCCGTACCGCCCATTTGCTATCGCAGGGGCTTTAATTCTCCCCTATGTCGCAGTGGTCATGGCAAATGCTGGAAAAGAACGGCCTAGCGAATCTAATGCGTTTGTCTTACACCAACCTCGCAAGTCGCTACCAAATCTCTCAGACCTTTAGGGTACTCCTGCTCGATCTATTCACCATTCCTACCGTGAAGAACCTGGCGTTGGTAGAGTTCGAAATACAATCCGCGTCGATCTACTAACTCTTGGTGCTTTCCAATTTCGACGACACGACCTTTCTCTAAAACAACTATCTGATCGGCGCTCTGAATTGTAGAAAGTCTGTGCGCGATCACAATGCTTGTTCGACCTTTGAGTGCAACTTCTAAAGCCGCTTGAACGAGTGCTTCATTCTCCGAATCTAAGTGCGCGGTTGCTTCATCCAAAATAACAATGCTTGGCGATTTAAGAAGTAGTCGAGCGATAGCCAATCGCTGCTTCTCGCCACCACTGAGTCTGTGGCCGCGCTCACCGACTATGGTCTCCAGGCCATTAGGTAAGGTTTGGATAAACCCCCAAATCTGGGCTGCCTTACACGCCTCAACCATTTCTTCCAGCGTTGCATCACTCTTCGCATATTTCAAATTAGCTGAGATGGTGTCGTGGAACATGTGAGAATCTTGAGTCACTACCCCAATTGTCTTGCGCAGTGAAGCGAGTGAAACATTACGAATATCAATATCGCTAATTTCGATCGCGCCAGATGTCACATCGTATAGTCGTGGAACGAGGCCAGAGATGGTGCTCTTACCTGCTCCCGAAGGGCCCACTATTGCCGTAAATGATCCCGGCTCGCAATAAAAACTCACATCATCAAGCACTACGCCAGAATCAACTATCTCTTTTTTAGCAACCAGTTCAAGTGAAGCCAGTGAAATTTGATCAGCGGTTGGATAAGAGAAGTGAACGTGGTCGAATCGAACAGAAGGGATCTGATCCGGCAGGTTGACGGCACCAGGTGCGTCTTGAACCATTGGTTCTAAATCAAGGACTTCAAAGACTCGCTCAAAAGAGACAAGTGCGGTCATCACATCGACCCGAACATTTGAGAGTGAGGTAAGTGGTCCATATAGTCTGGCGAGCAACGTCGTGATAGCCAAGAGTGAACCGACAGTAATAGCACCGCTTATTGCGAGGTGCCCCCCAATTCCATAAGCAATGGCTGTTGCAATTGCAGCAACCGACGTGATAGACAGAAAGAAGATGCGATTGAGCATGGCTACTTCTATACTGATGTCGGCTACCTTGCGCGCCTTACCGCTAAAGGATTTTCGTTCAGTCTCTGGTTCTCCGTAAAGTGACACGAGCAGCGCGCCTGAAACGTTAAAGCGTTCTGTCATAGTGGATGACATCTCAGCATTGATATTAAATGAATCTCGAGTGAGATCAGCAATTTTCTTGCCCACCCATTTTGTCGGAAAGAGAAAGAGCGGAAGTAGCGCGAGGGCAAGTAGGGTAATTTGCCACGAAAGAACGAGCATTGCGCCTGCTACCAAACTGAGAGTAAGAATATTGCTGATCACACCAGAGAGCGTGTCTGTGAAAGCATTTTGTGCACCGATAACATCTGAGTTGATACGAGATATGAGGGCGCCAGTTTGAGTGCGAGTGAAAAATGCGATGGATTGGCGCTGAACATGTTCAAAAACTTGAGAGCGCATCTGGAATATCAGGCCTTCGCCGATACGTGCAGAAAACCAACGGCCAGTTAGATTCGTCAACATATCTATGATCGCAATGAATCCTACGATTAGTGCGAGTTCAGTGACCAGACGCCCTTTGTGGGGTATTACCCCATTGTCGATGAGGGATTTAAGAAGCAATGGGGCTGCCACCGTAAGAAGTGAATCTACAACTACCGTGACGAGGAAACAGGCGAGATAAAACTTAAAGGGCTTGGCGAACTGCCAAATCCTGCGGATCGTTCCATCCTTAAGTTTTACATTCTTGACTGATTGGTCTCTCGTCAGGGAACGCAGGGCTGCTCTATTTCCGCCACCACCGCCAGCTGCTCGCATAGACATCTAGTACGTACGTCCTTTCGAGATCTCATCAAACGAGAAGCGACAAATCAAACAGTGAATCCGATGGCTCGTAGTTGTTCGCGGCCATCGTCAGTAATCTTGTTCGGACCCCAAGGTGGCATCCATACCCAGTTAATATGAACATCGCTTGTAATGCTGGACAACACTGTGCGGGCTTGCTCTTCGATAACGTCTTGAAGCGGACAAGCGGCTGAAGTAAGAGTCATTTGAAGTACGGCGATGTTGCCTTCTTCTACGCTCATGTCATAGATCAACCCGAGGTCGACAACATTGATGCCGAGCTCCGGATCGATAACATCCTTCAGCGCTTCAGTCACCTGATCGATCGTAGCCAATTGCTCGCTCATTGCTCTCTCCTCCAACTTGTATCAGCTTGTATTGCTGCATCTTTAAATGCCATCCAACCCAGCAGTGCGCATTTTACGCGTGCTGGAAATTTTGAAACGCCGGCAAGGGCAATAGCGTCCTCAAGAACATCTTCATTCCCGACCATAGCTCCTTTGCTTGCCATAAGAGCTGAAAACTCATCAAGAATGCTAAATGCCGCGTCGACACTCTTCCCCAAAACCAAATCGCTCATAATCGAAGAGCTTGCCTGCGAAATCGAACACCCAACGCCATCCCAGACAAGATCGGTGATTATGCCATTGGTAACAGCGAGCGAGAGGGTAATCTCATCGCCACAGCTTGGATTGACGTGATGTACTTGAATTTCTCCAGTAGGCAAACCTTTGTGATGAGGGTTCTTGTAGTGATCCAAGATCACCTCTTGATACAAGGAATCTAGTTCCATTTAACGCTTCCTAAAGTAGTCACGAGCCGCAGTTACAGACTCAAGCAGTACATCAACATCGCTCATATCGTTGTAGAGATAGAAAGATGCACGGGTTGTACCGCTCACGCCTAACTTGCGAATAAGGGGCCAAGCGCAGTGGTGGCCAGTGCGCACCGCAACACCAAATTGGTCCATAACCTGCCCAACATCGTGTGGGTGTAAACCATCAATGACGAAGGAGATCACTCCCCCGCGATCCTCGAGTGTCTGCGACCCAAGAATCTTCACATCTGCAATCTCACGCAGACCATCAAGTGCGCGTTTGGTAAGTTGGAGTTCCCAGTTATGAATATTCTCAAGTCCCACACTCTGCAAATATTTCAATCCTGCAGCTAGACCGACAGCCTGTGCCATGTTGGGTACGCCGGCTTCAAAACGCTTCGGTGCATCGGCCCATGTTGCATCTGTCATCGTGACTGACTCAATCATGGAGCCGCCGAAAAGCATCGGTTGCATTCCGTCCAAAAGATCGGACTTTCCCCATAAGACGCCAACGCCGGTGGGACCAAGAGCCTTATGTCCAGAAAATGCAAGGAAATCGATCCCAAGATCGCGCGGAGCAACTGGCATATGCGGAACTGATTGGCACGCATCTAGAACAAAGAGCGCACCTACTGCATGGGCGGCAGAAATTATTGGCGCAATATTTGGGATTGAACCTAAAACGTTAGACTGATGCGTGATTGCAACAATTTTGCATTTCTCGGTGATAACGGATGAGATATTCGAAAGATCGAGGGAACCATCTTCTCGTGCACTAAACCATTTGAGCACTGCGCCAGTGCGCTTAGCGAGCTCCTGCCATGGAATCAGATTGGCATGGTGCTCGAGTTCGGAGAGAACAATTTCATCACCCGGCCCGACATGATGCGCACTTCGTGGATTTCCAAAGGCATAGGCGAGAATGTTGAGACTCTCCGTCGCGCTTTTGGTGAAAATTATTTCATCAGAGCCGACGCCAAGAAAATCGGCAACATCGCTTCGTGCCCCGTCAAAAGCCTCGCTCGCCCGCTCAGCAAGGAGGTAGCTTCCGCGATGAACTGCAGCGTTGCTGGTGTAGTAAAAATTGCTCTCAGCTTCTATGACGCTCCGTGGCTTTTGAGAAGTTGCACCGCTATCTAGAAATACCAAGCGCTTTGCCCCACGCATCGATTGCTCGAAGATGGGGAAATCTGCTTTGATGGCAGCTACATCCAAAACGCTTTTCATGACTAGTGCGTGCTTCTTTCTTTGTGAGGATCGTTAAGCAGGCAGATATTCCGCGTAGCCGTTTTCTTCGAGCTTATCCGCAAGCTCCGGTCCACCTTCTTCAACGATGCGGCCGCCCGCGAATACGTGAACGAAGTCAGGTTTGATGTAACGCAAGATGCGTGTGTAGTGCGTAATCAACATAATTCCAAGATCTTGATTCGACTTCACTCGATTGACGCCTTCAGAGACGATGCGAAGCGCATCCACATCGAGACCAGAATCTGTCTCATCCAAAATTGCTATCTTTGGCTTAAGGAGTTCCATCTGCAAAATTTCGTGGCGCTTCTTCTCTCCGCCAGAGAATCCTTCATTGACGTTTCGTTCAGCAAAAGCTGGATCCATGCTTAGCTCTGACATCGCTGTCTTTACTTCGCCAACCCAGGTGCGAACTTTTGGAGCTTCTCCACGAATCGCAGTCACAGCAGTTCGCAAGAAGTTAGAAACAGAAACTCCAGGAACTTCGACCGGGTACTGCATGGCCAAGAAGAGACCTGCTTTAGCGCGCTCATCGACTGTCATAGCAAGTACATCGACGCCGTCCAGTGTCACGGTGCCGCTGGTAATTGTGTACTTAGGGTGACCCGCGATTGAGTAGGCCAGAGTCGATTTACCAGAGCCGTTTGGCCCCATGATCGCATGAGTCTCTCCGCTTTTGATGGTGAGATCTACGCCTTTGAGAATCTCCTTCGAGCCTTCTTCGGTTGTAACGCTGACATGTAAATCCTTGATGATTAATGTGCTCATTATTTTCCGCTCTCTTCTGTTTTCTGAGAAATTGTGACTACATCGCCATTACGTGTGACGCTAAAAGTTTCTAGGGGTGCAACCGCTGGTGGGGTTAGGGCTGCTCCGGTACGCAGATCAAATTCGGCGCCATGCAACCAACACTCGATTTTGTGATCTGTAATTTCGCCTTCAGAAAGCATGGCATCGGCATGAGTGCAAAGGTCAGAAACTGCAAAGACCTCTTCACCAATACGTGCTACGCAGACTTTCTTGCCGGCTAAGTCGATTTGATGTGGCTTGCCTTCGATGAGGGACTGATATGAAATCTCCATTATTGGGCAACCTCCGAGAGTTCTTTATCGATACGAGCCATGATCCGCTCCTCTACTTCACTCAAGTGAAGCTTGGAGATGATTTCCGCAAAGAAGCCGCGGATAACCAGGCGACGAGCTTGCTCTGCAGGAATGCCTCGTGACTCTAAATAAAAGAGTTGTTCGTCATCGAAGCGACCTGTAGTACTCGCGTGGCCCGCTCCGACAATGTCACCAGTTTCGATCTCGAGATTTGGGACTGAATCTGCGCGAGCTCCATCAGTGAGTAGAAGATTTCGATTGAGCTCATAGGTATCTGTTCCTTGGGCTGCCGCCTTGATGAAGACATCGCCAATCCATACTGTTCGAGCCAAGTCGCCAGCCAGTGCGCCTTTGTAGTTCACTCGAGACTTAGCGTTCGGGCAGTCATGCTCAACATGAACACGATGCTCTAAATGTTGGCCATCAGTTGCGAAATAGAGTCCGTTGAGTTCTGCGCTCGAACCTGGGCCGGTGTACTCAACTGTCGGCAAGAGTCTGACAACAGAACCACCAACGGTGATTACATGCGACGTGAATGTTGCATCCTTTGCAATAACTGCATGGTGTCTGGCCGCATGAACTGAGCCAGTCTCCCACTCTTGCAAGGTTATGAAACGTAAGTTGGCCCCATCTTCAAGAATAATTTCGATATCTTCACCCAGAACGCTCTGACCCATATTAGATATCACTACTGTTGCATGAGCATGCGAACCGACGAGAATGAGTAAGCGAGAGGCCTCAGCCTCGAGCCCAGCAGAATTTCGATTGAGAAAAATAGGTTCTTGTAGTTCGTTGTGCGCAGAAATTCGAAGTACCGAAACCTGCGAGACGGCTTCTGCAACCCGCAAGGAGATTTGGTCGTCAGTGTGAGTGCGCAGCGGGAAATCCGCAGCGTTTTCTAGTGACATCGAGGTTCCGGCCGGAAGGTTCTGGGCGATCAACGAAGGTCGATCAACGAGTGTTATCGAGCTCTCGTGAAGTCCTCCTAGGCGAGTGAGCGGAGTAAAACGCCACGCTTCTTCGCGTCCGGTTGGGGTCAAATAGTTTGTTGTTGCAAGCGACATTACCCAACTGCTCCTTCCATTTGAAGTTCGATCAAACGATTGAGCTCAAGTGCATATTCCATAGGAAGTTCACGCGCAATCGGTTCGATAAATCCGCGAACGATCATTGCCATGGCTTCGTCTTCAGATAGACCGCGTGACATGAGGTAGAAAAGTTGATCATCGCTGATTTTCGAAACGGTAGCTTCGTGTCCCATCGAGACATCATCTTCTCGAATATCAACGTAAGGGTAAGTATCAGAGCGCGAAATCGTGTCTACCAAAAGCGCGTCACACTTAACGGTCGACTTGGAGTGGTGCGCACCAGGTTGTACTTGAACTAGTCCGCGATATGACGTACGTCCGCCACCGCGAGCAACTGATTTTGAGATGATCGTTGAAGAGGTGTACGGCGCAGCATGAACCATCTTGGCACCTGCATCTTGGTGCTGACCTTCACCTGCAAATGCAATCGAGAGAGTCTCGCCTTTGGCATGCTCGCCCATAAGAAAGACTGCAGGATATTTCATGGTTACCTTCGAACCGATATTTCCATCGATCCACTCCATAGTTGCACCTTCAGCGCAGGTCGCGCGCTTTGTTACGAGGTTGTACACGTTGTTCGACCAATTTTGGATCGTCGTATAACGCACACGAGCATTTTTCTTAATGATAATTTCAACGACGGCCGAGTGCAGCGAATCTGATGAGTAGATTGGTGCAGTGCAGCCCTCTACATAGTGAACGTAAGAACCTTCGTCGGCAATAATCAACGTGCGTTCAAATTGACCCATATTCTCGGTGTTGATGCGGAAATATGCCTGCAGTGGAATATCTACATGTACGCCTTTTGGTACATAAATGAATGAACCACCTGACCAGACTGATGTATTAAGTGCTGCGAATTTGTTATCTCCGACAGGAATTACTGTTCCGAAATACTCCTTGAAGAGCTCTTCGTGTTCGCGAAGTCCACTATCGGTATCGACGAAAATCACGCCGAGCTTCTCGAGATCTTCGCGGATTGAGTGATAAACAACTTCTGACTCATATTGCGCAGCGACGCCGGCTACCAAACGATTCTTCTCCGCATCTGGAATACCGAGCCGGTCATAGGTGTTTCGGATATCTTCAGGCAAATCTTCCCAAGACGTTGCTTGCTTCTCCGTTGAGCGAACGAAGTATTTAATGGTGTCAAAGAAAATTCCTGAGAGGTCGCTTCCCCAGCTAGGCATTGGCTTCTTTTCAAATAGCCCAAGTCCTTTGAGGCGAAGGTCAAGCATCCATTGAGGCTCGCTCTTCTTGGCGGAGATGTCACGGACAACCGCTTCATCGAGTCCACGTTTTACATCTGACCCGGCATCGGTCTTATCGGACCAGCCGTACTCATAATTTCCAATACCTTCTAATTCTGGATGTAGGACGGTATCGCTCATGATTTGACTCCATCATTGGTGAGATTGGCATTGTTGCCTTGAGGAATTTGAGGAATTTGAGGAATTTGAGAAATTTGAGAAATTTGAGAAGGTGTGTGTGGAATATATGTCGTACATACGCCATCACCGCGTGCGATCGTTGCAAGTCGCTGCACATGCGAGCCTAGTAATTGAGAGAAGATTTCGGTCTCGGCTTCACAGAGCTCACTAAATTGTGAGGCGACATGCGCGATCGGACAATGATGCTGGCAGAGCTCAATTCCAATTGCAGTCGACTTAACTGTTGTTGCATAACCTTCTTGATTAAGAAATGTAGCTAAGCCATCGATTTTGCCTGACTGAGTTTTAGCTCGCGCAACACGCTGCCCACCTAGTCGTGCAATCTCCTGCGCACGCGCATTGGCAAAGTCTGCCACCAAGTTGCTATCTGGAACGTTAGACATAAAACGAAGTGCAGAAACGGCAAGGTCGTCATAGGAGTGCTCGAACGTAGCGCGTCCTAAATCTGTAAGGACAAAGACTTTCGAAGGTCGTCCGCGACCACGCGCAACCTTGGTGGATCGATAAGGCTCTTTGGCCTCCAAGATGCCCGCCTCGAGGAGGAGATCTAAATGGCGACGGATTCCGGCCGCCGTCAGACTGAGCTTGCTTGCCAGGTCGGCAGCGCTCAAAGGTCCGTTTTCAAGAATGGTGCGGGCGACTAAATCCCGCGTCTTATCCTCATTCTTTTTCACAACATAAGTGTTGCGTAAATCGACCTTTTCCGCCACTTGGAGCCCGAATCCGCTTTCGTGTAAATCCAGGCACGCTCACACGGGATAGGCTACGAGCGTGAACTTAGTGAGTCTGATTTACACCACACTCGTAGTGCTTCAAACCCTTCTCGTACTCACCGGCGGTGCGGTACGCCTGACAGGCTCAGGGCTCGGTTGCCCCACCTGGCCAGATTGCGTCGGCGGTTCACTAGCCCCCGTCCCCCACCAAGCTCAGGGAACCCTCCATTCGTGGATTGAGTTCGGAAACCGACTGCTCACCGTCCTTCTCATCCTCGCGATATTTGCTGCAATTGTTGGAGCTTTCCGTTGGGGTCGTGCACGCGCAGATTGGGCGATGATTCGCAATCTTGCGATTATCCAATTCCTGGGAATTGTGGCTCAGATCGTGCTCGGCGGAATCACAGTGCTCACCAAACTTAACCCATTCTCGGTCTCATCCCACTTCCTGCTTTCAATACTATTAATTGGCGCATCTGCCTCGCTTCGCCAACGAATGGTTAACTCGCCTCGAACCAACGTCCTACCAACCACGTTGTGGCTTATTCGCGCGCTCCTAGTATTGAGCGGCATCGTGATCATGCTCGGAACTGTTGTCACGGGAAGCGGACCTCACGCTGGAGATATTCAAGCCAAGCGATATCACATAGATCCTCGACTGATTAGTTGGATGCATGCCGATGCGGTCATTGCACTCATTACTCTGACCATTGGACTGATATTGGTGGTTAGAGTTTCAGAAACCGTAACCAACCGTGCACTCGTTGGTAAGCAAGCCATGCTTTTCTTATCCATATGTCTTGGACAAGGCCTCATCGGCTACATCCAATACTTCACGCACCTTCCTGAAGGCCTCGTTGCGCTTCATCTCTTGGGAGCCGCATGCATCTGGCTCGCCATGTGGAATATCGCTTTTACCTCACACGCACTATCCCGCACCACGTTATCTACTCACTAACGACCGACTAACTAACAAATCTCACGAACATCGAAAACTGAAGAAAGAGGAATTACATGAATAGCACTCCACTCGCGCGCAACACCTGGACTGAAAACGATGATAAGGCGGTTGTTGTCGCTCGCGCGCTTGCAATGGATGCAGTACAGAAGGCTGGCCATGGCCACCCTGGCACAGCTATGTCATTAGCTCCTGCTGCTTATACGTTATTCCAACGTTTCCTACGCCACGATCCAACGGATTCGCAATGGCTAGGCCGAGATCGCTTCGTACTTTCTTGTGGACACTCATCACTCACACTTTACATTCAACTCTTCCTTTCTGGTTATGGTCTCTCACTCGATGATCTCAAGGCATTTCGTACTCATAATTCCCTTACTCCGGGACACCCTGAATATGGCCACACCAATGGCGTAGAAGTTACAACTGGTCCTTTGGGAGCCGGTATTTCAATGGCTGTTGGCATGGCAATGGCTGCTCGTTATGAAAAGGGTTTGTTGGATCCAGAGAGCACAACATCTCTCTTTGATCACAACATTTGGGTGATCTGTTCAGATGGCGATCTTGAAGAAGGCGTCAGCGGTGAAGCTTCATCAGTGGCCGGAACCCAATCTCTCGGCAATCTCAAAATGATCTACGACGATAACCGCATCTCTATCGAAGGTGACACCCACGTTGCTTTCACAGAAGATGTAACGGCTCGCTATCGTGCATATGGTTGGAAGGTTATTGAAGTCGCCGCGCTTTCCGATGGCAACGTTGATCGCGAAAAGCTTGAAGCCGCAATGATTGAGGCAGAGAAAATTTCTGATCTGCCTGTGCTTATTCGCATGCACAGCACTATCGCTTGGCCAGCTCCAACTGCACAGGGAACCGCAGAATCGCATGGCTCTGCTCTCGGAGCTGACGAGATTGCTGCAACAAAAGTTCTTCTCGGACTTAATCCAGAAGAGAGCTTTATGGTTCCTGCCGAAGTATTGACTCACGCACGCGAAGTTATTACGCGTGGCAAGGCTGCACATGCGCAGTGGGATGCAGAATTTAAATCATGGGCGCAAGCTAACCCAGAGCGAGCCGCGCTTCTTGAGCGCCTACGTTCACATGAGCTTCCTGCAGGGTGGGAGAACGCGCTTCCAGAGTTCCCAGCTGGCAAGGATGTAGCAACCCGCGCCGCATCTGGAAAAGTCATTAATGCCATTGCTGGAGTACTTCCTGAGTTCTGGGGTGGATCTGCGGACCTCGCAGGCAGTAATAACACCACAATCAACTCAAGCAGCTCATTTTTGCCTGCTAGCAGCGCAATGGAAGGAGCCGATCCTTATGGTCGCGTCATCCACTTTGGAATTCGTGAGCATGCAATGGGCGGCATCCTCAATGGAATTGCACTCCATGGATTGAGCAAGCCATTTGGTGGAACATTCCTCGTATTTAGTGATTACATGCGCGGAGCTGTTCGCTTGGCAGCGCTTATGAACATTCCTGTGACATTTGTTTGGACCCATGACTCCATTGGACTTGGCGAAGATGGTCCAACTCACCAGCCAATCGAACACATCGCATCACTTCGCTTGATTCCAAACCTCGCAGTGATTCGTCCAGCCGATGCCAATGAGACAACAGTTGCTTGGCGCGAAGTAATCAAGCGTGCAAAGCCAGCAGGCCTTGCACTATCTCGCCAAAATCTTCCTGTCCTCGACCGAACCGTATTTGCAAGCGCACAAGGTGTTGCAAATGGTGCATATGTCCTTAGCGATAGCGAAGGCACTCCAGATGTCATCATCATTGCCACTGGTTCTGAAGTTGCGCTAGCGATCACTGCGCAAACCACACTCAAGGAACAGGGCATCAAAGCTCGCGTTGTTAGCGCACCATGCCTTGAATGGTTTGAGCAAAAAAGTGAGGCTTATCGCGAATCAGTGCTGCCCGCGGCAGTCAAAGCACGCGTCAGCGTTGAGGCCGGCGTAGCTCAAGGATGGCGTGAGTATGTTGGAGATGCTGGAGAAATCATCAGCATCAATCACTTCGGTGCATCAGCTAGCGCTGGAAGCCTCTTTAAAGAATATGGATTTACAGCTGAAGCAGTAGTTGCGGCGGCGCAATCTTCTATTAAGAAAGCAGGCAAGTAATGTCTAATCTTCAGGATGTCTCCAAAGCCGGAGTCTCAATCTGGCTTGATGATCTCTCTCGCGATCGCCTTCAAAGCGGCTCACTTGCCGCACTTATCGAAGGATCTTGCGTTGTAGGCGTAACAACCAATCCAAGCATTTTCTCGGCTGCAATTAAGGGATCTGCGCTCTATCGCGAAGATATTCTCGCGCTTAAAGCGCAGGGCAAGAGCGTTGAAGAGATTGTTACCGAGCTAACCACGCAAGATGTCCGTCAAGCATGCGATCTCTTCGCGCCAATATTTGAGTCTACTCATGGTGTTGATGGTCGAGTAAGCATCGAAGTGAGTCCATTTTTGGCTCACGAAACTGCTCCAACGATTGAGCAAGGCATTGAACTCGCAGCACTCGTTAATCGTCCAAATCTTCTCATCAAGGTTCCCGCGACACTTGAAGGTCTGCCAGCTATTGAAGAACTGACTGCTCGCGGCATTAGCGTGAACGTCACACTCATCTTTTCAGTAGATCGCTACGAGAAAGTCATGGAGTCCTACATCAAGGGTCTTGAACGTCGCGTTGCTGCGGGTGAATCAATCTCTAACATTCACTCTGTTGCATCGTTCTTCGTGAGCCGCATTGATACCGAGATCGATAAGCGCCTAGATGCAACTACACCTGGCTCGCCACTTCGCGGCGCAACAGCTATTCCAAATGCTCATCTTGCGTATGAAGCCTTCTTGAAGGTCACTGCAAGTGATCGTTGGAAAGCACTCGCGGCGCAAGGCGCACAGCTGCAGCGTCCACTATGGGCATCGACTGGCGTGAAAGATAAGGCGTATGACTCAACTCGTTACGTTATCGAACTGATTGCAGCCAACTGCGTAAACACAATGCCTGAAGGAACTTTGAATGAGGTTCGTGAACATGGCGTAGTGCGCGGTGACACAATCTCTGCCCATTTCCAAGCTGCTCACGCACACTTTGCCGCTTTAGCTGCAGCAGGAATCGATTTCGCCGATGTCGTTGCATTCCTAGAGAAGGACGGCGTCAAGAAATTTGCTGATGCATGGCAAGAGCTACTCGACAACGTAGCTTCGGTTGCATAAATGATTTCTGTTGACCTCAAGAATGTAGCCACAACTCAAGGTACTCGCGATTCGCTCAACGCTGTAACACAGCGACTCGCTGCTAAAGATGCAACGCTTTGGGGTGAGGCTGCCGTCGCAGATGCATCAGTTCGCTTGAACTGGATAGACCTTCCAACGTCATCACGAGCACTCTTGCCAGAGCTCGATGCTCTAGCCGCTTGGGCAAAGAGCTCGGGGCTTAACCATGTGATTTTGGCAGGAATGGGTGGCTCTTCGCTTGCCCCTGAAGTCATTGCCAAAACATTTAGCAAAAAGCTCACAGTCTTGGATACAACTGATCCTGATCAGATCGCCGCTGCAATCCCATCGGATCTGCGTAACGTAGTAGTCGCGATTGGTTCGAAGTCTGGCTCCACCATCGAAACCGCCTCACACAAAGCGCTCTTCACTGAACTGCTTGTTAAGGCTGGTCTCAACCCAGCAGATCACTTGGTGATTGTCACCGATCCGGGCTCACCTTTCGATCTTTCTTCACGCGCCGATGGACTCAAAGTAATTAACGCTGATCCACAGGTAGGTGGACGGTACAGCGCATTAAGTGCATTTGGGCTTGTGCCTGCTGCACTTATAGGTGTCGATGTATCAGTGTTGCTTGATGATGCAGCGGCTGCTGCGCAAACATTTAGCGCACCGGACTCCCCTGCCGTCCTTCTGGCAGCAGCTATCTTTGATGCCAACGAACAGAACGTCGCATTCTTCGATGGCGGTTCTAATGTTCCTGGAATCTCTGATTGGATCGAGCAACTTGTTGCAGAGTCAACAGGTAAAGATCAGAAGGGTCGATTGCCGATTGTTATCGAAGGCGCCGGCGCTGATGTAGCTGGCCCTGGGCTTGTGATTTCATTTGCGCAATCAACTTCAGCACAACCTGCCTCGGATATTATGGTGCAAGGCTCTCTCGGTGAGCATTTCATTCTGTGGGAATGGGTAACAGCGCTCCTTGGATATGCACTTGAGCTCAACCCATTTGATCAACCCAATGTCACTGAAGCTAAGGAACGTACCGGTGCCCTCTTGGCTACGTGGAGCGATGGTCGAGTACCAGCGCTAACACCTTCTTTTGAGGATGACGACATAGCCATCTTTAGCAGTTCCTCAGCGCAATCTGCTCGCGGAGCGCTCGAAGAGTTCTTCAAGGCGCAACCACAGAACAACACTCATTATTTTGCGATCATGGCTTACTTGGCCCGCGGAATTAATGAGGAGATTACGCAGATGCGCCCGTTCGTTGCTGCTATCACTGGCGCCGGGACAACATTTGGTTGGGGTCCTCGCTTCCTCCACTCAACCGGACAGTTCCACAAAGGTGGACAGCGCAACGGGGCATTTATTCAAATCACTGGTGAGAATCAGATTGATCTTGCAATTCCAGGCAAAGAGTTCACATTCCATACGCTCTTGATGGCTCAAGCTCTCGGAGATGGCCAAGCACTCAGCTCTCGTGAATTCCCGTTAATCCGCATTCACTTAAAAAATAGAACGCGTGGCGTAGTTCGAGTTCTCGAACTCTTGCGTGAATTGAGTGTGGCTTAAATATCTTCGCCGCGTAGTGCAGCTAAGGCATCATTGAGAATCTTCTCAGCCTCTGCTTCACTACGACGCTCTTTTACATAGGCTAAGTGCGTCTTGTAAGGCTCATTTTTCAAAGGTAGCGGTGGATTCTCTTTATCGCGACCCGCTGGAAAACCACAACGTGGACAATCCCATTCTGCCGGAATTGCTACAGTGCCATCTTCGGCAAATGAAGGCTTAGTTTCGTGGCCATTTGCACACCAATACGAGACACGGAAGCGAGCAATAGCTTCGCCGCGCTCCGCCTCACCCATTGGGCCTGCGCCAACACGACTACCGCGGATTGCACTTCCTGCCATGGCTTACTCCCTTACCTCAAATTATTTAATTTACTGATTTTTTTATTTCACTCTGGACGAGAGATAACGCAAAAGCTGTGAAACTTATTTCAGGTAGAGACCAAGCGCTACAACTCCTGCAAACCAGAGGCCACCTACGACAATGGTGATGCGATCAAGATTCTTCTCGACAACAGATGAGCCGCCGTAGTTGGATGAGACGCCGCCACCGAAGAGGTCTGAGAGTCCGCTGCCCTTGCCCTTGTGGAGCAGAACCAAGAGGATCATCAGGATGCTTGTGATGACCAAGAGGATTGAGAGGGTTAGGACCACGTGAGAACTCCTTCAGAGACTTAAGTCGATGGCCGGTGAAGGCCGTTATTGGCCCGCTCTCGCAGGACAGAGGGCAATCATACCCGCCCTGTGCCCCTTATGAGGCACGATCGGACTCCCCTAGGTTAGCAATATCTAGCAGCAGATATGCCGCCAAATGATTAAAATTACTTGGCTGCGCGATGAAAACTTGCGATTCGAGCGAATTCCTCAGGGTCTAGGCTCGCTCCACCCACGAGGGCGCCATCGACATCTGCTTCAGCCATGATCTCGATGATATTTGCTGACTTCACAGAGCCCCCGTAGAGAACTCGTGCAGCCGCCGCAATCTCTTCATCTGCAATTTCGATCAGAGCCGCGCGAATGGCAGCACAGACTTCTTGAGCATCTGCCGGGGTCGCGGTCTTGCCTGTGCCGATCGCCCATACTGGCTCGTAGGCGAAGACAATCTTCTTAAGATCAGACTTACTAAAGCCCTTAAGCGCAGCCTGAACCTGAGCAACAACGTAAGCAACTTGGTTGCCAGATTCACGTACTGTGAGATCTTCACCGATGCACAGGAGCGGTGTGAGTTCGTTCGCAAGCGCAGCTTTAATCTTCTTGGACACTAAGGCGTCGTTCTCTCCGTGAATAGTGCGTCGCTCGGAGTGTCCAATTAGTACATATGAGCAACCGAGCTTGGAGAGCATCGAGCCCGAAATATCACCTGTAAATGCGCCTGATGCTTCTGGTGAAAGGTCTTGTGCGCCGTACTGCAAGCGTAGGCGATCTCCGTCAATCAGGGTTTGCACTGAACGAATATCTGTAAATGGTGGGAAGATGACAATTTCGACAGCTTCGTAATCCTTGTCCTGAAGTGAGTATGAAAGCTTCTGGGTCACCGCGATGGCTTCAAGATGATTGAGATTCATCTTCCAGTTTCCAGCAATAATTGGCTTACGCATTATGTAGAACCTCAATTCCAGGTAGGGATTTTCCTTCGAGATATTCGAGTGATGCGCCACCACCCGTTGAAATGTAACCAAATTGCTCATCAGTAAACCCAAGAGCACGAACTGCAGCAGCTGAGTCGCCACCACCTACAACAGATATTCCACTGACTTTTGTTAGCGCATCTGCAACAACTTTCGTTCCATTCGCAAAGTTAGGAAATTCAAAAACGCCCATTGGGCCATTCCAGAATACTGTTTTGCAACCTTCGATGGCCAATGCAAAGACTGCAGCGCTCTGGGGTCCAATATCTAGGCCCATCTGATCGGCAGGAATTGCATCTGCCTTCACGAGAGTTGGAGTTGCATCTGCTGCAAAGGTTGGAGCAACCACGATGTCGGTCGGAAGCAAAAGCTTGACACCTAACCGCTGAGCATCGCTCATCAATTTTTTAACATCAGGAATCAAATCAACTTCAACGAGAGACTTTCCAATTTCGTGACCCTGGGCTGCAAGGAAGGTAAAGAGCATTCCGCCGCCAATAGCCATCACATCAACTTTTTCAAGGAGATTTTTAATCACGCCGATTTTGTCCGAAACTTTTGAGCCACCGAGAACGACTCCATAAGGGCGTTCTGGTTCTACCGTCAGCTTCTTCAAGACGTTTATTTCTGCTGCTACTAAGAATCCAGCTGCATGAGGAAGAATTGTTGCAACATCATAAACAGATGCATGCTTGCGGTGTACTGCACCGAAACCATCGCTGACGTAGAGATCCATATCAGCGGTTAATTTCTTAGCTAATTCAACTCGCTGCGCATCATCCTTGCTGGTCTCTGCACTCTCAAAACGAATATTTTCTAGGAGTAATACTTCTCCGCCTTTTAGCGCTGCGCGTTTTGCGAGGCTATCGGCTCCGACGACATCAGTCGAGAAGAGAACGGGTGAGCCAAGGAGGTCTCCAAGACGGTGTGCAACAGGAGCAAGTGAAAACTCTGGTGCCGGTCCGTTCTTAGGTCGGCCCAAGTGAGCCATGATTACAACCGCAGCCCCTGCTTCCAACAGATACTTAATTGTTGGAAGCGAGGCGCGAATTCGACCATCATCGCGAATAACGCCATCTTTGATTGGAACGTTCAAATCGCAGCGAAGGAGTACTCGCTTGCCTTTGAGTTCTGACTCTACGTTCAGATCGGTAATAGCGCGCAATGATGTTTCTGACATTAGAGAGATTTACCTACGAATCCAACAAGATCAACAAGGCGGTTTGAGTAACCCCACTCATTGTCATACCAACCGAGAACCTTCACGGTTGTTCCGATTACCTTAGTAAGTTGAGCATCGAAGATACATGAGCTTGGATCCGTCACGATATCAGCAGAGACAATTGGAGCCTCTGTGTATGTCAAGAATCCCTTGAGTGCACCTTCTGCAGCTTTCTTCATCGCTGCATTGATCTGCTCTGCTGTAGCTTCCTTAGCAAGTTCGACTGTGAGATCTGTTGCAGAACCTGTTGGGACTGGAACGCGAAGAGCGTATCCATCAAGCTTGCCCTTGAGGTTAGGAAGAACCAAGCTGATCGCCTTAGCGGCACCGGTTGATGTAGGAATGATTGAGAGTGCTGCTGCACGCGCGCGACGAAGATCCTTGTGTGGCTCATCTTGGAGCGCCTGATCGTTGGTGTACGCGTGAACTGTTGTCATCAAACCGCGAAGGATTCCGAATTCTTCATCCAAAACCTTAGCCATTGGAGCCAAGCAGTTTGTTGTGCATGATGCGTTAGAGATGATGTTGTGCGCTGCTGGGTCGTACTTGTCGTTGTTTACGCCCATGACGATGGTGATGTCTTCATCTGTTGCAGGAGCTGAGATGATGACCTTCTTTGCACCAGCCGTGATGTGCTTCTTAGCATCCGCTGCCTTGGTGAAAAATCCAGTTGACTCAATGACGATATCCGCCTTGAGCTCGCCCCAAGGAAGGTTTGCAGGATCGCGCTCAGAGTAAGCCTTGAACGTCTTTCCGTTCACGGTAATTGTGGAGTCGGTGTGCTCAACAGGCAATCCTAGTCGTCCCAAAATTGAGTCATATTGCAAAAGGTGGGCAAGGGTTGCGTTGTCTGTCAGGTCGTTAATACCGACAATCTCGATATCTGCGCCTGCAGCGAGGGCTGCACGGAAAAAGTTACGGCCAATACGGCCAAAGCCATTAATACCAACACGAATTGTCATGGGTCCGCCTTCTAAAAGGATTCAGTAGTTTTTATAAAATAGGCCCAAAATCGGCCACCACACCATTGTGAGGTGTGCAGTCTATCACTCCGCCAGGAGCTCGGGGCTAAGGCCGGCCTCTGTATCGGGAATTCCTAGTTCATGAGCGCGCTTATCAGCCATCGCCAAGAGTCGTCGGATGCGTCCTGCAATTGCATCCTTGGTCATAGGTGGCACCGCAAGTGAACCAAGTTCTTCTAGGCTCGCCTGGCCGTGATTAATGCGCAGCTCCCCCGCTTCTTTCAGGTGATCGGGAATTTCTTCGCCAAGAATCTCTAGTGCTCGGGCTACGCGAGCTGATGCTGCAACTGCAGCGCGTGCAGAGCGACGTAAATTGGCATCATCAAAATTTGCTAGACGATTTGCTGTCGCACGAACCTCGCGACGCATTCTGCGTTCTTCCCACGCAAGCACGCTTTCATGCGCACCCAAACGCGTCAGTAGTGCGCCAATTGCATCGCCATCACGAATGACTACTCGATCGACAGATCTGACTTCGCGCGCCTTTGCGGTGATGCCAAGACGGCGTGCGGCTCCAACGAGTGCAAGCGCAGCCTCGGGTCCAGGACAGGTAATTTCTAACGCAGAGGAACGACCAGGTTCTGTTAGTGAGCCATGTGCGAGAAATGCACCACGCCATGCAGCTTCGGCATCACATATTCCAGATGAGACAACTTGCGGTGGCAATCCTCGGATTGGGCGACCTTGTGCATCGATCAAGCCAGCCTGACGTGCAAGCGCGTCTCCAGCCGATGTAACGCGAACGACGTATCGACTACCTTTACGTAGCCCACTTGGTGAGAGAACAGATAGTTCACTGTCATGTCCATAAATATCAGAGATGTCCTTGCGCAGGCGTCTAGCAGATTGGGCAGTATCAAGCTCAACCTCAATAGCGATCTTGCCTGCGGCAATATGTAATCCGCCTGCAAAGCGCAAGAGTGCGGAGACTTCGGCCTTTCGGCAGCAAGGTTTTGAGACGCTCAGTCTGCTGAGCTCGTCCTTCACCGATGCTGTCATTGCCATGGCGCTATCTAAGCAGGCTTAGCTCCATAATGTGTGCGAAAACGGAACGTAATTTTTCAACGCTATGGTGATAACTTCCGGGTGCTTCGGCGACATCGGCGACGATTAATTGCCCGCCCAAACCCTCAACCATCACTTGAAGTTGGGAGCTGACGTTTCTGGCGCTTTGGTCTGCGATTGCATAATCAATTTTCAAATCTGGCATATGCCGCAAAACGAATTGTAGGTGCTCCTCCAGAGTGGAGCCCGCAAATTCATCGGCCGCCTCAGGTTCTGGCAGGTTAAAAATCATTATTTTCTTGGCAGGGCTGGCGATAATTGCTTCGGCCTGTTCCTTCAAAAGCACATGCGGCATAACTGATGAGAACCAAGAGCCTGGACCGAAGGTGATCCACTGGGCTTCTGAAATCGCATCGAGAGCTTCTCGCGTTGCCGAAGGATTCTCAGGTATCAACCGAAGTGATTCGACTCGCCCTTTTGCGGTTGCGACTTCGACCTGTCCTCGCACAATTGTGCGACCATACGCCGTGTTAAAAGTGCCTTCGATATCAAGTGGCTGCAGCGACATCGGCAGTACGCGACCAACTATCCGCAGCAATTTTCCAACTTGGGCGACACCGGCAACTGGATCGCCATCTTTATCCCATAGTGCCATGAGCAAGAGATTGCCAAGTGGATGTCCATCGAGTGGGCCATCGGTAGTAAATCTATATTGCAGAAGATCTGCCCAGCCTCGGCCCCAATCATCATCACTGCAGAGCGCAGCTAACGCCATGCGCAGATCGCCCGGCGGCATAAAAGAAAACTCTTCCCGCAGCCTTCCGCTGGATCCACCGTTATCCGCGACTGTGACAATTGCGGTCAACTCACTCGTTAAGCCACGAATTGCTTTGAGAGTTGCAGCCAAACCATGTCCCCCACCTAAAGAGACAACGCGAGGTGCTCTCACAGTTCCCGACCAAGGTCGCGGTGTATCGCAGAGGAAACAATTTTCTTCTCTCCGACTAACCCTTGAGCGTTAAGCCGTGCTGAAAGTTCTTCTGCGATCGCAACAGAGCGATGCTTGCCACCGGTGCATCCAATTGCGAGAGTCAGATATTTTCTACCCTCTTGAAAAAACCCAATGGCCATCGTTTCGAAGAGGTTTTGATAACCACTCAAAAAATCCTGCACATTCTGATTATTAAGTACTTTTTCGCTCACAGGTTTGTCTAGACCGGTGAGAGGACGCAATTCTGGAATCCAATGTGGATTTGCTATGAACCGACAATCCATCACAAGATCAGCATCAATGGGAATTCCATACTTATAGCCAAATGAAAGAATGTTCACTCGAAGATCAGCTTGTGTATCATCTCTGAAAAGTGCAGCAACCTTCTGCTCTAACTGATGAACGTTTAAGGCAGATGAATCGATGATGACGTCGGCTACTGAACGAACTTCGCGTAGGCGCTGCCTCTCCTTGGAAATTCCATCGACGATTCGCTCGCTTCCTTGCAATGGGTGCGGACGCCTAGTGGATTCAAACCTACGGACGAGAACATCATCTGCTGCATCGACAAAGAGAACTCTTCGAGCAATTGCGTGTTCAGCTATTTCGCTGAGGGCACTGTTGAGGTTGCCAAAAAATTCACGGCCACGCACATCGATCACGACTGCAATTTTGGGGGCTGTCACAGTGGAGATATCGCACAGTGTTGAGAGCATTGAAGGGGGGAGGTTATCGACTACATACCAACCCAAATCTTCCATTGCATGCGCGACGGTCGATCGACCCGCACCGCTCATGCCGGTGATGACCACTACTTCGCTACTCATGGGAATAAGCCTAGCTAGAAAATCTCAGCGTGTAAGGATCTCACCCGTACCAACATCGACCGCAGCCTCTGGCGCAGGTCCAAGTGCCAACTCAATCGTGGCCGCAGTCCTCTCGCCAATTCCGGGAACTGCAGCAATCTCTGCCAAGGTCGCTTTGCGAATGGCGCCAACCGAGCCAAACCGATCTAAGAGGGCACGCCTGCGGACTTCTCCCAACATCGGAATTTCGTCCAAGAGAGATTCGAGCATGACAGCCGAACGCTTGGAGCGGTGAAAATTAATCGCAAATCTGTGCGCCTCATCGCGCACTCGCTGGAGAAGATAGAGACCCTCGCTATGGCGCGCAAAAATCACTGGGTCTGGATCATTAGGTATCCACACTTCCTCAAGTCGCTTAGCCAGACCGACCAAGGGAATATGCTCAAGTCCAAGCTCAGTTAGCGCCTTATATGCGGCCTTCACCTGTGGAGCGCCGCCATCGACCACGATCAGTTGGGGCGGATAGGCGAATTTTGCTCGACCGCCACCTGCCATAGCCAATTCTGTCTTATCAAGATCTCGCTCGGCTAAATATCGCTTCATGCGTCGAGTGATCACATGATGCATTGCACGAGTGTCATCGAACCCGGATTCGTCGTCAATAGCAAAGCGACGATATTCAGATTTCTTTGGTTGGCCATCTTCGAAAACAACCATGGATGCCACCATATGTTTACCTTGAATATTTGAGATATCGAAGCACTCGATGCGAAGCGGCAGAGTTGGCAGCGAGAGACCTTCGGTAATCTCTTCAAGTGCTTTACCCACAACTGCACTGTCATTGGCTCGCTTACTGAGATATTGGATAAGCGCTTGATGAGCATTTCGTTTGACGGTCTGCATCATATCGAATTTCTCACCTCGCTGTGGAACGGAGATGCGTACTGCGTGCCCCGAGATCTGCGCCAACCACTGCTCAAGCGCACTCGTGTCGTTAGCTGCCCGATCGATAAGAATCTCCGATGGAATCTTGCTCTCAATATAGATCTTGGCAAGAGCCGCTTCAACTACATCTTCCTCCTCTAACACATCTGCTAAATCTATAATCCATGCCCGGGAGGCGATTATGCGACCGGCTCGAATAGAGAACAAGGATGCAGCTGCATGAGTGAGTTCAGTATGTATGGCGATTAAGTCGGCCGAGAAATTATTATTGAGCGATACTTCGGTTAGCTCTGTGGTAGCAGTAAGCGCAGCTAGCTGATCACGTAACTTTGCCGCCAATTCGAATTCCAGATTCTCAGAAGCACGCTCCATATCCAGTTGAATGGACTCAGCGATGTCAGTTGGGTTTCGATCTAGATAGGAGACCAGCTTCTTGGCCAGGTCCATATGTTCCTCTTTGGAAATCCAGCCCACGCACGGTGCTGCGCATTTGCCGATGTCACCTAGCAAGCATTGACGTTTGGTGCTGACAGCGCGATTGAAGTTAGGTTGGGAGCAGGCGCGAATCGGAAATATCTTCTGCAATACATCCACAGTTCCCCGAAGCGCCCAGGTGTGAGTAAACGGGCCGAAATATCGATTTCCCTTGATATGTTTGCTGCGCGATACAAATAAGCGTGGATATTCCTCGCTTAACGAGACGGCAAGATACGGATAGGTTTTATCATCCTTAAATTGAATATTAAATTGTGGATTCTCAGATTTAATCCAGGTGAATTCCAGCGCTAGGGCTTCAATCTCGCTACCTACGATCGTCCAATCCACGCGCACTGCGGTGTGAACCATGCGATACGTCTTAGCCGCTAAGTTGCTACCAAAATATGAATTGAGTCGATTCTTTAAATTCTTCGCCTTGCCGACATAAATCACTCGATCTTTTGCGTCATAGAAACGATAGACGCCTGGATCGGTAGGTATATCTTTCGGGCGATAGTCCGCTGGATTGGACATTACTTCAATACTTCCGCCAAGAATTTTCCGGTGTAGCTCGCGGCCACCTTTGCGACAGCTTCAGGAGTTCCCTCAGCGATCACAGTTCCCCCTCCAGATCCTCCCTCGGGACCCATATCGATGATCCAGTCGGCAGATTTGATGACGTCTAAATTGTGTTCAATGACTACGACAGTATTTCCCGAATCCACCAGACGATTAAGAACAAGCAACAGCTTGCGGGTATCCTCGAAGTGCAGACCAGTTGTTGGCTCATCGAGAACATAGATTGTGCGACCCGTTGAACGCCGCTGAAGTTCGGTAGCGAGTTTCACCCGCTGCGCCTCTCCCCCAGAAAGAGTTGGGGCGGATTGCCCTAGGCGAACATAACCAAGTCCTACATCGACCAGAGTTTTTAAATACCGAGAAATCGCAGGAACGGATTCGAAGAACCCAAGAGCTTCCTCGATTGGCATATCTAGTACTTCTGAAATGGTCTTGCCTTTGTAATGGACTTCCAACGTTTCACGGTTGTACCTAGCGCCATGACAGATCTCGCATGGGACGTACACATCCGGCAAGAAGTTCATTTCGATCGTGATGGTTCCATCGCCAGCGCAATTCTCGCAACGTCCACCTTTGACATTAAAGGAGAAACGTCCTTGCTGGTATCCACGAATCTTCGCTTCGGTTGTCTCGGCAAATAAGGCGCGCACCTTATCGAATACTCCCGTGTATGTGGCCGGGTTTGATCGTGGCGTACGTCCGATAGGCGACTGATCGACGTGCACGACTTTGTCGAGAAGATCGATTCCCGTGATTGTGCGATGGCGACCGGGCACAATTCGCGCCCCATTGAGCTTATTGGCCAGAACCGAATACAGGATGTCATTGACCAAAGTTGATTTACCAGAACCACTAACGCCCGTTACCGCTACAAATACACCCAGCGGGAATTCGACATTAATGTTCTTAAGATTATTTTCCTTGGCTTCTTTAACAACAAGCTGCCTCTTTCGGTCGAGTGCACGCCGCTGTTCTGGAAGTGGGATAACTCTGCGTCCAGCCAAATAATCTCCTGTGACTGAATCCTTCGCCGCTAATAGCGCTTGGTAGTCACCTGAAGACACTACATGCCCACCATGCTCGCCCGCTCCTGGACCAATATCTACGATCCAGTCGGCAACGCGAATTGTATCTTCATCGTGTTCGACAACGATCAACGTGTTCCCGAGGTCACGGAGTCTGGTTAACGTCTCAATCAGACGTCGATTATCGCGTTGGTGCAATCCGATACTTGGCTCGTCTAGAACATAGAGGACACCCGTAAGCCCAGAACCAATTTGAGTTGCTAGGCGAATGCGCTGAGCTTCTCCACCGGAAAGCGTGGCAGCTGGTCGCTCGAGGGATAGATAATCTAGACCGACGTCAAGCAAGAATCCCATGCGAGCATGTACTTCCTTGAGTACTCGATCAGCGATCTTCTTCTCACGCGCATTGAGCGAAATTTTCTTTAAGAAGGTGGCGCAATCAGCAATAGAGAGTTCGCAAATCTCCCAGATGTTTTTGCCGCCTAACGTTACTGCCAGAACTTCTGGCTTTAGGCGCGCGCCTTTGCATGCAGGACAAGGTGTCTCACGCATGTATGCCTCATACTTTTCGCGACTGAAATCAGAATCAGTCTCGGAGTGCTTGCGCTCAATGAAGCCAAGAACGCCTTCAAAGCCCGTGGCGTAATTGCGCACACGACCATATCGATTCTTGTATTTGACCTGAACTTCATAGTCGGAGCCGTGCAACACTGCTTCACGAGCTTTGGCAGATAGCTTGGACCATGGCTTATCCATAGAGAAATTGAGTTCATCGGCCAGGCCTTGAAGTAATCGTCCAAAGTATTCTGCGGAATGTCCGCCGGCCCACGGAGCGATAGCTCCTTCACTAAGCGAGAGCGAATCATCTGGAACTACCAATTCTGGATCTACCTCCAGTCGAGTTCCGATTCCTGTGCATTCTGGACACGCACCAAAAGGTGAGTTGAAGGAGAATGATCGTGGCTCCATCTCTTCAAATGAGAGTCCGCAATCGTGACAAGCCATGTGCTCACTGAAAGTCTTTTGCTTTTCGGGATCAGTATCTTTGAGATCCACGAAGTCCAGAATCACCAGTCCGCTAGCCAACTTGAGCGCGGTTTCGATGGAATCTGTGATGCGAGACTTTGATTCTTTCTTGGCCGCCAATCGATCGACAACAACTTCAATTGTGTGTTTCTCTTGCTTCTTAAGCTTTGGAACTTCGGTGAGTGAGTAAACAACTCCATCGACACGTACCCGCGAGAAGCCTTGGGTCGTAAAGTCGGTGAAGAGATCGAGAAATTCGCCTTTGCGCTCTCTCACTACTGGAGCGAGGACTTGGAATCTAACTCCCTCTTGCATATTGAGAATTTGATCAACAATGTTTTGTGGGGTCTGACGCGCAATCGGCTTGCCACATTCAGGGCAATGTGGGCGTCCAGCTCTAGCAAAAAGTAATCGGAGGTAGTCATATACCTCGGTAATTGTTCCTACAGTTGAGCGCGGGTTTCGATTGGTGGATTTCTGATCGATAGAGACTGCAGGTGAAAGTCCCTCGATGAAATCCACATCTGGTTTATCCATCTGTCCGAGAAATTGCCTGGCATATGCAGAGAGAGATTCAACATAGCGACGTTGGCCCTCGGCAAAAATTGTGTCAAAAGCCAAGGACGACTTACCCGAGCCCGAAAGACCGGTGAAAACGATCAGTGAATTTCGAGGGAGATCAAGTGATACATCCTTCAGATTGTGCTCGCGAGCTCCTCGAATTATTAGCCGATCTGTACTCATGTACCCGCCTCTTCCATGCCACGTAATTCGCGCTTGAGTTCGCGAAGCTCGTCTCGAAGGCGCGCTGCTACTTCAAATTGAAGTTCTGCAGCAGCCGATTTCATCTGCTCTGTGAGTGAGTCTATGAGAGCCAGGAGTTCTTGTCGCGGTAGCGACTCTTTACGCGCGGCAGGTCGCACCCCTGTAGCCATCGCCTGATTGGCTTTCTTGCTCCCCTTACTTAAGGCTTCGCTATCTTCCACTTCCTTCGTGATCAAATCTGTTATATCGGCAATCTTCTTGCGAAGTGGCTTCGGATCAATTCCGTGTTCAAGATTGTAAGCAACTTGTTTGGCTCGGCGGCGATTGGTTTCATCGATTGCTTGTGCCATGGCGGGGGTGATGCCGTCGGCATACATATGGACTTCGCCGGAGACGTTACGAGCAGCTCGGCCGATTGTCTGAATCAGAGAGGTGGCAGAGCGCAAGAAGCCCTGTTTATCCGCATCCAAAATAGCCACAAGAGAGACCTCGGGTAAATCCAGGCCCTCACGCAAGAGATTGATGCCGATCAGAACGTCATATTGACCAGAACGCAACTCTCGTAGCAGCTCAATTCTGCGCAGGGTATCTACCTCAGAGTGGAGATAACGCACCCTGATACCCAGTCCCAAGAGGTAGTCAGTGAGGTCTTCCGACATTTTTTTGGTCAGAGTCGTCACGAGAACTCGTTCATTGCGCTCGGCACGAAGATTGATCTCACCGACTAGATCATCAATCTGACCCTTAATTGGCTTGAGAATAATCGCTGGATCGATCAGTCCAGTAGGCCGAATAACCTGCTCGACCACATCTGCGTTTACTTTCTCTAACTCATACTTACCCGGTGTGGCAGAAAGGTAAACGGTCTGACCTTTGCGCTCGAGGAATTCATCAAAGCGAAGCGGGCGATTATCCAGCGCGCTAGGGAGTCGAAAGCCGTGCTCAACGAGCGTTCTTTTGCGCGAAGCATCGCCCTCAAACATGGCGCCAATCTGCGGCACCGTTACGTGGGATTCATCAATAACAACAAGGAAATCCTCTGGGAAATAGTCGAGGAGACAGTTAGGTGGACTACCGGCAGCGCGTCCATCAATTTGGCGCGAATAGTTTTCGATTCCCGAGCAGAAGCCCAGCTGGCCGATCATCTCTAAGTCAAACGTTGTCCGCATCCGAATTCGTTGAGCTTCTAGTAATTTACCTGCTCGCTCGAATGCTTCAACCTGGCCTTCCATCTCATTTTGAATTTCACTCATCGCCCGGTGCATTGTCTCGGTTCCGGCCGAATAGTGTGATGCCGGGAAGATATACATCTCTTGCTCATCGGCAATAATTTCGCCTGTCAATGGATGTAAGGTCATGATCTTTTCGATCTCATCACCAAACATCTCAATGCGAATCGCATGCTCTTCATACATAGGGATAATCTCGATAGTGTCGCCACGAACCCTAAAAGTTCCGCGCTCAAAAGCCATATCGTTGCGCTTGTACTGGACATCAACAAAACGTCGCAATAGTGCATTGCGTTCGATTTCCTCACCAACGCGAAGGCGAATCATTCGATCGACATACTCTTGCGGTGTGCCAAGTCCGTAGATGCACGAGACCGTAGCAACCACGATCACATCACGACGGGTCAGAAGAGAATTGGTCGCAGAATGTCGAAGTCGCTCTACTTCTTCATTGACAGATGAATCTTTTTCGATGAAGGTATCTGATTGCGGAACATAGGCTTCTGGCTGGTAATAATCGTAATAAGAGACAAAATACTCAACGGCGTTATTTGGAAGTAACTCTCGAAATTCATTCGCCAACTGAGCTGCAAGCGTCTTGTTAGGTGCAAGCACAAGCGTTGGGCGCTGCAATTTCTCAATTAGCCAAGCAGTTGTTGCAGATTTGCCGGTACCGGTTGCGCCTAGGAGCACTACATCCTTATCTCCGCGCTCGATCCTGGCGACGAGCTCGGCAATCGCGGTGGGCTGATCACCTGATGGTACGTACTCGCTGATCACCTCAAAGGGTTGAACTTTTCGTTGCAGATCTGTGACTGGACGCATCATGCACCCATCTGACGTATTGGCCAGAGTCGCTCTTCGTAGATATTTTCGACTTGGCGCAAGAGCTCATCTTCGGTGCCGTCATTTTTAATGACTATATCTGAGATGGCCTCGCGATCTTCATCACTAGCCTGAGCATCCATTCTCGCAACAATCTGATAATCCTTTAGGCCGCGTTCACGCAAGCGCGATGTGCGAACCTGTCGATTCGCACTCACCGTGATAACCAGATCAAATTCATAGTCATAATCAGATTCAGCCAGTAGTGGAATTTGTGCGATGACAATTGCATCGGGTTCTTGCCCAGAGATGAAGTGTGCGTAAGCCGAGCGAATTCGCGGGTGGACAATGGCTTCGAGGTTTGCTCGTGCCTGTGGATCTGAGAAAACGATAGCGGCTAATTTTGCTCGGTCCAGCTCCCCCTGCGTCAGAATCTCATCACAGAAGGTCGCGACGATTTCATCAAACCCTTCAGTTCCACGCTCTACTACATCTCGTGCTAACTGATCGAAATCAACAACTACAGCGCCCAGCTGCTCGAAATAGTGAGCGGCCAGGGATTTACCTGAGCCGATTCCACCTGTGAGTCCAACTTCTAGCACTTCTTAAGCCTACCGACTTGGCTCGAAGCTTGAGACATGAAAAAGCCCCCGACCGAAGTCAGGGGCTTCAACTCTAGATTGATGAGTGTGCTGCTTATTCAGCAACAACCTCAGCTGTACCAGCAGTATCTACCGCCTCATCGGCAGCTCTTGCTTCGGCCTTCTGCTTCTTGTGAGCTAGGAAGCGGCTCTGAGCTTCAGCGTATTGACGCTCCCACTCTTCGCGTTGTGCTTCAAAGCCTGGACGCCACTCTTGTGAGTCAGCATCGAAACCTTCTGGATAGATGAAGTTGCCTTCAGCATCGTAGCGAGCAGGCATCCCATATTGTGTTGGATCGAAAGCTTCGATCTCCACTTCATGGCCTTCGTTAGCTTGCTTCAATGAGAGTGAGATGCGGCGACGCTCGAGGTCGATATCGATGATCTTTACGAAGAGCTCATCGCCAACCTGAACAACCTGCTCTGGGATCTCAACGTGGCGTTCAGCCAATTCTGAGATGTGAACAAGGCCTTCGATTCCTTCGAATACACGGATAAACGCACCGAATGGAACAAGCTTTGTGACCTCACCTGGAACAACTTGGTTGATCGCATGTGTGCGAGCAAATGCTTGCCATGGATCTTCTTGTGTAGCCTTAAGCGAGAGTGAGACACGCTCGCGCTCGAAATCTACTTCGAGAACTTCAACAGTTACCTCATCGCCAACTTCGACAACCTCAGATGGGTGATCGATATGCTTCCATGAGAGTTCTGAGACGTGAACCAAACCGTCAACGCCACCAAGATCAACGAAAGCACCGAAGTTAACGATCGATGAAACCACACCGGTACGTACCTGGCCCTTTGTGAGCTGGTTAAGGAATGTTGTGCGTGACTCTGATTGAGTCTGCTCTAGGTATGCACGACGTGAAAGAACAACGTTGTTGCGATTCTTGTCGAGTTCAATGATGCGGCACTCAACTTCCTTACCGATGTAAGGAGTGAGATCGCGTACGCGACGCATCTCAACGAGCGATGCTGGCAAGAAGCCGCGTAGTCCGATATCGACAATCAAGCCACCCTTAACAACTTCGATGACCATACCCGTAACGACTTCGTCGCGCTCTTTCTTGCCTTCGATCTCGCCCCAGGCACGCTCGTATTGAGCACGCTTCTTGGAGAGGATCAGGCGACCTTCTTTATCTTCCTTCTGCATCACGAGAGCTTCGATACGATCGCCAACCTTGACGAGTTCGGAAGGATCTACATCGTGGCGAATAGATAGTTCGCGTGAAGGAATGACACCTTCAGTTTTGTAACCAATGTCGAGGAGAACTTCTTCGCGATCAATCTGGACAACGATTCCAGAGACCAAATCCCCATCATTGAAATTCTTAATTGTGCCTTCAATTGCGGCAAGGAAATCTTCTGCTGAGCCAATATCGTTTACTGCGTGGTTGCTAGACAAGTGTGATGCTCCGATGGAATAGAAAGTAGTAGGGCGTACAACTCGCACGGTGTGCGAAGTCCCAAGGTTACCGAGTGGCGGCAAGGAGGGTCAAACGCCTGACAAGCCCATGAGAAAAGGTCTAGACTCCAAAAATGCGCTCATATTTGGCGATTCTTCGAAATCCCAGAGCTCGGGCAATGATCGTGGCGGCCTTTCCGGCCCGCCTGGCCTACGGGATGGTCGGCCTGGGCCTCTATTTCAAGGTCCACTCCGATACCCACTCGATCGCCCTGGCTGGTCTAGCCGCAGGCGCCAATGGAATTGTCGGCTCACTGACCACCGGACTTAGATCTCACGTGATCGAGCGCGTTGGATCCATGCTCCCGCTACGCGTTTTTGTCCCCGATATGCCCTAGCCCTGGTTCTTGTCGACCATGCTCATGGCGCTGGATTATTGATATTTTGCTCCGGGCTTCTCGGCGCCACAGCGCCCCCAATCAATCTCTCTGTAAGGCCTATGTGGAAGACAGCAGTTCCGGAAGAGCAGTATCGGACGGCGGTTGCCATCGATACCGCGTCGCTGAATATGGGAGTGATCCTCGGGCCTCCGATCGTTACAGCGCTCGCGCTTTCATCGCATCCTTCTTCAGCTCTTGAAGTCGCAGCCTTCCTTATTCTCCTCGGCGGTATCTCGCTCTCACTCTTGCGTTTTACGAGAGAGTGGAAGCCAGAGAGAAAAATTTCCGGTGCTCCAAGCCTCTTCAAATCCCCTGCAATGAGAATTTTGCTCCTTGAGGCGATGCTGATGGGATTTGCCACTGGCAACTTCCAGATCGGCATCCCTGCAATAAGCACCTTGCACAACCAACCACATTTCGCTGGCTACGCATTTGGGCTCACTGCAACCACATCAATTGTGGGAAGTTTGCTCGCAGGAACACTCGGGCGCCACATTCTGCCGGTACGTGGTTTTCGCCTTATATATATCTTCTGGTTCTTCGCTAGCATTCCTATGGTCTTTAGCAATCCAGGTTGGTCTTTCTTATCTGCTTGCGCACTCTTTGGTTTCATCGGTGGGGCCGAACAAGTTTTTTACCTAGAGATGCTCGAATTCGTACGTCCTGTTGGTGCGGCGGTCTCGGCTCTAGGATGGATTTGGACAACAGAAGGAAGTTTTGCAGCTATCGGTCAAACATCGGGCGGATTTACTTCGCAACACTTTTCGCCACATGGTTGCTTTCTCATCAACAGCGCCATGATGGGTGCTGGCATGATCGTCATTCACTTGGGTCGTCGACGATTAGTGAGCGGCTAGTGTGCCGCTAGTGTGCCGCTAAATCCCAACTTGCACCGACACCTAGATTAACCGCTAGCGGAAGCGAGAGTTCGATAGCGCTCTCCATCTCTCGCTTAACAATCTGCTCGAGTGCCTGTCCCTCCCCTGGATAAACCTCGAAGATGAGCTCATCATGCACCTGCAACAGCAGTCGTGATGCAAGCACTTCTTTCTTCATTGCTGAAACTACATTCAACATTGCCACTTTAATAATGTCTGCTGCCGAGCCTTGGATTGGGGCATTAAGCGCCATCCGCTCCGCAACCTCGCGGCGCTGGCGATTATCACTATTAAGGTCAGGCAGGTAGCGACGTCGACCAAGAATTGTCTCGGTATATCCCTTTTCACGAGCATGAACGACCACGGTTTTCAAATAGTCTTGGATTCCACCGAAGCGCTCAAAATATTGGTTCATGAGAGCTGCGGCGTCGCCGGGTGACAAGTTGAGTTGTTGTGCTAATCCGTACGCGGATAGCCCGTACGCAAGTCCGTATGACATGGCCTTAATCTGTCTGCGCATTTCAGGATCGACCTCAGAAGCCTGTACGCCGAAAACTTGCGCTGCAACAGTGGAGTGAAGATCTTCTCCGCTCTTGAAGGCTTTGATCAAGCCCGCATCTTGGGAGAGATGAGCCATGATGCGCATTTCAATCTGGCTGTAGTCAGCAGTTAGCAGGCTCTCAAACGGGGCATGCGGAACAAAGCAATCGCGGATTCGGCGGCCCTCTTCAGTTCGAACAGGAATATTTTGCAAGTTCGGATCTGTGGAAGATAAACGACCGGTCGCAGTGACTGTTTGCTGGAAGGTAGTATGAATTCTTCCATCGGTAGCAATCGCGCTTTCTAAGCCTGAAACCGTAGTGAGTAATTTACTGGTCTCTCGAATGCGCAACAGATGATTGAGCACTGGGTGGCTAGTTTTAGCAAATAGAAGTTCAAGGCTTTCGGCATCGGTGGTGTAACCAGTTTTAATCTTCTTTGTTTTTGGCAGAGCTAATTCGTCAAAGAGGACCGTTTGTAGCTGCTTAGGTGAGGCAACATTAAATTCATGTCCCACAACGGCGTGCGCGGCTTTGGTCTCTTGTNCAACTTCTGAAGCAAAAAATTCCCCAAGTGCAGATAATTTTTTGCGGTCGACGGCAACGCCTACACGCTCTAACTCGCTTAGTGCAAACATCGTAGGCATTTCTATCTTCTCGAGTAGATCGCTCTGTTCACGTGCCTCTAGCTCTGCCAGGAGTATCGGCTCAAGTTCGTAAATGACACCGGCGTACGCTGCGTCGAACGATGAGAAGAGGTCATCGCCACTCTCTGCAATCGAGCGCTCTAGAAAGCGCTCCGCTAGATCATTTAATTCGAGGTTTCGACCCCCTGGATTAATGAGATATGCAGCTAGCTCTGTATCAAATTCAATTGCTTGGACCTGACACTTTCGTAAGATTTCTTTGGCGCGATGCACCCATTTTGGAATGGTGCTCTCGAGAAGCCACTCCGGGGCTCCATAACTGCAGAGATAAATCTCATCGCTGCCAAGTGCGATAGCAAATGGTCCTGTCGTTAGATCGCTCTCGCTGTACAGTGAAATGGGAGTTGTGCGAGCGTTAAGTTTTTCTTTGAGTTGGAGTTCGGTGATTTCCACAACAGGGATATCGACGGATTCAGGGCGCTTCTCTCTTTGTGTTTCTGAGACGTTCGATGATCCTCCGAGTGCATGGATTTTCTCTTTAAGGGCTTTGATCTCCAGCTCTGCTAGAAGTTGATCGATTTTGATGAAATCTGGACCGCGCCAAGCAAGTTCTTCGACTCCTGCACGGAGCGCAACATCATGACGTAGCGCAGTTAGATGGCGATTAAGTTTTACAGCCTCTATGTGAGTACGGAACGATTCACCGGCCTTGCCTGGAATTTCTGCGCTATGGTCAATCAACGAATCTAGCGAGCCGTATTCGACTATCCACTTTGTCGCAGTCTTCTCGCCCACACCAGGAACTGATGGCAAGTTATCCGATGGATCTCCTCGCAAAGCGGCAAAATCTGGGTATTGAGTGGGAGTAAGTCCATATTTTTCTTCAACAGCAGCAGGCGTCATTCGCGCCAATTCCCCCACCCCACGCTTGGGATAAAGCACAGTGATTCGATCGGTCACAAGTTGGAATGAGTCGCGATCACCGGTGCTAATGAGTACCTCAAAGTCAGCAGCTGCCGCTTGCGTTGAGAGCGTAGCCAAAATGTCATCAGCCTCAAAGCCCTCGATAGCGAAGCGAGTAATGCCTAGGTCAGTGACAAGTTCTTCTAGATACCCCATCTGAGATCGAAATTCATCAGGAGTCGCGCTGCGGGTAGCTTTATATTCCGGGAAAATTTCACTGCGAAATGTCTTACGCGAGACGTCGAATGCAACAGCGATATGTGTTGGCTTTTCACTTGCGATCAGATTGACCAACATTGAGCCGAATCCATAGACCGCGTTGGTCGCTTGGCCTTTGCTATTGGAGAAATTCTCAACAGGAAGAGCGAAAAAGGCGCGATAGGCCAGTGAGTGACCATCGACAAGCAGTAAGCGCTTCTTCATCTCCATTCCGAGGATTCTAGGGGCAGATGGGGCTAATATTTCTGCATGACCGATTACATGAAAATTCTCAACGAACGTGGCCTAGGCGCGCTAGATAAAAAGATGGGAATCACCATCATCGAAGCATCTCCCGAGCAAGTAATTGGCACAATGCCAGTTGAGGGCAATACCCAGGCGATGGGTATCTTGCATGGCGGTGCAAATGTTGTACTTGCAGAAGTTCTTGGCTCAATTGGTGCTTGGCTGCATGCGGGTGGCAGTAAGCGGACTGTCGGCGTTGATATCAACGCGACTCACCATAAAGCTGGAAAGGAAGGAATCCTCACCGGAATCGCAACACCGGTATCACGAGGTAAGACACTTGCCTGTTATGAGATTGAAATAAGAAATGAGGCCGGTGAGCGAACATGTTCTGCTCGCATCACCAGCCTCATTTTGAATGACTAGTTCTCTTTTTCGTTAGAACTCTTCCGACTTAAACAGCGTGCTCGGCACCAGTACCTAGGTAGGCAGCGCGAACAGCTGGATCATTGAGCAAGTCAGAAGCCTTCGCTTCCTTGACAACGTTACCTGTCTCAAGAATGTATGCACGATGTGCGCGTTGGAGCGCTTGCTGTGCGTTCTGTTCGACAAGCAGAATTGTTGTTCCTGACTTGTTGATCTCTGTGATGATGTTAAAGATATTTTTGATCATCATAGGAGCAAGACCCATTGATGGCTCATCAAGCAACAAGACTTTAGGGCGAGCCATAAGCGCGCGACCAATTGCAAGCATCTGCTGCTCTCCACCAGAGAGAGTTCCGCCGGCTTGAGAAATACGCTCTTTAAGACGTGGGAACAGGGTAAAGACACGATCGAGATCTTCTGACATTTCAGAAGCACGGTTTTTGCGGAAATATTTTCCGATCTCAAGGTTCTCCAGCACTGTCATGCCTGGGAAAATTCCGCGGCCTTCTGGAACTTGAGAGATACCGATCTCAACTCGCTCATGAGCAGGCAGATTAGAGATATCTTGACCATCGAAAATAATCTGGCCGCTGCTGACTTTACGAAGTCCTGAGACAGTTTTAAGGGTCGTTGTCTTACCAGCGCCGTTAGCACCGATCAGTGTGACAATCTCCCCCTGATTTACAACAACGCTGATGCCCTTGATGGCCTCAATCTTGCCGTAGTAAACGTGGATGTCATTAATTTCAAGACGCATCTGCGGGTGCTCCTAAATAGGCTTCAATAACCTTTGGATCGTTTTGGACCTTAGATGGAATGTCATCGGCGATCTTCTGACCGAAATCAAGAACAGATACGCGATCTGAAATTCCCATAATCAAGGACATGTCATGTTCGATAAGCAGAACGGTGTAACCCGCATCGCGAATCTTGCGAATGGTTGCAGCCAGTGCGACCTTTTCAGCAGGGTTAAAGCCAGCTGCAGGTTCATCAAGAAGGAGCAACTCCGGTGAAGTGCCCAAAGCACGGGCAATCTCAAGGCGTCGCTGATCACCATAAGGAAGATTTCTGGCTAAGCGGTCAGCATGGTGTGCGATGCCGATGAACTCAAGGAGCTCCATCGCGCGAGCACGGTCTGCCTTCTCTTCGTGACGCGACTTAGGCAAGCCAAAGAGAGCTGAGATCAAGCCAGACTTCTTGTGCACATCAGATGCTGTCATAACATTTTCAAGAGCGGTCATATCGCCGAAAAGTCGAACATTCTGGAATGTACGCGCGATACCACCAGCAGTGATCTTGTTACGCTTTTTTCCAACAATGCTCTCACCTTTAAATTTGATATCACCCTCAGTGACGCGATAAACACCAGTGACAACGTTAAAGACTGTTGTCTTGCCAGCGCCGTTCGGGCCAATGAGTGCAGCAATCTCACCACGGTTAACGTGGAAGTTCACCTTGTTGAGTGCGCTAACGCCACCAAATTGCATGGTGACATCTTGGAGATCGAGAATACGTTCGGTACTCACTTGCTCGCCTCCTTCTCTGCTTTCTCAGATGCTTTCTCAGATGCCTTCTTAGATGCTTTCTCAGATGCCTTCTTAGATGCCGTGAGTGCTGCCCGCGTTGCTTTAAGGGCTGCACGCTCTTCGTCTGAGAGATGTTCGCGCTTCTTGCGAGGCAGCAAACCTTCTGGACGAATATTCATCATCACAACGAGAGCAAGTCCAAAGACGAACTCACGTGCATTGGAGATAAAACGAATGCGCTCTGGAAGATAGGAAAGGATCGAGGCACCGAGGACAACGCCCCAGATATTTCCCATTCCACCAAACACGACGCAAGAGAGGATAAGAACTGAAACGTTGTAGTTAAAGCTCTGCGGAGCAACGAACATCTGCTCCGATGCGAAGATCACGCCAGCTGCGCCGCCAACTGCTGCGCCGATGCTAAATGACCAGATTTTGTAGCGAAGAATTGGAACACCCATGAGGAGGGCGACATCTTCATCTTGACGAATCGCTTCCCAAGCGCGGCCTGGGCGGCGGATTGAAAGGCGTCGAACCATCCAAATAACAGCCAGGATCATGATCACGACAAGCCAGAAGAAGTGATCCGGATGTGTAATATCGAATGCTTGACCTAAGACCGTAGGTGGTTGTGGGACACCAGCAATTCCGTTAGGTCCGCCGATTGATGGCGTATTGATCGCAAGAATTCGGACGATTTCACCAAATCCCAGAGTCACAATCGCGAGGTAGTCACCACGTAGTCGCAAGGTTGGTAGACCTAGCAGGACGCCAGCGAGCATCGCAAAGCCCATTCCCATTGGGAGGATCTCCCAGGTATTTAAGTGGGTGTGCGTGCCCAAGATAGCTGCGGTGTATGCGCCAATCGCAAAGAACGCAACGTATCCCAAGTCGAGCAATCCACTCTTGCCAACAACAATATTGAGGCCAAGTGCCATCAAAATGTACATGCCAACGGGGTAAACAAGAACCGCCTCATACGAGCTAATCGGCGTATTTAAGAAATTAGTAAGTGAGAAGTTGCCGGCATATGGCAAGCAGAGAGCTGCAAAAATAGCGACGAGAGCAAACGCTGTACGTTGTAGACGATTAGCGCCTTCCCAAAGTTCTGCACCTTTATCGCGAAGATTTATCATGATTATCTCCTATACCCGAGTCTGCTGAACGGCTTCACCGAACAGGCCATTTGGCTTAACGAGAAGGACAAGAACGAGAACCACAAAGACTGTGATCTCCTTCCATTGTGAACCCAGAAGCGCAGAGAAGTACTCCTCAGCAAGGCCAAGTGCAAGACCGCCATAAAATGCGCCTCGCAGATTACCAATACCTCCGAGCACTGCAGCTGTGAAAGCTGCTAGACCGATATTGAAACCAACGTTAAAGACTGTCTGCTCGTACACAGTCATATACATAAACGCAGCAGCTCCAGTGACAAGGCCGCCGATCAAGAATGTTAGTGAGATAACTCGGTTGAGGTTGATTCCCATCAACTTTGAGTTCTCTTCGGACATCGAAACGGCGCGAATCGCCTTACCCATGCGGGTTTTTGTGACGAAGCGGTCTACTGCGATGAAGAGAAGTAGTCCAGATGCGATCGTGAGAAGCTGATCGATGCGTAGGCCTACTCCGTGAATTTTAAAGACATAGAACTTGCTCAATACGCGCGGACTAGCCACGGGAATTGAGTGGGTCAGAATACGAACACCTTCTGAAAGAGTGATTGATGTTCCGATAGCAGAGATCAAGGAACCCAGACGGTTCGCACCCTTGGTACGTAAGCGACGGTATGCAATTAACTCAACGAAAACTGCCACTACGCCAGAGGTTGCCATCGAGGCAAGGAGACAACAGAGCAAGACAATGAAGAGTTTCATGCCATGGCTGGGTTGCGAATTCTGATTAAATTTAAATACCGATGTGGAGACGATCGCTGTAGCAAATGTGCCCAGCATAAAGATTTCGGAGTTGGCGAAGTTAATCAAGCGCAACACTCCGTAAACCATCGTGTATCCGACGGAAACGAGAACATAGATAAAACCCAAAGCCAGACCGTTGATCAACAACGGAAAGAACTGGGATCCAACAACCGAGAAATTCATGGCGTCCTTACTTAAAAATTGTTGCAATCAGATCTCACTCTGATCGAGCCGATTGTGTGATTGCACGTCTTATAAAAACTTTTTAAAGACTTATCAAATCAGAGTTAAAGCAGAGTTTGGGTGTGGCTCCTTGGAGCCACACCCAAACGCGCCGTACTAAGTATTACTTCGATCTAACCTGAGTAACGACTTAAGCGTTGCCTACAGGGATGATCTTTCCACCTTTAACAACGTAAGCACCAACTGGAGCGCCCTGTGCGATATCGCCGTAGCGGGTGAAGTTGAACTTTGAACCTGTTACATCTGTGAATGATCCTGTTGCAACGCAGTTCTGGATAGCTGCACGTGTTGTAGCGCCAGACTTGATGCATGTAAGGAAGACGTTTGTAGCGTTGTAAGCCTGTGTGACATAAGCATGTCCAGCTGGGCTTGCAAGACCTGTTGCAGCTGTGAAGTCCTTAAGGACAGCAGCAGGAGCAGCAAGCTCAAAAGGAACGCTCTGAGATGTGATCAAAGTACCTTCTGCATCTGTAACGCCAGCTGAGGTGATGTAACCATCATCGTCAGTTCCGTCGCCTGATGCGAAAGCGCCCTTGTAACCAGCAAGGTCAAGAGCCTTCTTCAACTTACCTGCATCTGAGTAGTAACCGAAGTAGATAACTACGTTCGCCTTTGAAGCAACAACCTTTGATGCTGTTGCTGAGTAATCAGATGCTGGAGCGATAACAGTGTCTGAACCGACGACTGTGACGCCAGCGCTCTTGAGTGATGGTGTTGTAAGAGCCTTGAGACCTGCACCGTAAGTAGATGCATCGTCGATCAAGTAATCCTTAGGAGCTGTAACACCCTTGTTTGCGTAACGAGCAAGAGCTGGGCCTTGGAAGGCATCTGTTGCTGCGACACGGTGGAAGAATGGGAAGCCGTTTGTTGGTGACTTTGGATCTGTAAGAGTTGCGTTTGTTGCTGAAGGAGAAACAACAGTCAAACGACCAGCCTTGAATGCTGGGAAGTCTGCCTTTGTAGCACCTGAGCAGCAAGAACCAACAACGCCGATTACTGAAGCGTTCTGAGCAAGACCAAGAGCAACTCCTGGTGATACAGATGCATCAGCTTGGTCATCTGCTGTAAGCAATGAGACCTTTACAGTTGGGTTGGTCTGGTTGTACTCATAAAGAGCTGTCTTTGCGCCAAGAAGTTCATCTTGACCAAGACCAGCCTCTGAGCCTGTCAATGGTGACAAGAATGCGATTGTTGCTGACTTAGGAGCAGCCTGTGCAGTTGTTGCAACAACTGAGCCAAAAGCTAGGGCCACAGCCGCAGCAACACCGAGGGTGCGCTTTGTTGTGAGGTTCATGTTTACCTTTCGATTTTTCATTGCGCAAAACGCGTCATTGCGCAGCTATCCCGAGGGAGGGATTGAACGAACCCTACAGGTGAACAACGGGTTAACTCAATATTTTTGACCCTTTGGAGCCTGCGTGGCCCTCAAGAATCCTCAATTAGGTGGTGCTGGGCGAGCAGATTTACGCTCAAAATGGGGTCAAAATCGATGTGAAATAAGATTTACACAACTGTTACTTTAAAAGACTATAAAAACGGCACTGCATCCGGCGAGATGACAGCCTGCGCCACAGCTTTCATGGAAATTCGTCGATCCATGGCCGTACGCTGGATCCAACTAAATGCCTCTGGTTCGCTGAGTTTAAGCGTGGACATCAAAATACCCTTGGCGCGGTCAATGACTTTGCGAGTGTCGAGGCGCTCCTGAAGATCAGCAACCTCGGATTGCAGCGCTTTGAGTTGGCGATGTCTACTGACAGCGATTTCAATAGCTGGCGTGAGATCAGAAATTCCAAAAGGCTTCACCACGTATGCCATGGCTCCGGCGTCGCGAGCTCGCTCCACCAATTCACGTTGACTAAATGCTGTCAACATAAGCACCGGTGCAATTTCGATGATCTGCTCGGCTGCTGTAATTCCATCCATCTCTGGCATCTTTACATCCAGAATGGCAATATCAGGAACGTGTTGCTTCGCAAGTTCAATCGCCTCTACCCCATTGGTGGCTTGAGCGACGACCTGATATCCAGCTTCGGTCAGCATTTCGACGAGGTCGAGGCGAATGATCGCTTCATCTTCAGCAACCAGGATTCGCACAGGCGTAGTTTCTGTACTCGTTGCTGAGTTACTTGTCATGTGCCTCGAGTCGGATTTGAACCGACACTGTGCGGATTTTGAGTCCGCCCTCTCTACCGTTGGAGTACCGAGGCTTTTCTACATACATTTGTTTGCACTCACCATTGATGGCAGAAATGCCTAGCCGCGCAAATGAGTTAGCCGGAAGTATAACTACTCCAGGCTAGATCTGATAAAACGAGTTTTTATGCTCGATAAGCGGGTGCAACCCCACCGACCGCATCGCCCACTATGTGAACTCGAAGGGCATTTGTCGAACCAGGGATTCCTGGAGGGGAGCCAGCAACGATGACCACGCTCTCGCCCTTGGTTGCACGCTTTGACTCAATCAAGATTGAATCTACAAGCTTGACCATCTCATCGGTCGCTCCAGCGGTTGGAGTGATCAAAGATTCCACTCCCCATGAGAGTGCAAGTTGGTTATAAACCTCGGTGACCGGGGTTAAGGCCAAGATTGGAATTGCTGAACGCAGGCGGGACATACGACGCGCGGAGTCTCCACTCTGTGTAAAGGCCACCAGGTACTTCGCGCCAAGGATTCCACCCACCTCGGCAGCTGCCTTGGTGATAGTTCCGCCCTTGGTATGAGGAGTATGTGTCAGCGGCGCAATCTGAGTGAGCATCGCTTCCTCAGTACGTTCAATGATACGTCCCATTGTCGCTACAGCTTCGATGGCAAAAGCTCCGACAGATGTCTCACCAGAAAGCATGAGTGCATCTGCGCCATCGAGTACCGCGTTGGCACAGTCAGTGGCCTCGGCACGAGTTGGAGTTGAATTTGAAATCATTGAATCAAGCATCTGAGTCGCAACGATGACTGGCTTTGCAGAAGCACGAGACAGCGCAATACAGCGCTTTTGGACGATTGGAACCTCTTCGATTGGCATTTCAACACCAAGGTCGCCACGTGCAACCATGATGCCATCGAAAGCGTCGACGATCTCTTCGAGGTTATCAACGGCCTGCGGCTTCTCAATTTTTGCAATTACAGGACGATGAATTCCTTCTTCATCCATGATGGCACGAACATCATCAATGTCTTTGGCACTTCGAACGAATGAGAGCGCAATGAAATCTGCGCCAGCATGAAGTCCCCAGCGAAGATCTTCTTTATCTTTCTCGGAGAGCGCAGGAACTGAGACTGCAACGCCAGGAAGGTTGATTCCCTTGTTATTGCTTACAAATCCAGGTTGCACACACTTGGTGACAACAGCGTTGCCTTTAACTTCGAGAACCTCGAGAGTGACCTTGCCATCATCGATCAAAATGCGATCGCCAGGCTTGCAATCCCCCGCCAGACCTTTGTAGGTGGTACCGCAAATATCCTTCGTGCCCTCAACATCATCTGTTGTGATGGTGAAGAAATCTCCGCGAGCAAGCTCATGTGGACCGTCTTTGAATCGAGCCAGACGGATTTTTGGCCCTTGGAGGTCAACCAAAATTGCAACTGGACGACCAGCCTTAGTAGCTGCCGCGCGAACGCGATCAAGGCGGTTCTGGTGCTCCTCGTATCCCCCGTGTGAGAGATTAAGGCGAGCCATATTCATTCCCGCTGCAATTAGTTCATCTACTTTTTCAGGTGCCTCAACTGCTGGACCCATTGTGCATACAATTTTCGCTCTTCGCATGTGCTCAGCCTAAACCATCAGCGAGCGAGTTGTGGGAGCGATAGGCGCAGGTAGTTGTGTTTCTCCCATGAGATATTCATCTACGGCTTTTGCTGCACTTCGTCCTTCTGCGATTGCCCAGACGATAAGTGATTGTCCACGACCAGCGTCGCCGCAAACAAAGATACCTTCTTCGCTTGTTGCAAATTCTGAATCGCGCTTGATGTTTGTTCGTTCATCAAGATCAACTTCTAGTTGTTCAATCAAAGCGTTCTTCTCTGGCCCCAAAAAGCCCATAGCAAGAAATACGAGATCGGCTGGAATCTCTTTCTCAGTTCCTTCAACCTTCTCGAATTTGCCATTAATAAATTGTGTTTCGACAATTTTGAGTGCGCGAAGATTGCCATTGCCATCGCCAAGGAACTCCTCGGTAGAAACAGAGTAGAGGCGCTCTCCAGCCTCTTCATGAGCTGAGCTCACACGGTAGATCATTGGATATGTTGGCCATGGCTGTCCGGCAGGACGCTCTTCTGTAGGGCGAGGCATGATTTCAAGCTGCGTAACGCTCGCTGCACCTTGACGAATAGCAGTACCTAGACAGTCGGCGCCTGTATCGCCGCCACCGAGAATGACAACGTGCTTACCCTTTGCATCGATTGGAGCTTGCTCTACTTCACCAAGACCCAACTTATTGCCCCAAGGTAGGTATTCCATCGCTTGATAGATGCCCTTGTTCTCGCGACCAGGAACATTAATGTCGCGCCAATTAGTTGCTCCAACAGCGAGCACAATTGCGTCGTAACGTGAACGAAGCTCTGGGCCCGTTACATCTACGCCAACATTGACACCAGTGCGGAAGCGAGTTCCCTCGGCCTCCATCTGTGCAATGCGACGGTCAACAATCGCTTTCTCCATTTTGAATTCTGGAATTCCGTAGCGCATAAGTCCACCTGGACGCGCGGCTCGCTCGTACACCGCAACAGTGTGACCTGCGCGTGTGAGCTGCTGAGCGACGGCAAGTCCTGCTGGGCCAGAGCCAATAACTGCAACAGTCTTACCTGTAAGTCGATCGGCAGGCAATGGCTTAACTAAGCCATTATTGAACGCTTCTTCGATGGTGCGAAGTTCTACCTGCTTGATTGTGACAGCATCAGCGTTGATTCCGACGACACATGCAGTTTCGCATGGAGCTGGGCAAAGACGACCGGTGAATTCAGGGAAGTTATTTGTCGCATGAAGGCGATCGATTGCTTCGCTATCTTCGCCGCGCCACATAAGATCGTTCCACTCTGGAATCAGGTTGCCGAGTGGGCAACCGTTGTGACAGAACGGGATTCCGCAATCCATGCAACGACCGGCTTGCTTTTTGAGCTCATCAAGATCCTGTTCGAGGTAGACCTCTTTCCAATCTTTAATTCGCACATCTACCGGACGACGCTTTGGCGTCTCTCGCGGTGTTGTCATAAAGCCCTTTGGATCAGCCACGTGTTGCCTCCATTACTTCCTTATCAACATCAAGTCCTTCGCGCTCTGCGCGCTCCATAGCCGCTAACACGCGCGCATAATCACGTGGCATGACCAATGAGATTCTCTTGCTCTCAACATCCCAGTTTGCAAGGAGACGATGAGCAACTTGCGAACCTGTCTCAGCATGGAACTTAGAGATGATCTCCTTCACTTGAGCACTTCGCTCTGGCGTTAGGTCAATGACATCAACCATATCTGGGTTGACCAGACGTGGATCGAGATCAAGTACGTATGCAACTCCACCGGACATTCCGGCACCGAAGTTACGTCCAGTTGCACCAAGAATTACTGCAACGCCACCAGTCATATATTCGCAGCCATGATCGCCGACGCCTTCTACAACTGCAGTTGCACCAGAGTTGCGGACACAGAAGCGCTCACCCACGATTCCACGAATGAAAATTTCACCACTCGTTGAGCCATATCCGATGACGTTACCTGCGATGACGTTCTCTTCAGATTTGAAGAGCGCCTTCTCATCAGGTTGAACGATGACGCGACCGCCGGAAAGTCCCTTGCCAACATAGTCGTTGGTATCGCCGTACAGACGTAGTGTCAGACCCTTTGGAATAAATGCACCAAGTGATTGACCAGCAGAGCCGTGGAAGGAGACTTCGACAGTGTTGTCAGGTAGTCCCGCTCCCCCGTACTTGCGAGTGATCTCTGCACCCAACATTGTTCCAACTGTACGATTGACGTTGCCGACAGGCAATTCAATACGGACCTGCTCACCCTTAGTGAGGGCTGGTTGCGCGAGCTCAATCAAGGTGTTGTCGAGTGCTGCTGCAAGACCATGATCTTGGACTTCTGTGTTCTTACGCGCTCCAGCAAAGAGAGGTGCCTTAAGAAGTGGAGAGAGATCAAGGCCGCTAGCCTTCCAATGTTCAATCGCATCACGTGTATCAAGGGATTCGACCTGACCGATAGCTTCTTCCAAAGTACGCAAGCCGAGTGAGGCCAAGATTTCGCGAACTTCTTCTGCGATGTATTCAAAGAAAGTTTCAACGAACTCAGGCTTGCCAGAAAAACGCTTGCGCAGTTCTGGGTTCTGAGTAGCTACACCCACTGGGCAGGTATCGAGATGACAGACGCGAATCATGACACAACCAGAAACCACAAGCGGAGCAGTAGCAAAGCCGAACTCTTCGCCACCAAGGAGAGCAGCAATGACAATGTCGCGTCCGGTCTTCATTTGACCATCGACTTGAACAACAATGCGATCACGCAGACCGTTGAGCATAAGCGTCTGCTGAGTTTCTGCCAGGCCAAGCTCCCATGGACCGCCAGCATGCTTGAGCGAAGTAAGTGGTGATGCACCGGTGCCGCCATCGTGTCCTGAAATCAGCACAACATCGGCATGTGCCTTGGATACTCCAGCTGCAACAGTTCCGACACCTACTTCGGCAACAAGCTTCACGTGAACACGTGCATTCTTATTTGCGTTCTTGAGATCATGAATGAGTTGAGCGAGATCTTCAATTGAATAAATATCGTGGTGCGGAGGTGGTGAGATCAAACCAACGCCAGGAGTTGAGTAACGAACTTGAGCAATCCATGGATAGACCTTGTTGCCAGGAAGCTGTCCACCTTCACCAGGCTTAGCTCCTTGCGCCATTTTGATTTGAATATCTTCAGCGTTAACAAGGTATTCACTCGTTACACCGAAGCGACCTGATGCAACCTGCTTAATAGCAGAACGCTTAGAGTCTCCATTAGCTTCCACAATGTTACGAATTGGATTCTCTCCGCCTTCACCAGTATTGGATTTTCCACCAATACGGTTCATGGCAATCGCGAGAGTTTCGTGAGCTTCTTGTGAGATCGAACCATATGACATTGCGCCTGTTGCGAAGCGCTTGATGATCGCAGAAGCTGGCTCAACTTCGTCGATTGAAATTGCTGGGCGTAGCCCTGTTTTGAATTCGAAGAGACCGCGAAGAGTCATCAAGTTCTTTGATTGATCGTTTATCAAAGTGGTGTACTGTTTAAAGATATCAAAGCGCTTATTACGAGTTGCGTGCTGCAACTTAAATACTGTCTCTGGATTAAATAGATGCGGTTCGCCATCGCGACGCCACTGGTATTCACCGCCGATAGGCAGTTTCTTTGTGCCAGGAACTTCACCCATTGGTGGGTATGCAAGGTAGTGACGCTTGATGGTTTCTTGTGCCAATATGTCGAGTGAAACTCCACCTAGTCGAGAAGTAAGTCCTGTGAAGTACTCATCGACAACCTCTTTAGAAAGACCGATAGCCTCAAAGACTTGTGCGCCGTGATAGGAAGCGATGGTGGAGATACCCATCTTTGACATCACCTTGAGAACGCCCTTGCCAAGAGATTTGATCAGGTTGGCAACTGCCTTCTCTGGCGTGATTCCTGTGATCTGACCCTGACGGACTAGATCTTCGGCTGATTCCATAGCAAGGTATGGGTTGACTGCAGATGCACCAAAGCCAATAAGAAGTGCTACATGGTGGACTTCGCGAATTTCGCCACTTTCTACGATCAACGAAATTTGCGTACGTGTCTTCTCGCGAATCAGATGATGGTGTACTGCTGCGGTAAGTAGGAGTGAAGGAATTGGAGCTTCTTCTGAATCTCCATCGCGATCAGAGAGCACGATGATGCGAGCTCCGGCTGCGATAGCTTGTGAAACTTCCGCGCGAATCTCTTCAATGCGCTTGCGTAGCGCATCTCCCCCACCTAGAACCGGGAAGAGTCCGCGAACGATGTGGCTTGCGAAATGCGGATGCTCATCATCAGCATTGACATGAATAATTTTTGCCAGTTCGTCATTGTCGATGACAGGGAAATCGAGTGCGATCTGACGACAAGAGGCAGGTCCTGGATCGAGCAGATTGCTTTCGGCACCAATGGTGAGAGAGAGGCTTGTCACCATCTCTTCACGGATTGCATCGAGTGGTGGATTTGTTACTTGCGCAAAGAGTTGTGCAAAGTAATCGAAGAGCAAACGTGGCTTCTCTGACAGTGCTGCAATTGGTGAGTCAGTTCCCATCGAACCAAGAGGTTCTGCTCCACTTTTCGCCATTGGAGAAATGATGATACGAAGTTCTTCTTCGGTGTAACCGAATGCGCGCTGGCGACGAAGAACTGAAGAGTGTGGGTAAATGATGTGTTCGCGCGCGGGAAGATCAGCGAGCTGAACAATGCCCTCTTGCAACCATTTGCTGTATGGCGCGCTCTGTGCGAGTGGAATCTTTAATTTCGCCATCTTCGATGATGCGACCTTCTGCAATATCGACCAAGAACATGCGACCAGGTTGTAGGCGTCCCTTGCGAACGACTTTCTCTGGGGCAATCTTCAGTACGCCAACTTCAGAAGCCAAAATGACGAGGCCCTCATCAGTTACCCAGTAGCGAGATGGACGAAGTCCATTTCGATCGAGAACAGCACCGACCTGGTTTCCGTCAGTGAAGGTCACGCAAGCTGGACCATCCCATGGCTCCATCATTGATGAGTGGAATGCATAAAAATCGCGGCGTTCTTGAGACATCGTTGCATGGTTCTCCCATGCTTCAGGAATCATCATCAAAATTGAGTGCGGCAATGAGCGACCGGTGAGGTAGAGCAGCTCAAGAACTTCATCGAATGACGCTGAGTCACTGCCAGAATTGTTAACAATTGGGAAGAGGCGAGTGATGTCGCCTTCAATCAGTGGACTAGAAAGCAACGCTTCACGAGCACGCATCCAGTTGCGATTTCCACGCACGGTGTTGATTTCACCGTTGTGTGCGATATAGCGATAAGGGTGCGCAAGTGGCCATGATGGGAATGTATTAGTTGAGAAGCGTGAGTGAACGAGTGCAAGTGGTGACTTAACAAGGTCATTAGATAGATCTGGGAAGAACTCTTCGAGTTGACCCGTAGTTAACATGCCCTTGTAAACGATGGTGCGAGTTGAAAGCGATGGGAAATAGATAGGAAGGGTATGTTCAACGCGCTTACGGAATGCGAATGCTTTGCGATCAAGCGCAAGCTCGCTCTCCCCTGCTTGGCCCGCGATAAAGATTTGAACGAAGCGAGGCATGACTGAAAGTGCAGTCTTACCTAAAGATGAATCATTGATAGGGAGCTCGCGCCAGCCGAGGATAGAGATTTTCTCTTCAGCTGCGAGCTTTTCAATAGCAGGTTGATCTGCAAAATCAGGTTCGATAAATGCGATACCGGTTGCATAACTTCCTTCAGCAGGAAGAGTGAAATCTACAACGGAGCGATAAAACTCATCAGGGATGCGAATCAAGATTCCTGCACCGTCGCCACTATCTGGCTCTGCACCTGTCGCGCCGCGGTGTTCCATGTTGCGCAACGCTTCGAGCGCTTGCGAAACAACTTCGTGGGTGGCCTTTTTATTGAGGGTTGCAATCATTGCAACTCCACAGGCATCGTGCTCATCTGCTGGGTTATACAGTCCCTGTGCGGATGGCAGAGTAGAAAATAGGCTCATGATCGCTCTCTTTCGAACGGTCAGGACGACGATGGCCTAACGACTTGCTTAATTAAATCCCACCCTGGCGGGTAGCAGTAAAGCGTAGCAAACTAGATGCGAACCAGGGCACCGATTCCCGCAGTGATGATCATTCCCACAGAGCCCCCGATGAGTACACGCAGCGTGGTGCGCGCCCATGGCGAGCCAGCGAGCCGCGCGCTCGTAACACCTGTGCCAGCAAGGCCGAGAAGCGTGAATCCAATAATTGTGGCGATTTTCCCGCCCGTTGTAGGCAAGAGCGCACCTAATAGCGGGATCGTGGCACCGAGAGCAAAGCTGAGCGCCGAGGCAACGGCCGCCTGGACGGGATTAGCACTGTTGGCTTCATGGTGTCCTAACTCATCCCGGAGATGAGCCTCTAGGGCATCATTTTCCGTAAAGGTCCTGGCTACTTGTGCTGCCAATTCCTGAGGCAACCCTCGATCTATATAAATTTGAGTAAGTTCAAGTAGCTCGCCCTCAGGGTCTGCAGCTAAGTGATCGATCTCCATTTGGCGGTCAGACGCTTCAATATCTACTTGTGAACGGACCGAGATGTACTCCCCCACGGCCATCGACATAGCCCCGGCTGCGATTCCGGCTAAGCCAGCAACGCGGAGCAAATCCATCTTGCCAGCAGCGGCTATTCCGATCAGCAAGCTCGCATTGGAGACAAGGCCGTCATTCGAGCCGAGTACGGCAGCACGCAACCATCCTGAGTTCTGACCCTTGTGGTGGAGATTGCGCTGATATACGGCTTCGAGTGACATGATCAGATATTAACCAATTCAGGTTAAGAAATCGTATCCAGTGGTGGAATTTTTGGAGCTCTTTCTCCTCTTTCGCCTCTTTCTCCTCTTTCGCCTAGTTCTCGCAGTGCAATCACGACCAGGCTGAGCACTAAGACCACCCCAGCGACCCAATCATTGAGCCGAATTCCCCAGAGATGATGAGCGTCGTCGATACGCAGCGCTTCAATCCAGATTCGACCTACGCAGTAGCCCGCGACGTAACTGAGAAATACATTTCCGGGAGCCAACTTTTTCATGACAGGCAGAAACGTAATGAGACTTGCGATAAGGATGCACCACATCGCCTCGTATGCAAATGTCGGCTGAAACGTTGCGTAACTCTGATAACCCATAGGTCGCTCTCGCAACGGAATTGATAAAGCCCAAGGCAGCGTTGTTGGGCGGCCAAATAGCTCCCCATTAAACCAATTGCCAAAGCGACCAATCGCCTGAGCACACAAAATTCCCGGAGCAATTGAATCCGCGAAGATGGCAAAGGAGCGTGATCGTCTGGCTTTTTTGAAGTAAAGATAAGTTGCAAGAGTTCCAAGAAGTACCGCACCCCAGATGCCCATCCCGCCATTCCATAATCGAAACGCATTCGCGAAATTACCATCGGCACCAAAATAAAGTTCTGGAGTAGTAACGACGTGATAGATCCGACCGCCGATGATGCCTGCTGGAATTGCATAGATAGCGACGTCATAAATCTCAGTAGGAATTCCACCTCGACTCACATACCGCTTTTTACCTATGTACATCGCAACAACTATCCCGAGCAGAATGCAGAGCGCATAAAAATGAATGGATAAAGGACCCAACCCCACCGAAGATTTCGATGGGGTTGGGATAAAACGCGAAAACACGTGTGGAGTTACTTCACACCTGAAGCTTTAAAGGCAGCATTAAAGGCAGCTTGGAATGCAACTGGATCAAGGTAATCACCCTGAGGCAGCGTCTTTCCATTGATCAATACGGTTGGTGTGGAGTTGATGTTCTGGGAACCGGCGTAGTTTTCAACGTTGTTGACCCAATTAATGTATTGCCCTTTATTGACGCAGTTGTCGTAAGCAGAAGATGTGATTCCAAGGCTCTGGCCTAATTGCACCAACTTTGCGTTGGTCCAGGTGCCGTCATTTTCAGTAGCTGGCTGGTTTTGATACAGAGCCTTGTGCATCTCCAAGAACTTACCTTGATCAGATGCGCAAGCAGAAGCGGCAGCAGTCAAGATTGACTCAGGGCCGATAAATGACATTGGGTGGTAGACGGCATGGATCTTGCCAGCTGTCACAAGGCCATTGATGTAGGTGTTATTCACTACCTCAAAATCACGGCAGTGAGGGCACTGGAAGTCTTCATAGAAATCAACTTTTACAGGAGCACTCTTGTTAAATTCGATGCCGTAACCATCGCTTGTAGCGACAGCTGATGGCGCTGTCGCATGAGAATTAGTGCGGTTCTTTGTAATGGCAGTGATAGCACCAACAACAATGACGAGAATGATCATGCCGATCACGATGTTGCGAGTGCCATTGTCCTTCGCGTCCAACTTGCTCTTTTTCTCTTTCTTAGCCATTACATCTCCTCGTTCACTATTTTCTGTCATCCTGAAAAAAATTTGTTCATTAATCGGTTAAGCAATTAAACGGTTCAGCGGTTAAGAGCCTTTACGATCATCTAGCCCAAACTTACCGCCTGGAAAGCGCATCAGGAATGCGGCACACAGGACTAGCCCGGTGTCACGCATAATTTCGGTTGCATAGACCCATGGGTGAACTTTTCCATCAGCGGTTATGCCGCCATTTCCAAAGCAGCCACAGTTAATTGGCAGCTTACGTGCCCACGCTTGAGAGATCGCAACGATAAAGAGGAGCATAAGAGCGCCGCCTGCAAAGCCGGACCATTTCACCCAGATGCCGATAACAAGCAAGAGCGCGATACCAATCTCAAGCCAGGGCAGGATTAATCCGAATGAGTTAGCTACTCCGGTTGGCAATATTTGGTAGACCCGAACTGAGGATTGCGCTTCAGTTGGAGTCATTGCTTTAATCCAGCCGGCGGCCAAAAGGACGCCTCCGAGAATCAACCGCGCTAAGAGCGTGATCCATGGTTGGGCTTGTGTGGTGAAAAATTTCTTCATGAACGCACCACCTCTTCAGCAATTGCTGCAGAGAGTGCTTGCGCAAGCTCTCTCACTCGAGCAACCGCAATATCTAACGTTGGGGCCTCTTGAACTAATTTAATAAATGCAGAACCAACGATGACACCGTCGGCGTACTGTGCGACTTCCCTCGCCTGATCCGGTGTCGAAACTCCCAGTCCGACTGCAATCGGTTTATCTGTCACTCTTCGCAAACGCGCCACAAGATCTTTGGCGCCGGAAGTCACGGAATCCCGGACTCCTGTCACACCCATAAGTGATGCCGCATAAATAAATCCAGAGCTATTGGTAGAAACCTTTTTCAGTCTTTCATCACTCGTGCTGAGCGCGACAACAAAAACTCGATTGGCGCCATGCTCAACAGTTGCCTGCATCCATGGGTCGGATTCTTCAACTGTCAGATCAGGGGTGATCACTCCGCTGCCACCATTGGCAACTAAATCGCGAGCAAAGTTTTCTACGCCATAACGTTCAATGGGATTCCAATACGTCATGATCAGAGTTGGGGCGAGTTCAGAGACTGCGGCAACCGTCGCCATCACTTCTCGCGCTGTTGTTCCCTGTCGAAGAGATTGCTCAGATGCGACCTGAATAACAGGTCCATCCATAACAGGATCGCTATATGGGAACCCAATTTCGATAGCGTCGACTCCCCCGGCAATCATCGCTTTGATAATCTCAATGCAGCCGTCTTGAGTCGGGAATCCCGCAGGCATGTATCCAATCAACGCAGCGCGTTGCGAGCTTCGGGTCTTAACAAATAGATCTTCTAGGGGCGTCGTCATTTACAGTGGAATCCCAAAGTAGTTGGCTGCGGTTTGGACATCTTTGTCACCGCGACCAGAGAGATTGATAAGCAAGACTGCATCTGGGCCAAGCTCGCGCCCAACTTTCATTGCACCGGCCAGAGCATGAGCGGTCTCGATAGCGGGAATGATTCCCTCTGTTTTCGAGAGTAAAGAGAATGCCTCCATTGCTTCATCATCTGTTATGGCGCGATATTCTGCGCGACCAATGTCGTTCAGATAAGCATGCTCTGGTCCCACTCCTGGATAGTCCAGCCCAGCCGAGATCGAGTGCGACTCAATCGTTTGACCGCTCTCATCTTGTAAGACGTATGTGCGAGTGCCGTGGAGTACACCTGGTGTGCCACCAGTGATCGTGGCTGCATGAAGTCCGGTCAAGACTCCGCTACCTCCAGCTTCAAGACCAATCAGACGAACATCGACATCATCGAGAAATGGGTGGAAAATTCCGATTGCATTGGAACCGCCACCAACGCACGCAAGTACGGCATCTGGAAGTCGGCCGATGAGTGCTTGCACTTGTTCACGCGCTTCTACACCAATGATGCGGTGAAAATCTCTGACCATCGTAGGGAATGGATGCGGACCGGCGACAGTTCCTAATAGGTAATGCGTGGTCTCAACATTCGTTACCCAATCACGCATCGCTTCATTGATGGCATCTTTAAGGGTCTTGCTACCTTGGGTAACCGGCACTACATCAGCACCCAATAATTTCATTCGGGCTACATTCAGTGACTGACGTTTTGTATCTTCTTCACCCATGTAGACAACACACTCAAGCCCCAAAAGAGCCGCAGCAGTTGCAGATGCAACACCATGCTGTCCTGCACCTGTCTCAGCGATGATCCGCTTCTTGCCCATTTTCTTAACAAGCAGTGCTTGACCTAGGACGTTGTTGATTTTGTGTGAGCCAGTGTGATTGAGATCTTCCCGCTTGAGCAAGATACGTGCGCCACCCGCATGCTCTGAGAATCGCTTTGCTTCCGTAATGATGCTTGGGCGACCGGTGTATGTTCGATGGAGTTCGCTTAATTCACGCTGGAACTCTGGGTCCGCAAGCGCGCTCTCGTAGGCCACTGTCAGTTCATCTAGTGCAGAGATAAGCGCCTCTGGCACAAATCGACCGCCATAAGGGCCGAAATGCCCCAATATTTCAGAAGTAACAGGTGCACTCATAAGCCAAACCTACCAGCCAACTATCTAGCTAGCAGTGTGCGAATCATCTCCTTCGGATCGCCCGACTTCACGAGAGTTTCCCCGACCAGTACCGCTTTTGCGCCAGCTTCTTCCGCGACGCCAACCTGTTCTCGTGATGTAATCCCAGATTCGGCCACCTTGAGGAGTTCACTTGGAATCATTGGTATCAGGCGAGCGAATGCCTCTGGGTTAATTTCCAGGGTCTTGAGATTTCGAGCGTTTACGCCGATGATAGAAGCGCCGCTATCAACTGCCCGCTCTAACTCAGCCTCGTCGTGGACCTCGACCAAGACATCCATCCCAAGTTCGCTAGCCATCTGAGAAAAATCGTTGAGCTGAGAATCAGAGAGCGCCGCAACAATCAAAAGCATCAAGTCTGCGCCTAATACTCGCGTCTCCAGAACTTGAAATTCGGTGACAATAAAATCTTTGCGCAAGATCGGAATGGATAGTTCGCGGCGGACTGCTATCAAGTCATTCGAGCTGCCGCCAAAGCGACGCTGCTCAGTCAAAACGCTGACTACCGCAGCATCGGCATCCTGGTATTGCATCGCCAATTTCACTGGATCAGCAATGGTGGCTAGGGCACCTTTACTAGGTGAGGAGCGCTTAACTTCGGCGATTATTTGAGTACCAGGGCGAATGAGCGAGTCGTAGGCGCTGCGAATGGCTGGTGCATTTTCCAGAGCCTCGCGCAATTGATTGAGCGGAACTATTCTCTGCTGAAGGTCTTCTAAAACTCCTTCAACAATTGTTTCAAGTGCAGTGCTCATAAGGTTGGGTCTTCTCCATCGCTCAAGGTGTTCCATGGGGTGCGAGCCTTTGGCTCATAACGTTTGGACATGCCTCGCTTAATGAGTCGAAGCGAGAAGTAAATAACTAACAGCAAAATGGCGAGAACGATCACAAGTTTGAGAATTATCATTAAATCTTCCTCAATTGATTTGCACTCGCAATAGCTCCGAGAACAGCTGCCGCTTTGTTCTGGCATTCCATATCTTCACTGGCTGGATCTGAATCAGCAACGATTCCCGCACCAGCTTGAATATAAGCAACGCCATCTTTAAGGACAGCCGTACGAATCGCAATACATGTATCGATATTGCCGCGAAAATCTAGATATCCAATCGTCCCACCATAGATGCCACGACGAGTTGGTTCGTTCTCTTCGATGATCTGCATTGCACGTGGTTTTGGAGCGCCGGAAAGTGTGCCCGCGGGAAAGACTGCCAAGAGTGCATCCACCGGGGTTGAGGTTGGAGCAAGAGTGCCGGTGACGGTCGAGACTATGTGCATCACATGCGAGTAGCGCTCGATGTTCATAAATTCAACAACTTCTACTGTGCCAGGTGCACACACGCGTCCCAAGTCATTGCGGCCTAAGTCCACGAGCATGAGATGTTCTGCGCGCTCCTTTGGATCTGCAAGAAGCTCTTCTGCGTTTCTGGCGTCGATTTCTGGGTCACTTGATCGTGGACGTGTGCCCGCAATCGGATGAATCATTACATCGCTGCCGTGAATTTTAACGAGCGCCTCAGGGCTAGAACCAACGATCTCAAGGCCATCATCGAATCTAAAGAGATACATGTACGGGCTTGGATTAGATAGGCGCAACGCTCTATAGATATCTAGCGCACTGGCTTGATTCTCCATCTCGAATCGCTGCGAAAGCACAACCTGAAAAGCTTCACCACTTCTAATCTCTTCTTTAATTTTTTCAATCTTTAGGCAGAATTCTTCGCTCGTTGTATTGCGTGTGTACTGCGGCGTAGTCCGCGCGAAGGGAGTATTGATTCTCGCTTCAAGAGGCTCTTTCATCGTAGCTTCCATCGAATCTAAACGAACCAAAGCATCCGCATATGCTTCATCGACGCGATGTGCGCTCCCATCCCAATTCACTGCATTAGCAATAAGAGTGAGAGAGCCTTCTAGATGATCAAAAACTGCCAGATCAGATGTCAACATAAAGGCAATCTCTGGCAGTTCAATATCTTCGTGTGCAAGTGATGAAATTTTCTCGAGGCGTCTCACGATCTCATACCCGGCGTAGCCCACGAGTCCCCCCGTGAGTGGTGGCAACTCCGACATCTCAGGTGCTTGTAAGTGAGATGCTGCAATCTTAAGTGCCTCGAGCGGATCTATTCCTTCTGGTGCACCAGATGGTGTTGCTCCCAGCCAGATCGCCTTTCCATCTTTTGAGGTCAGCGTTGATTCAGAACGAACACCGATAAAGGAATAACGCGACCATGTTCCACCATTCTCGGCGGATTCAAGGAGAAAAGTTCGAGAGCGAGTTCCTACAAGCTTTTGATAAATTGCTAGTGGTGTATAGGAGTCAGCAAGATACTTTCGCGCTACAGGAATGACGTTGTAGTCGCGCGCATAGTTGCGGAATTCTTCAAGTGAAATATGAGCCTTACTCATAGTGCGCCAGATTCAGATGGGAGTTCGCTAAAGAAGCAGCTCTGCTCACCGGTGTGGCATGCCGCTCCGACCTGATTAACTTTCAGAACTATGGCATCACCATCACAGTCGTAATGCGCACTCACCAGCCTTTGGGTATGTCCAGAGGTGAGACCTTTGACCCAGAGTTCATTTCGACTTCTGCTCCAATAGGTAACATCGCCACTTGTGAGAGTTGCCTCGAGGGCTTCGCGATTCATCCACGCCATCATCAACACTTCATTATTGACCGCATCTTGAGCGATTGCAGCGACTAACTCATTTTTATCGAAATGAGCCGAGATCGCCGATGGGATGTTCATTTGAGTATTCTGCCTTAATCACACTTAACGGCGAACCGAATATCCGTGTCCGCCAAGGTATTCCTTCACCTGGGCGATCGTGAAGGTTCCGAAATGGAAGACGCTTGCGGCCAGCAAGGCATCAGCTCCTGCATCCAGCGCCGCGCCAAAATCTTCGATTTTGCCCGCTCCCCCACTTGCAATGAGAGGCACATGAGTGAGTGACCTTATGGTGGATAGCATCTCGATGTCATAGCCAGCACGCGTGCCATCCGCATCCATCGAATTAAGAAGAATCTCTCCGGCACCACGCTCGGTGGCATCAGCAATCCAGGCGAGTGCATCAAGGCCAGTCCCCTGGCGTCCTCCGTGAGTTGTCACTTCGAAGCCTGATGGAGTTTGCCCACGTCTGGCATCTACAGAGAGGACCAAAACCTGATTTCCAAATCTATCTGCAATTTCGTTGATTAGTTTTGGATTATTAATGGCCGCTGTATTGATACTCACTTTATCGGCACCAGCACGTAGCAAGCGATCGACATCTGCGATCTCACGAATTCCACCGCCCACTGTTAGCGGAATAAAAACTTGTTCAGCAGTTCTGGAGACAACGTCTAACGTTGTTGATCGATCCTCAACAGATGCTGAGATATCCAGAAATGTCAGCTCGTCTGCTCCTGCGATGCCATAGGCGCGTGCAAGCTCAACAGGATCACCCGCATCAACGAGATTCTTAAAATTTACGCCCTTGACTACGCGCCCGGCAGCAACATCCAGACAAGGAATAATTCTTTTGGACAGATGTGATTCAACGCTCGCCATGGCCTTACTTGCTGCTTACTTCTAGCGCCTGTTGAAGTGTGAATGAGCCAGCATAAAGCGCTTTACCTACAATAGATCCTTCAACGCCGATTGCGGTGAGCGCGCGAATAGCAATGAGATCATCCAGAGTCGAGACTCCACCACTTGCAACTACCGGCATATTTGTTGCTGCACACACTTCGCGTAAGAGTTCAAGATTGGGCCCAGTCAGTGTTCCATCTTTAGCAACATCGGTCACGATATATCGTGCACAACCATCACGGTCTAGGCGTTCAATGGTCTCAAAGAGATCGCCACCTTCTTTTGTCCAACCACGAGCTGCCAGTGTGTGGCCGCGCACATCAAGTCCTACCGCGATCCGATCTGCGAACTCCGAGATTACTTTTGCTGTCCACTCAGGATTTTCGAGCGCTGCTGTGCCCAAATTAACGCGCTTACATCCAGTTGCCAACGCTCGTCGCAGCGATTCATCATCACGAATTCCACCAGATAGTTCGACTTTAATATCTACACTTTTAATAACTTCCTCAAGCAAAGTCGCGTTAGATCCAATACCAAATGCAGCATCAAGATCGACCAGATGGATCCACTCTGCACCTGCTGCGACGAACTCCTGCGCTACTTCGATCGGTAACCCATATTGGCTCTCGGCGGCTAGTTCGCCTTGCACGAGTCGAACCGCGCGACCACCCTTGACATCAATTGCAGGAAGTAGTTCAAGTGACTTAGTCGTACTCATAGGGTTGCCGCCCAATTCTTGATTAATCGTGCACCGTTCGCACTACTTTTTTCTGGATGAAATTGAGTTGCGCTTACGGGACCGCGCTCGATGGCTGCAATAAATGGCTCTCCATATTCGCACCATGAGGTGGTCGAATCAGAAATATCGCTCTTTGCTGCGTATGAATGGACAAAGTAAAACGAGGCGCCATCGAGCCCCTCAAGTAGCAAAGAACCAGTTCCGGCTTTAACAGTGTTCCAACCCATGTGCGGAAGAATTGGAGCGTTTATAAGGGAGACATCCCCCTCAAAAATTCCAACGCCTTGCGTTGAACCCTTCTCGCTTCCCGATGAGAAAAGAATCTGGGCGCCCACACAAATTCCGAGCATCGGTTTGTTCGCAGCAACTCGGTTGCGAATAATCTCATCGCCACCAACGTTGTTCAACTGTTCCATACAAGCACCAAATGCGCCTACACCCGGAACAACTAATCCATCTGCGCTGAGGCAGAGCGCAGGGTCTGAAGTCAGAACGACTTCTTGATCAGTAAGCTCGAAGGCGCGTTGGGCAGACCTGAGGTTTCCTGAGCCGTAATCCAAAATTGCTATCAAAGAACACCCTTAGTTGATGGAATGCCGCTGGTGCGACCATCAATAGCAACAGCATCACGAAGTGCGCGGGCAACTGCCTTGAATTGTGCTTCAAAGACGTGGTGTGCATTGCGTCCTTCGAGCACGCGAACGTGAAGAGCGATTCGCGCCTCGGCAACAATTGACTCCCAAATATGGCGACCAAGAGTTGTATCAAATGTCCCGATGAGTTCAACAATCTCTGGTTGGCGATGCACCAAATAAGGGCGACCAGATAGATCCACTGCAGCTTGAACAAGAACCTCATCGAGAGGAACGATTGCATCGCCAAATCGGCGAATGCCTGCCTTATCGCCAAGTGCTTCGCGGAGAGCTTGGCCGAAGGCCAAAGAAGTATCTTCAACCGTGTGGTGAGAATCCACATCGACATCACCAGTGGTTTTAATGGTGAGATCAAAACCAGCATGCTTTCCCAGCTGAGACATCATGTGTTCATAAAAAGGCACGCCTGTCTGAATGTCGATCAGGCCACTTCCATCGAGATTAATCTGCACGAATACAGAAGATTCCTTGGTGGTGCGCTCTACTGTTGCAATACGTGGTGTGGTCATGGTCTCTCTTCTTGCCTCAGGGTGACTTTATTATTCCGCAAGTTCTCGCAACGTTGCGATGAACTGATCATTTTCTGCTGGTGTTCCTACTGTGACACGCAAAAATCCTCGCAAGCCGTTATCTCGAATCAAAATTCCACGATCTAAGAAGAACTGCCATGCAGTATTGCTATCCCCTGCAAATCCCTTAAATAGGATGAAATTAGCTGATGATTCCTCGGCGGTGAATCCAACCTCAGTGATAGCCGCGCGGATGCGCTCTCTCTCGCTCACCAGTGTTGGAATCTCGCCAATCAAGAGCGCATGATGATCAAGTGCAACTTCTGCAGCAGCTTGTGTCAATGAGCTCAAGTGATATGGAAGTCTTGCTATGAGTGCTGCATTTACCATCGCAGGATGCGCAATGAAATAACCTACTCGCACGCCTGCAAAGGCGAATGCCTTACTCATTGTTCGCACGACAACCACATGTGGAAATTCCTCTATGAGAGTAAGAGCTGAAGCCTCGTTCGAAAATTCTGCATACGCCTCATCGACAACTAAAAGTGCATCAACTTTGCCTGCCGCATGGGCCAACTCTTTGATATCTTCGATAGACGTAAGAGTTCCTGAAGGATTATTAGGTGTTGTAACGATAACGATCTTGGGAGATTTCTCTTTGATCAGCGTTTTCGCTGCAGCGATATCAATCCCAAATTTCTCATCGCGCGTACCAGCAAACCAAGGTGTGCGGGTAAGTTGAGCGATGAGCGGGTGGACAGAATAAGAAGGGGTAAAACCTAAAGCCAAACTTGTGGCGCCTCCACATGCAAGAAAAATAGTCTGCAGAATTTCGTTAGAGCCATTTGCTGCCCAAATATTCTCGGCAGTTACTTCCACGCCAGTCGAAGCGCTGATGTATTTTGCCAACTTCTCTCTTAGTACAGTGGCATCACGATCTGGATATCGATTGAGATTCTTTGCAACTTCAGAGATGCGCTCTGTGATCGCCTCAACGACCTCAGTTGGGAGCGAGTAGGGATTCTCATTTGTGTTGAGACTGATCGCTTCCTCAATTTGAGGCGCACCATAAGGCGAGATGCTGCGTAGATCACTTCGCAGTGGCAGCCAATATGGCCATGCAAAACCTGAACCAGAACCTCGAACTGACATTTCTACTCCCCTGAATTCTTTCTCTCTGAAAATCTTGCAGAGATTGCTTCTCCATGTGCGGGAAGATCTTCTGCCTGAGCTAGCGTGATGACTGTCTCTGCAATGTCCATGAACGATTGCTTGTCATAAGAAATGAAATTTACGCCCTTAAGGAAGGTGTGAACTGATAACCCGCTGGAATGACAGGCGCAGCCGCCGGTCGGTAGAACGTGGTTAGAGCCTGCTGCGTAATCTCCAAGTGATACTGGTGTGTAGCGCCCCAAAAATACAGCTCCAGCATTCCGAATTTTTTCAGCAGCACTTTGAGGATCTTTCAGTTGAATCTCTAAATGCTCAGCGGCATAGGCATTTACGACATCTACACCTTGATCTACGTTATCAACAAGAACAATTGCGGATTGAATTCCGTTAAGGGCTTGAATTATTCGTGCGCTGTGTTTTGTGTTCGCAGCCCGCACTGCAAGAGCAGAGACCACGCTGTCGGCCAGATTTTCACTCGTTGTTACAAGAATTGCCGCTGCGTGAATGTCGTGTTCTGCTTGGCTTATTAAGTCCGATGCGACTTCATCAGCATCTGCGCTCTCATCGGCAAGAATAGCAATCTCAGTTGGACCTGCTTCGGAATCAATGGCGATTAATCCACGTAAAGCTCGTTTTGCTGCAGCCACATAAATATTTCCAGGACCTGTTACGAGATCTGCAGGTTCGCAAAGCCCCTCCATGCCATACGCAAACATTGCAATCGCTTGAGCACCCCCGACGGCATAGACCTCACTCACGCCTAGTAGCGCGCATGCAGCCAAGATCGTAGGGTGTGGAAGTCCACCGAAATCACTTTGCGCAGGTGATGCCACTGCAATGCTTTTTACCGATGCGATCAGCGCTGGCACAACATTCATGATCACAGAGCTTGGATAGACCGCGTTTCCACCGGGCACATAAAGCCCGACACGATCAACCGGAATTTGACGGTGAGTCACCGTCGCGCCAGAAACGACTTCTTCTGTAACGCTTGTAAGCAATTGAGTCTCATGCACTTTGCGCACTCGTGCAATCGAAACCTCTAAGGCTGCGCGGACTGCAGGATCGAGTTGGCGTAGCGCCTTATCGATATCGCTCTGCGGTACCCGAATAGTGGTTGGGCGGACGCCATCAAAACGCTCCGCTAAATCTTTCAACGTATCTTCCGTGCCGGCTTTGACCGAAGCAAGAATGGGTTCAATCGCGACGAGCGCCTGTGAGATATCCATCTTCGCCCGAGGAAGAAGGTGCTGATAGCCCCGCTTGGAGAGCCGCTTGCCTCGAAGGTCGAGAGATCGAATATTTAGCTGCTCACTCACGCACCTAGTCTAAAGCGTCCGAGAGCTCGCGCGTTCCTCATTATTAGGAGACTAGGCAATCTGGTCCAAGAACTGATTTGAGGTCTGCGCTCAAGCTCGGTGAAGCCGTGACCCTCAGGTCATCGTCAATTTTCATGATGGTCGCTTTGGCCCCATCTTGGATCTTGAGGTGTACTTCACGCGCACCTGGATGCGACCTCAGGATCTCCTTCATTCGCTCGACCATTGGGGCGTTAACCCGAGTTGCATCGATAGTGATGACAAGTGGGCCAGCTGGTGCTTGGTTTACATCCGGCATGTGCATTTCCAGGGCCGTGAAGCGAGGCAACTCCTCGCGCTTGTCCAACCTACCGCGGATAACAACAACTCGATCTTCAACCAAGTTCATTGCGTGAGCGGCATAAGTGCCGGCGAAGAAGAGAGCATCGACCGCACCTTCAAGATCTTCAATCGAAACGATTGCCCATGAGTTTCCATTTTTCGATACTTTTCTTTGGACCTGGGTAATCAAACCGCCAACGGTAATCACCTGGTCATGAGCAACTGAATCATCAGTGAGTTGCGAGAGAGGCACATCAACAGCCGAGCGCAGAATATGTTCGACGCCTAAGAGCGGATGATCTGAGACATAGAGTCCAAGCATCTCTCGTTCGTAACTGAGCAATAATGATTTGTCCCACTCGCCAGTTGGAATGCTAATTTCGGTTGGAGCACCGATTCCAGGCTCGCCTATTTCAGATGAACCAAAAAGATCAAATTGACCAATTGCTTCAGCTCGCTTGGTTTCGCTGACAGAGTCAATTGCCTCCAAATAAATCATCATTAATCCGCGACGCGTAGCTCCAAGGGAATCGAATGCTCCACCCTTGATCAGGGATTCGATCGTCTTCTTATTGCAAACATTTTGATCGACTTTAGCCAAGAAATCACCGAAGCTGGAGTACTTGCCCTTAGCTTTGCGATTAGCAACGATCGATGCAACCACATTCTCACCGACATTACGAATTGCGGTCAGACCAAATCTAATATCGCTATCGAGTGGTGTGTAATCCGACGAAGACTCGTTGACATCCGGTGGCAGGACTTTAATTCCCATGCGTCGACATTCATTGAGATAGAGCGCACTCTTATCTTTATCGTCGCGAACAGACGTGAGCAGAGCGGCCATATATTCTGTCGGGAAGTTAGCTTTGAGATAAGCCGTCCAATACGAGACGAGCCCATACCCGGCTGAGTGAGCACGGTTAAACGCGTAATCAGAGAATGGAATCAAAGTATCCCAAAGCTTTTTAATGGGAGCAGTGCTAAAGCCATTGGCAATCATGCCCGCTTCAAAGTTTACGTATTCTTTATCCAGAATATCTTTATTCTTCTTACCCATCGCCTTACGTAAAAGATCTGCACGGCCAAGTGAGAAGCCAGCGACTTTCTGGGCGATCGCCATTACTTGTTCCTGATAAACAATGAGTCCGTAGGTGTCACCAAGAATCTCCGATAATGGCTCAGAGAGTTCGGGGTGAATAGGCTCTACTGGTTTACGTTTATTCTTGCGATCCGCATAATCGGTATGCGCGTTCACGCCCATTGGTCCAGGTCGGTACAGCGCAATCACAGCAGAAATATCTTCAAATGAGTCTGGAGCCATTTGGCGAAGGAGTGCACGCATCGGCCCACCGTCAAGCTGGAAAACACCTAGTGTGTCGCCACGGCCGAGCAGCTCGTACGTCTTTGGATCTTCCAACGCAAGCGTCGCTAAATCAACATCAATGCCTTGGTTTGCTTTGATGTTGAGCAAGCAATCATCCAGGACAGAGAGATTACGCAATCCCAAGAAATCCATCTTAAGCAGACCGATTGCTTCGCAGGCACCCATATCAAATTGTGTGATGATCGCACCATCAGCTTCACGACGATGAATAGGAATGACATCGAGCAAAGGCTCTCTACTGAGAATAACGCCAGCAGCATGCACTCCCCACTGTCGCTTGAGCCCTTCCAGGCCGCGCGCGGTATCAACAATTTTCTTGGCATCGCTATCTGATTCATAGACTGATCGAAATTCTCCGGCCTCACCATAGCGATCATTTTTAGGATCAAAAATTCCCGAGAGAGTAATGTCTTTGCCCATAATCGTTGGCGGCAAAGTTTTTGTAATCTTGTCACCAATCGCATATGGGTAACCAAGTACTCGAGTGGAGTCCTTAAGCGCTTGCTTAGATTTGATATTGCTATAGGTAATGATTTGGGCCACTCGATCTTCACCATACTTATTGGTGGCGTAGGCAATCATTTCTGAGCGACGACGTTCATCGAAGTCCAGATCAATATCTGGCATCGAGATACGTTCTGGATTCAAAAAGCGCTCAAACAAAAGACCATGCTTGATGGGATCAAGTTGCGTAATTCCAAGTACGTAAGAGACCAGAGAGCCTGCCGCAGAACCACGACCCGGACCTACTCGGATTCCTACTTCACGTGCGTGCGAGCAGAGGTCGGAGACCACCAAAAAGTAACCCGGGAAGCCCATCTTGATCATGACGCTTAGCTCGTAATCCAAACGCTCCTGATAAGCAGGCGGGATTACTCCCCCAAGTCGATCAGCCAACCCGTTATTCGCGAGTGTGCTTAGCCATGAAGCTTCGGTCTCGCCGCTTGGAACAGCGAATTGCGGCATGAGGTTCTCACCTTCACGCATAGTGATGTTGCAACGCTCTGCGATCCAGAGAGTGTTATCGCATGCTCCAGGGAGATCGGAGAAAAGCTCGCGCATTTGGGTTGCGCTCTTGAGATAGAACTCGTCATTATCGAATTTAAATCTCTTGGGGTCTGCGATAGTCGAACCTGATTGGACGCACAGAAGGGCTTCATGAGCACCTGCATCCTCATGCTTTGTGTAGTGCAGATCGTTTGTTGCCAAGAATGGAAGTTTGAGATCTTTACCTAATTTGAGAAGATCTTCTTTTACGCGGTTCTCGATCTCAATTCCGTGATCCATTACCTCTAAGAAGAAATTTTCTGCACCAAAGATATCTCGAAGTTCACTCGCAGCCTTGAGCGCCTCTTTATATGCGCCCATGCGGATTTTAGTTTGGATCTCGCCACCAGGACATCCTGTGGTCGCAATCAAACCTTTGGAGTATGTGGCGAGAAGCTCGCGGTCCATTCGTGGCTTGTAATAAAAACCCTCGAGAGATGCGAGTGAAGAAAGCTTAAAAAGATTAGACAGTCCGGTGTTGTCTTCGGCGAGCAGCGTCATGTGTGTGTAGGCGCCACCGCCCGAGACATCATCTTCGCCGCCATCAGACCATTTCACTCGCTCTTTTTTGAAACGACTCTCTGGGGCTACGTATGCCTCAATGCCGACTATTGGTTTAATGCCGACTTTCTTGGCTTGCTTATGAAATTCAAAAGCACCAAAAACATTGCCATGGTCTGTAATTGCAATAGCAGGCATTCCCTGCGCTGCGACTTCTTTGACTAGCTCTTCTACGCGCGCAGCGCCATCGAGCATTGAATACTCCGTGTGCACATGGAGGTGAACGAAGCTGGAAGAGTCAGACACGATTGGTGAGATTACTACCGAGATTAATTCTGCTGTTGGTTTTCAAGGATTACTAGGCTGCGTGTCAGATCAGCTGGGTACTCCGAGAAGAATTCGAGCGCGGCACCTGTAATTGGGTGAGTAAACGCGAGTTGGCGAGCGTGCAGCCACGGGCGATGAATTTCTAGACGGTCAGCGATTGTGTGATCTGCTCCATAGGTGAGATCACCGACGAGTGGATGGTGGAGAGCCGAGAAATGAACTCGAATTTGGTGAGTGCGACCTGTCTCAAGTTCGATCTCAAGAAGTGAGACTGCTGGGAATAGTTCTAAGGCTGTGTAATGCGTGATGCTGGGCTTTCCATCGGCGACTACAGCAAAGCGATAATCCTCTCGCGGATGACGATCGATAGGCGCATCAATTGTTCCTGATGATGGATCCATATGACCCTGGACCATCGCGTGATAAACCTTGTGCACTGTTCGGTTTCTAAACTGATCTTTGAGATTGCTGTAAGACTTCTCATCTTTAGCCACCACCATCAAACCTGATGTACCAACATCCAAGCGATGCACAATTCCTTGACGCTCTGCAGCACCACTGGTGGAGACGTTATATCCAGCTGCGACAATCGCGCCGATGACTGTTGCACCTTGCCATCCGGGGCTTGGGTGCGCTGCAACTCCAACTGGTTTATTGATAACAATAATGTGATCATCGTTGTAGACCACATCGAGACCATCTATGGGTGTGGCGACAAGCGATGGTGCGCCTTTTGCTGCAGGCATTAAAATTTCAACCAGATCAGCCGTGGCAACTTTTTCGGATTTAGCAATAACTTTGCCGTTGCGCGTAACTTCGCCTGCCTCGATCAGGTCAACAACGGTGGAACGCGATAGCCCTAAAAGTCTGGCGATCGCCGCATCGATTCGTTCTTGATCGAGACCTTCTGGAATTGACAGGACGCGACTTTCGCGAGCAACTGCTTGACTATCTTGTGCAGATGTATCAGTTGTCATCAAACGTCCTCGGTTTCACATTTTTTGCCACCAACAGCGCGATTGCAACTGCTGAGAGAACAATAGAGGAATCTGCCAGATTAAATACCGGCCAATGAGGCAGTTTGATCCAATCGACCACAGATCCACGAAGCCAATACGGCGCGCGAAAGAGTCGATCGCTGAGATTTCCGAGAACTCCGCCAAGAAGCAGTCCTAACGCGCACGCCCAGAGGCGTGAAGTGATTGAGCGACTAAAGAGAAAGATTCCGGCTACAGCGCCGATTGAAAGCGCCCCGAGGAAAATTCCCGAATTCGTGGCAACGCTAAATGCTGCTCCGGAGTTATTAACGAGCTCAAGCTGAAGCAAGCTTCCCAAAACTGGGTGTGCTCCGCCCCTCAAGAGCTGTACAGCAAGTGTTTTGCTCGCATAATCAAGGAGAAAAATTACAGATGCCACATAGGTCATCTCTCGAACTGCGCGTGTATGAGGTGCTGATTTACTCAGCGTCGTTCCTCTTTCTGCTTACAGACCATGCACAAAGTAGCGCGAGGGAAAACTTGGAGACGAGCTTTTCCGATTGAATTTCCGCATTCTTCGCAGCGACCATAAGTCTTCGTGTCAATGCGTTCGATTGCTCGCTCTGTCTGCAGGACCATATCGCGCGCGTTGTAGACCAATGACATTTCATGTTCGCGTTCGAAAGTCTTTGCTCCAGCATCAGCTTGGTCATCGCCGGCGCCAACGCCTGCAGATGAAATCAGATCATCCATCTCGCCTTCTGCATCTTTGAGTTCGGCTTTGAGGCGAACAAGTTCTTTGCCCAATTCGCTACGCATTGCCTTGAGCTCCGCGGCAGTCCAAGCAGCCTCAACGTCAGTTGCGATATGAGGAGCAGGTGCGCTCTTAATTGGCTTGAGGCCTGCAGCTTTCTTAGAACTCTTTACTGGACGAGGAGGTGGTGGCATGACTAGGCGTCGCTCTTCAATGACAACCTCTGGACCTGCATTTACTTCGCGCGGAGTAACGGTGATAGTGGTCGAATCCCCCGTTGTAGTGCTTTGAAGTTTTGCCGGGAAAGGTTTTGCAGGTGTGCGCTTAGCAAGGCTTGGTTTAACAATATTTGGCGAGCGCACTGTTGGAGTTTTCACAGCTGGCTTCTCGGCTACTTTACTTGCAGGTTTGGCTGCGACCTTCTTAGCTGGCGCTGCATTCTTAGCTGGCGCTGCATTCTTAGCTGGCGCTGCCTTCTTGGCAGCGACTGGTGCCTTCTTGGCAGCGACTGGGGTTGCAGCTTTTTTAGCGGCAGCGGATGACGATTGTGTTGGCACTGATTTAGCAACTTTCTTTACAGCTGTTGACTTACTTGGCGCAACTGTCTTCTTGGCGACAGGTGCCTTCTTCACACTCTTTTTGGCTGCGCCCACAGGGGTAGTTTTGGGGGCAGGCTTGGCTGCAGCCTTGCCTACGACCTTACTGACCGCCTTCTTAAATACTGAAGTTGCGGTCTTCTTAGCATTAGGTGCCATGTCAACTATCGCTTCTCTAGCTTTATTAAGCCGCTTAGGTCCGTGCTCGGAATAGCACGGCCACCGGCTGAGAAGGCTAGGCGTAAGGAGCCCGAATTACCAACTTCGCCGCGCTAGACTCACGACCTTAAATACCCTAAATGCTCTAGGTATACCCAGATGAGGTATCCCCAGATGCTCTAGAAAGCCAGCAATGGAGGCAGAACGTGGCACATGAGGCAGACTCCCCCGCACAGAGCGTAGCTGCGGGCTTCACTACCCTTGCCCCAGCCATTGACCTGCCTGCAACCGAGCACAGCATCCTGGCCTTCTGGGATGAAGCCAATATTTTTGCCAAAACGCTTGCAGCTCGCGCCGATGCCCCTCGCTGGACCTTCTTTGAAGGCCCGCCAACCGCAAACGGCTCACCTGGAACCCACCACATTGAAGCTCGCGTATTTAAGGATCTCTTCCCTCGCTACCAGACCATGAAGGGAAAGCTCGTTACCCGTAAAGCTGGTTGGGATTGCCACGGCCTACCTGTTGAAATCGCCGTAGAGAAAGAACTTGGTTTTAGCGGCAAGGGCGATATCGAGAAATATGGCATCGCTGCCTTCAACGCTAAGTGTCGAGAGTCGGTCCAACGCCACGTAGATGAGTTCACTTCTATGACTCGGCGTATGGGCTTTTGGGTTGATTTTGATGAGGCGTACTGGACTATGTCGCCGCAGTATGTCGAGAGCGTCTGGTGGTCTCTGCAACAGATCTGGAACAAGGGCCTTCTCGTTCAAGATCACCGCGTTGCTCCGTACTGCCCTCGTTGCGGGACCGGGCTTTCTGATCACGAACTGGCTCAAGGATATGAAACTGTAAAAGATCCCTCGGTGTATGTTCGCTTTCCTGCAACCTCTGGAACGATCGCGGAGCTGGGAGCATCATTTCTCGTCTGGACCACAACCCCATGGACGCTGATCTCAAATACCGCAGTAGCCGTGAATCCAACTGTCGACTATCAGGTCATAGAAATTACGCACGATGAAAAAGTTGAACGTGTAGTTATCGCAGCCCCATTGGCACATATTCTTGGCGAGGACCAGAAAGTTCTCGCAACTTTCAAGGGTAGCGAGCTTGAACACATCACTTACAAGCGCCCGTTTGATCTTGTTGAGATTCCAGATTCTCATTTCATCGTTTTGGCTGATTACGTAACAACCGAAGACGGAACAGGTCTCGTTCATCAATCTCCAGCATTTGGCGCCGATGACTTACAAGTATGTCGCCGCTACAACCTTCCAGTCGTGAACCCAATGGCGCCGGATGGAACTTTTAACGCTGATATCCCACTCGTTGGCGGTATTTTCTTTAAGGATGCCGACAAGGTCATCATCAGGGATATGAAGGCGCAAGGAATTTTATTTAAGCAACTTCAGTTTGAGCACTCGTACCCACATTGCTGGCGATGCCACACACCACTGATGTACTACGCACAACCTTCTTGGTATATCCGCACAACAGCCATTAAGGACGCCCTGCTCGCTCAAAATGCGAAGACAGATTGGCATCCAGAGACAATTAAAACTGGTCGATTTGGTGATTGGCTCGAAAATAATATCGATTGGGCCGTCTCCCGAAATCGTTACTGGGGTACCCCTCTTCCGCTCTGGCGCTGCCCAGATGACCACATGCATTGCATTGGATCACTCGCCGAGCTCTCCGCGCTTTCAGGTCAAGAACTTTCTAATACCGATCCTCACCGACCATTTGTCGATGAGATAACCTTCCCTTGTCCGCAGTGCGCACAGACCATGGTTCGCGTCAGCGAAGTGATCGACTGTTGGTATGACTCGGGCGCGATGCCTTTTGCACAGTGGGGCTACCCGCATAAAGAAGGATCTATTGACGAGTTTAAGGCTGCCTATCCGGCAGATTTCATTGCCGAAGCGATTGATCAGACTCGTGGTTGGTTCTACACCCTCATGACAATCGGAACCCTGGTATTCGATCAATCTTCTTACAAGACCGTGCTCTGCCTTGGCCACATTTTAGATAAAGATGGTCGCAAGATGAGCAAGCACTTAGGAAATGTTTTGCAACCAATTCCACTCATGGACCAGCACGGTGCCGACGCGGTTCGTTGGTATATGTTGGCAGCCGGTTCCCCATGGAGTGCGCGACGCGTTGGTCATGATGCGCTCTCAGATGTGGTTCGCAAAACTCTCTTAACGTATTGGAACACCGTTTCATTTTTCACACTTTACGCAAATGCAGCGGGCTTCTCGCTTTCTGCGTCGGATCACACTCCATCGACCAACACCATGGATACATGGATCATCTCAGAGCTCAACTCGCTGATCGCTAGCGTTGATGATGCGTATGCAGCATTCGATTCGCAGGAAGCTGGACGCTTGCTTGCTGCATTTATCGATGATCTCTCAAACTGGTACGTGCGTCGCTCTCGCCGTCGTTTCTGGGATGGAGAGCCAAGCGCGCTCAACACTTTGTATCACTGCCTCAAAGTACTCACCCAACTAATGTCACCAATGGTGCCATTTATTACAGAGCATGTCTGGCAAGTACTCATCCGTGCTGGCGAGGCGCAAGCTCCTGAGTCAGTGCACCTTTCGAACTTTCCGGTGAGCAATCCTGATCTCATCAATCACTCATTAGGTGAACAAGTCGCACTCTCACGTCGACTCGTCGAACTTGGACGCGCAGCACGCGCTGAGTCCAAAATTAAAATTCGCCAACCACTTGGACGAGCGCTTGTCTCTGCTCCTGGCTTTGCCACAATGGATCAAGAGATTCGTGAGCAGATCACCGACGAGCTCAATGTGCTCACCCTTGATGACCTATCAACTCAGGGCGAAGATTTAGTGAACGTCTCCATCAAAGCCAATTTCAGAAATATTGGTGCTCGCTACGGCAGCGATGTCCAAGCGATTGCTGCGGCGATTGCATCCATTTCAGGCAGTGCCGCAACAGAATTTGTGAAAAGCGTTCGCACCGCAGGTACTGCTGGCCATGAGCTTGGCTATGAAATTGGCCATGACAACAAAGTTGCGACCATCACCGTGGATGATCTTGTTATCACCGAAACCCCGAAAGAGGGTTGGTCTGTCGCTAGCCACAATGGTGAGAGCCTTGCACTTGACCTAGCGCTCACTCCAGATCTGCTTCAGGCAGGTCTCATGCGCGAAGTAATCAGAACCATTCAGGAAGAGCGCAAAAATGCCAACTTCGACATTAGCGACCGCGTTCATGTTCGTTGGTCTGCGGGCGCGGATGTAAGCGCGGCAATTGCACGCTACCAAAGCGAGATTGCTGCCGAAGTCCTAGCTCTCAGTATTACGCAGAGCAATGATCTGACTTCTGCGACAAGCGAGATTGGTTTGTCACTCTTGCTGACAAAGGCGTAAGAGATCTAAATAACTATTGCCGTACGAGTGAGATAAGAAGCTGCACGCCAATAAAAATTAAAATAAATGAGATGTCGAGTGCGACGGGCCCAATACGAAGTGTTGGAATAAAACGTCGCACAAATTTCATCACTGGATCTGTAATTCCGTAAACTAGTTCTGCTAAGGCAAGAACTATTCCGCGAGGACGCCATTGCGGTGTAAACATACGAATGTAATCAAAAATAACTCGAGCAAATAAGGCAAGCAGGAAAATCTGCAGTACCCATACGATAAGACTTCTGATAATCATTGATTAGGCCCAGAGCTAAGAACTAGCTGGCGTCTCAGCTCTGGTTGAAGAATGATGCTTCAGCCACTGCAGTCTTGGTGTCAGTGCTGACACGAACATTTGGTGGAGTGAGCAAAAAGACTTTGTTAGTGACGCGTTCAATGCTTCCGTGATGTCCGAAGACAAGACCAGAAGCAAAATCAACAAGACGCTTGCGCTCTGACTCATCCATGTCAGTGAGATTCATCAGCACTGGCTGACCTTCGCGATAACGCTCGCCAACGCTACGGGCCTCGTTATAAAAACGTGGATGGATTGTGAAAATCTGATCCATGATTGGTAATACTTCTTGATGAGCGGCTGGCGCAGCTACCGGTGCAGCCGAGGCGACAGGCGCAGGACGCGCAGCCACAGGAGCAGCAGCTGTGAATGTTGGGCGAACAGGAGTTGCTATCTGTGCATGTGGAACTGCGCGAACATTGCGGCGTGGTTCTTCCACCGGCACGGCAAGTTCTAGCTCCTCGTCCTGATCAACAAGTCCGAGATAGTTTGCTGCTTTTTTAAATACGTTGGCCATGCGCAGAGTTTAGGCGAGAGCTTTGCGAGATCCGAGGATTGAGCTACCTATTCGAATATGTGTCGCACCATGAATAATCGCACTCTCAAAATCCCCACTCATACCGATCGAGAGTCCTGATATTGCTGGATGGTTTGCCCGCACTCGGGCACTCAACGTCGCCATAGCGCCAAAGGCCATATCCGCTTCTTGATCAATGGGTGCCACCGCCATGAGCCCCACTGCTCGCGCATAAATTTCCTCAGGGAGATCTCCAATAAACCTATCTAACTCCCCCACGCGTACACCGCCTCTATCTGGGCGCTCTTCTTCCAAATTCACCTGAATGAAGAACTCTGGGAGGCTGGATTGTTGAAGAAACTTGGCGGCATGAGAGAGCTCATCGAGCGAGTGAACGTAGCGAGCCCAGTGAGAGACTGAGGGGATTTTTCGACTCTGCACTTGGCCCTGAAAATGCCAGGTTATGTCAGCTTCCAGCTCCTGCGATTTTCTGGCACCCTCTTCGTCTCTATTCTCACCAAAGTTTCGAAGCCCTAGTTCATGCAAGATGGCTGCATCGCTAGTTGGAAATGTCTTCGTCACCGCTATTAGAGTGAGTGAGGATTCCCCTCGATTAGCTTTTGTGAGAGCTACGCCAATGCGCTCATTCACCTGCGCCAAATTTGAAGATATTTCTTCAAATCGGGTTATCGCAGATCCCGGTCTCATAGTGCGATCACTCCTGCCAACCGCTCGGGTGTGCGATCGCGTCGAAAGGAGAAGTAGTCATGGTTTTCCAAAGTGCAGATATCAACGTCGCGTGTCACAACCCCCAACTTTTCAAGCTGGGCTCTGGCCGACCTCTTTAGATCCAGCGCATGTTTTTGCGCCGAAGTTGAAGCCTCGGGATTTTCTAAAACAAATTCCTGATACATCTGCGGACTCACTTCATAACAATCCGCACAAATGGATGGTCCAACGGTGGCACTTATGCCTCGCGCACCTAGAGATTGCATCAACGCGACCGTTCGATCGATGATTCCGTTACCTACGCCCACTCGTCCGGCGTGCACAGCTGCAACTGCCTGGGGGCTAGAAAGGAGTATGGGAAGACAGTCGGCCGCAATGACAGCAATCCCTAAACCCTTTGAGGTAGTTACCAATGCATCTGCATCGATAACCTCGGAGGCATCGCTCACCTCAACGACGGTGTTGCTATGACTCTGATTCATGAATGCAATATCGGATAGAGATGCCAGAGCCCGAAGTTCTTCCCTGCGCTGCAGATTCTTCATATCCCCACTTGCAATAGAGGTGAAGAGTGTGCGCGCCACGACTGAACTGTCTACTTCATGAAATCAGGAACATCAATCTCATCCTCGTTAACGCTCTCCTCAAAGGTAATAAGGCGGCGAGGTGGGATTGTAAATTCCTGAGTATCTTCGACGTTGCGGCGGTCCATTGCTACCGCGATCGGATCGTTAGCAGCAATTGGATCTGCTTGTCCGGAGAGCGCTGCGGCATCGATGTGTGGCATTGAAACCTTTGTTGGCTCTCCACCATCGAAGCCCGCTGCAATTACAGTGATTCGCACTTCATCACCGAGTGCATCATCGATGACAGTTCCGAAAATAATATTCGCATCTGGGTGTGCTGACTTTGCAACTAACTCTGCCGCTTCGCTGAGTTCGAAGAGACCAAGATCTGATCCACCGGCGATTGATAGGAGCACTCCGCGAGCACCATCGATAGATGCTTCAAGAAGAGGGCTAGCGATAGCTAACTCTGCGGCGCGCGTTGCACGAGCCTCGCCACGAGCTGATCCAATTCCCATAAGAGCAGAACCTGCTCCAGCCATAACGCTCTTCACATCTGCAAAGTCGAGGTTGATCAACCCTGGGGTCGTAATCAAATCCGTAATGCCCTGAACTCCAGAGAGAAGAACTTGATCAGCACTTCGGAAAGCTTCTACGGCAGTGATTGAACGATCAGAGATTGCTAGGAGTCGATCGTTAGGGATAACAATGAGAGTATCTACTTCACTGCGAAGTTTTTCGATCCCATCAACTGCTTGAGCTGTGCGATGTTTGGCTTCAAAGGAGAACGGCTTGGTGACAACACCGACAGTGAGCGCACCAAGATCTTTTGCAATTTTTGCAACAACAGGGGCTCCACCGGTACCGGTTCCTCCGCCTTCACCTGCAGTAACAAAGACCATGTCGGCGCCACGTAGCACCTCTTCAATTTCTTCAGCATGATCAAGTGCAGCCTGACGACCCACTTCTGGTGCCGCACCTGCGCCAAGGCCACGCGTAGATTGACGACCGATATCGAGTTTCACATCTGCATCGCTCATGATGAGTTGCTGTGCATCGGTATTAATCGCAATGAATTCAACACCTTTGAGTCCGGCTTCAATCATGCGATTGACTGCATTAACTCCCCCGCCACCAATGCCTACTACTTTGATGACAGCCAAATAATTTTGCGGTGTTGCCACGGTTTGCCTCTCCTTGGACCCTAATTCTCTACTTGAGAGTTTGGGCACGGTTAATTCTGATGCGTAAAAGTAGGACTACGCACGCACCCAATCAATGACCGACACGATGATTGGTCGTTGCAATACCTCAAGCGAGTATCGAGAGTTTCACTTCACTAGTGGGGCTAGCGGTGTTGAAAGATCCACCATCACAATTTTCTTATTTTCGGGCAGAGCCAATAGATGGCGTAGAACGTTGACTTTAAGAGTGACTTGGCTGGCGTCTCCCCAGAGAATAGTGAGGTTTGCATGGCCAGAGATGCTCGTGACCATAACCGCGCGCGCTGCATCTGACATCGACAGGGAGCTCATGCCGGAAAGGAGATCTGGTGGAAGTTGTTCCACCAATAGCGCCGCCATCTCCTCAGAAGCGCGATTGGACTGACTAAATGTAATTGCAGGAATTCCAGATGGGGTTATGGGAAGCTGGAAATCAATTCCGTTTATATCGAGGTAGTGAGTGCTTCCATCGGCGCCAACAAAGGAAGCCACTGGTTTGCGAGATGTAATGTCAATAGAAACTTTATGAGAGAACCAGTTTCTTGAGATGTGAGCTTTCGCAATCCAAGAAAAATTCTTCAGGTCGCGATTAATGTGAGCGATATTAATGCGCGCCAATGGCTGCCCAATACTCACATCTCGCGGAATTAGCGCACTCGAGATCAGACTTTGTTGATCTCCCGCGTTGATGACAATTGATTTAACAGCAAGCAGATGCGACCAGCCAAGGGAGATGAGGCCAGGGAAACCAGTATCAGACTCAGCGCTATTCCGGGCAGGCTGCGAAATTTTCTGAGTTTGCGGGCTTTACGAATTTTTTTCTTCAAGGGCCTGCACAATCACTGGAGCCAAGGAGCTGACATCGCCGGCACCAAGGGTAATTATTAAATCTCCTGGCCGACTCTCTGCCACTACAGCGTTCACAGCGCTAACCATAGATGGTTCATACACAACGGTGAGCGGATCCATCTGGCGTGTAATGAGCAGCGAGCTCACCCCAGGAATTGGCGCTTCACTTGCAGGATAAATCTCAAGCACATAGGCACGATCTGCACCATCGAGAGCGCGCGCAAATTGGTCGGCAAACGCTTGAGTTCGAGAGAAGCGATGTGGCTGGAAGAGCACCAAAATTCGGCCGGTGCCTATATATCGGCGGGCCGTTTCAAGCACCACGCTAATTTCAGTTGGGTGATGGCCGTAGTCGTCAATAACTTCTACGCCATTCACAAGACCCTTGTGCTCGAAACGTCGACGCGAGCCGGTATAGCGTTCAAGTCCTGCAATCAACTCAGCAGCATCAACGCCAAGCGCCACGCCAGCTGCTAAAGCTGCAACTGCGTTCAAAATATTGTGTTTACCAGGAATCGAAAGCGTGAGTTCAGGCAGCACCTTCCCCGTCTTTGTCACGCGAGCAAAGCTCTTCCCTGGCTCCATATGTATACGCGAAATATGGAAGTCCGCCTCACCCTCGCCATATGTATAGATCGTGATGTCACTTCTCTCAATACGAGTAAGAAGTTCTTTCACTCCAAAATCATCCGCACATGCCACCAAAAATCCACCACTTTGAATCGTTGCGACAAATTCAACGAAGACGCGATACACCTGATCGAGTGTCGCAAAGTGGTCGACATGATCGAGTTCGATATTTGTAATAATCGCACCAAGAGGCTGATACACCGTAAATGAACCATCTGATTCATCTGCCTCAGCGACAAAGATATCTCCACTGCCTCGGTGCGCATTCACACCGGAACTATTGATCATTCCTCCGATAGAAAATGAAGGATCCTCCCCTGCGCTTTGGAGGGCCACTGTAAGCATGGAGGTAGTTGTTGTTTTTCCGTGTGTTCCCGCGACCGCAATTGACCTGAGGTCAGACATCAAAAGCGCTAGAGCTTCTGCTCGAACAATGACAGGAATTCCCTTTTCATGCGCAGCGATAACTTCTGGATTTTTCTCCGTAATTGCACCGGACGCTACAACCAGATCAACCCCTTGCACATAGGAAGCCTCATGACCGATAAAGATCTTCGCACCCAAGTCAGCTAGTGAAGAAGTAGCACCACTCTCCTTGATATCTGAACCACTCACAAGAGCGCCTTCGGCCAAGATGATGCGGGCGATTCCGCTCATGCCAGAACCACCTATGCCAACAAAGTGAATACGCTGCCCTTTAAGCTCTCTCTTATCCACGGCGACCCCTTCGCGCCCGCGCGGCATCACGATTACGTTCAACAATCCGCAATTGTGCCAACGCTTTGACACCAATTCTCATGGCTCCATCAAGCGGAAAATTCATCGTCCTGCCACTGCGGCGATAAATATCGGATCGCTCAAACCACGTACCCACAGAATCAATTATGAGCTTAGAAGTGAATTCGTCATTATTAACGATTTCACCTCCACCATTAGCTACGACTATCTCCGCATTGAATCTCTGCTCACCATTACCAATATTGAGCGGAACATAAATTGTATAAAGCCCGAGCACACCGGTCTCTGTTGTTGTGACAGCGCCACTTCTTGAGATGACGCAATCTGCACATGCGTATGCGTTTGCCATGTCATCTATATAAGCCAAAGGCTGGTAGCCAGGCTTAGCTTCGGGAAGCGGGTTGTTCTTTCCAACTCCATGAATAACTTGGACTCCCATGCTCAAGAGGAGATCTAGTGCGCCGCAGATGGCATCATTAAATCGAACAGAACCAAGTGAACCACCGAAGACGAGAAGCGTTGGCTTTGCTGGATCTAGGCCACGTTGGGTAAGTGATTGCGCGCGCAAAAGTTCACGCTCATGTGGAGTGAGTCTGGCAATGTGGGTGATTGATGATCGCAATGGAATGCCAACCACCAGCGGCTCGTTAAAGCTCTTCGTATTACTCTCAAAGGCCAGGAGTGGAACTCCCCCCAGAGCCGCACCCAACTTGTTTGCCATTCCTGGCTTTGCATTGGCTTCATGAATGAAGGTGGTTACGCCTTCTAACTTAGCCATGAGGTAGGCAGGTGCGCAGACATACCCACCAAAACCAATGAGCAGCGAGGAGCCGCGAATGATTGATCGAGTCTGAAGAAATGATCTGACAAATCGAATCGGCCAATGTAGGGCATCCTTATTTACGCTGCGCGGGAATGATGCCTTTGTAATCAACTGCAACTCAAATCCCGCATCTGGAACAAGTTGATTTTCAACGCCAGTTGGAGTCCCGATAAAAGTCATCCCAATAGAAGGATCTTCTTTTGCGATCCAGCGAGCAACGGCTAGCGCGGGCTCTACATGGCCTGAGGTCCCGGCTCCAGCCAAAACAATCCGCCGATTAACTCTGCTCATTGACACCATGCTCATTGACACCATGCTCATTGACTCCCTGCCTCAACTTACGCTCCTTCTTTGACGCGCGCGCTGTTCTTAGAAGGCTTTTAAGGGCTGGCTCTTTACGAGCAACATTGAGAACAAACCCCATACCCAAGAAGTTGGCAATAAGTGAGGATCCACCATAACTAATAAATGGAAGCGTTACTCCCACCACCGGTGCAACTCCAATTGCAGATCCAATATTGATGATGACCTGCATTAAGAGCCAGGTCGCAATTCCCGCACAGGCATATCTATCGAAGAGATCTCGGGTCGACATCGCAGTGCGATAAATTCCATAAATCAAGGCCGCGTAGAGACAGATAACCGCAAGCGTTCCAAGAAGCCCCAACTCATCCCCCAGAACCGAGAAAATAAAGTCAGTATGAGCCTCGGAGAGGTTTCCCCATTTTTGACGACTCGCACCCAATCCTTCACCAAACAACCCACCACTAGCCAAACCCATCACTGAGTGTGCTGGTTGCCATCCGGCGAGTTTGTAAACACCAGGTGCAAATGGATTAACAAGTGCTGTAAATCGGTGCAGGCGATAAGGCTGAGCAATGACAAGAATTGCAACGGTGCCAACTGCTGTAGCGCCTATCCAGAGAAAGTGACGAATTGGCAGTCCCGAGAGAAAGAGCATTCCGCCTGTAATTCCCAAAATGATGGTTGTTGTTCCAAGATCTCCACCCCAATAAATAAGGACGATGGCGGGAATAATTCCAGCAAGAAGAAATGAGATGTGGCGCAACGGAGATTTCTCCACAATCGTCTCTTCGTATCTCTTAAGTTGCGCTGCACCCCAGATTATCAATCCAAATTTAGAGAATTCACTTGGTTGCATTGTGAAAGAACTAACGTGTATCCAGTTGGTGTTTCCATTAACCGTCAATTTAAGTCCAGGCACATGCGGCAGGCAGAGCGCTCCCAGACTGAGCGCTAAAGCCCAGCGCGTGAACTTTTCCCAGTTGGAAGCTTTCCATTGAGCTGCAACAAAAAGTACAAAGATCGAGATGAAAAAGAACATGAGCTGCCGTAAGAAGATTCCATACGTTGAACCATTTTGCTCAAGTGAGATGACCGATGAAGCGGATAGAACCATCACCAGACCAAGGCATGAAAGAGCGGCAGTCGCTCCGAGGATGATGTAATAGGCGGAGGCGGGGCGCTTAAGGTAGCCGTTGTACTGCTCACGAAGCGTCATGGGAGAACCATCTCGCGAACGGCGGCGGCAAATAGATCGCCACGCTCTTTGTAATCCTTAAATTGATCCATCGATGCACAGGCGGGGGCCATAAGGACTGTATCGCCTGGCGCAGCGAGTCTTTGGGCGACAGCAACGACATCTCTCATCAGCTGTGCGCTATCGCCATGCATATCCACATATTCGATGTCGACTTTTGGCGCATACTCCTTCAGCGCTGCGGCGATGAACTCGCGATCGTGGCCGATCAAAATTGCCGCCTTGATCCGCGGTGCACACCGGGCGACAAGCTCCTGCATATCTGCACCCTTGGCCAATCCTCCAGCAATCCAGATGCTTGAGAGTTGAGATAGAAGTGCGGCTGCAGCTGCGTGAGGATTGGTGGCTTTGGAATCATCAATCCAAGCGACTTCGTTGATTTGCGCAACGAGTTCGAGGCGGTGGCGATCCAAGGTGAAGGCGGATAATCCACGTTGGATAGTTTCATGGCTGATTCCTATGGCGAGTGCTAAACCAGCTGCAGCCATTGCATTAGAAACATTGTGTGGAACTGCAGGCTTGATATCAGCTAACTCAGCAAATGCGGCAGCCTGGGATGGATCGCTCACAAATGCTCGATCGACAAGCAGATTTTCAACTAAACCTAACTCACCTTTTTGTGGGGTATCGAGTGAATAAAAGATCTTTTTGCCGCCCCATGCAGTAGCGCGCAGCACGCTGGCCGGATCATCAGCGTTAATAATCCCAACGTCGCTTGCTCGAAGTAATGACAATTTGGCATTGGCGTATTCATCTAACGAGCCATGCCAATCAATATGATCTGGTGCAATATTGAGAAGCGCTCCTGCTACATAGTTCGGCGCGCTACTCCAATCCAGTTGGAATGATGAAAGTTCTAGGATCAAATAATCGTATGGCGAACTATGAGAAACTGCTTCGATTACTGGATTACCAACATTTCCACATGCAACACCATTGATGTCACCATTAGTAAAGATCGACTCGACCATCTGGACAGTGGTTGTTTTACCGTTAGTACCTGTGATTGCCAACCATTCCTGGGACGGAGCAAGCTCCTGCTTTACATTCCAGGCAAAATCAATTTCACTCATCAAGGTAGTTCCCGCTGCTTTGAGCGCAAGAATTACTGGGTGACCTTTTTTCCAACCTGGTGAGACGATTGCTAAGTCGTATGTGGTCGAAACTTCTCGTAGCGCTCCAGGTGCTTTTTCATCAAATACATCCGCGCTAGCACCGACAGATTCAAGATACTCGATTAGTGATTTACCCGTGACCCCAGCTCCTACTATAAGGATTTTCTGCGCAGGCAGAGCTTGAATAAAGGATGATTTTAATTGCGACACTTTACGAGGTGACCCATTGTGCGTAGAAAAGTCCAAGCCCTGCGGCAACGCTTAAGCCAGCAATAATCCAAAAGCGAATCACAATGGTCACTTCTGCCCAGCCCATAAGTTCAAAGTGGTGTTGAAGCGGTGCCATCCTAAACACGCGTTTGCCGCCTGAGGCTTTGAAATAGAGGCGCTGAATAATGACTGACATCGTAATAATGACGAAGAGGCCACCAAGTGCAATGAGGAGAAGCTCGGTGCGCAGAGTGATTGCAAAACCAGCAATCGCTCCACCAAGTGAGAGCGAACCAACATCACCCATAAATATTTTCGCAGGAGAGGTGTTCCACCAAAGGAATCCTGCGCATGAACCAGCAAAGGCTGCGGCTAGTACCGCCAGATCAAGTGGATCACGAACGTCGTAACATTTTGCAATCGCAACCGTACTCTGACCTAATCCGCAACTTTGTCTAAACTCCCAGACTCCGATGAGTACAAATGCTAAAAGCGTCATGATAGACGTGCCGCTAGCTAAGCCATCTAGACCATCGGTCAAATTCACTCCGTTACTCGTTCCCAGAACAAGAAAGATTACCCAGAGCACCACTACTACAGCTCCAAGTCCAACTGAGGTATCGCGCACAGTCGAAAGATGGAGGGAGATTGGAGTCAATTTATATTTATCTTTAAAGTGAAGGCCTGCGACCGCAAACCCGGCGGCAGCAATCGCTTGGCCGGTAAGTTTCTGCCAGCCTGTTAATCCAAGAGAACGCTGCTTAACAATTTTTAGCCAATCGTCGAGAAATCCAACGGCGCCGAGTGCAACAACAAGAGCGATGACCAACAGCGCTGATGTGCTGATCTTGACTCCGTTGATGAGATGACTGGAGAGGTATCCAGTTATTGAGGCGATGATAAGAACTACACCACCCATGGTCGGGGTGCCACGTTTGACGTGATGAGAGGTTGGTCCATCGTCGCGGATGATCTGGCCATAACCACGTTTTGCCAGAATACGAATAAAAGCTGGCGTCAATAAGAAGGCAAGGACGGTAGAAACCGATCCAGCTAAGAGAATCTCTTTCATTACGCCTCCACCTGCCAGTTTGCCAATAATTTCTCTGCTAACTCATCAAGATGCTCCGCACGCGAAGCTTTCACCAAAAAGAGATCGCCGTCCGAGGCCTGCGCGGCCAGCGAAAGAGCCTGTTCTTGAGTAAGCATGTAATGCACGCTCATCGAAGAATCTTTGGTGAGGTTGAGCCCGTTGAAGTAGAGATCGGTTCCAATTGAAACAAGATGATCCACTCCTAATTCATAGGCAAGTTTGCCGATATCGAGGTGAGCTTTGGCCTCTAACTCGCCGAGTTCGTGCATTTTTCCAAGGATCGCCCATGATGCTCCCCCACTTTCTTGTGCAAGAAGCACAAGAGTTCGAAGTGCAGCAGCCATACTTTCTGGGTTTGCGTTGTATGAATCATTGATAAGAGTTAAGCCAGCTGCAGTGTGGAGCTCCATACGCCACTTGCTCGTGGATTCTGCTTCCGAGAGCGCAGCAGCGACTGCCTCCACACTCATTCCCACTTCAATACCAATCGCAGCCGCAGCGAGCGAATTAGCGATTTGATGTGCACCGAGAATACGAAGTGAAACAGGAGCGCGGCCGGATTCGGCAACGAGATCGAAATGTGCTGCTCCGCCACGAATTTCAATATCAGCTGCTCGAAGATTGCAACCTGCACTCTCGCCAAATGTGATTCGCTTGACGCCCTCCGGTACTTTCATTTCAGGAGTGAAAGGATCGTAACTTCCGAGAATTGCACTGCCGCCGAATGGCAGACCCGAGATAATCTCGGACTTTGCCTTGGCAATCATCTCCCTGCTACCAAATTCTCCAACGTGTGCAGATCCGATCACGAGTACTACTCCGATAGTTGGCTTAGCGATCTGCATTAACGCTGAAATATCTCCAACATGACGCGCACCCATCTCTAAAACACAGAATCGGGTGAGGTCGCCACAGGAGAGAATTGTCAGCGGTACTCCAATTTCATTATTTAATGAGCCAACCGGAACCACGGTCGGTCCCACGTTGGATAAGACGGCACCTGCCAAATCCTTTGTGGTGGTCTTGCCTTGCGAGCCCGTAATAGCGATGAAGGTACAACGGTTCATCTTCTCGCGCACGTAGCTTGCCAATGTGGTCAGCGCGAGAGCAACGTCCTTGACGATAATTGCTGGAACACCAACGTTCACGCCCATAAGCGCAAATTGCGCACCTGAGTTAATTGCAGCTTGGGCAAACTCATTGCCATCAACCCTTGAACCAGGGAGGGCGACAAAGAAGGTCGAACTATCGGCTTTGCGTGAATCGATCACGGGATTAGCGCTTGTCGTATTTTGTGGATCTAACCCAACAAGAGTTCCAGAAACAACATCGGCTATTTCTCTAAACGTTAAGGAGATCATGCCAACTCCTCAATTGCTCGAGCAAGTTCGATTCGATCATCAAATGGGTATTTAACGCTTGCTATTTCCTGTCCTAATTCGTGTCCCTTGCCGAGAAGAATGACGCAATCCCCCGCGTTAGCTTCAGCGACAGCAATTGCGATAGCGCCTCGTCGATCAATCTCTGCTACAACATGGTCGCTCAGAGTGTGGATACCGATCATCTGTTCAAGAATGATCGCAGGATTTTCACTTCGCGGGTTATCACTCGTGCAGATCGCTAGGTCGGCTCCGTTTATCAACGCCTCTCCCATAAGCGCACGCTTACTCGTATCCCTATCTCCACCACATCCCAAAATGGCAATCACACGTCCTGCAGTCAGTGAGCGCGCCGTGATCAAAGCTCGCTCTACCGCATCGGGAGTGTGGGCGTAATCAACGAGGGCAATAAATTTCTGACCAACATCAACAGGTTCAAGTCGTCCAGCAGGTGCTGTAAGTAAATGCATCTGGGAAGAAATCACCATTGGGTCAACTTCGGTGATCACCGCAATAGCAATAGCCATCAACGCATTATCCAAATTATGTTCACCGATGAGAGGCAAACGACCTTCAATCAATATTCCGCCACTTCCACGAATAGCCACTTGATAACCCTTGCCGTGAGGTAGGGCCTCATATCGATCGTAATACCAATCAGCACCGTGGTTGTGGCGAGATACTTTTTGAATCGCAATCCCCGCTTGCTCAGCCAGGGTCTGGCCATAAGGACCATCCACATTGATAATTCCGAGCTCGGAGTACTCTGAGGTAAATAATTTCGCTTTTGTAGCGAAGTAGTTCTCCATACTCTGGTGATAATCCAAATGGTCTTGAGTCAGGTTAGTGAAAGCGGTTATAGCGAAGCGGGTACCGCCAATACGTTTTTGATCAATCGCATGGCTACTGACCTCCATCACCATATTTTTCACATGGCGTTCTCGCATCACTGCCGCTAGCGATTGCAGAGTTGTGGCTTGCGGTGTGGTGAAATCCGATGGAAACTGATCGCGGTCGATCGAGATACCAACTGTGCCGATAAATCCAGTGCTGCGTCGTTCAAACTGCCAGAGCTGATTGAGCAAAGTAGCTGTCGTTGTCTTCCCATTGGTGCCCGTGATTCCCACGGCTCCAAGTGATGAAAATGGTGAACCATAAAACCAGGCAGAGACATCGCCAGCAAAGAGTGATGGATTTTCGATGACAAGAGTAGGCAGCTTTCCTGCAGTAATCTCGGCACCAGCTCGATCAGTTAGTAGTGCCACTACCCCGAGAGAGATGAGTTGATCTATATAGCTCGCACCATGCTGTTTTGCGCCAGGCACGGCTATAAATAAATCTCCTGGTTGAGCGCTGCGCGAATCACTTGAGACTCCGGTAAATACAGTCTCACCAGCTTGCTCAGCAACCCCAAGGAAACGAGATAGCTCTCCAAGTGAACGCGAATAATTAGCCAAAGGACGTAGCTCGATCATGGCTTCACAACCTTTTTTGGTACCGCGGGAGCTGAAATTGGGACAGTTGCAAGTTTATCTAACTGAGCCTGATTGAGTGGGTAAGGGACCGTTGTTGACGGAGCCGGAGCGATTCCCTTTTCTTGCAGTACAAAACTCATCACTTTCTTAAAGACGGGAGCTGCGATAACGCCACCGAAGTGAGCTCCTTGCGGGTTTTCAATGACGACGCTCACGACGTATTGAGGAGCTGCGGCTGGCGCCATTCCGATAAACGAAGCCGTATACCCGCGATAACAATGACATGCTGGATCTGATCGCATCGCCGTTCCAGTCTTTCCGGCAATTTGATAGCCCGGAATCTCTGCTTCTGGCGCAGTACCTGCTTCAGAGACAACACCTTCGAGCATGGTTCGAATCTTGGTTGCGGTATCGGCGCTAACAACTTGGGTTTGCGAGCCTGGTTTTGACGGTGTGTAATTTCCATTCGCGTCGTACGTACCAGCAATGACGTTAGGAGTAACGCGCACTCCGTTATTAGCAATTGTTGAGAAGACCATCGTGGCCTGCATCGGCGTTACGGAGTAACCCTGACCAAATGACATGGTTGGTGCGGAGGAATTAGACCATTGCGCTACAGTCGGAAGCAGTCCATCCGATTCACCGCCAAGATTGGATCCTGTGTTCTGACCAATTCCAAATTTTTGTAGATAATCGTAAAAAGTCTGATTTGGCATAGAAGCACCGATTTGAATCGCGCCAATGTTGGATGAGACCGCTAGGACTCCTGCTGTAGTGAGATGTTCGGTTGGATGATTTGTATCATCTTTAAATATACGTCCACCAGCTTTGAGTCTGTTAGGAATTGTGTAAACCGTAGTTGGGGTTGTGGTTCCTTGTTCTAACGCAGCTGCAACAGTAACGACCTTGCCAGTAGAACCTGGGTCATACACATCCTGCACAGCAGGGTTGCGAATCGAGTTAAGGGTAATGGTCTTTGGTTTAGCAGGATCAAATGTTGGCGCGCTAGCTTGAGCCAAGATCTGGCCCGTTTTTGGATTAATAACAATAACGGTGCCAGAAAGCGCTTTGGCCGATTTCACTGCGCTAGTAATTGCATCTTGCGCAGCCCACTGAAGATCTCGATCTATTGTGAGCTTAATGTCTGTGCCAGGTTTGGCCGCAGTAGTAAATTGCTGAGAGCCTGGAATTATTGCTCCAGCTCCGTAGGCATAGTCGTACTGACCATTGACTCCAGAGAGTTCAGAGTTAAGGCTAGCTTCGAGTCCAGAAGCGCCTGTTCCATCGGGATGAGTAAATCCAATGAGTGAAGCAACCATTGAACCTGTTGGATATTCACGGGTATAGGTATTTTCNGCGAAGAAGCCCACAATTCGTTGGGCATATCCAGCAGCAGTTTTCTCAACCAAGTGGTTATAGGTACTGATCGCTGCTTGAAGGTTATCCCACACTGCAGGCGCTACTGGATTGGCAATGATCTGATAGCGGCGAGTTCCCGTAAGCAGTGCTTGAAGTTTGTCTACTGGCATACCTAAGACGCTTGCGGTCACACTCGCTGTCTTAGCTGGATCAGTGATCATAGTTTGGTCGACGACGATTATTTTTGCGGCATCGCTTCGCGCGAGCACTACCCCATTGTTATCAGTGATAGTGCCTCGCGGTGCCAGTTGCACGGATTGAGTGACCATCTCATCATTGGCTCGCATCGTGTAAGCATGCGCGTGCCACACTTGAACATAGAGAAGTCTTATGCCAAAAAGTGAAAAGAAGAAAAGCATCGCCAGCAGGAGATATCGGACTCTCTGAGCAAAATCCGATTGCTCCATCATGGTTTGCTGACCGTTAGGTTTACAAAGTTATTGGTGAGTTGTGGGCCCATGCCAAGTTTTGTTGCACGTGCCGCTAGTTGATCAGGTGAAGAAAATGCAGCGACTTGATTGAGTGTTGCATCTCGTTGATCGCTAACGCTAGCCACTTTGAGCTTCAAATTTTCCATTGTGAATGCGCCAGATGTGAGAGATGTGTTAATTGCTAGTAGCGCTAGGAGTCCAGCAACAAAGATACTTGCGATAATTGCGATGAACTTTCCGTTGTCAACACTCGCTGCGTTATCTACTGAGAGATCAGGCACCAACTTAAGAGCGGCCCTGGTGCGACTTGCAAGATTGAAATCACGAACTACTCGAGTACGAACTGGAGCAGTTGTGAGCGGCGTGGCTGTGGAAACCGGTGAAAATTGTGTCAGTGCCATTATGCGGCCAACCTTTCGATGGCACGTAGTCGCATTGAGCCCGCACGTGGATTTGCCTCAATTTCTTCTTCAGCCGCTCCCTCGCTACCGCGCATCACTAATGCGTACTTGGCGGCGCTATCTGGAAGTTCGACTGGTAAACCCCGGGGCGTCGTTGATGTTGTAATCGCGGCGAAGTCAGCTTTAACAATCTTGTCTTCTAATGATTGATACGCCATTACGACAACTCGACCTTTGATTGCGATTGCGGCGAGGGCTGCTGGAATTGCGCGCTCAAGCACGGCAAGTTCTTGATTTACTTCGATACGCAACGCCTGAAAAGTGCGCTTGGCAGGATTTCCACCGGTGCGTCGAGCTGGAGCAGGAATGGAATCTTTTACTAGTTCGGCTAAGGCTTTAGTGGAGTGAAGCGTTCCGGCCTGACGTGCAGCAATGATGTTATCGACAATCCGTGGTGCAAACTTCTCTTCACCATACAAGCGCAAGATGCGAATCAGCGCACCACGCTCGTAGGTATCAAGCACGATTTGAGCGGTGAGTTCCTGGCTCTGATCCATACGCATATCAAGAGGTGCGTCCTGGGAATATGCAAAGCCTCTTTCTGCCTCATCTAGTTGCATGGATGAGACGCCGAGATCGAAGAGAATTCCAGCAACTTCGCTGATGCCTTGATCTTCTAATATTTCTGTAATCTGATCGTATGTTGTGTGCACTATGGTGAGTCGATCGCCAAACGGAGCGACATTAACTTTTGCCAATGCGATTGCGTGCTCATCGCGATCAATTCCAATGACGCCGATTGTTGGGAACTTGGCGAGCAATGCACGTGTGTGCCCGCCAAGACCCAATGTTGCATCAATGACAATCGTCTGTGGATTGTTCATTAATGAAAACTCAATTGCAGGGGTTAGGAGATCGATGCAGCGATCGAGAGCAACTGGAATATGCACTGCGTTCATTTATCTTCCCCTTTCTGATTATTTATTTAACAAGCGATTCACTTTTGTACTAGCTGTTTATGACTGTGCGATTCTTTAGAGAGGTCACCGCCGACCGACGGATCTTGGGGGAAACGGCGCCGGGGAAGAGGCGTCGTTTATGAAGTCGGCGGTGGCCTACCTAAAGAAGCTTTTTTACAATCTCTTAAGACTCTTAAAAGAGCCCTGGCAACACCTCCGTAGAAACATCGGCAAATCCCTTTTCGCGATCCTCCAGATACGCACTCCATGCCTGCGCATCCCAAATTTCTAAACGCGTATTTGCGCCAATGACTACGCACTCTTTTTCCAGAGTTGCATATGTGCGAAGAGCGCTTGGGATAGTGACGCGACCTTGCTTATCTGGGACTTCATCGTGAGCACCGGCAAACATCACGCGCATGTAATCGCGCGCTGCCTTTTCAGTGACTGGCGCCTGGCGAAGTCGCTCTGTAATGGTTGTGAATTCTGCGATGGGAAATACATAGAGGCAGCGCTCCTGGCCTTTAGTAATAACAAGACCCTCTGCGAGCTCTTCACGGAATCGGGCAGGCAGGATCAAGCGACCCTTCTCGTCGAGCTTTGGCTCGTGAGTGCCCAGAAACATGAGCTTCTCCCCTTTTTCTTCGTTCTTTCACGCTCAATTCCCCCGAACTGTGCGATAAACCCCACTTTACTCCCTTTTTCTCCACTTTCAACCATCTACGCCCACTTTCTTTCCCGTTTCGGGCAGCGCACACCACTTTCTGTGCCCGAATGGATGGTTTTGAGCATAAAAAAAGACCCTCGAGGGGTCTTAGGTGAGCGTGAGCGTCTGGCTAATAAATGCCAGTACTCGTTGGTTAATTAAAGTTGCGGCGGTCCCAACGTCCTTCAAGACGATCGCTCCACGATGGCTTTTTCGCCTTATTTTTCGGCGCAAGCGTTGGGAGGCTGAAGTTGGTGACCACAAGGAAAAGACCCACGAGAGCAATAACAAAGCCAAGTAGGCCAATAGCAATGATTTTCGCTATTAATCCGCCAAAAAGAAGGACCATTCCACCAAGGATAAGTAGAAGGCCAAGGAGCATGCGGCTACCTTTACGGGTACGTGCCTTGCCGGTTAGGGTCGAAACTAAGCGGGGATCATCCTGCTCAAATGCAGCTTCCATCTCCGCAAGCATTTTGCGTTCGTGGTCTGATAGAGGCATACCAACAGGATAGAGCATCTTGCTTGGACGTCGCCATCCCAATCTCCTGTGAAAACGCCGTGCTTACTTCTGAATTACCTCACGCCTACCCTAATCGGCCTCCTCGGTAGCAGGAGTCTGCGGGCGAGCCGACAGAAGGCGAGCAGGGCGCACGCTTCCGCTACCAAATCGGGCACTGGCCTGATCCAGAGCAGCAGTCGCCTCACGCCAGCCCCGATCGCGCTCCCCCAAGAGCATCTGCATGGGAACGCCATCGGCATCCACTAACCCTTCGAGGCCAATTCCGATGAGGCGGATTCGAGCTCGATCCAATCTCAGCCCTTCATACAACTTCTTAGCAACCTCGTAGCAATCTTGAAGTCCATCAATAGGTAATGGAACCGTTTTGGAGCGAGAAATTGTTTTGAAATCTGCGAAGCGAACTTTGATTGAGATTGTCTGTGCAGACATTTTTCGCGCACGCAGCCTCGCAGTCGCTTTCTCGGTCAGGCTCAATAGCTCGCGCAAGATCGCCTCTTGATCTTCTAGATCAAAAGGAAATGTCTCTGCAGCGCTAATGCTCTTGTCTGGTTCATCTGGAGTAACGGCTCTGTAATCGCGCCCCCATGCAAGTTCATAGAGATGCACTCCGACTGATTCACCGAGTGCGCGAATGAGCGTCTGGCGTGGCGTATGTGCGATATCTGCAATTGTTCGCAAACCCAACCGCGCCAACTCTTCATTTGTTTTTGGCCCCACTCCCCATATCGCTTTGACTGGAAGAGGATGCAAGAAATCAATGACTTTATTGGGGTCAATTTCAAGCAGACCATTTGGCTTGCAATGGTCTGATGCCAATTTTGCAATAAATTTTGTCGAAGCTATTCCCACAGAGCATGTGATCTTTTCTGCCTCAAATACTTCAGATCGAATCTTCTCTCCAATTTCGCGACCACTACCAAGTAGTCGCTTTGATCCAGTGACATCAAGAAAGGCCTCATCAAGGGAAATGGGTTCGACAAGCGGTGTGTATCGCGCGAATATCTCCATCACCACTTCTGATACTTCTCGATACCGCGAATGGTGCGGTGGAACAAAGATTGCATGTGGTGCCATGCGCTGAGCTTGACCGACTGGCATCGCTGCACGAATACCGAATTTGCGCGCTTGGTAATTAGCCGAGAGAACTACTCCTCGCGATCCTCCTCCGACCACTACTGCTTTGCCTTGCAATGTTGGATCGTCTCGCTCTTCCACGGATGCAAAGAATGCATCCATATCAATATGCAAAATAGTTGAGTTCTCAGACATCTGAGACTCCTGCGGCGACCCCATAAACCTGCAGATTACGCCATTTTTTATAAGAGTCAGGGAGTTCCCAGGCCTGTGTTGCTCGCAAAGAGATTCCCTTTGGGCCGGTACGCCTCACCACTCCCCTCACGAGAAGGAGGGATGAATTAAAGATTAATTGATCGTTCTGCTCCTGAGCATCTTCAAAGAATGTAATGTCATTACAACCATATCCATCATCAAGCGTAATGAAGATGACGCGCTTGCCAGAACGAATAGGCGGCATCTGGAGTGCAACTTTAACGCCAGCTACGAGAACGCTGGCTCTCGAACGTTGGTTAATAAGATCAGATGAACGTATTGCTCCAATGTGATTGAGAAAATCACCATAGAAGCTGAGCATATGAGTCGAGATATCCATTCCCGTAATAGATAACTCGTTCTCAACAACATCCGATAATGAGATATCGGGTAATCCGCTAGGAGTTAGCGGTACGGCAGTAAGCGCAAGTGACATCTGATCCGAGCTCTGCGCCGAGCGCTTGTGCGAGTTGAGTGAATAAATATCCTGCAGATGAAGCAAGAGATCGCGTCGATTGAGACCTGATATCTGCAGTGAGTGAAGATCATCAAATGCGCCGAGCATTACTAACGCCTCTGCTGTTGGCCTACTTACCGATGTGCGATAAATAAAATCTGCAATATCGCTATAAGGTCTTCCTGAAATGATGCTTTGTATCTGTACATCATCGATTCCCTGGATATCCGATAGCGCCATTCTGATCTGATAACGGCCATCAACCTTCTCTACGCGATAGGTACTATCGGAACGATTGATATCGATAGGAGCAATTCCTAAACCAGACTGTCTAGCGTCGTCGAGTATTAAACGCTTGGGGTACATACCGGGATCATGGGTCAGTAACCCAGCTACAAAAGCAGCGGTGTGGTGGCTCTTTAGCCATGCCGATTGATATGTAGGGAGCGCAAAAGCTGCAGCATGAGCCTTGCAAAATCCAAAGGATGCGAAGGCGTGCAAGATATCCCAGAGTTCGGAGATTAACGTAGGTGCATACCCGCGTGCGGATGCTGCAGAATAGAACCATTCGCGCATCTGCGCACTGCCTTCTGGCGTTGACATCTGTCGGCGCCTCTCATCGCCTTCGGCCAGAGTAACTCCGGTGATAATCGAGATGATGCGAATAACTTGCTCATGAAAGACAACCACACCCTCTGTCTCGCGCAAAACATCGTGGAGATCTGGATGAATCAGATTCCGCTGCGAATATCCTTGGCGCGCATTTAAAAAGGGTCGAATCATGTCGCTCTTAACTGGACCCGGCCTAAAGAGTGAGATATCGATAATCAGATCATTAAATGTATCTGGTGCGAACTTGCCTATGAGTTCGCGTTGCCCCGGACTTTCAATTTGAAAGACCCCAATAGTTTTTGTTGATTTAATGAGATCAAAAGTTGCCGGATCATCGAGCGCTATAGAGTCGATATCGACCTGCTGCTGATCGACTCGCTCTATCTCTCGTAGCGCATAACTCATCGCTGATTGCATGCGGACGCCGAGAATGTCTAGTTTAAGTAAGCCAATTGCCTCTACATCATCTTTATCGAAAGTGAGCATTGGATATCCGCTGGCATTAATATCCATCGGTGCATAGTCCAAGAGTTTCGAGTTAGAGAGAACGACAGCGCACGGATGCATAGCGAGGTTGCGTGGTAGCCCATAAAGTCTTTTGGCTAACTGCATAACTGTTTTGAGAATTGGTGTATCTATCTTCTCGCGCATATGGGAACGAGATTTGGCCAACATGTCGATCTCCATGGGCGAGACTCCGAGCGCTGCCCCAACATCACGAATTGCATGTCGCGAGCGATAGCGCTCGACCATCGCCACCGTTGCGCACGAGGTATTGGCGCCAACGGTGTAGCCACCACTAAATCCATAACGTGCGAAGACCGCGTCATAAATTTCAAGGCGCCTATCGGACTCCACATCGATATCAATATCTGGCAACTCGGCTCGCAAGGTCGAGCAGAAACGCTCCATAAGAAGCCCATGCCCGATTGGCTCTACCCCTGATATTCCTAAGAGATAACAGATAAGCGAGCCTGCGCCGCTACCCCGTGCTGCAACTCTGATTCCACGCATGCGCGCCATATCTGCAACATCTGCAACGGTAAGGAAATAGGGCTCAAAACCAAGTGCAGTTACGGTCGCCAACTCTTCATCGAGGCGAGATGCCGCCGCTACAGATAGCTCACCGGTATATCGACCGAGCGCTCCTTGGGTGCGTCGAGTGAGTTCGCTGCGATCTGCAACATGCGGAAGATGAATCCCCCCTAAGCCAATATCGCGCCTTGGCGATAAACGCACTCGCTCTGCTAGATCATAGGTATCTGCGAGTAAGCGATTTCCGTTTCTCTCGCCAGCGACTCGAGCAATCTCATCGGCAACCCATCTCATCTCTTCGAAACTTTTTAAGTAGGCCTCACTATTGCTTCTCTCAACATGCTTAGCGGCAAGTGGAACGAGCTGGCGAGACGCATCCAAAATATCTGCAACCGGCCCATCATCTCGATTAAGCATCCGCACTTGATTAGTGAGTATTGCGGGCAATCCGTAGTCTCTAGCAAAACCTAAAGCTCGTGCAGCAAAGGGGGTAGAGAGCGCTCCTGATCCTGCGCGTAGGTGAGATGTGCATTCGATGAACTGGCCGGCAAAGAGCTCTGTGGTGGAGTGAAAGATGGAGAGTGCTTGCTCATAGCGTCTGGCATTAATAGCAGAGTGAAGTTCTGAGCGCGCGCCATGTAGCGCTATGAGACGGGATGAATATGCGGATGCCTCTTCTAAAATTTTGTATGTGAGAATCTTCTCTTCACTCATATTAATTGTGGTCACTAAACGGTAGAGCGCATCGAGTGATCCAGGTTGTGCTAAAAGTGTGATCTGATTTTTCTTCTGTAGAAAACCAAGAGTGATCCCAAGAATTGGATCGATGCCATGGGACTCACAACTCTTAGCAAAGACGATCGCGCCGGCAAGAGATGATCTATCGGTGAGAGCGAGCGCAGTACCTCCTTGCTGCGCAGTTCGCTCAACGAGTTCTTCTGGCAGCGCAGTTCCATATTTAAAGGAGTAGCCGCTAGATGCATGGAGATGGGTAAATGAATTCTTGGACATTTTATGCCGAGCCGGCTCTTCTTATATTGGAGTTGCTTGTAGTGGAGTTGCTTGTAGTGGAGTTGCTTGCATGAGATGGCCTAGAGGTGGGGCGGATCTGCCACTTTCCAGTGATCTCATCGAGTTCAATCTCAAAGGTCGCTACTGCGCCCACGGGGGCAGCCTCTACTCGCCAGATCGCCTTGCCGCCATCATCGAGAATCTGGTCTTCTGCATTCCGTCCTCTGACATGGCCGCGATTGAGACGACCATCATCAATTCGATTCCACCATCCCCCGGACTCGCGCCAACGAGAGACGATGCCGTGGACGTGAAAACGGACCCCTTTATAGATAAATTCCATGGGTTCACCCTCCGGGGCGATGACCGCTGGAGGTACTGGATTAGTGAGTTCTTCGAACATATGTTCGAAAGATAACCGCCCCCGCTGACAGTGGCAAGCCCCTCAGATCACCGCCGACTGCCGTAACCTCTGCCTATGCGTATGTGGCACCAGCGAAGCGGAAAGGCCACCAACCCGCAGACCCCCCCGCCACTGGTGCTGATCCATGGCATGGGCTCAGCCAGCACGGCCTGGAAGCTGATCGCGCCAGCTCTCAGCGAGCACCTGGATGTAATCGCCATAGATCTGCCTGGGCATGGCAATACGCCGCTGCCCAAAGACCAGGCAATGGACCCTTATTCGCTAGCCCTTCTCCTTAAGCAAGAGCTTGATGAGCTTGGCATCACGCGCATCCATGTAGCAGGCAACTCTCTCGGAGGCTGGATAGCCCTTGANCTCGCCGCCGCCTTCCCTGAGTTGGTATTGAGTGTTGTTGGGTTGGCGCCTGCGGGACTCTGGCTAGTCCCAGCGACTCATCGACAAAAGCGCGGCNCCTTAGCGCGATATCTGGCCACTCTCACATATCCCATCGCTCCGTACCTGATGCAATATCAATGGGCGCGGCGAATTGGTTTCGCGGTCGTCAGTCCACTGTGGCGCGACCTACCGCTAGAAACATGCATCGACGCCACCGTTGCATATGGAACATCAGCCGGTTATTACCCAGCATGGGATGGAATGCTCGGACGACGATTCGATAAAGCTATACCAGAGTCGCTGCCAGTCGCCGTTGTTTTCGGAGATCATGACAACACCTTGCCCGCTAAGCATTCACAAGAGCGTTCGCTCGTTCCTGCACATACCAATTGGGTGCGAGTCGCTCAATCGGGTCATGCGCCTATGTGGGATCACCCAGATCAGATTGTCACAATCCTTCTGCAAACTGTGAACGCGGCATGATTACCGTTATCTATATTTGGAATATCAAGAAAAGCCCCCTCGCTGCTCTGCGTGCGCTTCGCCATATGGCCGCCGATCGGCGAGAGCTAAAAAGTGATCCTGCAATTTCATTCTTCAAACTTCTTGGAACTGGCTCTGGAAAAACTTTTACACCCAAAGATGCAGATGCTTATACCTGGGCCTTACTTATCACCATCAAGGAAGGCGAGCTGCAGCGATTTGATCAGAGTGAGAACATCACCGCATGGCGCGCAATTGCGCAAAACGAAGTTCGACTCACAGCACTTCCGATCGCTTCACACGGCTTGTGGTCGGGCAAAAACCCCTTCGATGATCCTGGTGCGGCGCAGGCACGCATTGAGGCAGATCAATGGGACGGCAAAATATTGGCGATTACTCGCGCCAAGATCGCCTGGAGCAAGAATCTGAAATTCTGGAAGGCGGTGCCACCAGTAACAGCGAGCCTTCGAGGCAACCCAGGTCTTGAATATGCAATCGGTATTGGTGAGGCACCTATCGGCCTTCAGGGGACTCTCTCAGTATGGAGCGATGCTAAAAGCTTGCGGCAATTTGCCTACCAAGGCCAGGCGCACGCCGATGTCATTACTGCGACAGCGCGGGAACATTGGTATGACGAAGAGCTTTTCTCGAGGTTTGCGCTGATTGAGCAGCGTGGTCACTTTTGGGTGGCAGAATAAACTCATGTCGATTCGTCAGTACCGCCCACGCAGAATCAATCGTCATGGCGCGACGCGAAATCAAAACTTTCTCTTAGCACTTCTTGCGATCACAACAATTGCTTGCGAAATTTCTTATCCGCTCACGCACGGTGGTGCCTTAACCAATCTGACAATTGTGACTGTTTACTGTGCAGCTGCAGCGATGCTCCTGCATTCCTATCTGGCCTTTGGCAAGAAATTTGCGGTTCTCTTTGCATCAATCACTCTCATCTATTCCTTCGGCATTGAAGTACTTGGAGTAAAAAGTGGTTGGCCATTTGGCACGTATCACTATGACTCATCCCTCGGTGTGGCGATAGCGGGCGTACCGCTCTTGGTTCCATTTGCTTGGGTGATGATGACGTATCCGACTTTGATCGCAGCGCGCAAAGTCGCACACGGTTGGGTCTTTCTCTACGGCGGACTAGGGCTCATGGCATGGGATATTTTCCTTGACCCACAGATGGTTGCTGCCGGGCGTTGGCATTGGAAGTTGGTCGGGCCACGTTCACCATTTGCTTCAGCAATCCCACTCTCCAATACCGCAGGTTGGTTATTTGCAGGCATGGGCATCATCGCTATTCTCAATTTTGCTCTGCCCAAAGAGCGCCGCAAAGCTGGCGCAAGTTCGACCCTGCCAGATCTTTTCTTAGCCTGGACTCTCTTTGCTGGGGTTGTAAGTAATCTCTTCTTCTTCCATCGTCCTGGCCTTGCGTTATTTGGTGGCTTCCTTGATGCCGCAATTTTGGCTCCATATCTATTTGTCCTGCGCTTTGGGCGTCCGGATTTCGAATAAGCATGAACTTTGCTTACGTCTTCATTGCGCTCAGCGCAATCCCCTTAGTTATAACGATTTTCAATGCGCTGACCATGCGAGTAGTGCGACCCAATAGCGATGCACACATTAAGCAGAAAATTGCGGTTCTTGTTCCGATGCGCAATGAAGAACGCAACGTAGATTCACTCGTTGCGAGTCTGCAGGCATCACGAAATTACAGTGCACTCTCCATCACCGTACTAGATGACAACTCAACCGATTCCACTAACGGACTATTAAATAAATACGAATCGATCGATGTGCTGCAAGGTCGAACACCTCCCGAAGGCTGGCTAGGTAAGAATTTTGCTTGCCATCAACTAAGCCAGAGCAACAACGCACGTGATAGCGATTACCTGGTCTTCGTTGATGCAGATGTCCGACTAGCACCGCTTGCAGTGAGCAGCGCAATTGCAAAGATGGAATCCATTGGGTGGGATTTCATATCACCCTATCCAAAACAGATCGCAACCAGCTTTATTGAGAAATTAGTGCAACCGCTACTTCAGTGGTCATTTATGAGTTCACTCCCGTTGCGGATCGCCGAACGCTTGAGTTTTGAATCTATGGTTGTAGCTAACGGACAATTTTTCGTAGTTAAGCGCTCTGCGTATCAAGCCTCTGGTGGTCACGAAAGTATCAAGACCCAAGTCCTCGACGATCTGGAACTTGCTAAATCTCTGACGCGATCGGGATATCGTGGTGGGGTCGCAGATGCGAGCCAGATTGCGCGCTGTCACATGTATACAAACAAAGCTGAGCTCTTTGAAGGCTATAGAAAATCTCTATGGAAAGCCTTTGGAAATCCCCTTGCGGGCGCCCTTGTCTCCCTCTTCTTATGTGCAACCGGCGTGCTTCCACTACTCCTTGGGCTATTTATCTCGCCGTTGTATTTCGTGGCTTATCTACTAACGCTTGCAAGTCGCTATCTCAGTGCTCTTCGTACTAAATCTGGGCAAGCAACGGTAGCTCTGCACTGCTTTTCGATCGCGATCTTTATTTACCTCTTAACTACTTCATGGCGGGGCAGAGCAAGTGGGCAATTAACATGGCGGGGTCGTAAGATCTAACACATGTCTAAGATCATCATTATCGGTGCCGGAATTGGTGGGCTTAGCGCTGGTGCCAGATTGGCAAAGAGCGGTCACGAAGTAGAGATTTTCGAGAGCGCACCTCGCACTGGTGGTAAGTGCCAAACCGAGTGGGTCGGCGATTACGGATTTGATACTGGTCCATCGCTCTTCACTCTGCCTGCCGTCTACAAAGATCTCTTCTTGAAGACAGGCAAGCGCATCGAAAATGTTCTCACACTCGCACCTACCAATCCTTCATTTCGATACAACTTCCCTGATGGCAAGAGCGTAGATTTCGTCAACCTCGACCTTCCCAAGACGTGCGCAGCAATAGATCAAGCACTTGGCAAGCAAGCAGGAGATGCTTGGCATCGCATTATGCAACGAGCAGAGATCATGTGGGATATCTCCCGCAATACTTTCGTTCAGTCAGAACTTCCCTCAATTCGCTCCCTGATAAAGGAAAAGAACTTCATCCGCAACCTTCGCTTCATGGCTCCCTGGAGCTCGCTACGCAGAATCGCTCAGGGCTATAGTCAAGATCCTCACATCCTCGCCATCGTTGATCGATATGCCACATATACGGGATCAGATCCTCGTCGCGCTCCGGCCGCACTACTCACAATCCCATTTATCGAAACATCCTTTGGTGCGTGGCATATTCAAGGCGGTGTTGGCCAGCTCTCCCGCGCGCTCACAGAGCGCTGCGAATCCTTAGGTGTGAAGATTCATCTCAACTCGCCTGTAGCAAAGATCCTTATCGAAAACGAGATCGCGGTGGGAATCCAGGCGGTCGATGGCGCAATTCATAAGGCCGACAAGGTTATTGCCAATGCAGACCCCAGCCTTGTTTATGAAGAAATGATTGATCACAAGGTGAAGAGCTCCAAAAAAGAGCGTGCGAAACTTCGCGCTTCCGAGAAATCGCTAGCCGGATTTGTCTTGCTGCTTGGCCTTGATAACTCAAAGATCAGTACTCCAGCCCCAGATATGGCCCACCACAATATTTATTTCACGAGTAATTACGATGCCGAATTTGATCAAATATTTAAGCAACAGATTCCTGTTGGCGACCCAACGATTTATATCTGCAAGCCCGATGATGTCACTATGACCAAACGAGCCAACACTGAGAGCTGGTTTGTGCTTATCAACGCTCCTCGGCACGATCCAAAGCGCGGATGGGATTGGAGTCAGGGGGCAGAAAAATATGCACAGCACATTATTTCAAAGCTCGATTCACTCGGGCTACAAGTCTCGGAGCGTTTGGATCTCATGGAGATTCGTACTCCACTTGATCTTGCAAACTCGACTGGTGCACCTGGTGGATCCATCTATGGAAGCGCTTCGCATGGTGCGCGTTCGGTATTTGCGCGCGCTGCGAATAAATCTCCGATTACCAATCTTTACTTTGTAGGCGGAGGCTCTCACCCTGGTGGTGGACTACCCCTCGTCGGAATCAGCGCCGAGCTGGTCGTCGATGCTATTAACGGTACGAAGCCTGGAGAAAGTTTCCATTAATACAGTTGCTAGTGCGACTACTTGGAATGTAAACCAGAAGATCGCAACCTTCTGCACATAATCGTGATTAAGGGCTACCGAAAGCGCTGCGACAGCGAGAAATGCCGCGCGAACTGGGCGCTCACAGATAGAGACAAACTCGACCGCACCGGTATCTAGCGCTGCTAATCGAGCTCGAACATATTCCTGAACAAATGCGGCTAGCCATGCAATTCCGATAATCCACCAGGTGGCACCAAGCGCATAGAACGCCAGCGCCCAGAAAAATTCACTGATTCGATCTGCAAAAGAATCTAGCACTGCGCCAAAGGAACTACTCGTTCCTCGCAAGATTGAGAGCGATCCATCGAGTCCATCGAGTAAAAGAGATGCGGCCAAAATAACTATGGCATACGGGTGCGCTGCTGTGCGCCAGACAAAGATTGCCGCAATGACACCCAAGAGAGTTAATACATTGGCCGATACTTTGAGTTTGGCCAGAGCCATGGCAAGTGGACGTGAGATCGCAAGCCAGCCACGGACGAATCCGCTCTGCTTAACGCCGCCGTGCAGATCGCTCCACGCCTGTGCGAATTCTTCACTATTCATCGCAGCTCCAATCGCGTGATGATCTCTTGTGTTGCCCGTGAGGTATTCATTGTATAAAAATGCAACCCAGGTACGCCCGCATCAATCAAGTCTCGGCAGAGCTCGGTAGCAAGCTCTATTCCTAACTCAACAACTGCAGCTTCGTCGTCTGCAACCGCCATGAAGCGTTGATGGATATCTACTGGAATTGGAGTTCCACCGAGTTCGGCCATTCGATTGAGTTGCTTCACATTTGTCACAGGCAAAATTCCGGCAATGATTGGAAGATTCGAGCCCCGCGCTTTCAGTGAATCAACGAGTGAAATCCACGAAGTCGCCTTGAAGAAAAATTGTGTCGTAGCAAATGAAGCTCCAAGTGATTCTTTGCGCAGCAATACATCGATGTCTCGGGAGAAATCCCCGCCAGAAGCTGGATGTCCATCAGGGAATGCAGCAACGCCGATAGTAAATCCGCCACGTTTAGCAGCAAACTCCACAAGTTGATCGGCATGATCAAACCCATTTGGCGCGGTCTCCCATGGCGCTTGTGGGCCACCCGCTGGATCGCCGCGGAGTGCCAAAATCGTTTTAATGCCGGCTTGCTCGTATTGGTCCAATATTGAGGCAATCTCTTCTGAGCTTGAACCCACACACGTCAGATGAGCGACTGTTGGAATCTGAGTGCGTGCAGTGAGTTCAGAAGCGATTCTGATGGTGCGATCGCGTGTGCTTCCACCTGCCCCGTAAGTCACCGAGATGAAATCTGGATTGAGCTGTGCAAGGGCCAATGTGGCCTCCCACAGTCTGGCCTCTCCAGCCTCATCTTTAGGCGGGAAGAGCTCCATCGAAACGGAGGGCACACGTGGCACTTCACTCGCCTTATGCGGCCAAATTTTAGACGCTTGGGTTGGGCTGCTCATAGTGAAGCAGGGTACCTTTACCGCGTGGAATTTGATGGGATTAACGGACTTCGTAGCGCGATTGATAACTCACTCGCCTCATTTTTCGACCGCGAGTCGACTTACCTCGGACGGGTCGGTAGCGAGCTCGAGCCAGTTGCTGACGCCTTAGGACACTTCCTTCTCGATAGCGGAAAACGCCTTCGCCCTCTCTTTGCTGCCATTGGACATATCGGAGCTGGCGGAGAGGTCACGCCAGAGAGCATTGCGGCGTTGAGCGCCTTAGAACTCGTGCATGTATGTGCTCTTATCCATGATGATGTGATGGACTGTTCTGATACTCGACGTGGTGCCCCATCGATTCACCGCCAATTTGAGAACCTACATCAGGAGCAATCTCTCCATGGCAGTGCTGAGCAATTTGGAATTGCATCTGCGATTCTCTTAGGAGATCTCGCATTGATCTGGGCTACCAAGATGTTGCACGAATCTGGAATGAGTCCTAAATATATTCTTCAAGCGCTACCTGTCTACGATGAGATGCGAGTAGAACTCATGGCAGGCCAATACCTTGATATTTATGAGCAAGCTTTTGCTAGTGAGAGCGTAGAGCGCTCCCTCAAAGTTGCTCGCTACAAATCTGGCAAGTACAGCATTGAACGGCCGCTACATTTCGGCGCCGCTTTAGCACCAGCTGCGATGCCAGAGGTTTATTCGACGTATTCCAACTATGGCCTTCCGCTCGGAGAAGCATTTCAACTCCGCGATGATGTCATCGGAGTTTTTGGAGATCCCGCCCAAACCGGCAAGCCGGCTGGCGATGATCTGCGCGAGGGAAAGAGAACGGTCTTGATCGCTTCCACCCTCAATAAGGTCTCTAGCTCGCAACGTGAAGCATTCGAGAAATACTTCGGCAAAGCTGATCTAGATATCGCCGGAGTCCACACCCTCCAAGAAATCATCGTGGAGACTGGAGCGCTAGCACGTGTTGAAGCACTCATCGAGGAGATGACTTTCAACGCGCATCAGGCGCTCATTAGTGGTGGAATTGCACCTATGGCAAAGCAGATGCTCGATCAGATGGCTATAGCTGCAACTAAGCGCACAGCATGAAGAAAGTTTCCGGTCCAACCGATCACGTCGTCATTGTTGGCGCAGGCCTTGGTGGTCTCAGTACCGCACTTCGACTAGCAGGCGCTGGGCGCAAAGTTACTGTCGTCGAGCGTGAATCCGTTCCTGGTGGTCGCAATGGGCTACTGGTGAAAGACGGCTACTCATTTGATACTGGTCCAACAGTTCTCACAATGCCTGATCTCATTGAGGATGCACTCGCCTGCGTGGGTGAGACTCTTAAAGATTGGCTCGAACTCATTCCGCTCGATCCGCTCTATCGAGCTTTCTATCATGATGGCTCGACTCTTGATGTACACGCAGATACGCACGCGATGCAGGCCGAAATCGAAAAGACTATTGGCAGTAGCGAAGCAATTGGTTATGGCAAGTATGTAGATTTCGTCACCAAGCTCTACAAGTATGAGATGAAAGATTTCATCGATCGCAATATTGATTCACCACTCAATCTCATAACACCTAACCTTGCTAAGTTAGTAGCACTTGGCGGCATGCGAAAACTTGCGCCTAAGGTCAACCAATTCCTCAAAGATCCGCGGACCCAGAAGGTCTATTCATTCCAGGCGATGTATGCCGGAGTAAGCCCACAGCAAGCACTCGCAATCTATGCCGTCATTGCATACATGGATTCAGTGAATGGTGTCTTCTTCCCTAAGGGTGGAATGCATGCGGTTCCTCGTGCTCTTGCTGGTGCGGCAGAAAAACATGGAGTCGAATTTAAGTACAACTCAACAGTTACTTCCATAGAACATTCAGGTGGTCGAGCTCGCGCTGTCATCACCGATACCGGCGAGCGAATTGAGTGCGACGTTGTGGTCCTCAACCCAGATCTCCCCATTGCATGGAAAGAGCTGTTGGGCCGCGAACCTAAAAAGGTAAAGGCGCTCAACTACTCACCGTCATGCGTGACACTTCTCGTGGGAACAGAAAAGAGATACGATCGACTTGCCCATCACAACATTCACTTTGGCGAGTCTTGGGATGGTGTATTCGACGAACTTATTACCCAGAAAAAGCTGATGAGTGATCCAAGCTTCTTGGTCACAATTCCAACTCACGATGATCCTGGTCTAGCTCCTGCAGGTAAATCCTCGTATTACATCCTCTTCCCTACCCCCAATCTTGATGCCGATATTGATTGGAAAAAGCAGGGTTCGCTCTATCGCGATCAGATGCTTCGCACTATGGAAGCACGCGGATATGCAGATTTTGCAGCATCCATCGAGGTGGAGCAGATGACTACACCGCTGGATTGGCAAGCACAGGGAATGGAACGTGGTGCTCCATTTGCCAGCGCACATACCTTCTTCCAGACTGGACCTTTCCGTCCTTCAAATATGGCTCAAGGTTTTGAGAATGTGGTCTTTGTTGGCTCTGGAACGCAACCTGGTGTTGGTGTCCCTATGGTGCTTATCTCGGGTCGCCTGGCGGCAGAGCGCATTGTTGGATCTGTGAAGTAAAGAATTTCGTCATGGATGAGTTGAGCGCTGCGGGAATAACAGATCCTCTGCTTCGGGCGTCCTATGAAGAGTGCAAGCGCCTTAATTCACTCCACGGCAAGACGTACTATCTTGCAACGCTCTTACTACCAAAGAACAAGCGTCCCTTCGTGCATGCACTCTATGGGTTTGCGCGATATGCAGATGAAATTGTCGATGATTTAGAGTCACCCCTCTCAATTGACGAGAAGACAGAACTCTTGAAGAAATGGAGCGATGGCATTCTGGCCGATATCGCTAGCGGTTCGAGCGAGGACCACATCGGACGAGCCCTGATTGACACAATCAATCGATTTAATATTCCCATCGAAACCTTTCGAGCATTTATCCATTCCATGACGATGGATCTATCTATCAGTGAGTATCAAACATTCGATGACCTCATGGAATATGTCTATGGAAGTGCGAGCGTCATAGGCTTACAGATGGTTCCAATCCTTGGTCCGCTCTCCCCGCAAGCCTATGAATCTGCAGAAAAGCTCGGAACCGCATTCCAGTTAGCAAACTTCATTCGCGATGTTGGTGAAGATCTCGATCGCGGCCGCATTTACCTGCCGATCCAAGAGTTAGCAGACCACGGAGTGAGCTATGAGATGCTCAATGATCGCGTAGTAACTCCTCAAATCCGCAGCGCACTTAAAGCTCAGATTCAACGGGTGAGAGATCTTCAAGCGGAGGCAGCTCCAGGAATAATGCAATTAGAAGCCTCCAGTAGAGCATGTATCGAAGCAGCAAGTGAGCTTTACTGTGGAATAGTTGATGAAGTTGAGAAGATTAATTATCAGATTTTTACTCAGCGAGCCACTACATCCACCTGGCGCAGATTGCGAGTAGCGCTTCCTGCATACCTTCGAGCCATTGCCGCCCGCTAACCTCGTCTCATGATTACAACGATCGATGGTTGGGCAGGAGCTGGCAAGACAACACTTGCCAGCCACTTAGCTCAAACATTTTCCGATAGAGGCTCTGTATTTATTGTTCATATGGATGATCTCTATCAGGGTTGGGACGATCCTTTGGGTGAGCCACTTACAGATGCACTGATCGCTATTGTGCAAGCGCACCTCAATAAAGCGAGTTTTACATTCAGAGCGCTCGACTGGACCACTCTGGCCCCGGGAGATGCGATCTCAATTCCAGTTGTTGATCATCTCATCCTTGAAGGAGTGGGAGCTGGGCAGCGAGCTATTCGAGATCACGTCGATTCTAAAATTTGGGTCGAAATCGAACCAGTGGTTGGGCTGCGGCGCGTACTTGAGCGTGATCAAAAAATCGTGGTCGATCCGCACGAGTTTGAAAAGCAGATGCGACGCTTCCAGGATCTCGCTGCAGCACACTTCGCGACAGAAGGCACGCTATTTGCATCCGATTTCGAGGTGAACGGACAGGGCAGGCTCTAAGATTTAACCGTGTCAGACATGACGGGTGAGATTATTGATGGGCGTTATCAACTTGAATCGTTGATCGCTTCTGGCGGCATGGCCAGCATCTACAAAGCCATGGACCTGCGTCTTGACCGCCCAGTGGCCGTCAAAATTATGCATCCTCATCTTGCCAATGATGAAGAATTCGTGCAGCGATTTATCCGTGAAGCCAAAGCTACTGCGGCAATCACGCACCCCAATGTTGTCGCTATCCAAGATCAAGGCTGGAATACAGGTGGGTCGCCTGCCGTATTTATTGTCATGGAATTTATTGATGGATTTACCTTGCGAGATCTTTTGGCACAACAAGGCCAACTTAGTACAGAAGATCTCCTCAAATATATGACTCCAGTTGCGAGCGCCCTGGCTCAGGCTCACAGGCTCGGAATCACGCATCGCGATCTTAAGCCTGAAAACATTTTGATCTCTAAAGATGGTCGCATCAAGATCGCTGACTTCGGGCTAGCTCGTGGCGGCGGACTCGGCGCAACTATGACTGTGGAATCGAGCATCATTCTCGGCAGCGTCTCATATCTCTCCCCCGAACAAGTTCAGCGTGGAGTCTCTGATTCACGCAGCGATATTTATGCGCTTGGGATTGTCTTTTTCGAACTACTCACAGGCAAGAAGCCGCACGAAGGTGAATCACCTATCGGAATTGCTTACAAGCATGTCAACGAGAAAATCCCTGCGCCCAGCACTCTGGTGCCTTCCATCGCACCTGCCCTCGATGCGCTTGTTGTAAAAGCCACAGCAATTAATCCTGATCAACGATTTAAGGATGCGGCTGAGCTAGAAGATGCAATGCAGGTAATTGCAGCTAGCTTGGACCCATCAAAAAAGCAGCTGAGTCTGGAGTTAGATCTACCGGTGCGAGCAGTCCGTGCCGGAAACGAGAAAGCCACCGGAACAAAACGCCGAGAGCGTCCTGAGGTCCGTATTGGAAATACAGTTGTTGAACGTGTGAGAAACCCAACCGTACCGATTGAAGTAGAGGAACCAGCAATGAGTAAGACTGCGCAGCTTCGTCGAAAGAGTTCAAAGAGAGTTCGCCGCAATCGTAGCGTTGTACTGATCATTCTTCTCGCTCTTCTGGCTGGTGCTTGGTATGAACTCAGCGGACCTGGAGCCGGAATTTCAATACCTTCCGTTGCAGGTTTGAGTACAAGTGATGCAACGTCAACTCTTGCGGCTCTTGGATTGCGTTCTACCGTTGCTTCAAATGTTTATGATCTATCCATCCCCGCAGGAATGGTGATCTCTTCTACGCCAGGAGGTGGTGGCCACCTTAAGAAAGGCGGGGTTGTTTCGCTTTATATTTCACGAGGACCGCAGCCTTCCGAGACTCCAACACCCACAGCAACACCCACAGCAACACCCACAGCAAGCACGTCCACTACCCCAACGCCAAGCACTACAGCTTCCATTGCCATTCCCTCGTATGTTGGTATGAGTGGAGATCAAGCCCAGAACGAACTCACAGCCGCAGGGTTTGTCGTGAATTCGATCTTTGGTTTTAGCGACACTGTTGCAGCCGGAAATGTCATTTCCCAAACACCCGATGCTCCAGCATCCGCTACAGCCGGATCTACTATTACGATCGTTGTTTCGCAAGGATCCTCTAAAGTCTTTATTCCAAATATCACCTCGCTCACTCAAAGCGCAGCGACTATCGCCCTTGAAAATCTACAACTTCGCGTTGTGGTGAAGAGAGTTGGCAAAATTAGTAGCGCCGGCCGCGTGGTCAAGGTTTCACCTGCCATTGGAAGTGAAGTGAATCGCAATTCTGTCGTAACCATTACGCTCAAATAGAGCTCGCCTTAGCCGCGAAGCACATCCGATAGGCTTCGTTATATGAGCATGCCAGCTAATCGCCCACGTATCGGAGCCCATACCCCTACCTCTGGCGGAATGGCCAAACGTTCAATTGATTATGCAATTACCACCGAGGCTGAAGCTATCCAAGTTTTTGCATCTAATCCTCGTGGCTGGGCGATGCCAGAGGCCAACCCAGAGGCCGACAAAGCTTTTCGCGACAAGGCCTCCGCACACGATTTAGCGGTTTACGTCCACGCACCATTTCTCATCAATCTAGGTTCTCCAACAGTAAGTACATACGAAAACTCTGTTGCTTCGACTGCTTATTCACTCAAGCGAGCTCGTGAGATAGGAGCACTCGGCACGGTGATCCATACAGGTTCTGCGGTAGACGAATCCCATGTTGAGACAGCCTGGAAGCAGATCAACAAGGGCATGATGCCCGTTTTGAAGAAGCTCAAGGAAGACGATCCATGGTTGCTGTTGGAGCCAACTGCAGGACAAGGTCAATCGCTTGTAAAGAAACTTGATGACCTAACAAAATATTTCGACGCCCTCGAATGGCACCCAAAAGTAGGCGTCTGCTTAGATACCTGCCACGTCTTTGCCGCAGGACACGACATTGCTAAAAAGGGTGGGATGACCCAAACCCTTGACCTTCTAGTATCCATTGTAGGAATCGAACGCATCAAACTTATTCACACCAATGACTCTATGGATGTATGTGGCGCGCTCAAAGATCGCCACCAAAATCTAGGAGACGGTGAAATCGGACTCAAAGCTTTCGAAGAACTCATTGCACATCCAGCTGTTGCCGATGCGCCGCTCATTCTTGAAACTCCTGGACAGGAACCCGAGCATGGCGCAGAAATCGCACTTCTCAAGAAGATGAGATCCAAACGCAAATGATATCGAGCAAGCGTCACACAGTCCCCCTGATTTTACTTGCTAGCGTGGCACTGATCTGGGGTAGCACCTTCTCGCTCATGAAGAACACATTGGTTCGCACCAATGTAAATTCATTTCTGGCATGGCGTTTTATCGCCGCTGCCTTGCTGATGGCTCTCCTTCGCCCCAAGGCATTTAAAGAGATTAATAAGGCGTTTCTCATGCGCGGAGTTATTATCGGCACTCTGCTCGGTGGCGGTTATCTTTTTCAGACATATGGCCTAACAATGACAACCGTAGCCAAGACTGGTTTTATCACTGGGCTTTACTCTGTATTTGTCCCGTTGGTCGCTGCCGGTATTTTCCGCGATCGCGTCACCAAATCACAATGGGTTGCAGTATCTCTCGCCGCTATCGGACTTGGATTTCTCTCTCTTAATGGCATCAGCATTGGTCTTGGAGAATTTCTCGTCTTGATGAGCGCGATCTTCTTCGCCTTTCACATTGTTGCACTCAGTCACTGGTCCCCTGGTCGCGATGCATACGCACTCACCATGATCCAGATGGCAACCTGCGGCATTATCTCCTTGGTTTTTTCTGCGAAGAATGGCGTACAACTTCCACCTGATCGCGGGGTCTGGGTAGCAATCTTGTATTCGGCCATCTTCGCTAGCGCAATTGCATTTATGGTCCAGACCTGGACGCAATCGTTTATGAGCGCAACAACCGTTGGGGTTGTATTGACCTTGGAATACATCTTTGCCGCAATATTCGGTCTCCTCTTCTCTCATGAGCACCTCACGTGGCGGACTCTAATAGGCGGAACATTTGTCATGGCTGGTCTCTATCTGATCGTTCTCATGGAAAGCCGTGAGAAGATAGAGGCATGATTGACCTCCGCTCAGACACTCTCACCCAACCCACTGAGCAGATGCGTGAAGCCATGCTCCGTGCACCAGTCGGCGATGATGTCTATGGCGATGACCCCACAGTAAATTCTCTTGAAGAACGTGTCGCTTCGATGTTTGGGCATGAAGCGGCTCTCTTTACACCATCAGGTTCTATGGCTAATCAGTTGGCAATTCGAGAGCTAGTGAAACCTGGTGAAGAGCTCATCACAGAATCGTTTGCACATATTGTCCGAGCAGAACTTGGAGCGGGAGCCGCACTAAGTGGAATTACTACTCGCACCTGGCCTGCAACAGGGGGGCTGCTACGTTGGCAAGACCCAATCGAATTGGCGCGACCAGATTCAGGTCCTTATCTTGTATCGACCACCGCGATCGCTATTGAGAACACTCATAATTTTGGTGGCGGGACTATTCAACCGATTGAAGAGATCGCACAGCTTCGAAGCGAGTCACTCAAACTTGGAATGGCGATGCACCTTGATGGCGCGCGTATTTGGAATGCTCATGTTGAAAGTGGTGTGAGTTTTATTGAGTATGGAAAACATTTTGACACCATCTCTGTCTGCCTCTCAAAAGGTTTGGGGGCTCCTGTTGGTTCTCTCATGATTGCAGATAAAGAAAAGATTGCATCGGCCAGAGTTTGGCGTAAACGCTTTGGTGGTGGAATGCGCCAGATTGGCATCCTTGCAGCAGCTGGACACTTTGCTCTCGATAACAATATTTTGCAGCTCAAAGATGATCATGTGCGCGCACGTTCAATTGCACATGCTGCGCACCAAGCGGCATCGAGCACCGTTAATCCAAATGATGTCGATACCAATATTGTCGTTATAGATCTGGCTGGGTCACATAAGAGTGCCGCAGAAGTCAGCGCCGAGCTGAAGGCAGCTGGAATATTGGCAAGCGCGCTTGGACCCAAGTTCTTGCGACTCGTAACTCATTTAGGAATCGATGATAACGATGTAGCCAAAGTCAACGCTGTGCTACCTGAACTATTAGATAGCGCCTTCAAACTTCAGTAGAGCGTGCTTAAGCTCAAAGCCATAGCCGTAATTACCTAAATCTCCACCAGTCTTAACAATTCGATGACAAGGAACAATCGGGGCGATGAGGTTGCGACCGCATGCACTTCCAGCAGCTCGAACGGCAGCTGATGAACCCGCTCGTTGGGCTAACTCTGCATAGCTCATTGTTTTGCCAGCCGGAATTTTGCGCATAACTTTCCAGATTGATTGCGAGAATTCAGCGCCAGGCTGGCGCACTTTAATTCCATTGATCGCTGTGAGGTCGCCATCAAAATAATCTTGGACCAGCTCACTTATTACTGAAATTGTCCGCACGCTCTTAAAACCCTGTGACGCATCATCCATATCTAATCGGACCATCAATGGCTCTAACCCATCAAATCCTGCAGCAAGCAGAATTTGATCGCTGGCTATCAAAGACAGAGGACCCACGGGTGTCTTTTGGGTGGTAGTAAGAAGCACACCCTCACAATAATCGTGAAAGTGTGCTTTTGGAAGATCCTAAATTCTCCAATTAATCCGATTTGTTCGGATTAACGATCCCTCAACATTTCAGCTACCAAGAATGCGAGCTCCAACGACTGGGTGTGGTTAAGGCGAGGGTCGCAGGCGGTTTCGTAGCGATTTGCAAGATCGGCTTCAGAGATCTGCTCTCCGCCGCCGACACATTCAGTGACATCATCGCCGGTTAGCTCGATATGAACTCCACCTGGATGTGTTCCGAGCTGCTTGTGAACTTCAAAAAATCCGCGGACCTCGTCCATCACATCGTCGAATCTACGAGTTTTGTAGCCAGAAGGCGCCTCGTAAGTATTGCCATGCATTGGATCGCAGACCCAGAGGACATTTGCCCCAGATTTGGTCACTGCATCAACTAAGGCAGGAAGCTTTTCGCGGATAAGACCGGCACCCATACGGGTAATGAAGGTGAGGCGGCCAGGCTCGTTCTCGGGGTTGAGCTTGGCAATCATTGCAAGAGCATCTTCCGGCGTGGTCTTAGGACCGAGCTTGATGCCGATTGGATTATGAATCTTCGCTGCAAAATCCATATGAGCGCCATCCATTTGGCGAGTGCGCTCTCCCACCCAAACGAAGTGACCTGAAACGTCATATGCCTTGCCAGTGCGAGAATCGATACGCGTCAACGCTTTCTCGTACTCAAGAATCAGTGCTTCGTGACTTGAATAGAAATCAACTTTCTTGAAACTCTCTGGATCTACGCCAGCTGATTTCATAAAATTAAGTGCGCGACCGATTTCACTGGCCATCTGCTCATAGCGTTGACTAAAGCGTGGGTCATTTGCAAAACCCTTGTTCCACTCGTGCACTTGACGAAGGTCTGCAAATCCACCTTGCGTGAAAGCGCGTACCAGATTGAGAGTTGCCGCTGAGGTGTTGTACACCTGGACCAAGCGCTGAGGATCTGGCTCGCGAGACTCTGGTGTGAACTCGATGTCATTGACTGCATCACCGCGATAAGCAGGAAGAGTGATATCTCCACGAGTCTCAGTGTCTTTGCTGCGAGGCTTCGCAAATTGTCCAGCCATACGGCCGACCTTGATTACTGGCATGCTCGATGCGTATTGCAGAACTGCAGCCATCTGGAGAATCGTTTTGATGCGATTGCGAATCGAGTCAGCTGTTGCTGACGCAAAAGTTTCGGCGCAATCTCCGCCTTGAAGCCAAAAAGCATTACCGCTTGCAGCCTCTGCGATTTTTGCTTTGAGGTCATCGCATTCACCAGCAAAGACAAGTGGTGGAAGCTTTTTGAGAGTAGCCACTGCTTTTGCTACCTGCTCACCAGAGGCGCCTCCAGGCCATTGTGGCTGCTGCGCAGCCACAAGGCTAGAGTCGAATAACGTATCGAGATTATCCATGTGTAAAGTCTAGGGAAGATGGAGGCCTAGGCGGCGACCAATTTATCCGAAGAAGACCTCTGCCTCAGCGTACAAAGATGGATCAACGAGCTTGAGCTCCCCGGTCGCAGATGCCAAAGGCACTGTTTCAATCTTTGTGCCATGAAGGGCGACCATCTTGCCCCAATCACCGTTGTGAGCAGCTGTGATTGCTGCCAAGCCAAAGCGGGTTGAGAGGACACGATCGAATGCCGTTGGTGATCCACCACGTTGGATGTGGCCAAGAACGACGGTACGAGTCTCCTTGCCTGTCTTAGCTTCAATCTCTTGGGCAAGCCAGTCGCCAATACCCGAAAGCTTGACGTGGCCAAATGAATCGAGAGTCTGATCTTTAACCTTCATATCGCCATCTTGAGGAATAGCGCCTTCAGCGATCACGATGATTGGAGCGAAGCCATCGGCAAAGCGTGAGTTAACCCAAGCAGCGACCTTGTCGGTTGAGAATTTAACTTCTGGGATCAAGACAACTGAAGCGCCACCAGCAATACCTGCATGTAAGGCGATCCAACCAGCATGTCGACCCATCACTTCTACAACAAGCGCACGGTGGTGTGAATCAGCAGTGGTGTGTAGGCGATCGATTGCCTCGACAGCGATATTTACCGAAGTATCAAAACCAAATGTGTAATCAGTGTTATTGAGATCGTTATCAATTGTCTTTGGAACGCCAATAACTTTGACGCCAAGTGCATCAAGTTTTGTAGCAACGCCAAGCGTGTCTTCGCCACCGATTGCGATAAGCGCATCAATACCGAGCTTCTTAAGGTTTTCTTGAATCTTCTCGACTCCGCCCTCGATCTTGAAAGGGTTGGTGCGAGATGATCCCAAAATTGTTCCACCCTTTGGCAAGATGCCACGGGTTGCTGGTAGATCAAGTGGCATTGTTAGTCCTTCGAGAGGACCCTTCCAGCCATCGCGGAATCCGACGAAATCGTAGCCGTACTCTTTGATTCCTTTACGGACTACTGCGCGGATAACTCCATTTAGACCTGGGCAATCTCCGCCACCTGTTAATACTCCAAAACGCATGTGTGCTCCTGAATATCTCAAATATCAAATATGTGTGTGGTCAACGATGACTGAGGCAGTCTACCCTTCTCCTATGTGCCCTGCTAGCGACCTACGCCTCGATCCCACCTTATGAGCCGGCGCAGCTGGTTTAACTACTGCCTCGTTGGCGTACTTTGGGGGCTTCCCTACCTCTTCATCAAAGTAGCAGTCGCGCCTCATGCGTTTACACCTGCTTTCCTGGTTTTTGCCCGAGTTGTGATCGGATCGATCATTCTGATCCCCTACTCGATTCGCAAAGGCACCCTCCGCCCAGCGCTCAAGCACTTCAAGTGGATCCTGCTTTATGCCCTGCTGGAGATATGCGGACCCTGGCTCTTAATTAGTACTGCCGAAACAAAACTTCCCTCGGGGCTTGCAGGCTTGCTCGTGGCTACCGCGCCCTTCTGGGCAACGATCATCATGTCTTTTCTTGGCGACAAAACAGTCTGGCACTCCACTCGATTAGCTGGATTGATTGTTGGTTTTGTTGGAGTTGCATTAGTTGTTGGGCTTGAAAGTATTCGAGGTCATCAAAATATTGGCGCGATCGCGATGATTCTTATCGCAACCGTTGGATACGTTACCGCGCCGACAATCATGAGCCGTAAAGCACCCGGGCTTGATGGGGCATCAATCAATGCAATTGCTATGGTGATCACTGGGATTCTCTATCTACCAATAGCGATTAAAGATATTCCCGCTCACAGGCCGTCGAGCCATGCAATTGAAGCAGTTGTGGCGCTTGGTATTTTCCCTACTGCGCTAGCTTTTGCACTCTACTTCACAGTTATTGCCGACTTCGGCCCCGCTCGTGCTTCCCTCGTGACTTATCCAAATACGGCGATCGCTGTCGTACTGGGAATAATCTTTTTGCACGAACCAATCACTATTGGAATCGTGGTGGGACTTCCACTTGTTCTTGTTGGCTCTTATTTCGCTAGTCGTAAAACAACGACCAAATCTTAGAGACTTTTGTCTAGCGCTTAGTTGCGCTCAGAGAAACCTAACCGCGCAAGTGCTTTAGGATCGCGTTGCCACTCTTTAGAGACCTTGATGTGAATTCCTAGGTAGACCTTTGCGTCAAGGAATGTTTCTATTCCGGCTCGAGCGCGCATGCCGATATCTTTAAGACGAGCACCTTGCGGTCCGATCAAAATTCCCTTTTGCGAATCGCGCTCAACATGCAATGTCGCATGAATGTCGTAGAAGTTTTTACCTTCTCGTTTGCTCATCTCATCGATTGTTACAACAACTGAGTGAGGTAGCTCTTCAAAAAGATCTTGAATTGCCGCCTCGCGAATGAGTTCAGTGATATGTAGTTCAGATGCTTGATCCGTATCGATATCTTCAGGGTAGAGCGAAGGTGACCCGGGCAAGCACTTCACAAGGAGATCCATCAAGAGATCTGTCTGCTCTAGATTTTTTGCAGAAATAGGAACAATTTCATCGACTGTAATTCCTGTTCGCACCACAAAGTCAGAGACTTCGGCAAGTTTGCCGATGAGAGAATCGTTTTTAGCAGTATCGACTTTAGTTACGGCAATATAGAGATGGCGAATATGGCCGAGTTGTTTGACGATGTACTCATCGCCCGCGCCAATTGCTTCATCGGCCGGCAGACACAAGAGCGCTGCATCGACGGATTCCAGGTTCTGGGTAACCATGGTGTTAAGGCGCGTTCCCAAGAGTGTTTTAGGTTTATGAATACCTGGGGTATCCACCAAGATCATCTGGAAATCAGGCTTCGAGATGATTCCGCGAATTGGATTGCGAGTGGTGTTTGGGTGGTGAGACGTAATAACAATCTTCTTACCAACAAGGGCGTTGACTAGGGTTGATTTGCCAACATTTGGGCGACCAATAACCGCCACAAATCCGGCGCGGTGCTCTTGAACGCTCGTATCACTCATAGGCTCATTCTCTCAGAGTTGGGCCAGCGGTCCTACCAATTCCATCAGATCGGCAATCGATGTGACCAGCTCCGCGCTGCGTTCAGCGATCAATCGATGGCAACCATCGCTACTGGGAGCCGTTATCGGACCAGGAACTGCCAAGACTGGCCTGAAGATCTCAGCCGCGTCTCTAGCTGTTCGTAGCGATCCGCTTCTAAATGCCGCCTCGACAACAACTGTAGCTCGCGAGATAGCTGCAATTAATCTATTTCGTATCAGAAAGCGTGCCGGTATTGCATGCACAGCGGGTAGCACTTCTGAGAGCAAGAGACCCACCTCTGAAATCTCCTGAAAGAGTCTGTAATTCGTTGCCGGAAAAGCTGCAGCAACGCCGGAACCCAAAATTGCAATAGTTGCGCCTTCGGCAACGAGTGCGCCTTTATGCGCGGCCGTATCAATTCCAAAAGCACCGCCACTTACTACCGACCATTCTCTATCGACCGCTCCAGCAGCAAAGTCACCCGCAACACGTACTCCATACGCTGTGGGATTTCGAGTTCCAACAATGGAGAGGGACTGACCTAGCGTTGAAAGAATCTCGCGTCGACCTCGTCCCATGAGCGCGATAGGTGCAGCGGCCAGATCATTGAGTGCCACTGGCCAATCGGTATCTGATCGAGTGATGATGAATGCTCCGACTGCTTGCATTTCTGCGACTTTGGCTGGTGCATCAATAGCCTTCGCGCTCTCTTGCAGTTTTACGCCAATTTTCTTGTAAGTAGAAAAAGCGCCTCCTTCGATCATCTCAATAAGAGCTCGCGCGCCATGCTCCTGATAAAGACCACTCCAGTGAAGACTCCCGCCCTCAAAGAGCCCCATGAGTTTTATGTATGCGTGCACTGTTGGTTCATCCAGGCCCTGACTCATTGAAAGAGCGCTGCACCTTCACGTAGTGCGAATGCAACTTCAACATCATCCTTACTGGGTATTAAATGGCCCTTGCTATCTGCCACAGACCAGGCGAGCCTCATCACTTTGTGAAAACCGCGCGCGCTGACCCGCTCGTTCTCTAATTCATTATGCAAAAATGCCATGCCTTCTTTGGAGGCGCGAAATCGATGGCGCAGAGCACTTGCAGGAATCCGTGAGTTAATACTCCACTCATCTTCGATAAACCTTGCAGCAGCTGCGCCCCGCGCCACAATCACGCGATCACGAACTACCTGACTCGACTCCCCTAACTCACTGCCCGCCATCTCGTTTCTGCTTGGAGTTTCTACAAATGTGCGAATATCGATGCGATCGAGAAGTGGACCAGAAAGTTTCTGGAGGTAGCGCCTAATCGCAAGTGCGGAGCAGGTACAAGAGCGACCACGTCCACTGTATTTGCCACACGGGCATGGATTTGCAGCCAGTACAAGTAAGAACTTAGCTGGATAGGTAATAGTTCCCGCGGTGCGCGCAATCGTGACATGACCAGCTTCTAGTGGTTGTCTAAGCGCATCGAGCACTCCAGTCCTACACTCGGGCGCTTCGTCAATAAACAAAACGCCCTCGTGCGCTAGTGAACATGCCCCTGGTCTAATCATGTGAACACCACCTCCGACCATGGTGACCGCAGTGGTGGTGTGATGCGGAGCGATGAAAGGAGGAACGATTTGACTTGCATGCTGATTATCAAGCAACCCCGCCACGGAATGAACCGCTCGCACCTCAAGTGCTTGCTCGGGAGTAAGCGGCGGCAAAATTGAAGGTATCCGCTCGGCAAGCATCGTCTTACCAGTTCCCGGGGGTCCGATAAAAAGTAGGTGATGCGCACCTATCGCTGCGATCTCAAGTGCGAATCTTGCCTTAGGTTGACCCACAACTTCATTGAGATCTAACCCAAATGCAGTATCGCTCTGGCTATCAATAAATGGTGGCGTAGGAATGATGGCATCGGTCAGATACTCCATCACTTCTCGAAGTGTTGAGAGTGGAATCGAGTGCATCTGTTCAATTCCCTGACTCTCCGAAAAATTGTTAGCTGGAATTATTGCTCGCGAAATACCTTTAGTGCTCGCAGCTAGCAGAGCCGGGAGCACTCCTCGGACTCCTCGAATCGATCCATCCAATGAGAGCTCACCCAGAAATATTGTGTTGTTTAGATCCATAGTTGGCGCCAAGCCCTGGGCGATCATCAAGGCAATTGCAATCGGAAGATCAAAGCTTGATCCACTCTTGGGTAACCATGCGGGTGAGAGGGAGACTGTGACGCGCTTGTTGGGCCAGGGAGCACCCGAATTAATTAAAGCAGAGCGCACCCGCTCTCTAGACTCCGAGAGCGCAGCATCAGGCAATCCCAAGAGCGTATAACCCGGTAAACCATCAGAGATGTCAACTTCCACTTCTATCAAATGCCCATTAAGCCCCATCAAAGCAATACTGCCGACTTTTGCCAATGTCATTAGAGCACTCCGCGCCGGTAATCGATTTCGACGTTGGCACCTTTGCCGAGTAAGACTGCTGCGCAGTCGATTCGATAATCGCTCCCCCAGGTGCCGTGAAGTGATATCCACGCCAACGCTAGCCGCTGTAGACGCAGTGCTTTCTTACTATCAATTGCTTCAAGAGGGTGACCGAATTTCTCACTCGTCCGCGTTTTAACTTCAATAAAGAGTAGGACACCATTCTCTTTTGCAACGATGTCGACTTCACCCTCTTTGATTCGCCAATTGCGGTCAAGAATTTTCCCACCGTTTTTTTCAACATACTGGGCCACATAGTGCTCACCGCTTGCGCCGATTTCCTGGAGATTACTCATGCCTCGAAGATTAAGTGGGTGGATACAAAAGTGAGTTCAACCGTTGGCAAGCATGTGAATTTCTTCCTGCTGTGGAAAATTACAGCAGCGCTGCGATGTTTGAAAATGAGGTGCGGTGTATTGGTGTCGCTCCATATTTATTGAGGGCGGCAGTATGCGCCGCAGTTATATAACCTTTGTGCTTGGCAAATCCATACTCTGGATATTGCGCATCGAACTCCCGCATCACTCGATCTCGATAGACCTTTGCCAGTATGGATGCAGCGCTAATCGATGGAGCGACGCGATCACCTTTCCAGACTGCCAATGTCGGAATGCTCAAGCCTTCAATCGCATAACCATCAGTGAGTACATAGTCAGGCATCATAGTGAGTGCATTTACCGCGCGACGCATACCTTCTAGATTGCACTTATGAAGACCTTTGAGATCAATCTCTTCGGGTGAAATTTCGATGATGGAATAACTAAGCGACTGCTCAATGATGGGATCGAAAAGTGATTCACGTACTTTTTCAGATAGCACTTTTGAATCACGAACCCGCGAAAGTTCGGGGGCTTTCACATCTTTGAGAATCACACTTGCGATAACCAGCGGACCTGCACATGGACCTCGACCAGCTTCATCAACTCCGGCGATCACCGAAAGCCCTGTGGATCGCAGCGTGCCTTCGATATCAGACATCTACATGCGCTCTAATCGATGAATTATTTTTTTACAGGAATTCTTGATAGGTCGTGAGCAACTGAGAGGAACGAGATGTGATTAAAAGGCCAGACGATAAATTCCGCACGCCCCACGACATCTCCCAGGGGAACCATTCCCTTGTGAACATCATCAGTATGGAAACGAGAGTCGGCACTAGCCCCGCGATGGTCGCCCATCACCCAGATATAGCCTTTAGGAACGCTTACGCTAAATTTCATATCGCTGGGAGTATTTCCAGCATAAATGTAAGGCTCGTTGATTGATACCCCATCAACAACTAAGTGGCCCTTCACATCACAGCAGACCACAGTGTCTCCACCAACGCCGATAACACGCTTTACGAGATATTGAGTTGCTGGATCCGGGAGCACGCCAACATCAACGAGGGAAGATTTGAGATCTTGAGTAATTCGAGAACCAGTTGGCGCAGGTGCTGCACCTAACCAGTTATCTGGATCTTTAAAGACGACTACTTCGCCACGGCGAATGTCGCTAAACATCGCAGCAAATTTATTAACGGCGATGCGATCGCCGATTTGAAGTGTGTTTTGCATCGAACCCGAAGGAACAAAGAAGAAATGAACTAAAAAGGTTTTAACAACAATAGAAACAATAAGAGCCGCAACAATAATAATTGGGACTTCGCGAGCTAGTGAACCCTTCTTAGGAAGGCGCATCGGTGAAATTTTCCGAAGAAAATTTATGCTTGTTCGGTTTCGGTTGTTGCTTCTGCAGCAACAGCCTCAACTGGTGCTTCAACTACTGGAGTCTCAACTACAGCCTCTACGACAGGAGTTGTCTCTTCAAAAGTTTCGGTAACGATGAACTCATTGTTAGCGCCACGACGCTCTTTGATCTTTGCAGCCTTACCGCGAAGATCGCGTAGGTAGTAAAGCTTTGCGCGACGGACATCACCGTGGCGAACCATTTCAAACTTTTCGATCACTGGTGTGTGAACTGGGAATGTACGCTCAACGCCTACGCCGTAGGAAAGCTTACGAATGGTGAATGTCTCGCGAACGCCTGAACCCTGGCGGCGGATAACTACGCCTTGGAAGACCTGGATACGGCTCTTGTTACCTTCGATAACACGAACGTGGACCTTAATCTCATCGCCTGAACGGAAGGCAATAATGCCCTTGCGGAGGGATGCAGCATCTACTGCGTCTAAGACGTTCATGGGTAGTCCTTTTCGTTTATCAAATTCGTTAATGAAGGTAGCTCACTCGAAGCCCGTATCTTGCCATAAAGGGGGGTTCAAGGGCTAATTGGTGAATTAGCCCGTAACGGGAAGGGCTAATTGGTGAATTAGCCCGTAACGGGAAGGCGCTAATTGGTGAATTAGCCTATTTCGGAGACGAGCTGAGCGTGGAGCCCAGGTCCGGCAGCGATCCCCATCTCTTCGCCCTCTACCCCGCCATTTCGACCAGTGACCACGGCTCCGGCCTCGCGGCAGATCAGAGCTCCTGCGGCCAGATCCCACTCCTTCAGATCTCGCTCAAAATAGGCATCTACCGAGCCGCTGGCTACATTGCAGAGGTCCACGGCGGCAGCCCCAAGGCGGCGAATATCGCGAACTCGTGGAATCAGGTCAGCGATGAAGACAGCCTGCTCTTTCCGACGATCGGTGTTGTATGAAAATCCTGTGGCAATCAGCGCTGAGCCCAAATCGATGGGGTCATTCACCCTGATTGGGCGACCATTTTTAAATGCCCCGCCACCTCGGGTTGCATGCCAGAGCGAGTTCACAGTTGGGGCGTAAACCAGCCCCATAAGAACTCCTTGGTCGTCTTTGGCAGCGATGCTGATATTCCACCCCGAGAGATCGTAAAAATAATTGACTGTGCCATCGATCGGGTCGATCACCCACGTAATCCCGCTCTTTGATTCGCGCTGCGTGTCCTCTTCGCCAACGATGCCATCGTCGGGTCGAGCCGCAAGTATTTCGCGCACTATCAAAGCCTCGCTGGCATGATCCATATGCGTTGCAAAATCTCTGGCTGAACTCTTCTGATTGATTGTTAAATTCTCGGGGCGGTCAGTCAGCATCTCACCAGCTTTTTGGGCAATCGAACGGGCGATCGAAAGTAGCTCTTGGGCTAATTCAGGTGAGGTCATAGCCCTAAACCTAGATTTAGAAAGTCATCTCTGCAACCCACCGCGCTGCACGCGTCATATCTCCGTGATCTGCAAAGAAAATGTGGCACTCTTTGCCTCGTGAGTGATCTAAAACTAATTGGCCGTTCCGAAGATGGAAGCGAGCTCGAACTTAAAGACCAAGAAGGTGCCACATATACCCTTCGAATCAGTGATCATCTTCGTTCGTTGGTGAATCAGCCACGTTTGGTCGCCGTGAGTAGCCCAAATGATCAAACTCAAGTAGTTACTGTTAAAGAAGTCCAAGCACGCTTACGAAGTGGTGAGAGCGCTGATTCACTCATGCGCACCACGGGTTGGTCAGCTGAGAAAATTGAGAAGTTCTCTGGTCCTATCATGCAAGAACGTGCGTACATCATCGAATTAGCACTAGCTGCAAATCTCACCAAAGAAAAGCACTCACCCACTCTGGCCACAGCAACGATTGCCCAACTCTCTCCGCGTGGCGTCGATATGGATCTCGTTGAATGGAATACCTGGCGTAAAGAAGATGGCTCGTGGAACATCATCTTGATGTATCCGCTCAAAGATGGTGGTCAAGGCGAAGCTAATTGGAACTTCGAGCTCGCAAGTCGCACGCTGGAAGCGGAAGATGATGGAGCGCTATGGATCAGTGGTGAAGAGCGTATCGCCCGTCCATCTCTACCAACCCATGGAATGGTCTTTCCGTCAGAGACCGCCGCGCCTCGCTTAGTAGCCGTTCGTGAAGAGATCGAAACAATTCGCATCACAACCACACCGACATCAACCACACCGACAAATACGCTCGAGACAATCTTTGACAGTGCGCCGCATAATCCATCGAAGAGTGCATCGGATGCGGACGAAGAAATTCCGGCCGATGCAAAACGTGATGGCGTAACTAAGCGCCTAAAAATCCCGTCATGGGATGACATCATGTTTGGAAGTAAATCTGATAATAAATCAGATAACTCATCAAATAAGGATGCCGAGTAGCGGTATATCCCGTTCTTCTGGGGTTAACCCGCCGTGTTGACCAATAATTGAACTCTCCTGAACACTTCTTGCTGGGTCAATTAATACATAATCGTAATGAGCAATAGCTAAAAGGTCTCCCATGCGATCAACACTTGCATCGCTCACATCGCTCACATTGCTCACATTGCCGCCAAAAAGGCCGGCAGCTATTGCATCGCGCTTTGTATAAACCATCGCGCGATCCCCCAAATACTCGCGCCAGGTTGCTACCGCTTCATTCTCGCTACCGCTTTCAAGGTAGATATGTCGCATGCGAGGTTCTCCACCAACCAGGGTCACGTTATTCATGAGCGGATTACTTTCGCCCAGAATAATTTTCTCACCAGCATTGACCATTCCATGATCGGCTGTCAGATAGAACCGAGCATTTCGTGGCAACTCATTGACAAGTCGCGTTACTAAATCTGCCACCGTCTTTAGGGCAATCAACCATTGTTCACTTCCTTCACCGAAATTGTGTCCGGCGTGATCAAGAATGTTTGTATAGACATAAACAAATGAGTTGGGTTCAGCGAGCGCAGACTTCGCAGCGCTCACCATCTCAGGAATGTGATTAGCTGCAAGATACGTAGCACCGCGTAATGAGGCTTGCGTGAAGCCTGTATCTGCATATCGCTTATCTCCAACAGTGGAGACGTTAAGTCCAGCATCGCGAGCGCGTTCAAAGAGTGTTGGCGTGCGCTGCCAAATCAGTGGATCTACTTTCTCATCCCACTTAAGTGCATTGAGCAATCGTCCGGGAGTTCCACTCCCCGGCACTTTCACCGTATATCCCAACATTCCATGTACTCCCGGCTCTACACCCGTACCGAGAGAAGTCAGATTGGTAACCGTGGTTGTTGGAAAATGAGATGCAAGCTCGCCGTGATTGTTGAGTTGGGCAAAGATCGGAAATTGATCGCCGTACCGGGCAAGCCCATGAGCTCCCAACCCGTCTACAAGCAAGAGACAGGTTCGACGTGCCGGTGCAAGGGCGAGTGAATTCACAGCGCTAGTCAGGCCGAGTGAGGCAAATATCGATTGTGAGAGATCTGACAGAGATGGGCTATCTGAGCGGTAATTCACGGTCTGCCACCTTGCGTCAGGATAGTTTGCGGATAGTTTCAGGGCTCACCTCCCAAGTCTGCCTTAAGTTGCGTGGCAAGATACGCGACATGGCCCGTACCCCTAAAGCCGTTCTGCCGAAGGCTGGCGAGAACCCAGGCAAGATTATCGATATCGACGTCTCGGCTGAGATGTCAGAGTCCTTTTTGGAATACGCCTATTCCGTTATTTACTCACGCGCGCTTCCTGATGCACGCGATGGTCTAAAGCCGGTTCAGCGCCGCATCCTGCACATGATGTTCGATATGGGTCTTCGCCCAGACAAAGGACACGTCAAGTGCGCCCGAGTTGTCGGTGAAGTCATGGGTAAGTTGCACCCACACGGAGATGGCGCGATCTATGACGCAGCTGTTCGCCTGGCCCAACCTTTCACTACTCGTCTTCCGCTGATCGATGGTCACGGCAACTTTGGCTCACTCGATGCTGGCCCAGCTGCTATGCGTTATACCGAGGCTCGCTTAGCCCCAGCCGCTATGGCAATGGTGGATGAGGCCGATGAAGACACTGTTGATTTTGGCGGCAACTACGATGGCCAACTCCTTGAGCCACTTGTACTGCCAGCCGCATTCCCAAATCTCTTGGTAAATGGAGCAACTGGTATCGCCGTAGGCATGGCAACCAATATGCCTCCTCATAATCTCGGCGAGGTAATTGCCGCGACTAAACATTTGATCGACAACCCAAAGGCAACTCTTAAAGCTTTAATGAAGTTTGTTCCCGCTCCAGACTTCCCAACAGGTGGCGAGATCGTAGGTCTTGAAGGTGTAGCTGATGCCTACGCCAATGGCCGTGGCTCATTTAAGGTTCGAGCAACTGCCGTCATCGAAAAAGTGACTACTCGCAAGCAAGGCATCGTCATCACAGAGTTCCCTTTTAACATCGGACCAGAAAAAGTTGTCGAAAAGATTGCGGATCTTGTTAAGGCAAAAAAGATTGTAGGTATTTCAGATATCGTCGATCTCTCCGATGGCCAGCAAGGTACAAAAGTCGTTATCGAAATTAAAAACGGATACGAGCCAGAAGAGATCCTCGAAAAGCTCTACAAGCTCACTCCGATGGAAGATCAATTCTCGGTCAACGCAGTGGCGCTCGTTAATGGTCGCCCGCAAACCCTCGGTCTCAAGGAACTACTTCAGGTCTTCATTGATCACCGTGTAGAAGTTGTTCGTCGTCGCTCCGAATTTCGTAAGGCAAAGGCCGAAGGTCGCCTTAACTTGGTCGAGGGCCTACTCAAAGCAATTATCGATATCGATAAGGTCATCAAGATCATCCGGGCTGCTGAAGATGCAGCGGAGGCCAAAGAAGCGTTAATTAAGAGCTTTAAGCTCTCTGATGAGCAAGCCACCTACATCTTGGATATGCCACTTCGCCGCCTGACAAAGATGAGCAAGCTTGAGCTGGAATCAGAAGAGAAGTCACTTAAGGCCACGATTGCAGCACTCAAGAAAATTTTGGCAAGCGAAGAGAGCATCAAAGCTCAGGTCTCACTCGAACTGACAGAAGCATCCAAATCATTTGCGACCCCACGTCGCACTCGAATTGGCGCTGCATAATCCACCTAGCTCATGAGAAAAGCCCCGCTGAGAATCTCAGCGGGGCTTTTCTCGTTAAATCATCAATTAAGCATCAGTTAAGCATCAATGCGATCGCGATCGATCTCTGCGGTTGAGATAAATTCTTTACGAGGTGCAACTTCGTTACCCATAAGCAGTTCGAAGATGGATTCTGCGGCCTTAACATCGGTCATGGTTACACGACGCAAGGTGCGCTTTTCTGGATCCATGGTTGTCTCGCGAAGTTGATCTGCATCCATCTCGCCAAGACCTTTGTAACGCTGAACTGGTTCTTTCCAACGCTTGCCGTTTTTGGTCAGGTCAGCCAAAAGCTTTTTCATCTCATCGTCAGAGTAGGTGTAATGCAGTTCTCCACGCTTTCCACCGATGACGTCGATGCGATGCAGAGGTGGGATTGCTGCAAAGACCCGACCATCTTCGATCAAAGGACGCATGTAGCGATAAATCAACGTCAGTAGCAGTGTGCGAATGTGCGCGCCATCAACGTCAGCATCAGACATCAAGATGATGCGTCCGTAGCGAGCTGCTTCTAGTGAGAAGGAAGGCCCCGAGCCGGCTCCGATTACCTGAATAATCGATGCGCACTCATTATTCTCAAGCATCTGCGACAAAGAAGCCTTCTGAACGTTCAAGATCTTTCCACGGATCGGCAAGATCGCCTGAAACTCAGAGTTACGAGCAGCCTTGGTAGTTCCCAGTGCGGAATCCCCCTCGACGATAAATAGCTCTGTGCGAGCGGTGTCATCTGAACGGCAATCCGAGAGCTTGGTTGGAAGCGAGCTGTTTTCTAGGGCGTTCTTGCGGCGCTGAAGATCCTTGTGTGCGCGAGCAGAGATGCGGGTGCGTGATGCTTGAGCAACCTTTTCTAGAACAGCGCGAGCAGTTGCCTTATCAATGCGCTTGCTTGATTCAAAGAAATTCTTCAACTCATCGGCAACTACAGCCGCAACAATTTTTGTCGCTGCCGCGGTACCGAGAACTTCTTTAGTTTGGCCCTCAAATTGCGGCTCGGACATACGCACTGTCACAACCGCAGTTAGGCCTTCAAGCACATCGTCTTTGATGACATCTGCTTCATTGTTCTTGAGAGTCTTAGAGCTGCGCAGCATGTCGTTAAATGCTTTTGTAATTGCGCGTTCAAACCCTTGAGTGTGAGTTCCGCCTTTGGGAGTCGAAATAATGTTAACGAACGAGGCCATTGTGGTCTCAAACCCATTGCCCCACTGCATCGCGATATCAACGCCCATCTCGCGATTAACTTCGGTAGGCATCATGTGACCCTTGGCATCCAAGACTGGAACCGTCTCGGTGTACTCACCTTTGCCAGAGATTCGAATTACTTCTCCGACAGGTTCATCTGGGCGTAGGAAAGTACAGAATTCGGAGATTCCGCCTTTGTGGAAGAAGATCTCACTTGTCTTTGTTTTCGCGCGATTGTCATTGACGATCAGCTCAAGTCCTGGCACCAAATAAGAAGTCTGGCGAGCGCGAGCATAAATATCCTCGATATTGAGTTCGGCTTCCTTTAAGAAGATCTGACGATCCGGCCACCACTTAACTCGAGTACCTGTGATCTTTGCAGCGACTTTGCCGATAATGCGAAGACCTGACTTCTCCTCAAATGGAGCTTTTGGCCCATCACCATCAAAAATTCCGGTATTTCCGCGTTGAAAAGACATCCAATAAATCTTGCCATCGCGATCTACTTCTACATCCAAGCGTGAAGCAAGGGCGTTCACAACTGAAGCACCAACACCGTGCAATCCGCCTGAAGCTGCGTATGAGCCGCCGCCGAACTTTCCACCAGCATGTAGCTTGGTAAAGACCACTTCCACACCTGTTAGGCCGGTCTTTGGCTCCTTATCGACTGGAATTCCTCGACCATTGTCGTGAACCTCAATCGAGCCATCAGCTTCGAGATTAATTTCAATCTTGGTGCAATGCCCGGCGAGTGACTCATCCACTGAGTTATCGATGATCTCCCAAAGACAGTGCATGAGGCCGCGAGAATCGGTAGTGCCGATATACATTCCAGGACGCTTGCGGACAGCATCGAGACCTTCCAGAACGGCGAGGTCTTTGGCTGTATAGCCGTTAGCGGTTGTCGAGGTCTTATCATCGGTAGCCATAAGAGGCAAGGTTATCGAGCCACCCGACCGAAATCGTGCTTCTGGCGCCGCATTGCCCCAACTTTTTAGGTGAAATAGGTAATAAATGGGTGATAAGAATCAGTTTTCGCAAGATATTCGCAGGCGGAATAAAGTCTAATGCTTTACTGTTAACCCATTAGCGAACAGCTAGTTCGGCAGAAGGCGCGAGAGCGACGAAGGAAAAGGAGATGTCCATGAGCGAGCAAGTAATTCTCGAGCAGACACCACTCAACGCAGTAGATCGTTGCGATCGCTGCGGAGCGCAGGCATATGTCCGCGCCACCCTTCTCAACGGCGGAGAGCTTCTATTCTGCGCTCACCATGCCAAGGAGTATTCAGAGCGTCTTAAGACCGTTGCTGCAAATATTCAAGATGAGACCAGCAAGTTGGTCGAAACACCTTCATCACACTAATTATCGTTTAAGAATTACTCTCTAGGAAAATCCTTATGTGAGCCATCACAAAATGGCTTCTCTTTGCTGTGCCCGCAACCGCAGAATTTTGGATTTTCCATTGATGAAGTCACAACCCCATCGCTATCCACAAAATCGACAACCCCAGTGACTCGAATTGAGCCACTCTTGGGATTGACGTAAATCTTCGCGTTCTCACTCATAGCTAGCGCAAATCTCCTGAACTATTAGTCCGATTACTCCTATTAGTCTAGGTAATCGCGGAGTACTTGTGAACGTGATGGGTGACGGAGCTTGGACATCGTCTTCGACTCGATCTGGCGAATACGCTCACGAGTAACTCCGTAAACCTTGCCAATCTCATCGAGAGTCTTAGGCTGACCATCAGTTAAACCAAAACGCATCGCAACCACTCCAGCCTCACGCTCAGAGAGCGTATCGAGTACCGAGTGAAGTTGCTCTTGAAGCAATGTGAATGACACTGCATCGGCAGGAACGATCGCCTCTGAATCTTCAATTAAATCACCGAACTCAGAATCTCCTTCTTCGCCTAGTGGCGTATGCAGAGAAATCGGTTCGCGACCATACTTTTGAACTTCGACGACTTTTTCAGGCGTCATATCAAGTTCTTTAGCAAGCTCTTCTGGGGTTGGTTCGCGGCCTAGATCCTGGAGCATCTGGCGCTGAACACGAGCAAGCTTATTGATGACTTCAACCATATGTACAGGAATACGAATGGTGCGAGCTTGGTCAGCCATCGCACGTGTGATCGCTTGGCGAATCCACCATGTTGCATAGGTTGAGAACTTGTAGCCCTTTGTGTAGTCGAACTTCTCAACTGCACGGATCAAGCCTAAGTTACCTTCTTGAATAAGATCCAAGAACAACATTCCGCGACCGGTGTAACGCTTGGCGAGTGAGACAACCAGGCGAAGGTTCGCTTCCAGAAGGTGATTCTTAGCGCGACGACCTTGCAAGACAAGTTGTTCGTACTCGCGCTTGGTCTTCTTATCGAGCTTCTTGTCGTGCAAAATCTTCTCTTCTGCAAAGAGACCAGCTTCTACTTGTAGCGAGAGCTCAACTTCCATCTCAGCGTTGAGAAGAGGAACGCGACCAATCAACTTGAGGTAATCCTTCACTGGGTCAGCTGTTGCGCCAGCGGTCATTACTGTCTGAGCTGGAGCATCATCTTCTTCAGAATCTTTAATCGTGAAAGCGTTCACTTCGTTCTGAGATTCCTCAGCTACGTTGATGACACGTACTTCGGTCTTATCCTCAGCGTCAGTCTCTTGAACTTCTTCAGCAATAATCTCTTTTACTTCTTCGATGAGAGTTTCAATATCCTCGAGTTCGATCTCTTCGAGTTCTGCCTCTTCGTCAATAGCTTTCTCTACGGCACCCTCAGGCTTGAGTTGTGGATCCACTTTTGGTGGATTCTTAGCAGCCTCTTCAGCAGCCTTCTTGGCCTCAAGCTCTGCCTTAGTTGGGAAACGACGTGGGCCTGCAGCCTTCTTCTCAGCTGCCAATAACGCAGCAGCTTCTTCGGCAGCTTTCTTGGCCTCAAGCTCTGCCTTAGTTGGGAAACGACGTGGGCCAGTAGAAACTTTCTTAACATCAGCCTTTTTTGCAGCCGGCGCGGCTTTCTTCGCTACAGCTTTCTTGGCAGCTGGCGCAGCTTTCTTAGCCACAACTTTCTTTACCGCAGGTGCAGCTTTCTTTTCGGATGTTGCCTTCTTCTTAGTTGCTGAAGAAGTTGTTGCACTGGCGGCCTTTTTGGGCGCACGAACTACAGCCACGGAACATCCTTTTGTTTGCCTGGCCTAACTTCACTGACCAGTGGAATCGATACCCATATTATAACTTGTCCACAGGGCCCTTCGGAGCATCTCACCCATGGTTTCAACTTCGATCAGGAAGCCATCGTGGCCAAAAGGAGACGAAATGATCTCCAGCGGCTTGGCAGTAGGGGTCAATTCAACGATCTCTTCCTGCAAACGCAAGGGAAAGAGGCGATCGGTGTCCAGACCGACAACCGAGACAGGAATCGTGATCCCGGCCAGAGCCGCAGCAACTCCCCCACGTCCTCGGCCAACATCATGCGAATTCATAGCCTCAGTCAGAACGATGTAGGTATTGGCATCAAATCGTTTGGCCAGTTTGCCAGCTTGATGATCTAAATAGGACTCGACCGCATACCGCCCGGTCTCGTCGCCTTGAAGTTCTCGGCCGAATCGAACATCCATCTCAGATTCTGTGCGATAGGTAAGGTGGGCAATTCTGCGGGCAATGCCCATACCTTCTAGCGGACCGTGTTCTTGCTCGTAGTAGTCGCCATTATTGAAATTTGGGTCAACTTTGATCGCACGAATTTGAATCGATGCCGCACCGATTTGATCACCGGTGGCAACCGCTGAGGATCCAATCGTGCAAATTGCCTTCACTCGGTCTGGATGAGTTATTGCCCATTCGAGTGAGCGCATGCCACCAAGAGATGGACCCACTGCTAATACATAACTCTTGATATGTAAAAGATTGGTGAGCGCGAATTCAGCTGCAACCATGTCACGAATTGTGACTGTAGGAAATCGAGAGCCCCAGCGCTTTCCATCTGGTGCGAGTGAGGATGGTCCTGTGCTTCCTTGGCATCCACCAATGACATTTGGACAGATGATAAAAAACTTGTCGCTATCGAGTGCAAGCCCCGGCCCAACAATCGATGGCCACCAACCTGGAACATCCGACCAGCCGGTCATTGCATGGTTAACTAAAATAGCGTTATCGCGCGCCTCGTTGAGTGTTCCCCAGGTTTGATAAGCGATTGTGATGTCAGGAAGAACCTCGCCTGACTCAAGTTGAAGATCGCCAATCTTTGCGAACTTTCTGTCCACCGGGGCATGACTTTCTAGCCATGCCCCGGTGACAGAATAATTTTCGCTTGAAGACATATCGTTATTTTGCTCCGCTTACTTAGCGGCTGCAAAAGCACCTTCAATATCAGCCTTGATATCTACAATATTCTCAAGTCCAACAGAGAGACGGATCAACCCTGGTGTAACACCAGCAGTTGCCTGCTCTTCGGCAGTAAGTTGTGAGTGGGTTGTTGATGCTGGATGGATCACAAGTGAGCGCACATCACCGATATTTGCCACATGTGAATGAAGCTCTAGGCCCTCAACAAACTTCTTACCAGCTTCGATTCCACCCTTGATTTCAAAGGAAAGTACCGCGCCCGTCCCATTAGGCGCATATTTTTTGGCGAGCTTGTTCCATGGCGATGAAGGCAAATTAGCGTAGTTAACTTTCTCCACCTGTGGATGCGATGCAAGAAACTCTGCAACAGCTTGTGCATTTTGCACGTGGCGTTCGATGCGAAGCGAGAGAGTCTCAAGACCTTGAGCAAGTAGCCAAGCATTGAATGGGCTGACAGCTGCGCCAGTGTCGCGGAGCAAAGTCAGGCGGATTTTAAAGATGTAAGAAAGGTTGGCACCAAATGCTGAACCAACTCCAAGAGCTTGTGCATAGACAAGGCCATGGTAGCTAGGGTCTGGTTGATTGAAACCAGGGAATTTTGCAGCTTGCTTTGCGTAATCGAAATTACCGGAATCTACGATCGCTCCGACAACTGAATTACCATGACCTGATAGGAACTTTGTTGCAGAGTGAATGACAACATCAGCGCCATGTTCGATTGGGCGAATCAAAAATGGTGTCGCGACAGTGTTATCGACAATGAGTGGAACTCCATTTTCATGGGCAATTTGCGCAACTGTCTCAATATCCAAAAGATCATTCTTTGGATTAGAGATTGTCTCACCGAAGAAAGCTTTGGTGTTTGGGCGAACTGCCTTACGCCAAGATTCAGGATCATCTGGGTTCTCAACGAAAGTTACATCAATACCGAATTTCTTTAGGGTGTAGTGGAATAAGTTGTAGGTTCCACCGTAAAGACTTGGTGAAGAAACAATATGATCGCCCGCTTCTGCAACGTTGAGAATTGCATACGTTGTTGCTGCAGAACCTGACGCAACAAGAAGGGCTGCAACTCCACCTTCGAGTGCTGCAACACGTTGCTCAACAGCATCTTGTGTTGGATTCATCAAGCGGGTGTAGATATTTCCAAGCTCGGCTAATCCGAAGAGATCTGCAGCGTGCTTGGTGTCGCGAAATGTGTAGGCCGTAGTCTGAAACAACGGTAGGGCGCGAGCGCCTGTTGTTGGATCAGGAACTTGGCCCGCATGGATTTGGCGAGTTTCGAATGAAGCTTGCTTTGAATTAAAGGACATTTCTAACCTCCGGCGTATGTAAGAGGGTCAACAAAAGCTGGCTTTTAATAGGGGTATCCCCATTAAATACAGGCTTTTATGGACCACGCTTGCCAATTGCACTGTGCAATCAACCTGGTCTTCACCCGGAGCACCCCACCGTGGTGGAGGGTTGCCGTCCATTAAGCCGGGGCTAAAACATGGAACTCGTGACCTAAGAAGATACTACATGGTTCCTAGCTATTCCGACCACTTCGATGTAATCGGCAATCGCCGATCCTTGCCAAATGCGCGTCTAGAGACCTTCGTTCCTGGCGGATACTGCCTACGCTTATATTCAGCCCGATCGACCATTCCGATCACGCGGACAGCGAGTTCTTCGCTAAATCCTGCGCTCAAAATGCCAGCTAAGCCACCGTCATTCTCGATATAAATCGTCAAAATTTGATCCAAAATGTCATATTCCGGCAGCGAATCGCTGTCTTTTTGATCAGGACGAAGCTCGGCTGAAGGTTCTTTGGAGATCGAATTCTCTGGGATGGGAGGAGTTTGGCCGCGCTGCGCAGCCACTCGGTTGCGCCATCTGGCGATTGCCCAAACCTCTGATTTGAGCAGATCTTTAATCGGCGCGAATCCCCCAACGGCGTCCCCATAGAGCGTGGAGATCCGACAGCGAGTTCGGATTTATTGCCAGTGGCCAATACGCAATGACCCTCTTGATTGGAAAGCCCCATCAGAGTCGTTCCGCGAACACGTGCCTGAACATTCTCTTCCGCAAGCCCATGAAGACCTAAATTGCTGACGAAGGCATCAACCATGGGTTGGATAGGAATCACTCGATAGTGAAGACCGATTCGCTTCGCCGAATCTGCCGCATCAGCTAACGAGTGTTCCGAGGAGTACTGGCTAGGCATAGCAACACCAAACACACGAGTTGGGCCAAGAGCATCTGCCGCGATTGCTGCCGTAATCGCTGAATCAATACCGCCAGATAGTCCAAGCAGGACAGATTTAAATCCATTCTTATTTACATAATCGCGCAAGCCAACCACAAGGGCTTGCCAGATCTCCGCCTCTGGCTCTAATCGCGCGGCTGCTCCATGAATCATCTTGAGATATCCAGGTGCGCGCTCTTGTGAAATGACAAGGTCTGGAGTGCTACTTCCCAGCTTGGCATCCACATCTACCACCATCAAGCCATCAAAAAATTGTGGCGCTCGTGCAATGAGATCGCCCTCTGCGCCAACAGCAATACTGTCACCATCGAAGACCAAATCATCCTGGCCACCAGTCATATTCACATAGAGAAGTGGTGCGCCAATTTCGCGTGCACGTCGTTTCACTAACGCCGAACGGAGATCATCTTTATTTCTTTCAAATGGACTTCCGTTAGGAACTAACACCAGTCCAGGAGTGCGCGCGGCCAACTCGGAGACCGGGCCGTGCTCGCGCCAAATGTCTTCGCAGATCGCGATTCCAACATCTACACCGTGAATTCGCAGAACCAAAGATTTGTCGCCGGGAACAAAATTTCTGAACTCATCAAAGACACCGTAATTAGGAAGATGGTGCTTGATGTAGGTGGCAACAATTTCACCGCGATGAATGNCGGCCACCGCATTTTGTGGGCGTTTAGTAGAGCTCTCTTCTAAGTAACCCACAATGCTTACAAGATCGCCATAGTCAGCTAGTGATTGAGCGACGCGGTTGATCGCTGCTTTGGATGCTGCGCGGAATGTTGATCGCATCGCCAAATCTTCAACCGGGTAACCCGTAAGCACCATCTCCGGAAAAACCAGGATATGGGCGCTAGCACTCGAGGCCTTGCCCGCATACTCCAGGATCAATTCCGAGTTTGATTCAAGGTCACCTACGGTCGGATTGACCTGCGCAAGGCCTACTCGAAGCTGTCCGATGGGTTCGCGTGCCATGCCTCAACCCTATCTCGGGGAGCGATGTGAGGAGTATTATTTGAGGCAACCGCGGACCGCCCATGGCCGCGAGTTATGAATCGAGATCTCATGTCCAATGCCATTGCGCGCCGCGTATCCATCTCCGACCTCGCCGCCAAAAAAAGGCGTAGTGAAAAATGGGCCATGATCACCTGCTACGAGCAGATGATGGCTGAGGTATTTGATGAAGCGCAAATCCCCGTCCTCCTAGTTGGCGATAGCGCGGGTAATAATTTTCTCGGCGAAGAGAACACGATCCCGGTCACGCTCGATCAGATAGTCATGCTCTCCGCCGCGGTTGTCCGCGGATCTCGCAAGGCTATGGTGGTCGCTGACTTTCCATTTGGCAGTTATGAAAAATCACCGAAACAGGCACTTGCTACTGGAGTACGCCTCTTTAAAGAAGCAAAAGTTCACGCCATCAAACTCGAAGGCGGCAAGAAAGTTGTTCCGCAAATCAAAAAACTGATCGGTGCAGGTATTCCCGTAATGGGCCACCTAGGCCTGACACCACAATCGGTTCATGCGCTCGGGGGCTTTAAAGTCCAAGGCCGTGGCGATGATGCCGCTCGCATCATGAAAGATGCCAAGGCGCTAGAGGCAGCTGGAGTATTTGCAATCGTTTTAGAGTTGGTTCCAGCAGAATTGGCAGAAGCAATCTCAAAGGAGCTAACTATTCCCGTTATCGGAATCGGCGCCGGAAATGGTTGTGATGCTCAAGTAATTGTTTGGACAGATCTCATGGGTCTGACTGCCAATCCACCTAAATTTGCAAAGGCATATCGCAATCTTCGCCAGGAGATCGGTTCTGGAGTTCAAGAGTGGGCTAGTGATGTGGCTACTGGGGCATTTCCAGCCGAGGAGCAGACTTTCCATTAAGTTGCAGCCATGGCGAAATTTGCGGTGGATCTGACTCCCTTAAAGAAATACCCGGACCTGCGTTCTCTCTTTGTCTCAGGACTCATTACCCGTTTTGGCTCTGCTCTTACTTTGGTCGCCCTGCCCTTTCAAATTAAAGAGCTGACTCATTCCTATATAGCGGTGGGTCTTATGGGCGCAGTAGAAATTATTCCGCTCATCATCTTCGCCCTCTACGGCGGAGTTCTGGCTGACACCGTTGATCGCAAGAAAATGGTCTGGATCTGCGAAGCGATTGCCCTGCTTATTTCTGCCTCGCTTTTTGGAAATGCACTCCTCCATAAGCCACACCTGGTTCTCTTATATGTAGTAGCCGCCGGTTTTGCAGCGACCGATGGGCTTCAATCCCCAAGCCTCGGCGCGATTTTGCCGAGATTGGTCTCTCACGATGATCTACCTGCGGCGCAATCATTAATGTCGCTGCGCTGGCAAGTCAGTGCGGTGCTTGGGCCTTCACTTGCCGGAATCATTATCGCTACAGCCGGCGTCAAGACGGCTTACATCATTGATGTGCTCACCTACATGGCGTCAGTCGCCCTCATACTGCGCATTCATTCCATCCCGCCGGTTGTTGATGGCCCAACAAAGTCAATCAGTAGCATGTTTAGCGGATTGCGATACGCGGCATCTCGCAAAGACCTCCTTGGCACCTACCTTGTTGATCTTTGCGCCATGTTTTTTGCAATGCCTAACGCCCTCTTCCCATTTTGGGCGGATCAAATACATTCTCGTTGGGCTCTTGGGCTTTTTTACACCGCCGGAACGGTTGGCTCACTTCTAGTGACTGCCACAAGCGGGTGGATGAAAACTTTTACCAAAAATGGTTGGGCTATCACCTTGGCTGCGACTGGTTGGGGCATCTGCATCGCACTATCGGCGACAACCAATCGTCTCTGGATAATTCTTCTATTCCTTGGCTTAGCTGGTGCTTCCGACCAGGTAAGCGCGCTCTGTCGCAGCAATCTCTGGAATCAATCAATTCCCGATGAATATCGCGGCCGTTTAGCTGGTTTAGAGCTGCTTTCATACTCCGTTGGACCACTTGGAGGGCAGTTACGCGCCGGTACATTCGCTGCGCTGACTACTTTACGCACTTCTGTCATTAGCGGCGGCCTTTTATGCATTGGTGGCGTCACATTTGCCGCCGCGAAGTTGCCACAATTTAGAAAATACGATTCCGCCACCAATGAATTTGCGATTGCACAAAGAAATAAAAAGATTGCAGAGAATTAATTTTTCTCACTAGTGTCCAAACAGCACAATTTTTTAAAAAAATAATGGTGCGACACGCTGTCAAGTTTTGACACAAAATAGTGGAATCTTTTCCAAATTACTGTCACGATTCTCCTTGAACAGGTTCGGTGACGGATCGAACCATTCTGATAGGAGACTCACATGGCTGCAGCTAAGAAAACTGCTCCAAAGCGTCGCAAGAAGGCAGCTGCTAAGGCAGCTCCAGCTCCAAAGCGTCGTAAGAAGGCTGCTGCAAAGGCAGCTGCACCAGTAGCAAAGAAGGCAGCTCCAAAGCGCCGTAAGAAGGCAGCTGCTAAGAAGGCAGCTCCAGCTAAGAAGGTTGCTGCAAAGAAGACAGCTAAGAAGGCTGTTGCAAAGAAGTCTGCTCCAAAGCGCGCTAAGAAGGCTGCTGCGAAGAAGGCTGCTCCAGCTAAGAAGGCCGCTCCAAAGCGCGCTAAGAAGGCTGCTGCGAAGAAGACAGTTGCTAAGAAGACAACCAAGAAGGTTGTTAAGAAGACAGCTGCTAAGAAGCCTGCTGCAAAGAAGGCTCCAGCACGTCGTAAGAAGGCTGCTGCAAAGAAGTAAATCCCCATTGGAAAAGCCCGCCATGAAAATGGCGGGCTTTTTTATTTATACAGATTTATTAGTGCAGAACTAATTCAGAATTGGTCTTAAGTTAATCGCACTCTTTGCTAAATTGCTTGCGAAGTTCTGCGCTTACTTTTTCAAATATTCGCGCCAGATCTTCCTGGTCTTTAACACTTAGTTGGTCCAGAAACCTTGTGCGAACGCTTTCCACGTGATCGGGCGCAGCCTTAACAATCGCTTTCCAGCCCTTGTCAGTCATCACAGCAAATGAACCACGCTTATCTTCTTCGCAGACTTTTCGGCTTACCCAACCAGCCTTCTCCATCGCCTTAATGCGGTGAGAAAGGCGAGATTTTGAGATGAGGGCAGATTCGGCAAGTTCGCTCATCCGAATCTGTCGCTCCGGAGCCTCAGATAGAAGCACCAAGATCTCATAGTCAGAGAGCGAGAGATCGTGAGGAGCTAGATCCGTCTCCATCGCATCCCAAATTCGGCGACAGGTCTGGATATAGGCACGCCAAGCTTTAAGCTCTTTTGGACCAAGCCACCTTGGTTCATTTTTCTTGGTCGACATACGGCAAGGGTACGCCCAATCCACACTAGTTGAAAGTTGAATTAGTGCCCCAAAGGTCGCACTCTTACAACACGGGTGTCAGAGTGATGTATTAAAGTGCGGACTATGACGCAATCAAGTAATACTGCCGCAGGTAAAAGTGGAATCTTTATCGATTACATAAAATCCGACATTAGGCCGCAAGACGATCTCTTTCGATACGTCAACGGGCTCTGGCTAGATACCAAGGAAATTCCAGCCGATCGCGCCGCCGATGGCCACTTCAATCGACTTCGAGAAGAAGCCCAGGAACAAGTCAAGACAATTATTGAAGACCTCTCCAAAATCCCAGCGGCTCCAGGAAGTAACGCCCAAAAGATCGGCGACCTCTATCGCTCATTTATGGATGAGGAGCGAATTCAAGCTCTGGGCATAACTCCAATTCAGGCAGATATCGAACGCGCATTGGCAGTTTCCAGCGCTGCCGAATTGCTCGCGGCAATGGGTGACCTAGAGTCACGTGGCAGTGGCGGACTTTTTTATACATATATCTCAACCGATGCGCACGACTCCGATAACAACATCACATATATGGGTCAGAGCGGCTTGAGTCTTCCGGATGAGGCCTACTACCGTGAAGAGGAATATGCAGCAATTAGAACTGCGCTCCTTGGACATATAGAAAAAATGTTTGAGCTCGCTCACATTCCCGGCGCTAAAGATCATGCAAAGCGCGTACTGGCACTAGAAACTCAGATAGCAAGCCATCATTGGGATCAAGTAAAAGATCGCGATGCCGAACTGACATATAACAAATACTCCTTTGCAGAGCTAGAAACACTTACCCCCAACTTTGACTGGAAACTCTGGATGGCAGCAAGCAAGATGCCGGCACATGTCTTGGCGGATGTGGTCGTTGCAGAGCCTTCTTATTTCCAAGGAATCAGTTCGATGCTCTCTTCGACGCTCTCAGAGTTTGATAGCTCCTCATGGGCTTCATGGCTTACCTGGCATGTGATTTCAGGTAGCGCTTCTTATTTGAGCCGTGATTTTGTCAATCAAAATTTTGCTTTCTACGGAACGATTCTTTCCGGCATTCCACAGCTACGCGAGCGCTGGAAACGTGGCGTGGGCTTGGTTGAAGGGGCCATGGGTGAAGCGATCGGTCAGATCTATGTCGAGCGCCATTTTCCAGAAGCTGCCAAGGCGCGCATGAAAGAACTCGTAGCCAATCTCATTGAAGCGTATCGAGTGGATATCGCAGCGCTGGATTGGATGAGCGAGGAGACAAAAGCCAAGGCATTTATCAAACTCGACAAGTTCACCCCCAAGATTGGTTATCCAGATAAATGGCGCGATTACTCTTCGCTCACCATCGTTCCTGATGACCTCATTGCGAATTTGGCTGCAATCTCACAATTCGGCCAAGAGTACGAGTTCGCCAAAATTGGAGCACCGGTCGATCGCCTCGAGTGGCATATGACCCCCCAAACCGTGAACGCTTATTACAACCCGGGCATGAATGAGATCGTCTTCCCGGCGGCAATTTTGCAGCCACCATTCTTTGATCTAGAGGCAGATGACGCCGTCAATTACGGCGCTATCGGCGCAGTCATTGGTCACGAAATTGGTCACGGCTTTGATGACCAAGGTTCTAAATACGACGGGGATGGAAACTTAGAGAACTGGTGGTCACAAAGTGACCGCGATGAATTCGAAAAGCGCACCAAAAATCTCATTGACCAATATGACGCCCTACATCCAGCAAATGCGCCTGATGTGCACGTTAATGGCGCCTTAACGATCGGTGAGAACATTGGAGACCTCGGAGGCCTCACAATCGCTTACAAGGCCTATCAAATAGCCTTAAATGGCCGTACAGCGCCGGTATTAGATGGTTTTACAGGTTACCAGCGGTTGTTTATCGGCTATGCGCAGACATGGTGCGGAAAACAGCGTCCAGAAGAGATTCGTCGTCGTGTTTCTAGCGATCCGCACTCCCCTGATGAGTTCCGTTGCAATCAGATCGTTAAAAACTTTGATCCATTTTATGAAGCTTTTGATGTCAAAGAGGGCGACGCACTATTCATGCCGCCCTCGCAGCGAGTTCGAATCTGGTAACTGATACAACGAGCAAGTAGTCCCGAAACGGGCTACTTGCTAGCCAAGCGGGCTTCGCGACGCGCCTTTTGCTCCTGTGGGTTTGGAACTGGAACCGCTGAAAGTAGTCGCTGTGTGTATGGATCTTGAGGGTTTTTCAAGATCGCATCGCGTGAACCAACTTCCACCAAATTGCCATTTTGCATAACCGCAATGCGGTGGCACAAAATGTCCACAACAGCCAAGTCGTGGCTGATGAAAAGACATGCGAATTTAAGTTCTGCCTGAAGCTCTTGCAGAAGTTCTAGGAAGCGTGCTTGGACCGAGACATCTAGGGCCGAAGTAGGTTCATCAGCGATCAAAATATCTGGTGCGAGTGCAAGTGCGCGGGCAATACCTACGCGTTGGCGTTGGCCGCCCGATAGTTCATGCGGATAACGGTTGCGATAGCTCTTTGGGAGTTCTACTTGGCTGAGTAGTTCTTCGACTCTGGCATCGAGTTCTTTGCCCTTGGCGATATTGGCCAGAAAGAGCGGCTCTCCAATGCTTTCACCGATCGGCAAACGAGGATTGAGCGAGCTTGCAGGATCTTGGAAAACGATTCCCGTATTGCGACGAATCTCTCGGAGCTCCTTCATCGATGCGCCGCTGATATCGCGACCTACTACTTCGAGTTTTCCTGACTTGATAGGAATTAGCCCAATAGATGCACGTCCCACGGTTGTCTTACCAGAACCAGATTCGCCAACAAGGCCAACAATTTCTCCTGGATAGATCTCGAGATTGAAATCTCGAACTGCGGTGAAGGCTGGGATTCGTCCACGCTTTGGATATTCGATAGTGACGTTCTCAAGTTTAAGGACTGGAACTGGCTTTGATTCAGTAGCGTATGGAAGCTCACGCATCTGAGTGCTGCCCAATTTAGGGACAGAAGCAAGAAGCTCGCGAGTATATGGATGGGAAGGTCGATTGAAGATCGCATCGGCGCTGCCTTGGTCTACGACCACACCATTTTTCATAACCAAGATGTCATCGGCCATATCTGCCACAACGCCCATATCGTGGGTGATGAGCAAAATCGCGGAGTTCATCTTGTCCCGCAGCCCGCGCATGAGATCAAGAATTTCGGCCTGGACTGTCACATCGAGTGCAGTTGTTGGCTCATCTGCAACCAAGAGCGCTGGATCGCACGCAAGTGCTTGAGCGATCATGGCTCGTTGGCGCTGACCACCAGAGAGTTGGTGCGGATATTTATCGACTGACTTTTCTGGATCAGGGATTTCAACCAGTGTGATGAGTTCGATGGCACGAGCACGTGCCTGGGTTGGACCCATATCAAAGTGAGTACGAAGTGTCTCGATAATCTGAAATCCAATTGTGTAGACCGGATTAAGTGCAGTCATTGGCTCTTGGAAAATGTAAGCAACTTCTTTACCGCGGAACTTCTGCAGTTCTCGAGGTGGTGCACCAAGCATCTCTACGCCCTTGACCTGGACACTTCCCGAGGTGCGTGCATTAGAGGCAAGAAGGCTCATCAAGCCCATCGCAGTAGTTGATTTACCAGAACCTGACTCTCCAACGATCGCAAGAGTCTTGCCGGGATAGAGGTCGAAGTTCATATCAACAGCCGCCGGGTACCACGTTCCATCTACCCAGAACTCAACTGTGAAATCTTTGACGCGTAAAACTGGCTCGCTCATTAAAGTACCTCGCTTACTTGTGGAAAGATGTCACCGTGAAGGATCTGGGCAGGACGAATAAACGCGACCGAGTGAATAGTGAGTTGTTCCGCGCTCGGGGCAATTACTTCATCGCAGCGATGGTGGAAATTTTCTGCGCCTTTTATCTCTGGTCTAGCTTCATTGAAGGTGGAATCAGAAACATACTGACAACTGCTTTGGTGATCATGACTCTGAGCGCCGCCAACTACGCAGCTTTCATCAAGCCAAAGGTAGTTTTCAGTAGCGAGGGCATCGAGATTGCCAACCCATTGAGCGATGACTTCATTGCCTGGGGTGATATCGATGATATTGATGCACGCTGGTGCATGACGATTTCTTCTGGCGATCGAGTGATCAACGCTTACGGAGCTCCTGCTCCTGGACGCCATCGAGCTCGCAACGTTCACGAAACCGAGATGCGTGGAATCGCTGGTGGTGAGACGGGATTTATTCGACCAGCTAGATCTCCAAAATCCGACAGCGGAGCTGCCGTCCACATTGCCACACTCTGGCAAGCAAAAAGTCGTGACACCGTTGCTGCGCGAAGCACTTGGCACTCCAAAGCGTTCACTCCCTTGATTATTGGTCTCACAAGCGCCATAGCTGCGATTGTTCTTAACGTTATTCATTAGTTCTCACCCTGCTTGGCAAGAGAAACCGCTTTTGCTTGTGCGCGTTCCTTACGCGAAATTCTGCGGCGTTGACGCGGGTCAAATGCATCGCGCAGACCATCGCCAATGAAGTTCACGCAGAGCGCAATGATGATGATGAAGATACCTGGATACCAGAAGAGCCATGGTCTCGTTGTAAAGGAATCTTGGTACTGGCTGATGAGCAAGCCGAGTGATACATCTGGCGAAACGACACCAAAGCCCAGATAGCTCAAGCCAGTTTCCAACAAAATTGCTCCAGACATAATCAACGTAACAGAAACGATGATCACGCCAACAGCGTTTGGCAGGATGTGCTTAAAAATAATTCGGCGATCACTCGCTCCAGCTACACGGGCGGCATCGACGAATTCACGTTCGCGCAAAGATAGGAACTCGCCTCGAACTAGACGCGAAAGTCCAGTCCAGGCAAAGAGACCTAAGTAGAAAGCCAAGAAGGTCGCTCCGAGATTGCCGAAGTGGAAGCCAATAACCGATCCGATAATGATGGATGGAATTGTGATGATGAAATCTGTGAAACGCATCAAGATGGCATCGACTTTTCCGCGATAAAAGCCAGAGATGGCTCCAATCACTGTTCCGATAACTCCACCGACAATACCGATGATGAACATGACCAGAATTGAACGTTGGGCGCCACGCATCACAAGTGCGAAGTAATCACGCCCAATGTCATCTTGGCCGAATGGGTGATCGCCTAGTCCGAAAGACTTGGAAAATGGATTGATGCTCAGTGTCGGACAGCCTGATAGATACTGAGGACAACCCTGCGTCCGCAAGTCAGGCTGCTCGGTGTAGTTGTACTTCCACCAACCGTGGTATTTCAGGAAACCAATTTTGAAATCCAGCGCCGAGAAGACAAATACGAGAATGGTAGAGAGAACGCCAAGCGAGATGATTGCACCGCGATGTCGAAGGAATCGACGCAGAACAATTTGACCCTGGCTTAGACCTTCGGTCTCCTTGTTGAAAATATCAACTTGGCTGGCATCGTTATCGACGCTCTTGCGCTTGAAGCGAGTAAAAATGCTCATTTACTTACCACCCGAATTCGAGGATCAAGATAGGAATACAAGAGATCGGCAGCCAAATTAGCAAGGACGGCCAAACTCGATGTCACGAAGAAAACTCCCATGAGCAGAGTGAGATCGAAATTAGTAATTGCGTCATTAAAGAGAGTTCCCATTCCCCGCCAGCCAAAGACGCGCTCTGTGATAATCGCGCCTCCGATGATGCCGGCGAAGTCCACAACAACAATCGTGGTCAAAGGAATCAAGGTATTTCTAAATGCATGTCGCATAATGACAGTGCGCTCAGTCAACCCCTTGGCTCGAGCCGTACGGATGTAGTCCTGGTTCATAACTTCCAACAACGTACCGCGTGAGTAACGAACGTAGGTTGCGAACGAAATCAGCGTTAGTGCGATCGTAGGAAGGAATACGTGGAGCAAAATATCCAAGAAGGTAAACCAGAAATGACCTGGGGCCAACAATGAGTTTGATTCACCGATTGTTGGAATGGGGCGATTGTTAACAGCATCAGTATTGACGTAAGGAACCCATGTCTTCATCAACTTGTCAATGAGAATAATGATTCCCATAACCAAAGATGTGATAACCGAAGTGCGGATGACAGGGCGCCGATCTTCTTTTGCAAAGTAATACCCACATCCCACTGCCAAACCAACAGTCAGGCAAGCAAGTAGAAAGACTGTCAGGGCGCCTGGGTATTTGGTAAATAGATATTGCGTTGGGAAATAAAGCACTACGCCAAGTGCAACTACAGCCAAAGATGCATTGCGGGCGGCTTTATTTGCCAAACCAGTAGAAAGGAATGTGACCGCATATGCGATTCCTATGCCCATTGCGGCAATCATGATCGGTCCTAAACCAGGGTGAGAGAACCACTTGGTCAGTGAGAGAAGCGTGAGCACGATAGCTGTCGCTGCGCCAGAGATACCGAAAATTGTAAAGACGCGCTTTCGATCTCCACTAATAACTGCAGCCCAGAAGAAGCCACTAACTATCGATAGGCCGGCGATCCATGCTGGAGCAATTGTCGCAGTCCCTAAAAAGTTATTAAAACTGATTGCCAAGTACTGCTTCAGAAGTACGGCTACCCAGAAAATTGGTAGTGAATATAAGAGAAATGAAACAAATGTCATCGCGTAGTCAAAGCGAGAATATTGACGCAAGGCAGAGACGATACCTAGACCAATTCCTAGGATCACGGCAATGAGCGTCGCCATAAAGATGAGGCGGATCGTGATGGGGATGGCTTGACTCAGTTCGGTTGAGACTGGGTTGCCACTTCGGGTTAAACCAAGATTTCCAGTCAGGAGGTGCTTAAGCCAGATGAAATAGCGAGCAGGAGGTGGGACGTTGAGTTGAAGTTGGTGGATGAGAGCATTTATCTCAACTTTGACCTTTGGGTCAGTGCTTCCGCGAAGGCCCTCAAGGGGGTCTCCGGAGATCGCAGCTAAGTTGTAAAGAATGAAACTCGAACCGAACAAGATCACGATCAGAATGCTGATTCGACGACCGATATAGGCCAACACTTCTTCGTGCCTCCTTTATGCCTGCTACTGCAGTAATTGCAACGCGGGCAAGATTGACTTAAAAAGTGGTGGCACCGAACCAAGTCGGTACCACCACTTGAATAATTTACTGAACTGTTCTACTCAACAAACGTTGTGGAGTCTGGAGAATACCTTAAGGAGAGCTCCAGACCCCGGACGTTAATTGGTTAGAAGTGCCACTTCCAGAAGTTCCAGAAGAGAGTTGGCGATAGTGGAGCTGGAACAATACCTGAGAGGGTGCTTGTCGCTGCTGTCACTGTTGGGTTCTGGAAGATACCTAGGAAGAAGGCATCTGAGTTGATCTGACGCTCTGCATCAACCTGGAGCACACGTACCTGTGAAGGTAGAAGTGTCTTAGCCTGAAGCTTCTTGCAATCAGCATCTACACGAGCATTTGAATAACCTGTGTAGTTCGATCCTGCGCCAGTCTGGAAAGTGCCACATGCTTGCGCATCTTGTGGAACAGCAGTCTGATCGAAGATGAAGAAGTGAGCATCGTAGGTAGAGCTTGTGAGCTTTCCACCCCAACCAGCTGTTGCTGGTGCCGTGACCTTGAAACCAGCTTGTGCTTCAGCAGCAATAATCAAAGCTGCTTCAGATGCACGACGTGTGTTTCCTGGTGAACCCCAGAGAAGGTTGATTGAGATTGGTGTGGTTCCGTTACCGGCAGTTGGGTACCACTTCTTAACCAAAGCAAGTGCCTTGGCAGTACGTGATGCCTGTGTGCCTGATGAGTAACCAACAGAGTTGTTTTCTGCAGCAACCGTTGCATAGCTTGGGTTACCTGGAAGTGTCCAAGTTGATCCCAAAACAGTAGCTGAAGGGTTGATTGGCTTGATCAGCTTGTTGACGATGTCTTCACGTGGGTAAGCGAGCAAGAATGCTTGACGCAAATCTGCTGCCTTCTGTCCACCTGACATTGCGAATGGGCCTGTGTAAGGAGTTCCATCAGATGACGCTACGCGCAGTTCAATGTGCTCGTAAGCCAATGATGATGTTGTTGTGACGGTTACACCGCTAATTGCGTGCAATTGAGCAACTGTGTCAGCTGTTGGTTGACCCTGGTAAACATCGATGTCCTTGTTGGCTAGAGCCTGAGCTGATGGTGAACCATCGGCAATGCCCTGCTTGATGACCATTGTTGTGATGCCAGATAGTGCTGGACCTGAGTTGTACTTAGGGTTAGCAACCATCTTGATCTGGTTTGCATCGATTGATGACACAACATATGCGCCGTTTCCGACAGCAATCAGCGGATTGCTTGAGCTATCAAATGTGGTGGTATCAAAACCAGTGTTAAATACAGCGCCCATAGCCTTGATTGCTGCGGCGTTGTATGAGGTGAAATCAGCCAAGAACTTGTTTGATGCAGCGGTTCCGGCAGCAACGGTTGGAAGTGTCTTTGAACCTGCTGCAAGAAGCTCGTATACGTGAGCTGGCATTGGAGAAGATGGTCCGTTGAGGATTGGATCTGGAATAGCTGTGCTGTACTTGAATGTAGCGCTCATGTGATCTGCGCTAAGGGTTGGTAGGCCAACGATGTATTGATCGTATACGCCGCCGTAGTTGAGTCCAGCCCAGACAGGTGTATCTGCAGTCGTTGGATCAGGAAGACCAGCCTTCTTGAAGTATGCAGAGCTTGCTGTGAGGTGGAATGGGAGCAGGTCAATCGCTGTGATTGGGACTCCATCAGACCACACGCGGCCTGGAGCAACCGTGTAAGTCACTTCGAAATCGCCAGGAGCGTTCTTTGTAATCTTGTATGAACCAATTACTGGGTTAGGGACGATGTTGAGCTTGTCGTCGTAGTACCAGAATGGTGAGTTCGTGAGGTATGAAACATCTTGATTGATAACAATGTTGTTGTTCGGTGTTCCACCGTTGAACGATGTGAATGTGTTGCTCTCAACAACGATTGCAGTGTCGCGTGTCGCTGCATTCGCTGGGGCTGCAAGCGCACCAACAGCTGCGAACGCAACTGCCGAGACGAGGGCAACGGCTGAGCGCGTATTGAAACGTGCCTTCATGTGTTCTCCTTTATAGGTACGTTCTTACCCGACTGGTCTTTGAGCCACTGGTAAGGGGCCGAAAGGTGAACAGGTAATGACGTGAGGGTTAACAAGTAGGACCATCCTGCACCATTTGTCGCATTTATTTCAATAGTAATGGCCTTAGAGTTGGGCTATGAGCTCTACGTCATTCACCTTTTCAGAGACCGTAAGCCTGGAATTTAGGGGCACTGGCGTCGATAAAGGGGTAGGACTAGGCCGAGCGGGTGAGATTGTGACCCCCCATGGGGTGATCGCGACCCCAGCTTTTATCCCAGTTGGAACCAAGGCCACCGTTAAATCCGTCCTTCCGGAATCCATGAAGGATCTCGGTGCCCAAGCAATTTTGGCTAATGCCTATCACCTCTACCTGCAGCCAGGTCCAGAGATCGTCGATGAGGCTGGTGGTGTGGGCTCGTTTATGAACTGGAGCGGTCCAACCTTCACAGATAGCGGCGGGTTCCAAGTTCTCTCGCTCGGCGTGGGCTTTAAAAAAGTGATTGCCATGGATACCGAAACTTTCAGATCGGATGAAGTAATTGCAGAGGGTAAAGATCGATTAGCACACGTTGATGATGACGGCGTGACATTTAAATCTCACCTCGATGGACAGATGCACCGCTTCACTCCAGAAGTTTCAATGCAGGTCCAACATCAACTTGGTGCTGACATCATCTTCGCATTTGATGAGTGCACCACGTTGCACAACACAAGAAGTTATCAAGAGCGTTCACTTGAACGTACTCGACTATGGGCAAAGCGTTGTTTGGTTGAACATGGGAGACTGACGATGGAGCGATCTCATCGCCCTTATCAAGCGCTCTTCGGAGTTCTCCAAGGCGCGCAATATGAGGACCTTCGTCGCAAGGCCGCGCAAGATCTCAGCGCACTCGATGAAGATGGAATCTCATTTGATGGATTTGGTCTAGGTGGCGCGCTGAATAAAGCCGAACTTGGAACGATCGTTGGTTGGATGACAGAGGAGTTGCCACGCAACAAACCGCGCCATCTCCTCGGAATCGGCGAACCAGATGATCTCTTTACCGGCGTAGAAAATGGCGCAGATACTTTCGACTGCGTTGCACCATCTCGCCAGGCTCGAACGAGCGCAGTCTTCACGGAAGATGGTCGTGTCAATCTCACCAACGCAAGATATGCACGCGCGTTTAATCCGATAGATGCGAATTGCGATTGTTACACCTGCGCCAACTACACGGCCGCTTATGTAAGCCACCTATTTCGCGCAAAAGAGATGTCCGCCGCCACTTTAGCAACTATTCACAATGAGAGATTTATTGTTCGTTTAGTAGAGCGTATGCGCCAATCGATCATCGATGGCAATTTCTTTGAATTTAAAGAGGACTTCCTCGGACGCTTCTACAGCGCAAAGAGCCCTGCTTAACCTAAAACTTCTTATCCCCGAGCAATTCTCTCGCGCGCAACTTCCTGGCTAGGCGACTCTGCTCCCAAGACCCAACTCAGTAGCTGCAACACCTTTGAGCACGCCCAATGCCACACTCCTGAGACTTTCTTTAAACCCAAAATATTTCTCTGTTCTGGTGTCAATGTGTAGATCGCGCCATTGACTAAAACTTTGTAAAAAACCAAAGCACCCTTGCCAAGTGGTGGCTTAAGAATAAATTTCACTACCTCCTCGGTTTGCGGTCGAGCGCCGAGATCTTCGCGTAAAAAACTCTCCATAGTACTTTTTAATTCCGGGACTGATTGAGGGGCAGCTTTCAAGCCAAGCCCTATGGCGCTCTGGCTCCACTCTCGAACATATTCATCTGCACCTTTAGCAATGGGATACCCATACGCTAAATGAGAAGTCAGAAATGAATCGGTAAAGGCACAATGCACCCAGAGTAGATAGCGCGGATCACTCGCGCGGTAATTAGTTTCTTCACCGATCATCGATTGAAAGCTGCCAGAAACTTTTTGGTGCATTGCATTAACTCGCGCCGCTTCTTTAGCGATGGCTTCAGTGGACCCGAAGGTTGTAATTGTGAGCCAACGCGCTGTTCCGGCGAGTCGACCAAGAGGATCACTCTCATATCTGGAATGTTCACTTACCCCTGTAAGTGCAGCTGGATGGGTGGCCTGCAGTAGTAGTGCGCGCACTCCCCCAACTAATGTGGCGATGCACCCATGCACTTGCCAGACCGCACTATCTGGACCAAATAACCCAGGCCCAGAGCCTGCTGCGATGAGTTTTACCCAATCAGGCCTGCCATCGGGACTTCCCGAGACAATTTCCCTAAATCGATTAGCCATCTTTCGTCGCACACTGGTGGCCATTTCGACACTCTAGAACAGTCGGGGGCGCTTGGCGATTTAAGAGATATTCAGATTTCGGACATATTAATTAATCGGACATATTAATTAATAGGAGCAATCGGTAGGCTTTGCCCATGAAACTTACACAGAATATTTTCTTGGCAATCCACATCCTCGCGGTAGCAGCGATGGTCCTCTTGCTCCTACGCCAGGCTGGCAAGAGCGTAAAGGCGATTCCTAAGGGATTTACTCACGCCGGACTTACCGCCCTCGTCGCAGGATTCGTCCTTACTGGAGTTCATCCAGCCCTTCACAAGCACTATCCACTTCAGTATGGGGCCCTGAACATGGGGACAGTTGCCGTCAAGCTTCTGGTCCTTGTGGCCGTCATAGTTTTGGCCTTCAAGCACCAAAAGCAAGAGTCAATCAAAACCTCTCAATGGTGGACCCTGCTTGGCTTAATCGTGGTCAACATTGGCTTGGCAAGCACCCTTAAGTAAGTGCGGTTCTTAGCTATCTAATCTCTTTAACTAAACCAATTTTTGGGGTGTGTTGCGCTTAACTCTTAAGGTCAACTTGAGGTCGTAATCAAGATGTAACGCAAAGAACCCGAATCTGGCTGTCGCTGACTAGGGCTTCTTGAGTAAGTTGTACTCACTAGGCCCCTGAGCCTGATGGGCACGAGTTCCAAGTGTTAACGCCCATTTCACTAAGTAAACCTGGAGGAAACTTGAAGAAGTCTCTTAAAGTAACAGGCGTCGTTGCAGCTGCAGCGCTCGCTTTTGCTGGCCTTGCTTTGGCACCCGCCTCGCAAGCAGCAACACCTAAAGTATGTCTCGCACTTGATACCGGCGGCATCGACGATCACTCATTCAACGCTTCAGCCTGGGCCGGCGCTCAGACTGTTAAGTCACTCGCTAATGTTTCATACGTTGTAGCCGATGCAAATAACCCTGACTACACAGGCGAAGTGAATTCTCTTGTTAACAACAAGTGCAACCTCATCATTGGCGTTGGCTTCTTGATCACCTCTGCTATCGATGCAGCTGCAGTCAAGAACCCAACAATCAACTTCGCACAGGTTGATGATCCAGGTCTTGTTAACGGCAAGGCAATCGCAAACCTTCGTGGTCTCACATTCGCAACAAATCAGGTCGGGTTCCTATCTGGTTACCTTGCTGCTGGATATTCAAAGACTGGCACTGTTGCGACATACGGCGGAATTAATATTCCACCAGTCACCATTTACATGGATGGCTTTACTAAGGGCGCTGCGTACTACGCAAAGATCAACAAGAAGACAATCAAGGTTCTTGGCTGGGATCCAGCAGATCCTAAGACCGGCGTATTCGTTGGCGACTTCTCAAGCCAGAACAAGGCGCTTCAGATCACAAAGAACTTCGAACAACAAGGTGCAGACGTTGTGTTCCCAGTTGCTGGTGGCCTAGAGCTCGCTTCAGCACAAGAAGCTGCTGCATCAAAGAAGTCAGTCGTCATTGGCGTTGACTCAGATGCTTATGGTTTGTACCCAACAGCACTTCATGGCGTCTGGTTGAACTCAGCACTCAAGGGTGTCGGAGCTTCAGTTGCAGCTGTCATCAAGGATCAAGCTGCTGGAAAGTTCAACAACGCCGCATACGTTGGAACTCTTGCAAATGGTGGAACTGGCCTTGCTGGTTACCATGACCTTGCAGCCAAGGTTCCAGGCTCATTGCAGAACGCTGTACGTGCACTCGGCAAGGCAATTGCTGCTGGCACAGTTTCAGCTAACTAACCAGTTACCTAGGTAGTTCAAAAAAACCGAGAGAGTGAGTACTTCGCTCTCTCGGTTTTTTTGATAGTTTTTCGCCAGTCAAGACCATTCAAGACCATTCAAGAAAATTGCAGAAAGAGGAACGAGTGTCACTAGAACTTCGCGGCATAACCAAGTCATTTGGCGCGCTAGTAGCAAACGACTCGATCGATTTACGTGTAGAACGCGGTGAGATTCACGCAATTCTTGGCGAGAATGGCGCTGGCAAATCCACGCTGATGAATATCGTTTATGGTCTCCTCAAGGCAGATGCTGGCGAAATTTATGTAAACGACACACTTCAAGAGATTAATGAACCCAGCGATGCACTTGCAGCAGGAATCGGCATGGTTCACCAACATTTCATGCTTGTCCCTGTCTTCACAGTCGCCGAGAACATCATCTTGGGACATGAAAAATCAAAGCGGAATGGAACACTTGACCTTGACCAAATCCGCGCCGATATTAAGCGCGTATCAGACGAATTTGGATTCGAAGTCAACCCTGATGATCTCGTTGAAAATCTTCCTGTAGGAGTGCAGCAGCGCGTTGAGATTATCCGCGCGCTCATTTATGACGCCCAAGTTCTTATTCTGGATGAACCAACTGCAGTCTTAACACCTCAAGAGACCGATGAACTCCTCAAAATTATGCAGAAACTTGCCGATAAAGGCACTTCAATCATTTTCATTACCCACAAACTTCGCGAAGTGAAGATCGTTGCTGACAAAATCACAATTATTCGGCGAGGAAAAGTAGTCGGAACAGCGCAACCATCTGCATCTCAAGAAGAGCTCGCCTCGCTCATGGTGGGACGCCACGTTGTGCTTAATCCCGATAAGGCCGCTCACCCTATTGGCGAGGTAGTTTTGAGCGTTAAAGATCTAGCCATTAAAGATCACTTTGGCCGCACTATCGTTAAAAACGTCTCCTTTGATGTGAAAGCTGGAGAAGTACTCGCTATTGCTGGAGTGCAAGGAAACGGACAGTCCGAGCTCGCTCAAGCAATGATCAATCTCGAAGAATTCGTCGAGGGCTCCATCAAGTTGGGTGATGATGAGATCGTCGGTAAGAGCGTCAAGCGAGCCTTAGATGATGGAATCGCATTTGTCCCCGAATCTCGCGAACTCGATGGGTTGATCTCTACCTTCTCAATTGCCGAAAATCTGATCTTGGATCGACATGATGGCGCTCCTTATGCCAAAGGGATCAACTTGAATCCCAAGGTAGTCAAAGAGCAAGCGCAGGAAGATACGAAACTCTTTGATGTCAGATTCCAATCAGTTGATGATCCAATCTCCTCTCTTTCAGGGGGCAATAAGCAAAAGGTTGTTCTCGCTCGCGAACTTTCCCGTCCCGTACGCCTGATAGTTGCATCGCAACCAACTCGTGGACTCGATGTTGGTTCTATCGAGTTTGTGCATGAGCGAATCTTGGCTGAACGCGACATGGGGCGCGCAGTCCTTCTCTTTAGCACCGAGCTGGATGAAGTTCTCGCACTCGCAGACCGAGTCGCTGTGATGTACCGAGGTGAAATTTTGGCAATTGTTCCAAGCACTGTAACCCCGCAAGAGTTAGGTCTACTGATGGCAGGTGTCGTACATGCGTAAACCACTTCTGCGCTCTTTCTCGCTTCGCGCACTCATCCTGCCCGCTCTCGCATTTGCGCTGTCGATGTTTTTCGGAGGTCTGCTTATTGCCCTCTCGGATTCAAATGTTTTGCATAAGGCAAGCCATCCGATTGCATTCATCAAGGCGGCGGGGGCTTCGGCCGGAAACGCTTATTTAGCGCTCTTTCAAGGAGCAATTTTTGATCCAGGGCTCGCAAAGCCACATCAGTGGTATCTGGCTTTTGGGCCGCTATCAGAATCTTTAGTAGGCGCCGCTCCCCTCATCCTCGCTGGATTGTCAGTAGCACTGGCATTTCGAGCGGGTTTATTTAATATCGGCGCTCAAGGCCAATTCATCTTTGGCGCAATGGCTGCCTCATACGTGGGATTCCACTTTCATATGCCGATTGGCATCCATCTAGTTGTCGCTGCGCTGGCAGGAACACTCCTTGGCAGCATCTGGGGTGGAATGGTTGGCTTGCTCAAAGCCCGTACCGGTGCTCATGAAGTAATTGTGACAATCATGCTTAACTACATCGCCCTGTACTTCCTGCAATGGATATTGGGCACGACTACATTTCTTATTCCAGGACGTAACGATCCGATCGCTCCACCTGTTCTCCAATCGGCACGTCTGCCACTTCTTGCTGGCAGCAACTTCCGACTCAACGCTGGCATATTGGTAGCTTTCGCTGTTGCAGTATTTGTCTGGTGGCTCCTTAATAGAACCACGATCGGCTTTAAATTCCGCGCTGCAGGTGCCAATACATTTGCATCAAAGACGGCAGGCATCTCGGTTCCGTTTGTTATGACCAGCGCAATGGCCGTTGCTGGTGCGCTAGCAGGACTAGCTGGCGCAGTTCATGTACTTGGAGATAACTTCCAGCTGACATCTGGTGTCGCCGGTAACTTTGGTTTTGACGCGATCACCGTGGCGTTGCTTGGACGCGCAAAACCCCTAGGAACCGTTCTTGCCTCACTTCTCTTTGGAGCCCTCGGTGCGGGTGCAGCTGCTATGCAGGCCAAAACAAATACTCCGATCGATATCGTTCTTGTGATTCAGGCACTCGTAGTTCTCTTTATCGCAGCGCCAGATGTGGTGAAATCAATCTTTAGATTGAAAAGCCTCAAAACAGCTGGCGGGCTAGTTTCGAAGGGATGGAACGGATAACCATGAAAAACCTATCTGCTGCAGAACTTCGTCGACGTCGCGGTGTTTACACCATGGCAATACTTTCACTCCTCGCATTTATCGGATTTGGATTAATTCCAGCATCAGGACGGAACGTCACCTACGGATTTATCCTCGACAAAGAATGGATCTTGATCCATCAATGGGTAATCGGAGCTAAGAGCGCATCTCAGCTCTTTGCAGGGATTGCGATGCTCGGATCCATCGTTGCGTACATGCAATTTCGGGCCCGTAAAACGATTCGCGTAGCTAGCGCGATTACGAGCGCAGGGCTATTAATGTCCTTCCTATCGTGGGCTGCTGCCGGAAAATTTATTCCGTTTACAGGTTTACTCCAAGGCGGTCTCCTACTCTCGGTTCCATTGATCTTTGGCTCGATGGCTGGCGTCATGAGCGAACGCTCCGGCGTAGTCAACATTGCCATTGAAGGTGAGTTACTTGCTGGTGCATTCGCATCTGGCGTGATCGCAAGCCTCACTCACAGCACCACGTGGGGGCTCCTCATCGCACCTTTTGCTGGCGCGATGATCTCATTTCTACTTGCACTTTTTGCCATCAAGTATTCAATCGATCAGATCATCTTGGGCTTTGTTCTCAATGTATTGGTTTATGGATTGACTGACTTTCTCTATAAGCGCCTGCTCATTCCTTACCAAAGTACATGGAACTCAGGACCGACTCTGCAACCCCTCAAGATCCCGGTACTGTGGAAGGTTCCAATCTTGGGCCCTATATTTTTTGATCAGACGATCATTGTCTACATCATGTATTTAGCGGTTATCTTCATCCACCTCTCACTCTTTAAGACCAAGTGGGGCTTGCGCACTCGCGCGGTTGGAGAGCACCCAACAGCTGCAGATAGCGTTGGAATCAACGTCAATCGTCTACGTTTCAAAAATGTCATCATCGCTGGAATGATCGCTGGATTTGGTGGTGCTTACTTTACCGTTGGCGCTGTTGGCTCCTTTGGTAAAGAGATGACCGCCGGCGAGGGCTTTATCGCCTTGGCCGCCATGATCTTTGGTCGTTGGAGTCCGTGGGGCGCAGTGGGAGCATCGCTTCTCTTTGGATTTGCCGACAACCTTCAAGGTGTTCTATCGATAACGGGAACACCTATTCCAAGTCAGTTCATGTTGATGGCTCCCTATATCGCCACAATCATTGCTGTCAGCGGATTCGTTGGAAGAGTTCGTGCGCCTGCAGCCGATGGTGCACCATACAAACGTGGCGGTAACGCATGAGTGCATCTTTAGCGTCAGATATTGATTGGCAGGGACTTACCTCTGCTGCAACGCTGGCGATGCACAAGGCATACGCTCCGTACTCCAAATTTCCAGTTGGAGTAGCAGCGCTTGTAGATGACGGTCGAGTGATCGCTGGCTGCAATGTTGAAAATGCCAGCTATGGACTCACGCTCTGCGCTGAATGCGGCCTAGTCTCCGAACTTATTGCAAGTGGTGGCGGTCGCTTGATTGCCTTCGTATGCGTAGATGGTGCTGGTAATTATTTGGCACCGTGTGGCCGATGCCGTCAATTGTTATTCGAGCATGGTGGCAACGAGCTCCTTGTTATGACTACGGATGGAGTTTCTACGATGTCAGCACTACTTCCATGGGCATTTGGCCCAAGCCACCTCTCATGAGCGAGCAATTTGCTGCAGTCGAAATCATCGCTGCCAAGCGCGACAAATACGAATTAACTGATCCACAAATCGACTGGGTGATCGATGCCTACACGCGCGGAGCAGTGGCCGACGAACAGATGTCTGCACTACTTATGGCGATTTTGCTTAATGGCATGAACATGCGCGAGATATCTCGTTGGACTGATGCCATGATCAATAGCGGCAAACGGATGGATTGGTCGATGCTCTCGCGACCTACTGTCGACAAACACTCCACAGGCGGGGTCGGCGACAAGATCACTCTCCCACTTGCTCCATTGGTAGCGGCGTGTGGTGGCGCGGTCCCACAGCTATCCGGGCGTGGACTTGGACATACAGGAGGCACTCTCGATAAGTTGGAGTCGATTCCCGGCTGGAGAGCTTCACTAACAAATGAGGAGATGCTCCACGTCATCCAGAGTTGTGGCGCAGTTATTTGCGCAGCTGGTCCAGGGTTAGCGCCTGCAGATAAAAAGCTCTATGCATTGCGCGATGTGACATCAACAGTCGAATCGATCCCCCTGATTGCTTCTAGCATCATGAGTAAGAAAATCGCCGAGGGAACTGGCGCACTTATTTTGGACGTCAAGACTGGCAATGGTGCCTTTATGAGTGACCCAGCGAAAGCACGCGAACTGGCGCAGATTATGGTTCAGCTCGGAACTCGAGCTGGCGTAACCACTCGCGCTTTAGTTACCGCTATGGATGTTCCGCTTGGATTAACTGCAGGTAATTCTCTTGAAGTTCGGGAGTCAGTTGAAGTGCTTGCAGGAGGTGGACCTGCCGATGTTGTCGAACTGACAATCACACTCGCCCGTGAAATGTTAGATGCTGCTGGCATTAAACCTCTCCACGACCCTGCCGATGCACTAAAAAATGGTGCAGCTATGGATACATGGCGAGCAATGATCAAGGCTCAAGGTGGCGACCCAGATGCATCGCTGCCAATAGCTAAAGAGAAACACATCATTGAAGCTTCAGCGAGCGGTGAAATTATTGAGATGAACGCTCTCGATGTTGGTATCTCCGCCTGGAGACTTGGAGCTGGTCGTGAACGATTGGGTGAGAGCGTGCAGGCCGGTGCAGGAATTGAAATTCATGCAAAACCTGGCCAAACGATTACTGCCGGTCAGCCTTTATTTACCTTGCATACAGATGAGCCTGAAAGGTTTGAGCGTGCTATTGAGGCGCTTGCCGACTGCGTGCGCATCTCATCCACTGGAGAAAAGGTAGAGCGTTTGCCACTCATCCTCGAAAAGATCACGGGATAACTCAAGATATGTCACTTACAAACAGACCAACGGCGGATCAGATTAAGCGCGCTCCCAAGGCTGTGCTTCATGATCACCTCGACGGGGGTTTAAGGCCGCAGACAATCATCGAGTTAGCTAAAGAGATTGGCTATGACGGATTGCCTTCCCATGACCCCATCGAACTAGCTACGTGGTTTGAGGAGTCGGCTAATTCTGGATCACTCGTTCGCTACCTCGAGACGTTCGAACACACGGTGGCGGTAATGCAGAGCCGCGAAGCCATTATCAGGGTGGCTCGCGAAGCAGTCGTCGATCTAGCTCGAGATGGTGTCGTCTATGCTGAAATCCGCGGCGCACCGGAACTATTTGTCACCGATCAGCTCGACCTAGATGGCGTCATCGAAGCGAGCACCGAAGGTTTTGCACTCGGCATGCAGGATGCCAAGGTGGAAGGAGTTTCGATTCGAGTAGAACAGATTCTCTGCGCTCTTCGCCAAAATGATTTCGCCAACGAGGTCGCGCGCAAAGTCGTACAGTTTCGCGATCAGCATGTGGTTGGTTTTGATATCGCCGGCCCAGAAGATGGCTTTCCTGCCAAAAACTATAGCGAGGCATTTGATTACCTTCGCCAAGAGAATGCTCACTTCACGATACACGCAGGTGAGGCATTTGGCCCCGCATCGATTTGGCAGGCCATTCAATTGTGCGGCAGCGATCGCATTGGTCACGGTGTGCGAATTATTGAAGATATCGACTTTAGCCACAGCGTTCCCAAACTAGGTCGTTTGGCTTCTTATGTTCGTGACCGTCGCATAGCGCTCGAACTCTGCCCTACATCGAATATCCAAACAGGAGCAGCGAAGGATTACGCCACGCACCCAATCACCATTCTCAAAAATCTCGGTTTTCGCATTACTATCAATACAGATAATCGCCTGATGAGCAATACATCTGTCTGCAAAGAGATGCAACATCTCGTTGCTTCTGCTCGATGGACACTTGGCGATTTGCAATTGGCCACGGTCAATTCTTTAAAGAGTGCTTTTATCCCATTTGATGAGCGTGAAGCAATTATTGAAAATATTATTAACCCAGGCTATGCCGCATTAGCAGCTGAATAAAGGATGATCATGAGTGAGAAATCTCCGTACACACTCCACCAGGTAGCTAAGACAATCGATCACGCTCTGCTCCGACCAGAGATGAGCAGAAGCGAAGTCATCGAAGGGTGTGCTGTTGCAAAAAAGTATGACGTCGCTTCGGTCTGCTGCAAGCCTGCTGATGTCGCGCTCTGCGCTGGCGAACTCAAAGGTAGCGATGTATTAGTAGGAACAGTCGTTGGATTTCCGCACGGATCAAGTACTACGGCAACCAAAGTTTTTGAAACTAAAGACGCTGTTGCTCATGGGGCTGTCGAGATCGATGTTGTGATCAATATCGGCTGGATGAAGTCGGGTATGTATCAAGATGTGCAGGACGAAATCGCCGCAGTCGTTCAAGCTGCTGCTCCCCACCACGTCAAAGTCATTCTTGAAAATGCCTACCTAACAAAGGATGAGATCGTAAAGGCATGTCAGCTCGTTGAAGCAGCTGGGGGCCACTATGTAAAAACTTCAACTGGCTTTGCGCCAACAGGTGCCACGCTAGAAGATGTAAAACTCATGCGTGCAAGTGTCTCCCCCAAGGTTCACGTCAAGAGCGCTGGTGGAGTAAAAACCTTAGATATGCTCCTGGCCTTTATGGATGCTGGTGTGACCCGTTCGGGTGCAAGTGGGACGCAAGGGATGCTCGAAGAGTTCGTGGCTCGCTTTGGTTCAGAAGCTGGCTCAACTCAGGCGTAAGCCGCGCAAGGATTGTTTCGGCAATAGCGCGATCGGACTTGCTGCCGCTGGGCACCACAATCTCCACATAACACTTTACTTTTGGCTCAGTGCCGCTTGGGCGAATGATGATGCGCACTCCTTCATCAAGGAAGAAACGCAACCCATTGGTAGCAGGCAATCCATCTTTCGGACGCTCTAAATCATCGAATTTAAGCACTTCAATTCCGGCGATATGTTTAGGAGTTTCCGATCGAAGGGACTCCATCACTTCATCAATTTTCGACAGTTCGCTTACTCGAACCGAGATCTGCTCTGTCCGATAAAACCCGTACTGATCCCAAATCTCATCAAGAAAGTGCCCAACGCTCGATCCGCGGGCCTTCAAATCGCCCGCGATATGAGCCAGCATCAAGGCCGCGCTCACACCATCTTTGTCATTCGCTATCGCTGGGTCAACGCAGTATCCAATTGCTTCCTCATATCCAAAAGCCAAATTTTCAATTTTGGAGAGCCACTTAAACCCAGTGAGAGTCTCCTGGAATTGCACTCCATGGCGATGGGAAATCTTGCGCAACAACGATGAAGAAACGATTGAGTTAGCAAAAGCCTTATCCTGTAACCGCTCCGCCATACGTGTAGCGATGTATTGACCGAAAATTGCACCAATCTCATCCCCTCGAAGCATTCGCCAGCCAGCTGCCCCATCCCTAATTGCCGATGCACATCTATCGGCATCTGGATCATTTGCGATCACAATATCCGCATCAACATCTTTTGCCTGCGCGATAGCAAGATCAATAGCACCGGGCTCTTCTGGGTTTGGAAATTTTACTGTTGGAAAATCTGGGTTTGGCGAACATTGCTCAGTGACCAATAGTGGATCTGGATATCCCGCTGCTCTAAATACAGCTTGGACGGTCTCAGTGCCGACTCCATGCATGGCTGTATAAACAACCGTGGATGGGAATACTTCATTGGTTAAAGCTGCAGTCTGTGCTACGTAACGATTGAAAACCCCGTCGTCGAGATCAATCCAGTCGGTGCCCCGAGGCAGGACATGATTAATTTTGGCAATTTCTTGCGAGATTAGCGCATCGGTTGGAGCAATAATTTGAGAGCCGTTGTAATTAATCTCATCAACGTTTCCACCAAGATAGACCTTATAGCCATTGTCTTCTCGTGGGTTGTGGCTCGCTGTGATCATCACGCCCGCATCGACTTCCAACTCTCGTACTGCAAATGCTAAAACTGGCGTGGGCATCGGCCTGGGTAGGACATAAACTTTCAAGCCTGCACCAGAAAATATTTCTGCGCTCTCTTGGGTAAATGCCTCCGAGCCATGCCGGGCATCTCGACCAATTACAACTGAGGTTAGCCCGCGTGCTTTCATATAAGAGGCAATACCCGCAGCGGTCCTTCCAACAACTGCGCGATTCATGCGAGAGGGACCTGGCCCTACGGCTCCGCGCAGACCTGCAGTTCCAAATTGTAAAAAGCCAGAAAAAGCGGCTCGGATTTCTGGCTCGTTCTCTGATTTAAGCCATGAGCGAAGTATTGCCGCAGTTGCGAGATCTGGATCTAGCGCAATCCATGCCTCTACTTCTGTGCGTAACTTCTCGTCGATCATAGTTTGTGCAAAACCTTGCTCAGCAAATCACCCATCTTGCCTGCAGCAGCTTTTCCAGCAGCCATAACTTCTAGATGACTGAGTTTTTCACCACTGATGCCAGCAGCCGCGTTGGTGACAAGGGAAATTCCAAGCACCTCTGCGCCTAGTGCATGAGCTGCGATTGCTTCGGGCACGGTGGACATGCCGACCAAATCGGCACCTACAGTGCGCAGAAAATTAATCTCGGCTGGAGTCTCATACGCTGGGCCGCGCCAGTGAACGTAGACACCTTCGGCAAGAGTTGGATCTTCTTCATACAAGATCGCTCTCATTCGCTTGCTATAAAGATCTGTCAGGTCTACAAAATCAGCTCCGATTAACGGACTTACAGCTGTCATAGAAATATGGTCACGGATCAACACGGGTTGCCCGACTTTGTACTCACGATTGATTCCACCACATGCATTTGTCAGCACTACGAACTTGCATCCAGCCTTAACTGCCGTGCGAACTCCATGAACAACAGGTTCCACGCCTTTTCCCTCGTAGAGGTGGGTTCGACCCAGAAAGACCAGGGCGCGAATCGTGCCGTTTGCTCCTTGCAGGTCATAGGACCGAACAAGGCCACCATGTCCCTCAACTGTGGGAGCAAGAAAGCCTGGGAGCGAGGTTGCTGGGAACTCGTGCGTTGGGGTTCCAAGAGCATCGGCGGCTGAGACCCAACCGGAGCCCATCACCAGCGCTACATCGTGGTGTGGCTTGCCCGTAAGCTGCGCTAGCTTTGCTGCAGCAACAGTGGCTGTACCAATAGGGTCGGTGTAAAGATCGCTCATGGCAGTAGCCTATCTCCCGTGTTGATCTTGTTGCCTCCGAGTGAAGGAAAAAATCAGGCCAGCGGCGAGAAGGTTTTAGATTTGTCACTCCTGCGCTTCCCAAAAGAACTCACAGATTTACGCCGTAGGGCAATCACTTCGCATGATTCGGCTATTTTAGATTCGCACGCTAGCCCCGCAATAGAGGTTTACTCCGGGGTTCTTTATCAGGCGCTTGATTGGCAGAGCCTCGGCACAGCTGCGAAGAAGCGTGGACGAAACGAGCTCTTGATTGTCTCTGCGCTCTACGGCGTACTCAGCCCAGATGACCCAATTGCGCCATATAAAGCGAAGCTCAAAAGCTCGTACTGGAAACCTGCAATCTCGAGCGTTCTAGATGCACTCAATCCAGAACTCATCATTGACTCTCGCTCCTCAACCTATGCGGGTGTTTGGCACCCTGACCCCGAGAAAACGGTTGGAGTAAGAGTCTTTCAGGAACGCGAAGGCGTGCGTTCTACGATCACCCATATGTCTAAAAAATACCGAGGTGAACTCACCCGGCTATTACTCGAACACAAGGCGGCTAACAGCCCACAAGAGGTTCAGGCGATTGCAAACAAGAAATTCACAACCGAGTTAATCAACCCTTCAGATCGAGAGAGTTGGTATCTCGATCTGATTATTCGCAACTAGTCGTCGTTTAACGACTTAATGTGACTGAGCTAGGACACCAGCGAAGATCTGCCAAGCAAGTGCGGACTTAGCGACAAAGCTGAGCACGATATAAATCCACTCTCCGTAAAGATAGTTCTTCCACTTACCAATCTGCCTGTATTGAAGGTATTGATTGAGAGCAAAGCAGTTAAAGAAGATGAAAAGCGACGCCACGATGCCATAAACAAATCCTGGGGCGTGAGCAGAGCCAGCTTCTCCTGGTGCGATCAAGAGCCAAACAATGGCAGCCCATGGCACGACTCCGGCGATGCATCCAAACCAGAACGGGAGCATTCCACCGCCGGGCACTTCGTACTTTTCCTGAAGCCAACCAAAGAGAATCATTGAGACATTGACGAAGAAGAGTGCAGCTAAGGTAACGATGTCTCTCACAGAACAAATCACCGAGATCAAGACAATCATGATCGATGAAGAGATCGAGTACTCGACCCATCGAGCAATGTTTCTATTGTTGGAGAGGTCATCGATATAACGTGGGAAGCCTCGATAGGACGCTACCCATAGGTGTGCAATCGAGCTTAAAAAGAGGAAGAGGGCGCAGAGCAGTCCAATTGGCAAGTGGCCAAGTGTTGCAATTTGGTAATTAGTTGAGCCAGGTTCACCTTGAATATAGCTGGCGACAATTGGCATCGAATAACCATTGCTCAGCGTGAGAATAATGATTGCTGACCCTAGGTGAAGAACCGCTGCATAAAGGTTCATGCGGCGAAGTTTCGAAGCAACCGAGTCGTGAATTACATGCGGAGTTTTAGCAGCCATGATCACATATTAGTGCTGACTGCTATCGCAGACTAGAGGACGCGGTGAACTTTATGGTTGGCAGCTTGGGCTACCGGGCGGATTACAAGTGAGTCAATATTGACGTGGGCAGGCAGCATGACTGACCAGCGAATGGACTCCGCAATGTCTTCTGCGCTCAATGGATAAGCAACACCCTCGTAGACCTTCTCTGCCTTAGCTGCATCTCCCCCGAGGCGTACTTTGGCGAATTCTTCAGTCTTCACCATTCCTGGTGCAATCTCTGTGATACGAATTGGCAGACCGTTGAGCTCCAGGCGCAAGGTTCGTGCCAACGAAACTTCGGCAGCTTTGGCTGCCACGTAGCTACCACCATTTTCATAAGCGGCGTATCCAGCAGTCGATGTCACAATAACAATATGGCCGCCATGCTTAAGGCTTGGCAAGCAGGCTTTCACCATTCGAACGGTTCCGACGACATTGACCTCGAAAGTCTTAGTCCAAATTTCGGGGTCCGAATTCTCAACTGAAATAGCATCAAATGCACCACCGGCATTGTTAACAAGTACCGCGATATCTTTCCCGTTAAGAGAGTCAACAAAAGCATCAACTGAAGTTTGATCAGTAATATCTAATTGCGAAGCAACAATGTTGGGGTGTTCATTGGCGAGTGCTGCGAGCTTTTCAGTTCTACGAGCAGCAGCAAAAACCGTGTAGCCATTTCGAGATAGCTCGATTGCTGTCGCTGCCCCAATCCCGCTGCTAGCTCCGGTTACGACCGCAATTTTCTGGTTCATGCCTGAAGGTTACTTCAGTTCGGCTTGATAATCTTCCCAAGCTTGGTTCAGGGTTGCAGTGAATGCTTCCAGCGGCTGGGCGCCAGAAATCCCATATTTCATATCCAGAACAAAAAATGGGACTCCATTTGCGCCAAGTTGCGTCGCCAAGTTGCGGTCGGCGATCACCTCATCTGCGTACTGATCAGATCGCAAGATGTCATCGATAACGTCGGCATCAATGCCAACAGTCAGAGCAACGGCGACCAGATCTGCATGGCTAAAGATGGGGCGAGATTTCTCAAAATATGCACTGAAGAGTGCCTCTAGAAGTTCATCCTGCTTACCAAGGGTTGCAGACCACAGAAGTAGGCGATGGGCATCAAATGTATTTCCAGAGAGGGTCTCATCGAGCTGATAACAAAGTCCTTCGCCATCTGCCACCGCGCAAACATTCGCTTGCATCTCTTTCACCTGACTGGGAGAAGCGTTGTACTTGCTCGCAAGCAAATCTTTAGTTGGAAGCGTTCCTTTGGCGTTTGGATCTAATTGAAACGCACGATGTCTGATAGTGATTTCATCGCGGCGCTCAAATGATGCCAGCGCCTTTTCCAGCCGGCGCTTGCCGATAAAACACCACGGACAGACAACATCAGCCCAGACATCAATAATCATGGCACGATCATTTCATACCTTGGCTGGAGTGTTGATCCTGGGTACCTCAAATACCGCAATCACGCAGAGCAGTCCTGCGCCATAGAAGGCAGCAGCATAAAAAATAGGGCCAGAGCGGACTCTGACCCTATTCCTATAATCGTGATCCTTAGCGGGTGGTGCCATTTCCACGGCGAGCAACTGAGTCAATAGTTACAGCTGCAAGCAGAACAAGCGCTGTTGCGATGTACTGGGTTGCTGCTGACATACCGATCAAAGCCATTCCGTTGTAAATGGTTGCGATGATGACTCCACCAATAACAGCGTGGATCATCTTTCCGCGGCCACCGAAGAGGCTAGTTCCGCCGATAACAGCGGCTGCTACTGCGTAGAGGACCAGCGTTCCGCCATCAATACCATCTGAGATACCTCCGAGGCGTGAAGCGTAAAGCAGGCCAGCGATACCGGCTGTAAATCCTGCAAGAGCGAATGCGAGCAAGCGATAGCGGTTTACGTTAACACCAGCGCGACGAACTGCTTCTGAGTTTCCACCAATTGCGTAGATATAACGTCCGGCCTTGGTCTTGTTCAGAATGAAGCTACCTGCAAGCAAGATGAAGATATCGATTGGGATAGCAAAAGGCATACCGTGAAGCACGATAAATGTTGCGCGGTCTGTATTGAAAATCAGGACCAATACGAGAGCTGCAATTACGAGTGAGCCGATCTTGAGAGCCACAATCGCCATTGGGGTTGACTCAAGGCCAGCTGCACGACGCTTAGCTTGACCACGAATCATGAAAATTGCGGCAAGTAGAACGGCGCCAACTGAGACAATCCATGTCCACATTGGAGTGAGGTTTCCGTTGACGAGGTCAGCGAGAACCTTCTCGTGAAGTGAAACAACTCCGCCTGTTCCCTGGTGATCGATCAAGAAGATCAGTACGCCAGCCCAACCAAGCTGTCCAGCAAGTGTTACCACGAAGGATGGTAGGCGCAGACGGATAACAAGTGTTCCGTGCAAAATACCAATAAGGGTTGTCACTGCTAGTGCCAGCGGGAGCACGACGAGTACAGGCCAGTGATACTTGTTATCGACCAAAATCACGGCTGTTGATGCGCCGATACCAGCGACGAAGCCAATAGAAAGGTCGATCTCGCCTAGGAGCAAGAGCCAGATTTCGGCCATGCCAAGAAGAATAAATACTGTTGCTTGAATGAAGAGGTTGGTGACGTTCGCAGCTGAGAGGAATACGTGGCTGCGGATATCGAAGTAAGCAACGAGGGCTGCTAGACCAACAAGGATCGGAATGAGACCACTGTTGCCAGTGCGTAAACGCTTAAACAAGTCCCCTACCGTGAAGCGAGGAGTCGACTCGGTGGAGTCTGGTGAAGTTTTCGACATATGTAAAAACCTTTCAATATCTAATCAAGTGAAGAATCACGTTGTGGCTGCGAGGGTTCGCGCCGATCGGGAATTAGCGAGACGAGGCGAGCGATGAAGGCGCGCCTTTAGACTCACCAGTTGTGATGAGCTCCACTGCAGAAGTGGTGTCGTACTGCGAAATGTCTCCACTGCTCACGAGCGTTCCAAGATGCATAACCGCAAGACGGTCAGCGACTTTAAAGACATCGGTGAGGTTGTGAGAAATCACGATCACAGCAATTCCGCGATCCGAAAGATTCTTAATAAGTTCGAGAACTTGATGGGTTTGTGAAACACCCAATGCAGCGGTTGGTTCGTCCATGATGACTAGCTGGGTATCGCGCATAACTGCACGTGCCACGGCCACAGCTTGACGCTGTCCACCTGAGAGAGATCCGACGAGCTGGCGTACTGACTTAACAGTCGACACAGAAAGTTCTTTAAGGACCTTCTTTGTATTGAGCTCCATAGCGATCTCATCGAGTGTAATTCCGCGAGTCTCTTCGTGGCCTAGATACATATTCTGGACGATATCGAGGTTGTCGCAGAGCGCGAGATCTTGGTACACGGTTGAGATTCCAAGAGATGAGGCATCACCAGGGGTATGCACTTTTACTTGCTCGCCATTCCAGAAAACGTCGCCAGCTGTTGGCGCCCAGATTCCTGAGATGGTCTTGATGAGGGTGGATTTACCGGCACCATTGTCGCCGATAAGTGCAGTGACCTTGCCTGCTGGGATATCTAGGTCAACATGCTTCAAAGCCTGCACAGCACCAAAGTGCTTAGCGATGCCACGCAGGCTCAGAAGATGTTCAGATTTTTTCGATGGCGCCACTCCCGAACCGTTTCCGGTTTGGGAGTTAGCTGATTCGGGAGTGGTGGTCATCTGTTTATTATATAGCCTTTACTTGATTCCGTATGTTGCACAATCAGCAGCGAATGTTGGCTGTGTTGAACCAGCAACTGAAGGAGCTGTTGAAGTACATAGCATCTTAGGATCGATAACCTTGTCAGCAACAACTGTTGCTTCAACCTTATCTGCAGTTACCCATGTAGCAGTCAAAAGTGATGACTTAACAGGAGCGTTCTGTAGTGAATCGGTTGTTGTTCCGTTAACGATACCTGCTGGAGGTGTTTGACCAGCGTTTAGGTATACAGCCAAAGCAGCTGCAGCCTGTGCCTCAAGCCAGATTGGCTTGTAAACAGTTCCGCACTGGTAGCCAGAGATTACGTTCTGGAAACCTGTGAGTGATGCATCCTGACCTGTGAATGGGAATGTCTTAGGTGTAAGACCCTTGCCCTGGAGGTAAGTGATGATGCCTGCTGCGTTGTTGTCGTTAGGTGTTACAGCAGAGTTGATTGATGGGTTTGCAGCGTATGCAGCTTCGAAATCGCTTGCAGCTGTTGCGCCATCCCATGTACCAGCGTTCTCAAGAACGGTCTGCTTGTCGCCTGACAATGTTGTTGCAGCTGTGTTGAAACCAGCAGCTGAGAGAACAGCGTTGTAACCCTTTGCGAACAAAGTAGCGTTGTTATCTGTTGGTGAGCCGTAAGAGATGTATGTAACTGGGCTCTTTACTCCCCAAGCAGCCTGGCAAGCAACTTCACCCTTACCAATAAGAGTTCCTACTGCTGTGTTATCAAATGAAACGTAGTATGAACGTGCGCCACCAAGTGTTAGGCGGTCGTAGTCGATCACTGCAACGCCGCGAGCCTTTGCGTAACCTTCAATAACTGCACCTGTTGTTGAATCGATTGGATCGATTACAAGAACCTTTGCACCCTTTGAGATGTCAGCTTGAGCATCTGTGAACATTGTTGTGTCTGAACCTTGTGCGTTCTGAACTGTGAACTTCTTGACGCCTGCAGCTGTGAAAGCCTTGGTCAAGTAAGGAGCATCGAACTCTGTGTAACGAGCTGATGACTTTGTATCAGGAAGGATTACAGCGATGCTGCCCTTGCCTGCTGCTGCAACTGACTTAAGTGAAGCCATTGTTGAGAAGCTTGTGTTGAATGTTGCGTTTGAAACGGTTCCAGCAGCTG
>JGI24891J29808_1000046_pt1 | contig 169303 bp, 167 predicted proteins | sample FreactcultuFSWF8_FD_29808 | JGI IMG/M metagenome (IMG submission 29808) | reverse complement strand
CCCGTGGTCTTAACACGTGCGCAGTCATTCGTTGTTACTCAACGCCGTGTCAGTCTAGATCCGAGGAGGTCGCGGGTTCGATTCCTGCTCATGGTGCTTATATCTTTCTTTTTTTCTTTTTTTTTGGCTCTTGGAATAATTCTTGCTGGTGGGTTCCTCGGTATTTGCTTTGGTGTGTGAATCTAAAATTCTAACAAGATACCGAGTATCCTAGATCTTTCGCCCTCTTACCGTGTGTGGATTGCGTTTACGATGGGCTGGTTCTTCATCATTCCTGGCTGGCAACATTTAGGTACAAAGGTATTCATTTAGGCGAAGATATTTTAAACACAGTGTGTGTGTGTGTGTGTACGAGTAGGCGCCAAGGCACGCGCGTCGACGTCTGAAACGTGTCAGGGTCGGTCGCGCGCTTTTTCCGCCTGAAACCGTGACACCTTCCTGGAATCAAATCCTCCGAGAAGGAGTTTCGCAAAAGCTGGCCTTGTCCCGTTCAATCCCCACGAGTCAGCTCGTGCCATGGTACTATCTGCCTTCCTTTGTCGTGTCTATTGGCCTCGAAGCATCTCCCTTCTTCGAAATGCTCGAGGGTCCTGGTTGACCTCCTCGACGTTCGTACCGCCGGCCCCCAAGTTCATGACAAGTTCTGGATACTGGTCCTTTCACTTCAAGACATGACACATCTACTACCGGAGATTCTGAGAACAGTCTTCACTCTTGTTCGTGAGAAGCATGGTCTTGGTGTCCTTAAAAACATCTCCTCTGTCTGTAAACTCTGGCGGGAGATCGCACAGCCAGTGCTATGGTCACATCTTGTACTGTCCAACGATACCATCCAGAAATTCACCCAGATACACGAAGATCCCTCCGACAGGCTGGAGCTTGTGAGAAGCGCAACTTTACAGATCGAGGTGATAACTTCAACGTTTCCCGAAAACGATCCCGATCTGCAGGAGTTTTACAGACTACATGGCTTTCCTCGCACGCACGATCTCCATCAAGGACTAAATGGTTTCATCACTTCTATTCTTCCCAACTTAAAGGCTTTGATATCTCTCTCAGTCTTCGTCTCCCATCCCTCCTGGACTAAGGATGACACCTCTTGGTACCCTACGGGTTTCAGGCTCCAGACGGAGGTCTTGGGACAACTGCTGAGATCTCTTCCTGCATCATGTAGAGATCTTGAACTCGATACTGGAGGGTGTGATTGGTCATCCGCGGTTGAATCACATCATCTATGTCCGGACATCTGGCAAGTCCTGCCCAGACTTCGGCATGTCAAGTTGAGATTGCACAGTCTCTGCAGTAGTGTCTTGCTGCGGAGCCCCTCAAACCCTGAAGATCGTCTGTACGAGCCTGATCTGGAAGAGGTTTCACCCTTGAATGCCGAGAATCTTGTGCATGCAGCCCAGCTGACTTCGCTCAGCGTCTGTGTTCTCGCGCGTTTGAACGCAGGTTCCCCCTTCCATCTATGTCGAGATCTTCAACATAAGCTGAACGCCGGCGCGAAGGAGCCTTATCTAGCTGTTGGTGGTCCCTATTACAGTGCCAAACCGCTCTCCTTAACCTCAAACTTGGTTCATGCCTACAGATCTGGCTGTTTTCCCTCTGTCACCAAGATCGAGGTCGTCCAACAAAAGCACTCATTCAGATCTGACAGGGAGGCATACCAGGAAGATTTATCCAAGATGACAGAGCAAGAACAACAACGGGCGGAACTCTATGGGCACTCGATACTGATTCGAGATTGTATCGAGAACAAAACATATCCCATGCCCATACATTATATCGATAATGACATGTGCGGCCTTTACGACAAGTCCGACACCTGCGTCATCGGTGAGCGAAAGCATCTTTACCGACATGCTGAAAACACAGTATGGAACGAGACCGTCTACGGAGCTAGGCTGCCCTTTGGTGCTGGTATAGCGTTAGCTGGCGCAACACCAAAACCTCCACCAATGCTCTTGACTAGAAAAGTGTGGAGACAAAGATCAAAGAAGGGAATGCTTTCTTGGCGGAAAGAGGAGGGAAGGACAGGTGTGAAGATAAAACGTGTAGTTCCTTTGGACGGTGTTGATGTCAAGTTTGACTACACGATGATGCCTTTGTTGCCTGCTCGCGGAGAGCGCATACCAGGCGATGATCGGATTGACTGATGGAGATGTGTCGAGACCATACGGTTGGATACATGATGGTAGAGTCAAATCACACTAGTCCTATACACATCAAACCGCACGATGATTCTTGAATTCAACAAGACTTCCACTGGAAGAAAATGGTGGCGCACAAGTCGTTGTAGTATTCTTGAGCAACCCAACATGCTTATCGCATCATATGAGACCAGATACCGCAGAGCCTTATCAAGCACGCTTACGAGGCGTGAGATGAGCCTCCACAGTTTTCCACCCCAATCTATCGTTCCTCCTTCTATAGTGTCCCGCAATGCTTTCCTTCCTCTCCTATCTTCCTTCCTTCTATCCAATTCCATCAAATATCATCAGCAAAACTCTGCTCTCTGGAAACATTAACTTTGCTGTAAACACTTTCGGCAGAAGTCACAGAAGAACCTCCAAGATCCCAGCCACAATGCTGGCTATGCATATCAGATGCCCTTCTAACATCGGTCTGGCAATTTGATGTTCCGTCGCCGTGGATGCTCGTGCAGGGAGAAATGTCTTGCTCGGGGATCCACTCGCGGTGATTGTATGAGACGTGTTCTTCGTCTGGTGAGTGAGGTGTGAGGTATGGTGTTGGTGGCAGCGGGCGAGTGGATGTATATGTTTTTTGTGATGCTTGAGAATGCATGGAAAGGAGTGATGATGGTCTGCGTGCTGATTTCCAAATGTCTGTGTCGAAGATGGGGAAGCGTCTGGGTGTATTGTTCGGATCGGGACCTTCAACATGGCTGATGGTGGTGGTCGAGCCATGATTTATAGCCGCGGCGCCGTCTCTGGGTCTGAGGGTTGAGCTTGTGAGGTTTGCTCTAGATTCTGATTTTGCTTGAGGTGGGTAGCGTGATTCGCCATCGACAAAAGTCCAGAACTTGTTGGCGATCTTTGAAGTGGTCGAAGCATTTGCTGGTAAAGAGACGGCTCTGGAGGGTGGAGCTGTGTAATCGTCTGGTGGTGTGCAGAGCATGAAGACGCAGAAGCTTTTTGCCGCTTTCTTGACGACTAGTTTGGAGAGAATGCTTGCTTGACTGCGAATGCTGTCGCTTTTGAGAGACGTTGACTGGCGCTCGCTCACTTCGTCGTCGGTGACGGTGGGTTCTGACAACTCGTTTGGCTTTCTGCGGACTTGACGACGGGGTTTTGATTTGCGATCCTTGTAGACGCAGATCGAGTCGCGGATGCGCTTTGTGCTGAAGCTGGGAGGGTTCTCTGTCAAGACGGGTGTCGATATCTGTTGACTTGGTGGGTTGTGATGATGTTGTGCTTCATCGTGGAAGGCTAACCAATTTCTGGGTCTGATTTTGCAGAGTTCGGCAATGTCGATGGGGTCCATGCCTGGGAACCAAGTGTCATGGGCTTGCGCCTCATTCACTCTGGTGTCTGTGGAGTTTGCCATTTTTTATTATTCTGTGGACTTGAGAACACGGCCGCTTGACTTTGATGTGAGATTTTGCAAATAGCGATCGGAAAATTAGAAGAGAGAGAGCAAGTTCAGCTTGTATGTCTTCATGTAGTCAGAAGCAGAGTATGATTCGGAGATTTCTGCGTTCTCTCTAATTCACTCGTTGCGACTTAGATATCAATGCTTGGCGTTGTTGTATAGGTCAATCCGTGACTTTAGCGAGTATGACTCGAAGCTACCCGCGCGCGCAAATCCATCTGGCCACTTGTCAGTCATTATCAACAGGCGCACAACCATTCTCGGATCCTCTCTGCCCAAACAAACACTTCCAAGGCTCATATGATGTGGTCGAGATGGAGTCCAGACCTCACAACCTGCCTCTTGAGCTTGTCCTTCAGATCTGTCAAGCTCTGCCTCTTCGAAGTATTGTCTGCGTCGCCTTGACTAGTAGAGAGCTCTATCACGCGCAAGCTTTGCAAAAACTGTGGCGATCAAGGCTCACAGGACTGAATCCTAAGCATCGGCTTTGTGATTGCCCCCGACTCCTCGAAGCACGCGCTTTCAAGTTGAGATCCGAAGAAACCGATATGCTGTACATGAGGACGGATATCTGTAATCATGAGCTCCTCCTAACTCTGGAATTACTGGATCGAGATTTGCCTGAGCACTGGTTATGCGATCTCTGCATGAAGCTCCATAAGCGTGTTGCTCAAACAGAGGATGGCTTGACTTATCGACCCTGCACGCTCAGTCAAAGCAATGGACTGTTCTATCGTCTTGCTCCATGGGACTACCAGTTCCAATTCGAGGACGCGCAGCAAGTCATGAAGCGGTACATATATGGGGCCCCTCATGGTCTGCCCTTCGAAATAATCCAGATGGACCAGAAATGGGAACCCATAAGCGACTGGTCGCCGAGAGCGTTGGGCTCCACAGAGCCGTCGCCCTTGATCTGGAAGAAGAGCATAGAAGTGAAACCGGAGATTGTGTTCAGCAGCGGTCCGGTCCTAACTCTGTGGACGAAGCAGCGCCTCTTCTTCCCCAGCGTATACATAGGGATATTGAGATTGAGATCGCATGACTGGGCCAGGGAGATCGGCCAAAAAGCAGAGACCCACTTTGCAATCTGCTGCCATGCGAACGACACCGGAAGACACGTTGCTGCGCTACTGGATCAGCCTTCACGCTTATGTAGAGCCAGTCCTGAACTAAGACGATGCGATGTGTGCTTGACCGAGTATGCGTTTTTCGTCTACCAGGAATACAACAAAGATAGTGTCGAAATTGTTTTATCAACGTGGACGAGTCTTGGATCCTGCAAGCATTCGTTTCTTCCCGCATGGTTGACCAGCTCTTGGCTCACCAGTGAGCTCACTTGGTTCGGAGAACGAGGCTCCTTCGCATTTCCAAAGCCCTTCCACAACAACACGAGCGAGTTCTACGACCATGCAGCGTTCCGGAGGGCCATGGTTCTTGCTCGAAGCACGAAACGCAACACTCCATCGGACATGATCGGTCGACTGGAGCCCTCGGTGTCGAAGGAATCGGATGTAATGCTTGTTCAAACAGTCTCTGATTCCAGTGATATCTAGAGACATGCTATCGTACTAGATTCCAGAATCCAAAACATCGCCGTATCCGACTAGGAGGTCCAGTTGGGAAAAGAGGATGTGGCCACAGGAAAGCGGCAAGCAATTTTCTGGCTTGACATAAAGATCAGAGATTGTCAAATGTTGGGGAAAGGAAAGTTGGGCAAATTGGTGGAAATCTTAACAATCATATCTCATTAGGCAGATTGGAATCCTGTGCGTCATCTTGTCTTTGTCGTCCTCCTGGTCAGTCTCTGCCGCCTTATCTCTGCCATTCGACACCTTTGTAAACGCTCGTAATCAGGGTCACAAGGCAATCCAGACCCGTTTTCGTCGTAGCTCTGAGGGTAAGACACTTTGGAGTCAGGAATGTATGGATGGTGTCGTTGGGGTGTGACAATTTCTCGAAGTGCGGCTCTCGGTGGCGTGATCTCTTTAGTAACAATCTCTTGGTACGTGGGCATCTCGTCATTGGTCGCTTGCGGAATCGTGTTCTGTGACATGGCCCTCTCGCACTGTATCGTTCTCCTTTCTTGCTCCTGCCGCAACTCCTTTAACATCTCTAGGCACTGAAGCTCTCTCTGATGAAGGACTTGCAGTTGTCTGTCGTCGTCGCTCGTACCTTTGCCTTCAGCTCTGTTGGTCTGGATGCGAGCCTTGTGGAGATGAATCCTCTTCTCGTTGTGTAATATCTCATTCAACATGTCCTCGAGCTGGATTTGTTTGTTCGGCTCTTGAGCTTGCGGCTCCCATTCGAACTCCGTCTTGGCTTGCGGTACCTGAGCTTCGGCAGTTTCCTGTTGCGGTGCCTGAGCCTCCACCCATTGTTCTTCCGGTGCCCTAGTTTCGGCCTCTTGCTGCTGTGACTCGACCTTCTCAGACGATCGCCGTGCATCGATATTTTGCTGTCTGACCCAGAGATCGTGTTGGTCATAGATATAATCTTCCATCTCGATGAGGAGATCACCAAACAACATGTTGACGGCTTTACATGAAGGGGGCCTGCTCTCGTCAAGTCGGGCAGCCAATTCGAAAGCTCGCCACCTGATCTGATTGTTGAGTTCAGGAAATCCGTTGAAGCCTTGCCTAAGCCAGTGTGCAAACTCCTCATCCCACAAAAGAAGGATATCGCGATTTGTTTGGGCAATCTTGATGACATCTCTCTTGTATTGGTCGAACTCCTGTAAGCCGATAGCCTTAAGTTTGGGAGGCTTGTTGTTGGCGAAGAAGTCATGAAGCCTTTTTTTGCGTTCCTTTTCCTCTGGTTCTGCGTCGACATAGGCTTTCAGAAGTTGTAGGAATTCGGAGTACTTGATGCCACCACGACTGAGACACTCCTTTTCTACTCTCTTGCAGAAATCCTTAGGGACCCTGCCATTTGAACAGAGCCACGCTATGAATTGGTTCATAGTAAGTGAGTTGAATTCCACCGGGCGTAAACAGTAATTATAGAGAATGTCGTAGACAGCCAGCTCCCAACGTCCAACTTCTACTGGCTTGAACGTTTTTAGCACCGGAGGGTACCATTTCCATTCGTGCGCAAATATCGTAAAGGCGTCTTCTTGTTCCTCGCCATGTCGTCGGCAAATGTCTTCGAAGTCGTCCAAGACTAGATTAATACCCCTTGCACTGTCTTCAGGCAACCCTTCACGTAGGCCGTTTGGTTGACTGTCGTCTGAAGCCCATTCCATGAAGAGTTCTGCAACCTCCATCGCCCGAAGGTCCCGATTGGACATCAAGCGATGGCCATAGATTGATAAATGTTGCTCCTTGAATTCCGGGTTTACGTCAGGGTTGAGGACATCATGATTGTCGGCAGTTTGGTCCTTTTTAATCATCGCCATGGCCATCCTTTTCTGCCTTGCCAAGTTAACCTTCATTTTCGATTTGGGAAGCTTCGATTTTTTGCCCATGTCGGCGGTCGTGGTGGTGTACAATGGAAGGAAAGATGGGAGAGTTCGAATGCGTGGAGCACTAGAGGGTTCTTCCTAGTATATACAATGTGCAGCTGTCTCGGCGTTGCTCGTGGAAACATAGATTGATGCCACAGTTAGATCGGAGTTCCATCAGTTGATTGCTGTCCAAGGATCATATCGTGGCCATGGCGAGCGGGAGAGGAGGTATGGTTCAGCGTGCCTAGGTCGATCAAGCTCTGGTGTTGGCTCGTCACGCAAAATTCGCGTTGACTAGCCAACGCGGCTTCATCCACATGGATATTCCGTACTGTGAACGGCAGCACCTTCTCTAAGAGTTCGACAAACACGCCTTGCCATTTGAAAACAATCGTCCCTCTGCCTTGTCGCATGAGAAAATTGCCAGACTGCGATATTATTCGTGTTCAAACCGATATCTGCGTTACATGGGCTTCCATACCATCGCGGGCGCGTACAAGCATGGGCGCATGTACCATGATGATGTCTGACTCTTTTCGATGATGAAAGTATTCGCGCTCTTTGCAAGTCAAATCGAACACAGATGGGAAACAGAATGCAGGCGCCTTCTGTTTCTACAAGTTTGTGGTCCGCTTGATGAAGACCAACGCGCTTTCTGTTTCTGCCTGATGCTGCCTCGGATCTCAAGCCACTTTTCCCAATTCGGACAAACATTAGGCAGGACCGCGTCTCATCCTCGGTCAACCACCAAATACAGCATCTTGTTCTCGTATTTACCAGGCCGCATCGCCGTCGCCTGGACCGTGGGACGAGGGGCAAATAACCATATAATAGACGTGCAGGTAGGTCAAGGTGAGATTCATTCCCGTCAGCAGTACCCGTCTCATCCAACTTTGACTGTACAACTACCATCCTTACACCATGGCATTCTTCGAAGCTTCAATACCCCAGGGCCTCAGTCCGAAGCAAAGGCTAGAAGTCGTTGGTACCTATATGTACTCTAAATGCACAACAACAGCTCTTACACTGGCATGGTCGTTGCTTGGCCAGAAGCGAACACACGACGATCTCGAAGACAACCAAGGAGAAGACACCGAGATGCCCACACTCGAGTCCGAAGTCTCCCCAACTTCTAGAAATCTTCGCAAGCGTGCCCGAGTCTCTTATGTGGAGCCCACCGAGTCCGATTTCGAAAGCGATACAGATTCTGGCTACAACTCAGACTCGTCAGTCGAGTGGGGCACCACCAGGCAATTCAAGGCAAAGCGTCCTCGTAAGGAAAAGCCTGTGAAGCCTTTCCCCTTTCTTTCTCTGCCCACCGAACTGCGCAACAAGATCTATCTTCTGGCTTTGGAGGATCCTGATGGCATGGTCCTGAACGAAGGCTGGCGTTCACATCGCCGAGTGCCCAAGAGAGACACATTGCTCCAATATGATGACAAAAGCCATTATGCTGGTCTGGGTAACCTCGAGCGCCCTGGCCCGATGTCTCCCCATACCGCTTTCAGGGGGAAAGAAGACCTACGCACTCTGTCGCCTTCTCTCCTTGCGGTCAATAAACAAATTTACGCAGAAGCTGTTCGAATCTTATACTCACAGCCTCTACATTTCGCCAATACCGCTGCTCTACATCATTTTCTTGCCCCTCTGAGCAGTCAAACTCTATCTCTCGTCCGCGACATCATTGTTCACACATACTCAACCTGGGGCCGTGGAGTGCGAAAAGCAATGAACGTTTCCGCCCTTACTCTGCTTCGTGGCTGCAGTAACCTTCAATTACTACGCATCGAAACCCTGGGCCACCATTATCATCTCTATAGTCGCAATTACAAGAGGACCGTCGAGGATGATGGCAGATCGCACGGTGCTCTGTTGGCACGGCAAGTCTACCGCGATGCCGCATTTTGGATTGATACCGTGGGTGCAAGCAAAGCACTACAAGTGTTGGATCTGCCTGAGCTGCGTCGTGAGATTGTCCGCCAGAAGTGTTGGTCTCAGGAGGCATACGATGATGATGTGGAGGGGCTGAAGTTCGCAAACATGACTTTTGTCGAAGAGTTCACATATTTGGTTGAAGGCATGGGCAAGGGAATGAAGAGAAGCAAGAAGTCATATGCGAAAAAGTCTGCTGCTGCTGAGAATGCTGCACAAACTCTCACGTAGTGAGGTGCACCTCTTTCTTTTGCTCAAGCATAACAAAATGCTGTACATACATTTGACGACATTTACGAATCTACTATGAAATCCCTGATTGATCCTCACATCCCCTAGCCATGACATGTTGCACTTGAACCTTTTGTCCACAAGTAGCAACCTCTAGTGCGACCTCAATATCTCAAAATCTACAAGCTACAAGCTACAAGGGAATAACAATCCATCCTTATCCATCGCCAACAACAACCCCCGGGATTAAAACAAAAAACAAAAACATCCATCTGCAAACCACACCAACCCACGTTATTTTCCAGAAACCCTTCTTATCGTTCCAACTATCCCCAATCCCGACACCAGAAACATACTTTTTTCGTTGCACCCCTCCATCGGTTTTCCTTCAAACCATAGTATCTAACTCCTGCAGCAAAAAAGAACCGCTGATCAAGAGAATAACTCGGAAAGGTACATAGATACCACCCCTTCAAGTCAGAAATATACATGTCAGGTACGTGTACGTTTTTTTCTTGTTCAAACAGGGGATGGATGATCACGGATGTGTTCTCCTCGGTTCTGTACTCCGGTCGACCGAGGCTTGTGTGTACAGTGTGTGTGGGATTATTGGGGGGAAAAGATTGATTGGGTTTTTTGACATGTTTTGGTCGCGTGTGTTGTCGATCGGGATTATTTCTTTTTTCTTGGGCCCTGTGAAGGATTTAGGGAGACAGGAAGATAGGGTGGCTGGATTTCGGAGTTGGGTACGAGGGAGTGGCTTGACTGCGATGGAAAGAGGGAAGTGGTGGCTTGATTGTTGCAAGCTTCATTGTGAATGGATGGGCGAGCAAAGTGATCATAGGTTTAACGGATAGGCAGAGGGATATGATTAGGAAGAGTTATCTGAATACAAATAGTACGCTTGGGCGCCGACTATACTATAGACAATATATGGTATCCAATTTGAAACAGAAAGAAGAGAACAACGCTATCCATGAACAGGGGTATAAACAAATAAACAAAGAATCAAGTCATGATCTCATTTTCTAAGAAGCTTGGAGAACGGCGGTGTTCTCCCACATGTTGGTCAACATGCTGTGCTCGTCAGGGGTCAATTGGGGCATCACAATGCCTGCATATGCCTCGCTGCCATTAGTGCTGCTGCCGCTGCCCCAATCGTTGCCGAACAGCTCATCGCCGGTAGCAGTGCCATCATCAGTACCAATGCTGAAGACACTCTCAGGGTGAGCAACACTGCCAGCCATGCTGCAGCCCATTGCATTGATATCCGAGTTTGTCACGGCCCAGACGTCGGGTGGTGACTGATTCCATTGGGGAGCCGGATTAGGCAGACTCGAGGCCATAGGTACCATGTGTTTAATGTTTTGGCGATGGTGGTCGTCCATGAACTCGACGGGTGGGCCGCCATAGATGTTATCGAAAATGTTGGTCTGACCATTATCCAGTGAGCCGAGCAGACGCTCCCAATCAGAAGGTTCCTGCTTGATGGATGTGTGACCATCAGGTGAGTGTGCGCGGGTAGGAACGTTGCTGAAGGAGAGGTAATCAAGATTGGGGTGTTGTTGAGGGAAGGAGCGCACGGGTCTAAGGTTTGGTGGCGCAGATGGTCGGGCGGATGCGGGCAGTGGTGCGGGGGAAGGATTGGCGGGGCTGTATGCGGGCTCAGAAGTAGCAACCTGGGGTATGTTCGGCTGGCTCTGCGTCTGTATGGCGTTATGATGCAGTGAGATATTCGGGAAGGTTGCTCTTCGTTGGTCGTTGCGATCGAACGGAGTCTTGGCCATGAGTCGTTGAGCTGCTGCCTTGAATCTGTTCCTTTCCGAAGATAAAGGAAGTCCATGGTTGGAGAAATCTACCGGGTGGATAGCGCCGTCCGAGTTGTGGCGTGACAAAGACGGGTGGTGTTGCTTAGCTGCGGGCTGTGCTGATACGACGGGAGCCGAAGGAGTGAGCTTCTGAAACTCCAATGCTGAGGGCGCCTTGGTCTGAGTGAGAATGTTGACGACAGTCGAGATCATCTTCTGGTTGTCCTTGACGAGCTTGCTGGTCTCCCCGAGTCCCAGGCTTTGGAATAGAAGACCCAGTCCAGACAAGACAAGGAGTTCATCCTTGTTGATACAGAACGAGAAGCTCAATCCTCTTTCGTTTAGCAGTTCAATGATCTGAATGGTGTGCTTCGAGGATCCGGCGACCGCAAGCAAAGATGAGGATGCTTTTGGACCAAGAGAAGCACATACTGCTGGGCGATGGATGAGAGCACGGATGAAGTGGTAGGTCAATGACTGCAAGCAGTTAGTCAAAGCTGCTTTGAGCTCAAATTTCCGGACAACTTACCAGCAAAGGAGAGCGGCTGCTGACAGTTCCGGTGGTTGGTTTGTCATTCGCAAAGGGAAGGCGCAAGTGTGGCGCAAGAGCGTTGTGCCATGCGTCGAGTTCTTCCGACAAAGCCGAGAGTTGTTGTAAAGAGAGGTCGTACGATGAGCGAGCGGGATAGATCTCTTCCAAGACACGAGACAAGATGCGAGCAGCACGGAAAAGTGCAAGAGCGCTTGAGACTCTGGTATACTCACCAGGGCAAGGTGCCTTGAAACCAGTCTCGTCAACATATTCCTCGTCCGCGTCGCGAGGCTCCTCGCAATGAACATCCTCGTCCTTGAGCTGCTTGGGAAGACCCAGAGTCACAGCGGAGAAACTGCCGAACGTCAGTAATAATTTACGAAGTTTCTCTCTTAGTAACATACCAGTCTACTGTGTAGAGCGACCAGAAGACCTTTTTCCTCATCTCACTGGTAGAAGCGCCAAGAGCGAATCGCTTCTGTGATTGATGTAGGCCTAGTCTGGAAGAAAGAGTGACGGCGAGTGCTTTGTAAGTTAAAAGTCTGTCATAATCACCGCGTTGCATGCAGTATAGCTGTGCAAGTACTAAACATTGCAGAGTAGGCATGCTGTGATCTGTGAGTATCGCGTCGATAGCGGCCTGCCATTGTGACTCGTATGATTGCAGTTCAGACGAGTCGCGTGACTGTATTTTGTCAGTTGTGTTCAATTGTGACTGACAAAGACACTTACACCGCTGGACAGCGCTGCGATACCGAAGACTAGGTTCAATTGAGCATGGCTGCAGTTGTCGATAATCTTCTCGGGAGCAGACATGTAAGACTGGTAGAGTTCGAGGAAAGAAGGGCGGTGTAGAATAGGGAAAAGCGGTGCCCACTCTTGGAAGAAGATGCCAATCAGTTGATCAGACTCGAGCCTAGCAGGCGCCTTCCAAACGATGGGATCTGAAAGAGGGTCACGAGGAGCGATGTGTGTACTTCCAGGCAACAGATTCTGGACATTCACGGCTGGTGATGGACGGCCGAGTTCTTGCACTCTTTTTGAGAACGAGTCTGCGAGAATTAGCGATTGAGCCGACACTATTCAAATACAACCGTACCATAGAAGGCATTTCCGCTTGACGTGCCAGCAAAATGTGCATTTGTCCCGTTTCCATCGAGCTGAAGGGTCTGCTGTACTTGGAAGACGTCTTCGCTATTTGTGTTTGGCGATGCCGCAGATGGCGAAGTCGATGTTCTCCGTGTTGAGTTCTGGAAGCCTGATTGTGCGGATGCCGAGTGCAGTTTAGAGAGCATGTCGATCTTCTCGTCCTTCTCGTCGAGTAATTCTTTCAATTCCCTGACCTCGGCTTCTAGACTCCGTACTCTTTCTTCGAGCGATTCCGTGTATCCCCTAGGGAACGCGCGACGACTCAATTTGTCGCTTGTCTTGCATTCGAATCCGACACTGGTGCATTGCGAACAACTCGGGCGAATTCCGTCACATCTGATCTTCTTGCTTCGACATCTGCCAAACGCATCAGCATTGGCGGAAGAAGGCGGACATGTCAGACATACCTGTCGCAAGCTTGTGCGATGCGGGCTTGGGCACTTGACCCGACCTTGATCACCTTCATAGGTAAAATGCCTGGCATGGTGCCGGTGTGTGCTTGTGAGTAGGTAGTATATCCAGTAGTTCACAACAGTAGGTTGAGAGTTGGTTGGGATGGTCGGTTTTGGTGAGCACGAGATAAGCGGTTTTCGAGGGAGAGGTTACCGAAGGAATGGTGCATGCGAAGGGAATCGGATCCAAGAAGTAGGGTGCATGGAAGGAGGCGTGATTTATGGTTATGTACGTACAAGTAGAAGTGTGGAGATCTCGAGTGACGAAGAAACAAGGCCTCATGGTCAATAATCGGCACAGGACCAGCGCGGGACTCGAAACGCAGTCGGAGTCTGGGGTGAGCACACACCAGCGGAAACCCCCAGACGCCAAATTCCACTCAAGCCTCTTGGAGTGCTCGAACTAGACCGAAAACGTAGACAAAAGCCTCGGACCTGTGTCGGCGGTTCGACTCGAGCACTTCTGATTGGCCTCTGAGACAAGACTGACAACTCTGACATGACCGGTACTCTTGGTCGTTGCGGGGGAGAGCTGGACGCGTTGGACGATCATAAAGTCTAACGTCCTTGATGGCGCCGAGTTTGAGGCGGCCCTGCCTCGTAGTTACTCCCGTGAATCTCCGAATGCTTTTGATTTATCAATGCAGGATATCGATGCGTGCGATCATTCGCTGGTTGCTTCTCTGGATCGAGTCATCAAGCCAGCTAGTCTTTGTGGTGTTGCGCTTGAAGCTGACGAACCCAGCGGAGTAGCAGCAACGTGGATGAGAACACGGAAGCGTTCGAGACCAGGCTTCAGACCACGACCGAAACCGGGGGGAGGCTGTTCCGAGTCGATTTTAATCATCTCTGTACATAAGCTCAGCATTCGTGACTACGTAGGACCAGATTTGTCACAGTCAGTGAATGGGATCTACGGCCGAACTTCCCCAGAGCCAAGTACCTGGGCATGTATATCAATCAGACATGAGCTTGATCAAGGTGGCCGTCATGTGGAATTCGATTGCCACGACATGAGCGAAGCATGGGCATCACGCAAATACGGCAGTTGGGCCACCATAGCCTGACTCATTGGTACCAAAGTTGAGAAACTTTGTCACCTGTAACGCTGCTTTCTTGTCGCACAAATTTGCATCATTATTTTCTTTGATTTGAAAGCTTGCGATGACTGTCGTTGTCGATCATTAATAGAAGCTGTCCTATTTTGCTGATTACGGGCGTAGATGATCACGACTGTGAAGCAATTCGAGGCTCGTACCGCTCGGAAGCTGTCATGACCCGTGCAAAGTTTGGGACGCCGTGGAGCAACCAAAAAGGGGGTCGTTTCTCCAATCACAGAAACAATGGAGATAAGGTAGACGTGGGGTCCCGTGCTGGGTGCGTGATCGCATTGCAATAACCACGTTTATGAGACTTCCAACATCACAACAACTCAAGCTGACGCTGAGTATGCGTGTTGCAGTATTTTTCCACTTTTTCATGGCTAGGCTCATGAAAAGTCTTCATCTTGCTCAGCGTCGGCTCCCGATAAATATCTCAACACGGTTTCGCTTTGCATGAGTTGAAGCTTCTACAAGCAAAGCAATTAGCATGTGTGGAGCAAACATCAATGTACTCCGTGGTCAGGCCGGAAGCTGTGCAGATCTTCGGAAAGGGGTCCACGTCGCCAACTTACCTCGTCTTCATAGTAGCTGTAAGCTTTCTCCAATAGTTCACTTTCCAGGAATCTGAGTCGCTTTGCTAGATGCCAAGCTCTTTCCCTGATATTGGTGCCGTCGCCGTGTTGCGCGGCAGCGACCTGGTCATCTGATCCATAGAGGTCCTGTAGCTGACTCGCGATTCGTTCTTGCAACACACTCACTGCTCGGAGATGATAGACATCCCACAAAGGGTCCTGTTCTAGGATAGACCGGAAATCTTCGAAGCCGTGCACCGGTTCGTCTTTCCATGTGGCGATCAGCTCTCGGTTACCTTCAACAGTCTGTTGGATTTGGAACGAAAGTCCGTCCTCCTCGTTGACGCAGATAAGCCAGATGTAGGCACCATCCCAACTCACCCCATCTCCAGATTCGACGATCTTGAAGCCTGGAGCACAATTCGCAACTGCCGCTTTGGCTCGCCCAAGTGGGTCGTCTCCAGGGATGGAAAGGTCGAGAAATAGCTCACGGGCAGACTCCATTTCGTCCTCAATGAAGCCGTACGAGAAGAGCATCTCACAAGCGCCTTTCTTATCGCCATATGTGATTGTAATCTCGCCATTCTCCTCGACGGTCTTTCCATCACGTAATAGAAGCACCGCATTCCCTTGGTCATCAACTTCATAGATAGCAGCGGTGCCGGTGCCGGAAGAGTGGTTGGCCATGTCAATGCAGGGTACCATGCAGTCACCCACTCCGGGATACTCAAGTGCCCTCGAGCGGTAGAAGGCATCGACTTGCAACCAATCGTCAAATTCAAGAATACCGTCAACTTCGTCCCACCACTGCTCCGCGCACCACGGCAGGCTTGATGTCGCCTCACGCAACTGCTCAAACTCTCGGTTGAGTGAGTTGAGCTTCGCGGTCAGAGCAGGAGCGAGGGTAGTGCCAGTTAGTAAGTCACATTCCGCCGGAGCCCAGAAAGTAGGTAGCATCTCCATGGGTAAGTATTTGAGGTATTCGGTAAATGGGCTTGATATGCCCTTCTTTCTTGGGGCGGAGGGGCATGCGGTAAAGGATTGCATGAGCAGGAAAGTCAAGATTGCGCCTCTTGCAGTCTGACACAAGGTCAGCTGGTGTTGGAAAGATAGTGCGTGGTGTAGAGACGGGCCTACACTGGACAGAGCTGTTGAAGCTTGAGCATTTGTGAAGTTGAGCTCAAACTTGTGATTGCGAAGCAGCAATCAGAAGACTCAGGTGTACCAGTATAAAGAAGACGAGGGAACAGGAGGCTTGGAAATGTAAAATGAAAAGAGGGAGCACCTACCCTTCCAAAACCGTCAAGGCTATCGAGAACGGAGCGGAAATCAGAATCAGACTTTGCATGCTCATGGACCCTCTCCAAGGACAGGATAAGTTCTCTAGGGATGGTCATGAGAGGAGGCTCTTCGCCACCTTTGAGATGGCGCTTCGCAATGACAGTACAGCCATGTTCTTCTTTACCTGGCAAAGGACCAATCTTGATGCCATCGAACGAGACCGAGTTCAAGGCAGCCCATGCCGGAAGGGTATCAACAGGCAGTGACAGCCATGCGTGTTGTTTGCCGTCTCGTATCATGGCTGCAGTGTATGCAAGAACGTCGAAGGTGACGTATCCAAATGAGATTGTTGTCGGTATGTGTGAAAGCAAAAGCACTCTGGTCGCCAGGCAGGGTTGGCTGGCAACCAGTAACAACGCCCGTGCACTCTGGACACCCACTGACGCATCACAAGCTGCGACGGGCTGTCACAGCGAGGTATAGCGCACATGATTATGGGAGGGTGTGAAGTACAGACTACACACTATTATTTGATGTACACACAGACGGCTGTTGTGGAAGAAACCATCTGAAGACATGTCTCATCATGTCATGCATGAGAACGGTTGCTGTCTCTGGTGTGCGAGAGCAGAAGACTTGTGAGGCGGGCGTCCTTAGCGAGGACAGAGTCGTTAGCTTGCTTGGCAGACTCGTTGTTGACATGCGGATAAACAACAACATTTCGAAGTCGAGCTTCTTCAACAGAGTTGATCCCGCGACATCGACATCGACATCTTTACTTCTCGACTTCGACATCCAGCTATTCTTTTCTTGATGCTGTCGACGCCACACTAACCACTTCTCCTTCTCACCCCGCCGCCCTTCTCCATCGTCGCCGCCCAAGTCTCGGCGCATCGCAGTCCCATTGTCGCAATCCCTCGACCGTCGTATTTCGCCGCACCAGAAGCTGCCCCATTTATTTCTACCAGCCATTTCCACCCACCAATCGTCGCAATGCCTCAATCCGACAGCCCTTCAGCCGCCACCAGCTATGGCCAGGTCATTGAGTATATCCAAGGTCCGTGTCGCTCAAACACGACAGTACACAGGAACTTGGTCTAACAGCAACCAACAGACCGCCTCTACTTGGCTTCATACACACACAAGCCCAATGCGCAAACGCCCTTCCCCTACACAAACAAGTCTTCCAGCAAGTCGCCGTCCAAGCGCTCCGCCAGATCCCAGTCGACTACAACCACCACTCCTTCGCTACCTCCAGTCTACTTCTCTGTCGACAAGCACTTGCTGTACAATGCCTTCCATGCCGACTTTGGCCCACTCCACATCGGTCACCTCTACCGTTTTGCCGTCATGCTGCACGAGGTGCTTGGAGATCCCGAGAACGAGGGCAGACCCGTCGTCTTCTGGTGCAACGCAGACTCAAGGAGTATGAACACACTTAAACGATACTTGGTAGCTTTTGTTACTAACTGCTAAACCCAGGTCGCGCAAACGCTGCATGCATCCTTGCTTGCTACATGATCTTGATCCAGAACTGGCCACCGCATCTTGCTCTGGCGCCCATTGCCCAGATGGACCCTCCATGCATGCCTTTCCGTGACGCTGGTTACAGTCAGGCCGATTACGGTCTCACCGTACAAGACGTTGTCTACGGTGTGTGGAAGGCAAAGGAGGAGGGCCTCTGCGGCCTGAAGGACTTTAGCCTTGAGGAGTGAGTTGGACGCGGTTCCACCGATAAAGAGCATCAACTGACACGCATACAGATATGAGAAGTACGAAAGAGTCGACATGGGTGATTTCAACTGGATTTCTCCCTCATTCTTGGCCTTTGCCTCGCCTCAACACCAGCCCACCCATGTCATTACCCCCACGGACTCCCAATGGGCCACTCTTCCTCGCTCCCTCTCTGCTCTCCATCGTTCAACCTCTGTTCCTCAACCATTCAAGAATGTCCTCTCGCACTTCGTTGAGCGCGGCATTGGTCTTGTTGTTCGTCTCAACTCTGAACTCTACTCCCCTTCGTACTTCCAGGCTCTGGGCATTAAGCACCTCGACATGATCTTCGACGACGGCACATGCCCTCCTCTCAGCCTGGTCCGCAAATTCGTCAATCTTGCCCACGAGATGATCACCGTCAAGCGCAAGGGAATTGCTGTTCACTGCAAGGCCGGTCTCGGAAGAACTGGCTGCTTGATCGGCGCCTACCTCATCTACAAGCATGGCTTTACCGCCAACGAGATCATTGCATACATGCGCTTCATGCGTCCCGGTATGGTTGTTGGCCCCCAGCAACACTGGCTTCATCTCAACCAAGGCACTTTCCGCGAGTGGTGGTTCGAGGACACTATGAGAGAGAAGATCGCCGCTTCCATCGTCCCTGCAACTCCCACAAAGGCCACCTCTGGAAACAGCAGACGCCTCGCTAGCAACGGCCAAACTTTCACTCCTCCCAACGGCAGCACCAAGCGTGCTGCTCTTGGTGAGATCAGTCACATCAACGAGCAGGAACCCGCAACTTTCGCCAGCAGCACAACCAGCAAATATGCCGTCAACGACGAAAACCTGCCTGCACCAACACCCGGCCAGCCCCGTAAAACTAGCAAGGTTTACGGCCATGTCACCGGCCGCAAGGTCACCAGAACTGAGAACGAACCTTTCGAGATCAGGCCAGACACTGAGATTGTCAGCATGCAGCGCACAAGTCTCGGCGAGAGTGAGAGCGAAGAGGAGCAAGCACTACGCGCCTTGACCTCATCACGAAAGGCATCGCAATCTCCGGTCAGCCGCAGCGGCAAGCGTCGGGCGGTTAGCTGCACCACGACGACCACCACAACAACAAAGTGGGGCATGGAAGAGAGCGACGTCGAGAACCGTCTCACCGAGATCCACGAGGATTCAGCAAGCCCTCGCAAGCCCAAGACCCCTTCGACCAGATCTGGCAAGGGTGACCTCAGTATCGGCAAGCGTAGTTCGCCATCACGCCGTAGCACGGAAGGCAAGACCAGTGTTCGCAAGACCAGTGGTCGTGTCGGCAGTGTTGGCGCCAACGTGCCTCGCACGCGTGCTTCATGAACGAACACGACGTAATCATCCGATGTTCAACGACCTCTTTTCACCACAACCACAGCGTGCTGTTTTTACCACTGCATAGCAATCTTCATCGAGCGCCTCCCATCAGCATCTAGCGTGCTTTCTTCGCATCACCATTGCATCCGCGGCCACACGAACAATCTCAGCGCATCTGCATCAAGGGCCTTGAATCCAAGGCTCCTACATCTCATGACATTCGGCGCTTCAGCCTGTCATCGAAGAGTCAATTTCGTATCTCCTTTTCTTCTTCTTTCTTGCTTCTTGCTTTATCTTGGATGGGTTATGCATGGGGTTTTCTCAATCTCGCGTCTGGAGTTTCGGATATGGGATGTGCAATCGGTGCACGTCTTCTGGTATGGCGTTGGTGTTTCGTCGAAGAGGAAATGGGCCATGAACGAAAAGGTCAGGGTGTGGGGAGGTCAAAGGGGATGAAGTCTTCTTTCTGAAACGGAACCATGTTCGGGGATCGGAATGTTTTTGTTCTTTCTGTTACGAACTCTTGTCGTGTTCCATTGTGGACGCAGTTGAAAGGCTCTTATTCATCAAACTGTCTTTGTCTCTGTGATCATATTTATGAAAGTGTTCAGTCTGATCTTTGGTTTCCAGCTCATGGTCACGAGGTGTGGTACCTAGGGGGTTCGCCAGGTCAAATGTTGGATTGTGATGTTTTACAATCTGAGATGCTTTGACTGTACTAAATTGACCGCAATTCGGGTCGATGAAATATCATACTCTCTTCCATGTCTTCCGATGATTTGAAGTATGTAGGAGAAGTGGTGTGGTTGTTGGAGCTGTCTCTGTCTCTGCCAAAGGTGCCGAGAGGGTAACCCTGGTCTGCTCAGAGGAAATGCAAATCTGGAAAATATGCTCGAGCGATCCCAGAAGACAGCCATACCGCCATACCAGAGACTACTGTTATGGCTCCCTTCCAATCGTTGTCTCAATCTTCTCCATGCCTCTCCCACCCCCATTCACCAATCCTTGTTCGTATAGGCAGCAGCAAACCCCCAAACCCTCTTATTTATTACTCCCCCTTGACATAATCAACAGGCAAATCCATACCCACCCTCCTCGCCGTCAACCTGACCCTCTCCTCCTCATTCATATTCATCCCCGGATTATACCTTTCCACAAGAGTGACATACATCCTCTGCGCCTTCAAATAGATAGCCAATTGCTCCGCCTCGTCCACTTTTTGCCGAAGCGTTTTTGTAGCGCCGATGCCGTCGAGACCGGAAGATGAGGCGATTTGGGAAGAGGTGGATTGGGAGTCGGAGAGGGAGGCTTTGGTGATGGGGGAGAGGGGCGTTGTGGCGGGTGTAGAGGCGAAGGTTTGGCGGAGGTGGGTGGAGAGTGGGGAGGGGGTTGCGGATGTTCGGGGTGGGAGTTCGCGGAGGAGGGAGCGGTAGAGGCTGCGTAGGGTTGTGGGTGTGGGTGTGGACATTGTGTTTGTGTCGTAGTCTTTCGGTGGGTTGTGGTTTGTATGCGCTCTTCGCAGAGGTCGATTGGACTTGTGTGGCGGGGTTGCGATTGAGCGATCGGAGAGTTGTTTTGATGCGACAAGAGTGATCTCGAGCTTGATTGCCGGGCTTTGGAAGAGTTTGATTGTGGATTGTGATGCGATGGTTGATGGAAGGTGCGGCTTGAATGGATTGCGGCGAAAGATGGATGCTTCGGAGGTGCTTGGGCCACATCTGTCTCTATCAATCTTGCCGGTCCATCTCTTGTTCACGTTACGATAACAATGGTCCTTCTACTTTTCAGTTCGACATGAATGATCATTTGGCTTGACTAGCTAAGTACTGATCCTCGTTTTCACTTGTTTCACCGTGGCTTTGCAGGCTTCATGATGGTCATCTTCCCACGAACTTCATCCACGCCCACTTATGCCTGAGGCTTGAAAAGTGCCTCTTGAGTGTCGTAGGTATAGGCTAAGTCCAAGTGCCAGTAATTTGGCGTGGTCGGTTTTGTAATCAACCAGGCTTCATCAAGAGCCTTGACAACTTCCTCTGGCAAGGGCCCCTTTTCGACATCCTTGAGGTTACCCTCGAGCTGCTCTTGTTTGCTCATACCAATGATGAGTCCATCGTTACCACCATCCTTGATGTTGAGTCCACTGTGGTGAACTACCCAGCGCAATGCCGTCTCGATCAGAGTCAGGTTGTGCTTCTCGACAACAGGCTCGATGACGCGCAGGGCATCGAAAGTGGCATCTCTGAAGTAGCGCTTGCGGTACATGGAGCCCATCTTGCCAACGGAATCACTGTAGCGACCTTCTGTAGGTACTTCGCTGGTCTTGTACTTGCCGGAGAAGATGCCTCCAGCGACAGGGTTGTAAACGACAATGTCCAGACCATAGCGACGGCATACGGGGATCAATTCTTGCTCAATGCTTCGAGTGATTGCGTTGTACATGCCCTGGTAGATGGTAGGACGGACCCAGTTGTTGTATTTGCAGTGCATGACAATCTCGGCAACCTCAAAGGCTGTGTAGTTGGACAGACCAAGCTGGACGAACTTGCCCTGCTTGTGAGCTCTGTTGACAGCCTCAAGGGTCTCGGTGAAAGGGACGGATCGGTCGGGAGCGTGGAGGTAGAAGATGTCGACGCAATCAGTTCCCAGCTCAGCTAAACTCTTATCAAGGGATGCGAGGATGCTGTCTGCCTTGTGCATTCCAGGTTCATGAGGGTAGCACTTGGTGGCCAGGGTCAGACCACGGTCCTTCCAGCGAGCATCCTTGGTCCAGGCTTCTTGCTTGCCTCCAACGTAGGTGCGAGCAGTATCAATCTCGTTGTAGCCTTGAGATTGGAGGTAATCGAGAGCCTTGTTGTAGTCGGCCAGATCAGTCTGACGAGCACCTGATTCGGTGTCGGGACCCTAGTATTGTTAGCATCTTGTTGGGACATAGCCGTGTTAGAAGCCTACAAAGGTCATGGTCCCGAGGATAACTCGCGGCTTTCCGGTACCTGTAAGCAACATGTTGGATCGATGGATGGGTTTCAGAATTGACTTGAGTGGTACGAATGCACGTCTCATAGAAGTCTATGAGAAAGAGAAGGAGGAGTCAGTTCAACACAGACAAGATGGATATCTGATGGACCCCTCATCGGCAGTGACGAAAGAGGCAGCTACTATGGAGTTAAGGCTACTCTAGTAGATTAAGACCGAAAGGCTAGCTTTGCCGACTTCCTGCGGCAGAGGCTCGTTGGCTTGTGACGATGGTCAATTATCAGAAAGTCACACCGCCATACCATCTTGTCATTTGCTCGGATACACAGACGGAATAAGCTCGTGTCCAAGTGTTTGACAATCGAGCGCAGCTGACGAAGATCCCATACGAAACATCCAACGCCCGGAGCGCATTGTGGTGGAGTCAGTAAGGGGAAGTTCAGCCTCGTAATCACGCAAGTCTGTCACGTTGGCTACTGGCACCGCCGTCCCTTATCTCGTCAAATCAGGCATAGCAGCCAGTACAACCGCGTGCATGAATCCTAACAAGTCGTCGCTGGTCCCGCCGCCCCAGTCCTCTAGCGCTCTTTCATCCTCAGCTACAAGTCCTGTACATATTTCCAGGGATACGTCGCCCTTTACCGACCTGCCCCACCCGGATGCCTTGGAGCTAGACGACTACAAGAAGCACCCCGACGAAGACGAAGACGACGACGACTTTGCCTGGGACGACAACTACGACCAAGACGATAGAGGCATGCCTTCAGACCTACGACACGCTGCGGACAGCAGGTCGCACGCTGCTCCTCTACTTTCACCCGAGAACAAGCATCGCGACTATGCTTCCCCTCCTGGCAGTGCTGCTCTACGAGAGCGCCGCTCACGCCTACGAGAACGCGACCCGGATGTGGCCGCCGCGCATGCCACAAAGCAAAAATATACATACGCCGCTGCATTTCTCATTCTCAGCTTGATCTCTTTCACCATCCAGACAGAGACAGCTGTGTACATTCAACATTCATTGCATTGGAACAAAGCATACTGCATGCTATACTTTACCCACGGTAGCTGGGTCCTGCTATGGCCTACACAACTAGCCATCCTGCGCCTGCAGAAGTTAAACATGCCCTGGGAATCCTTCTGGCGCAGACACAAGGCCATTCTACGAAGCACAGCTCAGATGGTCGAGCACCAGAAATTGGACATACCACACCACATGCAAAAGCAATCGCCTATCCCATATTTCATCAAGATGACCTCCATGGTCACTTGCGCACTCACTGTCGCTGGCGGCAGTTGGTACGTTGCTGTCGACCTGACCACCGCCTCAGATTTGACAGCCATTTACAACTGCTCCGCCTTTTTCGCATACGCTTTCGCCATCCCTCTGCTAGGGGAACACTTCAAATGGAACAAGGTCTTCGCAGTCGGCGTCGCCATCGTCGGTGTCTTGGTCGTCGCATACGGAGACGTCAGCCCCAGCAAGCACGGAAGCAAGTCCGGTGGTGGCGCAGGTGGCCCTACAGCCCCAGAACCCGAAGAGGCGTCCAACCGCGCCCTCGGCAACCTTGTCATCGGTGTCGGCAGTGTTCTGTACGGCTTTTATGAAGTATTGTACAAGAAGGTCGCTTGCCCACCTGAAGGCTGCTCTCCTGGTCGCGGCATGATCTTCGCCAACACCTTTGGCTCTCTCATCGGGCTTTTCACCTTGACCGTCCTCTGGATCCCTATTCCTATTCTTCATTACACTGGCATCGAGACCTTCGAACTCCCTAGAGGAGAGGCTGCTTGGATGTTGATGATTTCTGTTCTCGCAAACGCCACATTTTCCGGCTCTTTCCTCGTTCTCATTTCCCTTACCTCTCCAGTATTGAGCTCCGTCGCAGCTCTACTGACAATTTTCCTGGTTGCTGTTGTCGATCAACTGCTCCCTCCACCACTCAACCAGCCTTTGTCAGGTGCAGCTGTTGCAGGTGGCTTACTCATCATTGTTGCATTCTTGTTGTTATCATGGGCCACGTATAGAGAAATGAACGAAGAGAGGCGGAAAAAGGAGGCCGAGGCCGAAATTGAGAGTGACATCGAAAGTGTCATCTAGGCGAAATCCCGTTCTTCGAGAGATACATAGACAGACTTGAATCACTACGCGACGATGATGTCGTTAAATAGTAGTATGGCTGCACCCCATAGCCTTTTTTTACACATACAAATTACAACAAACGAACGCTGCATTGGGTCGGCGTTCTTGCACATTCCGAGTTTACTTGACACCGATCTCATCTTGCCCTAGGTATTTTTTTTCTCCAAATTCGAAAATTCATGACATTTCCCTAGGTGACAAAAGAGATCTATGGCTAATCCTTTCCATCATCATCATCTTTCATCCCACGTTCCCTCGTTCTCATCCTCACTCAGTACCCATAGGCCTCTCCCTTCCAAAAGCCAATTCCTCTCCTTCACTACTACCACTGCTTTCCTCATCACTACTGGTATCCTCCGGACTCTCGAATGGATCAGACGTTTGCCTTTGCAACCCGAATCTCTGCTGTTGATGTTGTTGATGATGATGACGATGATGATGACGCTCATCTTCCTCTTCACCATCGTCATCGTCATCGAGAGGAATGCGTTTCTTGGCTTCTGTGGTTGAAGGACGACGTTTGACTCCCACGACCACATTATCCCCTTTTACATCCTGCTGCTCTGCTTGTTCTTCGGATTCTTGAGGACGATCGTCATCATCATGTTCTTCTTCTTCTTCTTCTGAAGAGGATGAACTATCCTCTCCTGAACTAGACGAGTATGCAGAAACCACCGCTTGTGTGGTAGTTCTATCCTGTGCTTGTGCTTGTGCTTGTGGTCCTCCTTGCACACCGATCAATTCGTTGATCTGGCGCTCGGTCACTGCGGATAAATCTAAATCGGGGAGGTCGGAAAGCGGTTGCACGGGCATTTCAAAGGCTTGTTGGATGGCTGCCGCGTCTGCTGTATCTGGATCTTCGTTTTCGAGTGCGGAGGATTCTTCGGCTTCTTTTTTGCGGGCGGCGAGGCGGAGGGCCAGTTTGTTGCGGGCGCGGCTGGGTGTTACGTTTAGGGGTGCTGGTGGGTTGACTGAGCTCGGGGATGGTGGGGTTTGCTGTGTAGAGACATATTAGTAAATTGTGATATGATGCTTTGGAGTGGAGGAGTGTGTGTTCTTGTGTCAAGTGTGCGTACCTGGCATGGAGCAGTGGTTGGGTTTGTGTTTGGCTTCAAAAGGCACGATGGGGCAAAACGTGCAAGGAAAGGGAAAGTGGAAGAAAGGGAGATGTGAACAAAAAAGAATCTTGTATAGTACAGATAAGACAGACTCGGAGGGGGGTGACAGAGAAGCTGTCGTTCCCGTCCGAATCATGTCTCGTCGTCAATCGTTATAGCCAAAATCTCCATTACAAGAAGCCGGTGACGCCGATGAGAGATAATCGGTGCTGTTTCCTTCTCTTTCCATGCAAACAAGTTACAGACAAGAGGCAACTGGAGATAGGGAAGGGGGACGGGTAACAGGCAAATCTTTCAATGGGCAAGAGTGTGTATGTGTGCGCGATAACATTCATCGGAAGTGGTTGATGTCGACATCGTCAAACGAGAGTTCACCGACCTGCTCATCATCGTCGACTGCTTGCTCCCTCTTCTCGCCGCTTATGGACGCTTCAAGGTCATCGTCGTCGTCGTCTCCGTTGCCGAATCCACTGAGCAGGCCAGATCCTGTGTCGTAGCCACTCGCGTCACCCGCCTCTTGCAATGCCATGCTGTCAGCAGGCACGAGACCAGCGTTTGAGAGAGCGCTCGAGTTGTTGCCGCCTGAGAAGTTGCCACCGATGCCGGCCTGTCGGGCACCGAATCCTTGATCGGGTTTGACACCGCCCAGTACAGCGTTGTCCCTGTCTCTGGTCTCGGAAAGGGTGGTCTCGAGATACTGGTTCCATTCGTCGCGAGTGATACGCTCCATGATCTGTTCGCCGAGGACCTCCGGGGCTTGGCGATCTTGTAACTTCAACACTTCTTCTGCGATCAAGGTAAGATGACCCATGTATCCAAGACGCATGCCCTTCTCCTTTTGAGCGTCATCGGACGCAGCTTGTCCGTCCAGGATGCGTTGAGTGACATCGGCTTGAGAAGTCAAGTCGGTGCAGTTGGAGTGGCAGAAGAGGTCAATGGCCAGGGTGCGGTTATAGCCGCGTTCGAAGCTGCCATTAAACACTTGTTGAACCACATCGTATACAACGTTGTGGAGGAAGTTGTTCCAAGGGAAGCGGAAGAAGAAATCCTACGAAATAAGTATGGAAACCCGTATCAAAAGTGGAAAGAAAACTCACAAGGATCGTAGGTACGACTTGATGCTCAACGAACATGATCTTCAACAAGTCTCCGACGACAGGAGAGCCGTCGACATCGGCTTCCCAAAGGCCGTTGTCGCCTTCAGAACTGTGCGGCTCGGGCTGCAACGTAGCCGTACTATGGCTTGGGTCCTCTTCGTTGGAGCTCGTGGCAGACTGACTAGTCTTACTAGTAAACAGAGGGGCAGGTCTGTCCTCGGGATGCGAAAGCATATCAACGTCTTCTTGATCGGTTCGGGGTTGATCTGATAAAGAGTTGAGCTCAGATTCTTGAATGTGTTGTTGAAGCTGCTGGGTCAACAACGAGACGCGGCGCTTACCCTCAGATTGAGGTTCATTGCCCTCTTGTTCAGGGCTGTCAATGTGTAGCTGGCTGACTCCTTCTGTAGGAACAGACTTGTCTTCCGAGTCTGGCACGTGGTGAATGCTTGATGGATCGTTCTGTTTTGTTAGGGGTGGCAGGCTTGTGTCTCCTGCAATCTCGTTGAACTCGTCTGCATCCGAAACGGCCACCTTCTCGAAACCATCCTCCTCGGACGCGTTTTGCACTTCGAGCCTCTTAATCTCTTCTGGTGAGCCGCTGAGGTCGTCGTCCGGTCTTTGTGCGTGGTGGAATCCGTGGCTGTCAACACTACTCGCAAACGGTTCGTGTTCATCATAGGAAGAGCCTTCGATCGGTTGCCCTTTCAGGCGTCCTTCAAGCTTGAGCTTCTCTCTCTCCTCGTCTCTGTGCTTGATCTGAGCATCGCTTCCACGCTCGTTCAGGAGAGCCATATTGCTGCAGTGCAAAAGTTCGGCCATGAGTTCGCATGTCTTGAACCTGTCAAATCCAAGTGGTTGGATTTCCTTGCCGAAAGCAGTTTTGAGGCCAGGCTTCCTTGCTCCAGCGCTTCTGATTAGGTGCATAAAATCAGGCACGTGAGTTGCAAACTGGCGAAGCAGACTTCCTAAGTAGATGGGGTCTGTAGTTCTGGGCTCGGGTCCAACCTGATTGTCGAGATCGTAGTCCGAATTGTTCTTGCGGATGACTTCGATGATGATTCCAACTCCGACCGTTAGAGCGTTACCTCCTGACAGCATATTCTTGATCAGGATAGTTGTGCATTCGTCCGAGACCAGTTGTCTGGTCAGTTCGTTGGGACCAATAACGGTCTGGTCCTGAGTGGTAGCGTTCGCAGAAATGGTAATAATTGCTTTCAAGAAGTCTCCAGCAGCTGTTTGGGTGGAGGCACTGTTGTCAGGTCCGAGGTACGACAAGAGAACAGGGATAAGGTCCTGTGTTTGCAACCACTTCGCAAAGATATTAGCAAGTTAACAACATGGACAGTTCGTCCAGACTCACATCAACAATTCCTTGGCCTCCGGGGGCTTTCTCAAGACTGATAATCTTGAGTAGCAAGTCCATGATCATGGGGCAGTCGACATGTTGCAGCATATCAGGAACAATGTGGTCCAAAGACTTGAAGAAAGCCAGCATCTCATCCGTCTTCTTGTCGAGCAAAGACTCATTGACCTTTGTGAAGTAGCCAGCCTGCAGAGGATCGAGCGGGGCCGGGCGACTGACATAGTGCCAGAACTCGCGGAGGTAGTTTTGGTATTCCAGTACGGCCTCTGTTATAGACCAGACATCGGAGGAAAGAACCTCGCACGCGACATAGGCGTACTTTTTGCGCAAGGCTTCACCCTTGTCTTCTTCTTCGGCTTCGGGAGCTTCGCCGCCAGCGTCCGACTTGTTGACCGACTTTGAGCGCGAGCGCGAGGCAGACTTCTTGAAGAAGCTGATGGGTGATGATCTGTCGACGTCTTCGTCCTTACTTGTAGAAGCATTGTCGGGGTGCGGGGGCTTATCGGCAACGACGTAGTCCAACAGCTTCTGGAGGGTTGACTCCTCTCTAAGGAATTCGATGAGTTTGGAGTTGTTTTGCTTGAGCTCCTGGATCAGGTCGCTCTCGTCGAGCAGCTCCTCGAGCGAGACATTGGGCTTCTCGAGGATGGAGTCGATTGAGGAAATGTTGGCATAGCCGCCGAATCGCCAGAACATGGTCGGTCAGGTAATGCCTGACTCCAGTGAGGAGCGAGGACTTTCGGATGGGGCGTGTTCGGGAGCTTCTAGATAGAGATTGACGTCTTGGACTGGCCTTTGCATGCCAGGGTCTGGGGTCTTATGCGCGGATAGTGGATAGGCGTGACGCGAGCGGCATTCAGGACCTGTATCTAGTTGGCGCTTGTTCAGGCTTCAGACAGGGACAGGCAGCTTACATGGCGCTTGCGGTACGTACGGTGAAGAATGCTCGATTATGCGAGTTGCGCGAGTGTGTAACAGACGGAGAAGTTGGAACAGGCCGACGGGCCTTCGCTGTCGCTTTGCCAAGCTGTAGATTTGTGTTTGTATCAGGGCGATCTCGGGCCTTTTCCACCTCCTCAACTTCTGTACAGCTATCTGCGAGACGTGACTATTCTACAGAGACAGGAGACAGTACTCCACAAGACCTAGATCCATCCTCTGCTGCACAACGGGGTCGACAAGAACATCCGACATCCCCTAGTCAGGCCTCGTGCCCTGTGCACCTGAGAGCGGTGGGCGGTGGACGGACTCCGAGTGCGGGCGTCGATCAGCCGGCCGAGGCTCCAGCGTGGGGGAATCTACTGGCCAATTGTGCATACCACCAACACGAGTCCCTACAGACATAAACATCAAACACATCAACTTTCCCACATTCTTGTCACGATGAACAGGCTTTTCGGAGGAAGAAACACGGGCCCGAAGCCTACCTTGAATGATGCTATCGGCAATGTTGGTGCCTCGCGCCGTCAACAACAGAGCTCGTCATACTGACCTATAACCAGATGCAAACCCGCGTCGATACCATCGACGTGAATATCGCAAAGATCAACGGCGAGTTGACGACGTATCAACAGAAGCTGGCCCGCATGCGCGACGGCCCCGGAAAGAACGCCATCCGACAGCGCGCAAAGGCCTGTCTCGAACGCCGACGCATGTACGAAAGCCAGAAAGATCAGCTCATGAGCCAGCAATGGAACATGGAGCAAGCGACAATGATGCAAGACAATCTGCGTAACACCATGACCACCGTCGACGCCATGAAGACCACCACCAAGGAACTCAAGAAGCAGTACGGCAAGATCGACATTGACAAGATCGACAAACTACAGGATGAGATGGCAGACCTCATGGATATTGGCAACGAGATTCAGGAGAGCATCAGTCGCAGCTACGATGTGCCTGAGGACGTCGACGAGGCCGAGTTGGACGCTGAGCTCGAGGCTCTGGGCGAAGAGGTCGATCTTGGAGAGGGTTCATATGAAGGCGCCGACTCCATGCCTGCCTTCATGATGGACCAGAGTGCCCCTCCCCAGTTCATCGATGAGCCTCCGCAAGACAACAAGGTCAAGGAGGCTGCTGGCTAGGTCCGTCTTATCCAAGACCGCTTCTTTCTGTCTAATGAATTACGACATTCCGCTGGATACCCATTACCAATCCCCAACCACTGCTGTACATATATCTGCTCTTCGTCTCTGACGCGAAGTCTATCAAAATGCTGATACCAAGTTCCACCATCTCTATCTGCGCATTAAGCTTCTACGACTGCAGTCTCCAGCCCCTTCTTGCCAATGGATATCTTCGCCCGAGGTCTGTGGTCGCATCCTTCTCCTTGTCTAGGTTTCATGACTTGCTTGTCATCTATCTTTCGGTTCTCGCCTTGCATCTTATCTGAGTTCTTTCTGAGCATCCGAGCCCTCGTATGGGCGTAGTCTGCTTCTTGATAAATTGCCTCGCTTGGCTTTGAGCAAGTGCTTCTGACTAGGAACGACTATATTGTCTTTAAACTCAGAAGATGTGCAGCCCGACACTTGGATATGCTTAGGGTTGATGTGTAATAGCGAATCGGATTGGGGAAACAGCCAACGCGCACCTGATTGATCGACCACGCTGCAGCCTTGGCGCTTAACAACCCCTCAGACCTTTGTATAACATGCAGGTCCACGGAGCTGACCGCTCTTAGCTAAGGTTTCATCTCTTGTTCGGCACTCAAATGGGAAGGTGTTTCATCGTCGCGACTTCCACGTGTGATAACGGTTGGGCTATCTTGACCATCTCTGCACGAGACCACTGCGACATAGGCGACCACCGAGTATCAACAGTGCATACCTTCGGAAGAATGTCACATCTTGTGGAAGAATCATGTCCTGAATGAGCGACAGGCAGAATGGTCACGAAACCTCCCCAAGGACTTATAAGCCTACAACCCCTCCTCCAGAAGACTCTCACATCCAGAACATCTCGCATCCCACATCGAAAGCTACAAGGCAAACATGGTCTCACAATCTGTCCTCCTACTCGCCGCAACTGCTGGCCTTGGTCTTGCAGCTCCCATTGAACGCCGCGGCAATCTCCCTGAGCCCGTCTCTGCCGCAACAGCAATTCAGTACCTCTCCTCTATCAAAGTAGCCGCAGAGTCGAACGTCCCTGCATACGATCGCGACCTCTTCAAGCACTGGATCACCATCAGCGGCGAGTGCAACACCCGCGAGACCGTCCTCAAGCGTGACGGCACTGGTGTCGTAACATCCTCTGCTTGTGCTGCCACCTCGGGCTCTTGGTACTCCGACTACGATGGCAAGACTTGGACTGCTGCTGCAGATGTTGATATTGACCATCTCGTTCCATTGAAGGAGGCTTGGGTGTCTGGAGCAAAGGACTGGACCAACGACAGGAGACAACAGTTTGCCAACGAGTGAGCTTTTTCTACATCATGACGCGATAATAGCAACACTAACAATTTCACAGTCTTACTCGTCCTCAGCTTCTGGCCGTCACTGACAGTCTGAATCAGAGCAAGGGTGATCAAGATATTGGAGAATGGCTTCCTCCTCGTGTGGCCTACCAATGCGAGTACGTTCGTGCTTGGGTGCAAGTCAAGTATTACTACGGCTTAACCATGGATAGCACGGAGAAGGCCGCTGCAAGCAAGGTTCTTGCTGGTTGTTAGAGCACAATCATAACGATATTGATGAAACCAAAATACAAAAATCTCACCACAAACATGACTCGTCTGTTGTAGTATATAGTCAAGTGTGATCTCTCGTATTCTAATTGCATTCCTCTGACACCAATAGAAGAGCGTTTTGTTCTTGATCGACTTGTTCCGAAACGATTCATGTCTAGGCCACAGTTCGGGAATAGGCTTATCTCCGACAGCAGCCAGCCACCTCCTTCGCGACTTCCTCCATCGCATCAATGTATCAATTCCCATGTTGATGTATATCACTCTCAGCTGCACGTTTGTCGAAATCTTGATCATGCTTCAGCAGTAGACATGTCGCCTGTACAAGCCACCTGCTGCCACTCTGCCCCTGTGGCTTCTCAATCTGCTGACCGTTGGAAAAACATCTATCAGCCCTGCCCGCATCCAATTCTTTCTTAGCGAGATGTTCTTCGTTGTCCATCCAGGCCCTACTCCGATCTTCAACAGACCATCAGACGGGAGATGGCAAACCATTTCCACCGGCCCCCACGATTCATGGGTGTGCGTTCTAGCTGAACAACGGGTGCGCAAGCCTCGAACCATGTTCGCTGGATACGTATTTTACGTCAATCTCTCCTGAACTTATATCAAGTGTGCATAAGTGAATGACCTAGCCCTGTTTTTGGAAAGGTAGGTTCTTTTGTTCTTGTAATAATGCATTCTGCGGATATATCGCCCAAGATGACTTCACTGCCGTATGATAGATTGCAGGATGAGGAAGAGCAGGGGACATCACATCAGAAGCCTTTCCATGATATCGATATCGATGAGCAGGAGATTTATCCTTCTCAATTCAGCAGACTGAGAGAACATACTCCACGAGTTAGTGCTGTCCAATACTCAGAGCAATGGATGAGATGCTGATGCAGACAACAGTGGCTCAGTACAAAAGTATGGGTAGTCGTCGGCAGCACTCTCGTCGTCTTCGCCATCTTCTTCGGCTTCAAACATACACACAGAGCGAACACCGACAACTCCCTCTCACTATCATCGCCATACAACATCGACCTAAACACAACCACAAACCCCTACAAAATCTCCAAAGTCTCCATGCTCTACGGCGACAACGACCTCTACGAACGAGCCCTCCAATCCCACATCCGCCACGCCGACCGCTGGGGCTACCCGACCAAAATCTGGCGTCAAGACGACGGCTGCGGCTTCTGGAACAAACCCACTTTCCTCATGTCGCTGGTCACGAAAGAATTGGCCAAACCGGAAAAGGAAAGGATGGAATGGTTGATGTGGGTTGATGCCGACTCCATCATCCTCAACCCGACCATTCCCGCGCACATGTTTTTGCCTCTGCCTGGTCAGATGCCTCATGTGCAGTTTGTAGGCACGAGAGATGCAGGAGGTCTGAACACGGGGATTTTCTTCTTGAGGATTGGGCCTTGGGCTATTCATATGTTGCTGGACAGTATGGCTATTCCTCTCTGCCATCCCACTCTAGATCTAGGCCGCAATGCCGATCAAGAAGCCATGGCCCGCGTCTTCCAAAAGACTTCCGGCGGCATCGATGGTAATGGCTATAAATCGGGAGTGGTATACATGCCACGCCACCTCTTCAACAGCTACGAATTGCGACCGAACCAATACGAAGACTTCGAAAACAGCACGATACAGGAGTTTCCGGGATGGTCCAGACGCCACGGCTATGAAGGTCACAAGGGCGATTTACTGGTCAATTTCCCTGGATTGGAAGGTGCTGATAGAAAACCATTGATGAGTGATTGGTTGGATGTCGTTGAAAAGAGACCCGAGGAGTGGATTGTGCCTGTGCATAATACGAGTTATGTCAAGGATACGAGGGAGTTTTGGAACTTGTATGCAGAGGCACTGGAGGTGTTGAGGGAGGCTGCGAGGGTTAGTGGGGGTAAGGAGGCTGGTGTTGTGCATGTTGGGTTGACGGAAGCTATGCATACGCTCAGAGTTGGGTTGAGTGATGAAGCGGATGATGAGGAGAAGATCAGAGAGTACATGAAGGCTGTGCAGGAGAAAATGAGTGTTTTGTGATTGCTAGTTATACGGCAGAAGTGTGTTTTGGCTTCTTTCCTTCCGGCTGGTCCTCATCGTCGTCCGTCTCAATCATTTCTTCGTTGCTGACTCCAACTCCTCAATCATGGCCTTTATGTTCTCCAGATCATCCACCTCGAAATCATCTCCTTCTAATTCCTCATCGTCTACTTCGCTCATTTCTGCAGAAAATGCTCGGTATCTTTTGGCCGGAATTTATCGTCCTTCTGGGGGCAGGCATTCGTCCATGATGCACTAAGAACTTCGATCATCGCAGAAGCGTGCTACGGTTCCCAATAACGTGTAATCGGTGCTGCCTTTCCAATGTCCGCGAAGATCCTCATCCAGCTCATTTTCCTTGTAGAAAGAGAGGAGGGTCTCGATGATGCCTTTAAACTGGCACTCGTCCCGATAGAAGACTCTCTCCAACAGCGCTTCGAACAAATTCGCGGCCGCAGCTTGCAAAGGCTGGATTTGATATTCGTTCCCGATGAGATAGACGTTCAACAAAAAGTCGGCGTCTTCCTCGCTGGTCGTTTCTTCGCCGAGTCCGAGTTCAAAGCCGTACACGTAGCGGATCATAGAGTGTATGACTTTTTGGGGGTATCCTTGGATAGCGTAGTCTCGAGTCACGACGTTCGCAAACCTATCGCCCTTGAACGCAGCGCGAAAGACGGGCGAAAACTCGTCCAATAGGTCCAAGTGGGCGTGAATCCTTTCTTCGCCGAACGTCAAGGTAACGTCGGAAGTGGAGGAATTGTTGTAAAACTTGCGGGCGAATGCTGCGTGTCCTGTCATCTCGTGTGATTTTTGCTAAGGTGTGAAAATCCTGGATGGGGTGGCCGAATTCAGGGAACACATATAGTACAGGGTATTCGGATTCGTGATAAATTGAAGGCGTGACTCAGAACTCGTATTGTACTCTCGCAATCACTCTCGGACTTCCTGTAGTGTATAAGTGGTTTGAGGGCATTTGAGCCACAGAAACAAAGAGCCGGCTGACAGAATCGAATAGCGAGTGATTGGAGTAGGCGACTACCAAAGACAATGATGGAAAGCGCATCTCAAATCGTGGTAGTAATCGTCGATGTAGGCTTCATCAAAAAGCGAAGGAGAGAGTTCGAGGAAATATGTTCATGTATATTTGTGATTGCGGAAGCTACGATGCTCTCGATATTGTCAACTTCAGCTGCCCGTTCAGCTGGCTGAAGATGCTCAGTATTTCGGCAGTTGTTCCTGTCTGCGATTTCCTGACGAAATGTCCTCAGAGTGACACTGATCGGCATCGGCATCAACCTATTGGTCAAAATGGCAGGCATGTTGTGTATTGTGTGTCGCCAGATTCCAAATGCATCAGTGCGCGCCGCGTCTCGCTATACCTCTTACACAGCGCCGTGTCCGTTTCGGGGGGGCCGTGAGCACTCAAGAGGCTCGATGTTGTATATCATCGTGGTTGTGCCAGCATCGCAAGATAGACGAGTGGGAGGCTTCCTCGTTTATAACTTCTTTTTCTGTCTATCCCCGCTCTTTCAGCCGTCGACAGTGATGGCGGTCTTGGGTCTATTCTTGTTGAGACCCTCAAGCAGCATGCAAGCTTTACAGATGGCCTGCGAAGACATGTAACCACAACGCTCGCACTTTCCAAGTGTCTGCTTCGCATTTGCAGGGGGAGTTGGTCCTTTGGTCTTCTTGGGTCGTAGCGGTACCGTGTTTTGCTTCTTGCTCGGCAGCTTGATCTCAACTTCTGCTCCGTCCTCTTGCGCTCTTTCATTTTCTTGTAGCTCTTTCTCCATATCACCCATCTCGCCTCCGGTACCTCTTCCATTGCCGCTGCCGCAACCACCGTTTCCATCGTCTTCCTCGTCTGGACGCATGCTGACTGTTCCGGGTTGTGCCTTTGCCTTGCTGGACCCGCATGCTCCCTTACAACGGCCGTCTGCGTCTGGTACCAACATGGCCATGTCGATTCCACTTCGTACAACATCGAGGATACTCTCAGGTCGGATACGTTCGAGGTTCTTGATTAGTGTTCGTGCACTTCCGCGGAAGGCTTCTGGCGAGTAAAGACATTCGGTCGAGAAGTAGTCGAGCTTGTTGTGGTGGGCGTAGAGGACGATCTCCTTCTCGTAGGCATACATCAGAGGCTTGGATCGCTTGACGTTCGTGATTTCGACCTCGCCGTTCTCGGTCTTGGACTCTGAGCCTGAAGTGTCACCAGCCTTGTTGTCAGTGACGATGCTCGTAGATCTGCTTAGACGTGGCAGATCGCCGCGCAGCAGATTCATCAGGACAGTCTCGGCCACGTCGTCGGCGTTGTGTCCAGTGACAACGTGCTTGACACCTAGTTGTGCAGCTCCTCTGTCAAGTGCCTGTCTGCGGAAGACACCACAGTATGTGCAGTTGCCCTTCTTTCCGATTTGCGCCACCACCTGATCCATGCTCCAGCCGTAGAGTTCCTCATAACTGACAATCTTCAGGGGCAGCTGCAAGAAGTCTGCATTGCGCCTGACAGCATCCAGACTGTGATCGCGGTATCCTTTGATGCCCTCGTCCACCGACAGCAAGACCAGGTCCAGTCCCCAGTTGCGCCTCTCATTCAGTGTCTTGAGTACTGCAGCCAGCACACATGAATCTTTTCCTCCGCTAGCACCGATAGCCACGCGCTCTCCCGGGTAGAACAGGTTTGTTGACTCGACGGCTTCGGCGACTTCTTTCTCGAATACGGCGGTGAAGCAGGTTGCACATAGTCGGTGGTGGTTCTTGGGTCGCAGGATCTGTGCTCGCTTCTCGTTGCACGAGGAACACAACCGTGAAGCCATGTTTGCTGTGGAATGTCTTGTTGTCGAAGGAAGGCAAATTCGAGGAATATTTGTTCCAGAACCGGTCGGCCTAAATAATATGCTCGGAAAACTTGCTCAGTCGCTCTGATGTGTGATGTATTTCCTCCAGTCAGGTTGAAATCTCGGAAGCAATCAACAAGCAAAGAGAATGTTCGCAAGTCTCGGCAGTTCTATTCGTTCGGCCGCAAAATGGTCGTGGCAAAAAAAACATGGCCCATCTTCGACCGAGATGCGAATCTTCGAAAAAGCAAGGTCCCACTGAAGCCTTGCCAAGCCTTGACCGACTTGTGCTTCTTCATTCTTCGCCGCCGGAGCATCTGATCCAGCCGTCTTACCGAAGGAATGGTTGCAGTGCAGCGCTCTATGGAATGTATACGGAGTAGCTCTCACCTCTTCGTTGTCACGCCTCCATCATGCTCAGCTCCGGTGTTCGTCCTGTCACGCAAAGTCTAAATCGCGCAACCGCTCGCTGGATACGCGGGCACCACGGAGACGGCGAGCCCGTCGACATCGTTGACAAGGAATCCTTCAGCTCCTTCGTGTCTCTGTGTGCAAATCTCCGTTGAACACACTCGCCTGCTCGACAAGATCAACAGGTACATACTGTTGGCAGCACACCGGCCCTGCAGAGCAAATTCGAGTCAAGCATTTCCAGAGACCCTCGGCCGACTTGTCCTCCTTTTCCAAATGCCCAAGCGATACAATAACTCCACCAATATCGTGACAACTCTGTCTCTGCTTCTCTCGCTTGCGAATCAGGCATCATTTGTGTATTATCCCTTTGTCTCGGTACATGTTGCTCATCTCAGTCACTATATGACAATTTCCGAGTCCTGGCAGTTGCGTGATACGGTTTGTCGTGAACCGGTCTATAAAACCGTTGGTCTGTTCCCCTGTCGAAGGGGCCAGCCAGCCACCTGTGAACCGACCAACCCCCTGCATGCAACAACTGGTACCTGATGATCCTCAGAAAGTCGATCACGTTCAGAGTCACGAACGAAGGGAGATGAAGATGGACAGTCTTGTTGTTTGTGAATGCGAGCTCTATTGCGAGCTTGATTAATTAGTGTGCTACCTAAGTACTATCTATTGTATGCACCATGTCGTAAAGTCGTGCCGAACAGCGCTTTCGCTGTTACTGATGCTTGATGCTGCCTGCCCCAAATATTCCTGCTGTCTTTCCAGAGACGCCTTCGCAATGCGATGTTGAATGGTATCCTGCACAAGAAACGAATGAAATCAAAAACGAATGGATGACAATGCCTTGAACCCGCAAAGCTTGTCTTGCAACCTCCCTTCTAGCCATCCAATGCTCTAGTGAGCTGTGGAGAGAAACCTCGAGAAGATGTTGTTTGACCTGATCTTCTTGGCTGAGGGTTGTTCGTAGTGGTCAAGAGTAAGCTTGGGTTGTTGGATCTCAACCATCGAGGGGCAGTCGCTGTTGTATCTCTGGATTCTGACTGGCACATCTTCATATGTCGCGTCCATCGATGACATGATGGAGTTGGGAGAGTCGACTGAAGATGCAGAGACAACAGACTGAGTGCGGCTGGGAGGAGAGAGAGATGGCATGCGAGATGATCTGCGAGAGCTTGCGAGGCTCAAAGGTGTGTCGCAAAGGTTTTGGCGAATGTCGGTGCGAGAGCTTCTGTGCATGCGCTCGGCAGTGATGGAAAGGTGGCGTTGTTGTTGCATCATCTCCTCACGAAGCTGAGCACGCTTGGCCTTCTCGGCTTGACGAGTCTGCCAAAGTCTGATAGGGGCGAGGAAAGGCTCAAGGTGGAAGTAGAGATCATCCTCGCGAACGATAAGATCCCAGTTGAGAAGATTGAGGAGCTGCTTCTCCATAAGGTTGACCTCGACGAGGTTGAAGCCGAAGCCTTCAAAGCCCTTGACAGCAGTGTAACGAGCCCAGTGCTTGTTCTTGGGAGAAGAGTCATTGAGAGACTTGGCGGCGAGGATGAGAGCGGCAAGGAAGATGCGGTGGGTAGTGCAACGCATGCCTTTAGCGACAGGGGGAAGACGTTGTTGCAGACGACCGAGGTAGACGAGGGTGGTCATGAGAGTGGGAACCTGTACCGAGGATCTGTCGACGAGAGACTGGATGAACTGTTCGACCGAAGGAAGAGCTGGTTCTTGTGAGAGGTTGAAGCCTTGCTCGGTAGGAGTAACAGGTGGTGACGGAGGAAGGTCCTTGGCGTGGATAGGAGTGTTGTCGCAGCGGATAACCTGAGAAGCCTTGAGTGCCAAGTAAGAGACCATGTCCTTGGAAACAGGAAGGTAGATGAAGTGGTTGAGAGCTTCGGCGTTCTGCTCAGGAGTTGCCATTGTGTGAGACATTTTGAAAAAAAGATGTGGATAGAATCTGGAACGATTTGACAAAGATGGTGAAGATCAAAGGAAGAGAAAGGCAGAGTCGACGATATTCGCAAATATCAACTATGACAATAGGTTGGACCAGAATGGTTTTGACAATGCTGAGGTTGACAATGGAAGAATAGCAAAAGTGACAATTCGAGTGGTGAAGCTTATTCGGATTGCTGCCGGAGAATGGTCGAATAAGTCGGTATTGTTGGATAAATCCCAAGGATTAGAGTATTATTGTAGATTGAAGATGTGAAAAGATGGTATGAGAAAGAAGTCGAAGTCGTAGGAAGGGCGTTTTTCTTTATGTATACTCTTCCAGGAGCAGGGAATTAAGACTTTCCGCCAGCGGACAGGTCGAATTGAGGCAGGGCCGTTAGGGAAAACGGGGGTCAGTAGGAGTAAACGTTGTAGTCGAGCCGCGCTGTTGCTGGTTCGATCGAGAAGCACCAAGAAAAGTAAGACAGCGTGTAGACGTTAGGAATAAACGTGCGTGACGAAAGGGTAAAGAGAGAGAGACGTTCCAACCGTTGGTTGTATTGAGCGACAGAAATGAGAGATAGTAGGCCATCGTGACCGGCAGAGCTGATACTTATTTCCCCCCTAAAAATGTACGCGGCGACGCAAGGCAAGCATGGCCATGGACACGAGGCCGTTTTTGGCAGCAGGTTTGAGAATGCAGGCGGTTGGACGTGAGGTGGGCGTGAACCAACGCGCCTCTGGCATGTAGAAAGTCAGGAATTGCGACTTGCTGGCTGTTAGCATACAGCAAGTTTCCAGGCCCAGACGGCCACGCGCTGTCTTAGACAATCTACAAGAAGCACGAAAGATGCATTCCGTTTCAAGATGCTTGCTTGTAACGTTTATCGCCGGAAAGGCCTTGTTGGTAGAGCTTAGGGAGCAAAAAGAGAAACCAATAGGCAAAGGTAGGCGCCGTGGTGGGGTCGCACCTTCCCCCTTGGAGCCGCCCGGCCAGACTGCCGAGCCCTACTGTGTCTCCTTATGGAGCGGGTCTCCAGCACCACTCACGACATAGCAGAGGGCGAGGCCGCTCCCGTCTTGAACTATGGAAAGACATCATTGACACCTGAATTGGCTTCGATTACTGTTTTCGGGGTGGAAGGTCGCTTCTGATATCGTGGCTGGGAACCCGGCCACCTATCGACTTTATCTCAACGTGCGATATGATATCCTTGGCAGCGAAGTCGATGACTTGGTGACGCTTTGGTCTTCTTGCTCACGCTGGCAACCTCGTGGAATGTTCAAACTTCAATCCAGCTCAGCCACTGCGGATTGCAACGGCATGCTCCACCAAGCGCCTTCTCCTGCACCTACGATATTATGCGGGGAGAACTTACTCCTATAATAGTCTCTGAAGGGGGTCTTCAATCCGCAGGAGGAGATTTGAGAGACTCCTCGGCCGCTAGATCTCAGGAGGACGGCAAGCGCAGACAAAATCACCCTGAATAGTACCCACTTTGCTCCATACAGATCATCCTGGCTTTAATCCATGCTTGCATATTGCGTTGGTGTTTCGAGAGTACGTTCGTGTCGATATTTGCATTGTCGTCCTGAAAGACAGCGTTCCAGGAGGCGCCGCGAAGGTGGTGTTACAACAAGAATAGTATTCAACCTAAGCGCAAGACGATCGTGGTGTGTCTCGCATGTCACAAGTGCAAGTTCGGTTTTCCTGTGCAACAGAAGAGACAGAGTTGTCTCCCGACCAAACAAAGATTTGTTCAGGTTTGACTATCGTAAAATCAAGCGTCAATCGAAGAAGTGCTTGCGCAAGCAGCCAAGGACGATAAACGACCACCACCTCTTTCCACCCTCTTTCCAAGGACAAAAGGCAGTTCTTTACCATGAAATGAGTCGACCCCTCACGACGATGACGAACCGTTTTCTTGTCCTAAGCAAATTTTCGATCAAGAGTACAGCAAACCAGGGCACAATTGATGAACTAGGCCTGAAGCGACGGAAACACACGGGTATCATCATTGATTATATTGTCTAAGGATCAGAGGCAGTACGATAGCAAGGCCATTTTCGGGTCAAATCGTGAGTCATTTATTAGCAGATCTTGCGATGGTTCCACGGTGAGGCGTGCTGTTTAGCAAATCGATCGTTTGTGTTCTGGGCAAATGCGCTTTCGCTCCGGCTCTTTCCGTGTGACTTCACGATTCACCTACCCTGATGGCCGAGGTCGAGAGGTCAGAGCACCATGACTTGACTCCCTTCGCATCGCTTAGAACATAATCAGCCTTCAATCTTTTCTTATCCAACTCAGCGCAGTCATCATTGTCGCCAGTCTCACTCTACAGCGTACACATAAAAGATTTCTCTCCCGGATTAAGGACACGCGACACCCAGGCATTCACAATGAATCGACCATCACACGAGGACGACGGCTGGGACCACCCGGAATGGAACCAGAATCCTCCTGCTCTTGCCGGAGACTTGACGACCAGGAACGATTTGAACGGTGTTGTCAATTCCAGACGCAATCGTGACCGGAGGATAGATGACGACGACTTGAATCGCATCCATCCGGAACCCTACGAACTCGTCGAAGTGAATGGGAAAGGCAAGAACATGCCTCGGGTCACGGAAGGCCCGTACCCTGGCCCTAGTGGCCACCATCCGGAGCGCTCTTCGTCGCCGTCGTCGACATTGCGTTCCGCCGAGATGCCTGTTTCCGGTGGCAGGCGTCTCGGCAACCGCGTCATGTACGTCCTGGCCAAATACGCAAAGTTCGTTGGCCCAGGTGTCATGATCTCAGTCGCCTATATCGATCCAGGAAACTATTCCACCGCTGTTGCGGCTGGCTCTACTTTCCGATTCAGGCTTCTCTTCATGGTCTTCTTGTCAAACATCTTTGCCGTCTATCTGCAATGCTTGTGCGTCAAGCTCGGTTCTGTCACTGGTATGAATCTGGCCGAGATGATCCGAGCCCATTGTCCAAGATGGCTCAACTGGGTTCTCTATCTTTTCGGCGAGGCGGCAATCATCTGCACTGATATTGCAGAAGTAATTGGTACCGCTATTGCTTTGAACCTTCTTTTCCATGTCCCTCTGGTAGCTGGCTGTGCCATTTCCATAGTGGACGTCCTTGTAATCTTATTATTCTACAATCCAACCGGTTCTGTACGAGGAGTCAGAATCTTCGAAGGTTTCGTCGCTGTGCTGGTCATTGGTGTTGTCGTCTGCTTCTGCTACCAGCTCTCCCTCATCACCAACACGTCAGTGGGCGATGTCTTCAAGGGATACCTGCCTTCTTCGACTCTGATCAAATCCAAGGGGTGAGTGTTCACGTGTTTATCTAGGCTTTACATTTTGCTAATTCAGCACAGTCTCTATCAATCATGCGGTATTCTGGGTGCGACCGTCATGCCTCATTCACTTTACCTGGGCTCCGGCATTGTCCAACCACGTCTCAAGGAATACGACACCCAACACGACAATATCCCCGCCGCATCTGAAGACGACGACAGTGGCCCGGTCAAATACCGACCCAGCCTTGCTGCTGTCCGCTCATGCATGAAATACTCTATCGTCGAGCTCTCCACCTCTCTTTTCATCTTCGCCTTGTTCGTCAACAGCGCCATCTTGATCGTTGCAGGTGCCTCGCTCTACAACACCGATGCCGCCAGCGCCGACCTCTTTGGCATTCACAAGCTGCTTGCTCACCAGCTCGCACCCGTTGCAGGCACTATATTTGCTCTCGCCCTGCTGCTTTCTGGTATCTCAGCCGGCATTGTCTGTACCATTGCCGGTCAGATGATCTGCGAGGGTCAATTGAGTTGGGCTGTGAAGCCATGGGTACGTCGCCTGATGACACGTTCAATTTCGATCACACCTTCCATCATCATTGCTGGAGCTGTCGGCCAGGATGGGCTTTCTGCTGCATTGGATGGCTCTCAGGTGGCACTCAGTGTCATTCTGCCGTTCGTCAGCGCTCCGCTGATCTACTTTACCTGCCGTAATAGGTACATGACCATGTCTTCGAGCAATGGTGATCTGATCAGCATGCGCAACCATTGGTTCACTGCAGCTATTGCTGTTTTTATCTGGCTTGTTATTGTCGTCATGAACGTTGCACTCTTGGTCCTTTTGGGTCTTGGTGTCGATTAAAAAGTCGTCTCTGTCCTTACCAGGAGATGGTTGAGTGGTGGTATTGAAGAGGGATCTTTTTGGCTTGGCTTCAGAAAAGGCTTCTCTTGGTCATTCGTCTTCCTTGTATCTAATGTTTGAGTTGAAAAGGTGTTCTTGAGGTGTAGATAACTAATAATTCGTTCGTTAATGTTGATGATTCACGTTTAACCCACTTCTTCACTCCAATTCCTTTCACCATAGTCTTTTCGTAATGCAATGTAAACCCTACATAAGTGCTCTACAACTTAGCCTTAGCAGTCTCCCAGTCCTTGACTCTCTGCTCAGCCTTCCTCTTCAACTCCTCATCCTGCTTCCTAACCTTCTCCTTGACCTCAGGCTCCTCATCCCCATTATCAAGCAACCCCACAGTCTCCCTCCACATCTCCCTCTTCAACAGCCCATAAACCCCCTTATCCGTCTTCTCCACCAACTTCAACTCATCCACAAAAGCGACGACTTCATCCAAACCCCCCACACCGTCAATAATTCCCGCCTCTAGTGCTTCTAGAGCTTTGAACCTCTTGCCTTCGAGGACCAAGGTGCGGTAGGTTTGGGGAGATGTCTTTTGGCGGAAGATACTGGACATGGGGGCTTTGAGGGGGACGCCGAGTTCCACTTCGTTGAGGCAGATGTAGCCGCGGTGGGGGTTCATGATGCGGTAGTCGTGCATCATTGCTGTCATTAGGGCGCCGGCGAAACCGTGGCCGTTGATCAGGGCGATGGTAGGCATTGGGTAGCTGTGGGAAAGGGTTTCAGTAGGGTGATTTTGCATGGACTGGTTTTTCGAGTAGAGATGGAGTAGCTAGATGTGACAGGGTGACCCCATTCACGATGTAGAAAGAGGCAAGAACGACCACAACTGCTACGACGAGGTCTCCAGTCTCATAGAGAGACTTCCAAGGTAGCAGGTAGAGCATTCCAAAGAGATCTGCAGCATACAGAGCGCCGCGGTTAGACCATGTCGTCCTTGACAACTTGTTTTCCTCAAAGCGATCGCGAATCCTAGAAGGCGAACCAAAACAACATGAAAAGATAGGTACTCACGTCAACAATTTCTTCCAAAGCGCAAACAGAGAATCCTTGGTAAAGTTTGGGTTCGCATTCGCATGCTCGAGATCCAGTCCATTGCTATAGAACTTGCTGATGCCAGAGGTAGTGATGACGACTCCATGAGGGTACTTCAGCGCGAGGATATCCAGGGCAGTGTGGACGGCATTGCAGAAAGACTGTTTGTTTCAAGCATCAGCTGGAGCTCTCAATGGATGTCAAGTATGATATGGTAGATCATACAGTGGTGAGTCTGTTGTCTGGTGCAGAATTCCACATGAGCATGTAGACTCGCTCGGCCAGTCTGGTGACGACGACCTTGCCGTTGGTGCCGATGGGCACTTCGAAGAGTCTGCCTGATTTGTATCCCATGATAGATTCGTATCGATGTAGGTTTAACAATTGATAAAGATGGTTACTGCCGAAACAACGGAGAGAGATGGAAAGGGTTCACATGCACTTGCTATCGTACCTCGGCTGCAAGATTCAGGCGTCTTGGTTCCATGTCATCAACAAAAACAGCCAAGGAACCGATGGAAGACATATTTTCAGAGACTTGGTCAACAATAAGGAATTGTGCTGAACGAGTTGGTATACCATTTGTGTAGATATCTGAAAGAAGAGAACATTCGCAATACGCAGCTAGATACGGTGCGAGACCTTGCCCGCCTACCTAGGCTTAACCATGATGATACGATGAGAAGAGCAATGCAGAAAACAAGAACTAGAAAGTAGATAACAGCAAATAGGAAAAACGACACGCCATTGCTATATCATCTCTGGCCCATGCTAACCTTCAGATATAAAAAAGAGAGGAAAATGAAGTCGTCCCGGTCATAAAGCCATCATAATCTCCAGTTCATCAACCCTCGTTTGCGGGACTGAGACAAGGAGGAAGAAAAACAGGAGAGGTATAGAAAGTAGATGCGAGAAAAATAAGCCTGGGAAGTGCGCCGGACTCCTTCGTACACCGAAAGGCAATAGACACCGATGTGCCTGAACGAACACCGTGAATGCGGCGTTGCTTGTTTGATGAAATGATGTGACAGGTTTGGTTACTGGCAGAAGAGCTCAATCTCTCCCATGCCACCAACAGTCTCGCCTCTTTGTTCGCGCCAGGTTTCAAATGCCGACTGGACATCCTCATCGCTCTGAATGCTGACATAATCATCCTCGTCCAAATACTTCAGCTTGACCTGATTTGATGTACGATCGCTCAGGCTGATGTTGGTGCTGCGAGACAGCTTCGCATCGATGCGATCTCTGAGAGAATGGTATGAAATGTTCAGAGGCACAACCAGAGTCAAGATAGTGCTCGAAGCATGCACCTTGATCTTAAGCTGAGGCGGTAGGCCAGAGTCGGATGTGGACGATAGAGGAGGTGATATGGGAGAGTCGTAGCCACCGTATGGGCCTGGAGTAGGTGTGTTGGTACGAGAAGATCCAACATAAGCCAGACCGGGGTTTACTCGCAGAGCAGGCGGACCGTCATATGCGTAAGGGGTCTCTGAGTTCGAGCGGGTAGATGATCGTTCGCGTTGGTGGGGAGACTGTACTGGTGGATGAGCCAGACTGGGTGAGTTGCTCTGACTTCTTGGCACTGCGCTGTTCTGGGAGTATTGAGCAGGTAGGTTCGGCACAGGTACGTCAGGGACGGGCGGTCTAGACGCGTTTCCGGCTCTACGCTGGATGTGGTTGATATCTGGGCTACTCGCAGATCTGTTTCTTGATGTAGCAATCTGTTGAGAGCTGTGCAAGCCGACCAGTCCAGGTCGAGGTCCAGAGGTACGCTGGCTGGCTGCGTAACTAGAGGAGGCAACACTGTTCTCACGGGAAGCAGTACGACTCATGGCCGGAGCAGTGTAGCGTGTTTGGTTGTCTCCGTGGAACTGGTTGGGGAAGGGGTACATTCCTGATGAGCCACTTGTTCTCTGAGAGAGCGCCGGCGTCTCTACAGGTGAGAAGTAGGAGTCCTTTTCCATCGAGGGCGATTGTGCGTATGGCAGTTGCTGAGTTCTCAAGCTCAACGAAGGGTGGCCCGCATTCGCAGTGGACGGGTGGCGTGGTGGAGGCATCCGACCTCCCAAACTCAAGGGAGGGCCGCTCTCGCCGGTTGTAGATCTTGAACGGAGGCTGGTTGTCGAAGCATTTCTGCTGCTCAAGGTTGAGGACTCAAAGGAAGAGTGAGGAGCGTATGCAGGGAAGGGAGATTGCGGGACGACTGTGCCCTCTTCGTCGTCATCATCAGCCTCTTTGTAAGGGTTCACCAAGTCTTCCTGATTCTGTTGAATGTAGGTGAAATCTGTAGTCGAAGTGCCGCCGGAAGGTCTGTGGGAGGCTGTGGTGCTGTCGCTGCGTCTAGCAAGGTCATTGCAAACATGCTTCTGTTCCAGTAGCTTCGAATACCATTTGCTCATGGTATCCTCAGTAGGGAAGCGAACGATGAAGTTTTCGATACCTGGATCACCCTTCCAGAAGATCTGGCAGGTGTAAGAGCCAGGCTTCGATGCCTTGACCACGTCTGTGACATTTTGCATAAAGATACGGCCTTTGAGCTGCATCTTGGGTCTGCCTTTCTTGTCGACCAAGGTGCGTGTCGTCATCTTGTTCTTCGGCTTGTTGCGGTCGATATCCTTGCAGCACAGAAGAATGGACTCGAAGAAGTAGACATGATACTCCCGTTCCTGATCCTTTCCTGGTGCACTGTCGCTCTTCACAACAGTGTAGCTACCAAAGAGTAGAAGGCTGCCAAAGCCGGTGACACGGTGGCCCTTCCAGTCTTCGACGCGGCTCTTCAAATCTTCCAAAGCTTCAAGCTTGTCCTCATTTTCGATGGCAGTGTTTGTACGGGTCAGGACGGTTGTCGCACACTCCTTGCCCTTGAACAGATCTGCCTTGATCTCCTCGCTGTAATCTCCCTTTTGGTACAGAGAATCCAACAACAAGGGATATTTGGACAGTCTTTGGAAAGGCTTCATCAAGAAGCCGTACAAGGTTGGAGGAGACTCGACCAGCTGACGCATGTCGATAGGGCCACCAGCTTCCTTGAGCTTGGAGAACTCCCTCATGACAACCTCCTCACACAGCTTCTGGTTGGCGATGTAAGGCTCATACACCATGAAGCCGTCGTTTGCTTGGATGAAGATCTTTCCCCAGTTCTGCTCGTCTTCTGCGATGGCGTTCTGTTGCTCGACCTTGATGAGAAAGCGGCGTTGGAAGTTGAGAAGTGCGTCAAGATTATGGAAGATTTGATGGCTCACGTCGCCAGAGACCACGCCCTTACTCTCGCAGAGCTGTTTGAAAGCCTGTAGGAGTTCCAGATGCTGTACATATGTTCTCTCTGTAGTGACGAGTTCTTCAACGATGTGTTGACGCTGGCTACGCTTGCCAGAGTGGGCGGCGATCTGATCTGGGCGAAGATCCTCGATGATTCCTTGCTGTACCATGATGTCAAGCAATCTTGATACCATTCTGACGACCTGGGTCAAGTTAGAAGATGAAGAGTAGATTGTGTGAAGAGGGAATTACCTTAACAAAGCCACCGATGTCGTCTTGGTAGAGATCGTAGAGGATAAAACAGTCCTCCACGGAGAAGCTGAGGCCTTGGATGCAGCCGCGCAAGAAACTCGAAGTGAGAGCCTTACCTTGTTTAGCAACACTAATCTTGGAAACGTCAATCTCAACAGGCTGATCGGGTCGGAGGATGTTGTAGAGGGAGACAAGTGGGTGGCCGAGTTGGAAGGTCTTCCAGATCAATTGCACAACATCGAGATCGTCGTGCTGTTGTTCTGTTTCCAGGAAGTATTCGTCAAAGCCGGGCACGGCCAAGAGTCGTTGGCGTAGGGTGATGCACATCTGGAAAAGAGAGGCGTCCTTGTCGGCGACTTTGTTCATGACATTGCCAGATGGCTCGACGTTTCCTTGGATGGTAGAAGGAGCTGGGGACAGCGACGGCGTCGGCGGTACGGGGAATAGAGTGGATGTGGATGTGCCTTGGGTTGTGTCCGAGTTCCTTGAGAGGACGGATTGGATCGAGTGCGACGAGTTTGTGTGGCCCTGGGATTGAACCAGAGGGGAGGTTGCTGAAGGCATTTTGTTGTAGAGAGCCTGGGGCGCGGTATGGGTTCGGGTCAAAGAAGCATGAGAGGCAACCTGCATGATTGGGGGTGGAAGGCTATGGCGCGCGCAGGCGTGATGTATAACGGCAAGCACACGTGGGCGTAGAAGTTGGCGGTGCCTTCAGTTGCGGCCTTGTGCCAGCGCAGAGTGAAGGTCGAGGGTCGAAGTTTACAGGCGCGTGCCGGGCGCGGTCGGAGGTTGGAAGGCGCGATGTGAAGATCTACTGAAGCATGTGGGAAGAGCGCCTTTTCCTCAGGTGACAGTTCTCCCTTCCTTGAGCAGCAGTGAGCAGCGAGTTGGACAAGGAGAGTGAGCGATGCGGCGGTGGGGCCCGTGTGGAAGCCACTTTCTGGCCGTGGCTTGTATATGCGTTCAAGACAAGTGAAGGAGCGAATCCGAGTACGACGGCGGCGGCTACACGACTCTTTCCCGGCGGTTTGGTCTGGGAATTCCTCACGACTACGGCGGCGGCGACGACTTGGGACGGAGAGATGAACAATGAAAGACAGGCAGACAGACAGACACGGCCTCACACAAGGAAAGCGACTACGGGTGGGCCTTCTCAAGGGTCCTCGCTCTCACAAGTGATCAAAGCCCCGGCTCTTTCCTGATCCTTTGTAGTGAAACGCCCTAGCCTGCTTGGGAAGCCCTCATCCACATTTACCTTTGAAGCATGCAGATGCACAGATGAAGACCTGTTACAAGAGCTGCCGTCTGCATCGCGACTCTTGCAGCTTTGGACTCATCATCTATCCCCCAACATCTGCTCTTGTGACTCGAAGAATACAGTGACTGTTGGCTGTTGTCAGCGCTTCACCGCCTTGTTTACGGAGACTACTGAGTAGGCGCCGCAACTTGCTAGGTCAAAGAGGCTCCTGCGGCGATCACGCGAGGGCCACCATCTTCTCCTCGCTTTCCTCGCCAAACAAGACCGAATTCACGATTGCTGATCAGTGATCACTGTCCCGCACCCTCCCACCAAAACTGACTCTTGTCAGCAAAAAGTCGTCGTTGCTCGACGAAACACCAAAGTTTGTTGATTGGCCCCCGGGGACTGACTCTGTTTCGAAATCTTGATGCCAGCTTCCTGACACTTCCACGGTGGAGTTTAATCGCAACTTCCGGCCCCGATATTTACCCTAGGCTGATCTTGTTTACCAAACTTGTCTTGCCTTGTCCGCCATCAAGGCCAAAACACTCGTGCGAGCAGACGCCTGACATGGCCCAAGAAGAAATGAAGGTCGACGAGGGCTATTCAGGAGGCTCCGAGGAAACGAGAAGTCTATCCGACAGCGATTCTACCATGCTCATCGATCCCGCCGACGGCCATGTTTCAAAGTCGTCCACACCCACACAAGAGTCGCTGCTCTCGGGCGTATTGAGTCTACCCCCGGACCAGAGATCCGCATTCATCGCCTCCCTATTGCGACTGCTGCCCGAGTCTGAGCGATCCGGTATTTGCATAACTCGCTCCCCTCTCTACTTCAACCATCTAACATGAATTAGATACCGCTTATGCAGCCCTGCGCTCGCTGCGCACCTCGTCCATCGCATCCATTGTCGAGCGCCTCAACCCCCTTCTTCATCTCGACCCCGTAGTCTTCCTACCACCCGAAATTACCTCCCAAATCTTCCTCCATCTCTCACCCTCCGATCTGCTCCGATGCTCAACCGCCTCCCGTCTCTGGCGCGAACGTGTTCTGGATAGCAACCTATGGAGGACTTTCTACGCCCGCGAAGGATGGATGCCAGATACTGCCGAAGTGAGAAGTGGTGAAGCCGCTGAAGCCAGACGTCGCTTAGTCTTCTCGCGCAACACCCCTCAAAAGCCTCCTAGAAGGAAGCCTGACGGTGAGCTCGAAAGAAGTGGAAGCATCAAAAGAGCAAAGGAAACCGTAGACGGATGGAACGAACAACACAGCATCCTTGAGGCCGACGAGGATGCCATCAAGCCAGAATCAGAAGATGGTGCTGCGTCGCTTTCTGCAATGACTCTTGTCTCGGAAGCCGACTATCTTGACATTTCTCCCAACATCGACCTCTCCTCGAACATGCTGCCTCCGCTATCTCCACCTCTCTACAACACTTACAGTAATTCTCCACGCATAAACTGGCTATACCTGTACAAGCAGCGACGTCGCTTAGAAGAGAATTGGAATAAGGGACGCTTCAAGACTTTCCAGCTGCCGCATTCAGATCATCCTGAAGAAGCCCATAACGAGTGTGTGTACACGATACAGCACTCGCGTGATTGGCTTGTTAGCGGTAGTCGCGACAAGACCATCGCTATCTGGGATTTGGAGACCCAAAGACGTATAAGAACCCTTTCTGGGGCGCACATCGCATCTGTGTTGTGTTTGCAGTTCGATGAGCGTCCAGAGCAAGATATTGTGGTTTCAGGCGGAAGTGATTCTTTTGTCGTCATCTGGCGCTTCTCTACAGGTCGCATTATCCGCAAGATGGATGATGCACACACCGAATCTGTGCTCAACCTACGTTTTGACGACGATTTGCTCATAACATGCTCCAAGGACAAGACTATCAAGATTTGGAATCGCAGAGAAGTCTTCGTTGACAACGACATTGTTCCAGCAGTTGCAAAACGTCAACTTGAGATTGGTAACCCCATGAACCCCATTAAGGAGTATACACTACTCCTCACTCTCATGGGCCATGGCGCAGCAGTGAATGCAATCCAAATGCATCAAGGACAAATAGTGTCAGCGTCAGGAGACCGTACCATAAAAGCGTGGGACATTAACACTGGCACATGCACAAGGACGTTTACCGGCCATACTAAAGGCATTGCTTGTGTTCAGTACGACGGGCGCCGAATTGTAAGTGGCAGCAGTGACAACACTGTTCGCATCTTTGACGCGGCCACATCTGCAGAGGTGGCCTGCCTTCCTGGCCACAGTAACTTGGTCCGTACTGTACAAGCGCGTTTCGGTGACATGGGCGTCTCATCAGAGGAACTTGAGGCTGATGCACGCGCTGTGGATGACAAGTTCCATGATGCACGCATGAATGGTCTAAATCCTGACCAGAACAGAGCTCGTGGTCAGCGCAACGCTGGCTCGAGCAATCCCAGCGAAGTGTGTGCTGTGGGCGCGAAGATTCCACCAGGCGGCGGTGGCAATGCTTGGAGTCGCATTGTGTCAGGCTCTTACGATGAGACGGTCATCATCTGGAAGAAAGACTCTGACGGCAAGTGGGTTCCCAGCAGGAGGTTAAGACAAGACGAGATTTTGTCGAATCGCAGAAGACCTCGTGTCCAACCTGCAGCAGCCGCAGCAGCAGTTCTTCAGCCTACGGCGACACAGCGAGATCGCGACAATGCAAATCCTGCGGAAGGTGTGGATCTGTTCAGCGACACATACGCGGCGACGTACATGGCTCAACTCGCTGCTCCCACTCCACCTGCACAGAACATCGCTGGGCCGGCCACCCCTGGCCCAGCCACACATCATCACCATCACGGCCACCATGGAGCTGGACATCATGCGCGTCACGCGCATCGCAACAGAGACGAGAGCAATCGTGTCTTCAAGCTCCAATTCGACAGTCGACGTATCGTGTGTTGTTCGCAAAACAGAGTGATCGTGGGTTGGGACTTTGCTGCTGGTGACGCTGATCTTGAACAGGCGAGTCGCTTCTTTGGAGAGACTGATTAGATCATGGCAAAGGAGCTAGTCCGAGGTGTTGGAAGGACTTATTATCTCTCGACTCACTCGTCCGTCTATTAGTTCTTGGACGTGTTCCGAGCGGACAATGTAATAAATCAAAAGCTCTTGATGAGCATGAAACACGAAGACATGATTGTTTCTATGTCAACCATTCATTTGCACTACCTCGTGCTTCTATACGCTCAATTTGATAATGTTCAGACACACAAGCTCACCAGTAGTGACCCTGACCCGCTCAATACTCGTATGAAAGTCGGCAATCACCTGATTCTTGCGGATGGAAATTGGCTTCGCTTTTACGTACGCGGGAGATACGACATCAAAAGGGCGTAATAATATAAAGCTAGAAGGAGTCACAACCTGCATGCCTTTCTGCTCCCCAGCTTCACGCAGCTTCTCCATTCCATCCCCGCCATGTCCCCACGCCTTCAACTGTCTGGCGGTTAGGCCACCTGCGTCTGCTGCAATGCACAGTGTGCGTTGTTACCAGAGCTTCGGTTAAGCAGCATCTTCAATGCAGATCTGCTCGGATCGGCCAGGACAAACACAGCCTCGCTCTTCCAAGACGTCGCGGTCAGCGAAAAGGTAGGACAAGCAGCGGAGACATGGCAGAGGCGCTTGTGTTGAGCTGCAAGTCGTCAGGAGCGAGTGACTCGTCTGCAGCTCAAAGCGCTTACGGCATCTCTTGTCTGCAGAGATAAGAGCAGAAGAGCAGAAGAGCAGCAGAGCGGGCGCTATCCGAGACATTTCTTGAGCAACAAGAAGCAAGTGGTCATTTGCGAGAGTTTGCCCAGCAAAGGGCCGGCAACGGTATTCGTCGGTGCGTCGGGAAGGTCATCGCAGCTTCCCAACAGCTTAGAAGCCGGCCGAGAGGAGAGCCTGAGCTTCAGTATTTGATAAACCCGGGACACCTGCATCTGACAAACGGCCACCGCTCATCAATAGCCTCATCGATAACTAAAACCACAGACGGCTCCGTTTGCGATTTCTTCCGAGGGAAAAACACCGACATTCGACACTTTAGAACCATGTCAGAACACACCGGTCCCAAGGGTACGTGAGTCAAAGCAGCTATCGCTGCAAGTTGCTTTCCCGTCATCGGCCCAAAACTTAGTCCTTTCCTCCTCACATCCAACACCACCATGCGCCCTCTTGCCCAATTCGCTGTGCGAGCTGCTCGCTCGAGCAGACCTCTGCGTGCATTCAAGCCCACACCCAATCGTTTCTTCCACTCATCACCACGCTCGCTGTGTCAAGAAGCACAAGAAGATGACGACTACCGTACCACTACCTACGTGACACTGCAGTCGAAGAGCTACAAGGCTGACCACACATATCAACAGGCGGCTTCGCCCACACCCTCGCCGAGCGCGTTGAGGAATGGAGCTCCAGCATGGAGCAGACAGACCCCGACTTCTTCCCCAAGTCAGCCAAGGGCCAGTCACCCAAGATTCTCTGGATCGGGTGTGCCGACTCTCGTATCCCCGAGTCGACCATCTTGGGCCTGAAGCCTGGTGAGGTTTTCGTCCACCGCAACATCGCCAACATCATCACCCCCACCGACATCAACTCGCTGTCCGTCATTGAATTCGCCGTCGCACACCTCAAGGTTGAGCACATTCTCGTCTGCGGCCACACCAGCTGCGGTGGTGTTAATGCCGCTCTCGGAAACACTAGACTTGGTCTGCTGGACATTTGGCTGCAGCCCATGCGCCAGCTGAGAATGGAACACACAGACGAGTTGGAGAAGATGGACACTCAGGGTGACAAGACCCTGAGACTCAGCCAGTACAACATCTTGCGCAGTCTGGAGGTTCTCAGAATGAACCCTACCGTTATCGACGCCATGAACGAGCGCAACCTTGAGCTCCACGGTGTCATCTACCACGTCGAGAACGGCAAGCTCGAGGTCGTCGAGTCCACCGAGGACGAGCACAGACTCAAGAAGCGTCTGGCTGCTTTCACCACCCAGAAGGCATAAGTGCAATTCTACGATTTTTTGAGGCCCAATGGGTCTGTGGAGTAATATGGAGTAGAACTGAGGGGACCAGTACGGAATATCATGATAAAGTACGGTTACAGGAAGGGTGGAACTATTGGGAGACCAATTACAGATTGCTCGCTTTTTAGAGAACAGGAGCTGTGTGAAACACATAATCAACACGAATTCAATCAACTTTTGCAAACAGTCCAACATTTTCCTAAATCCACGATGAGTCAGTCGTATCCACTTCCGGAGCTACACGGAGAACTTGCGGATATCCGGACATAGCATCATAGCTCCATGGTTCTATAAAATAGCTCGATCAATTGCTTCGACACTTCTACCATCCCTTTCTTTCTCAATCAAACGATACATCAAAAAGGATGGACGAACTCAAGGCGTACGCATCGACTAAGGAGTCCAAGATGCAATACCACTAGTAAAATTTTACCTCATGCTCAAAACGATCAACCTGCTGATGCTGGGTTAATCTAGCTTGGGACAATCAGGCCTCAAGGTCTCTCAGATCATTTTGGGAGCCATGTCGTATGGATCTTCCAAGTGGCAGGATTGGGTCTTGGACGAGGAGAAAGCATTGTAAGCACCATTTCATCTCTTCATCTAATCCAAAAAAGCCATGGATGAACAAGACGACTAACACAACAAACCAAGACCTCTTCTCAAACACGCCTACGACCGCGGAATCAATACCTGGGACACCGTAAGTCCTTTCCCCTTCCCCCCCATTCCTTTCTCTTCCACCCCTAACCACTCTCTCCCCTCCCAGGCCGACGTCTACTCCAATGGCCGCAGCGAACAAATCATCGGCAAAGCAATCACCGAATACAACATTCCTCGCTCCCGTCTAGTGCTGCTCACAAAATGCTATTTCGGCGTCACCGACGACGACAACACCACTCATCAACCCAAGATCCCAGAAATGATGGACAATGACGGGGAATTGGTCAATAGGGTAGGGTTATCCAGGAAGCATATTTTCGATGCTGTGGAGGCTAGTGTGAAGAGATTGGGGACGTATATTGATGTGTAAGTTTTACACCAAAGAGAAAAAAAGACAACACCTTTTCTTTTTGTGGAATGGGTAAAGGGGAGGGGTTGCTAATGTTTTTTTGAGGGCGAAATAGGTTGCAAATCCATCGATTGGATAGGGGAGCACCCAAGAAGGAAATCATGAGGGCTTTGAACGATGTGGTTGAAAAAGGATGGGTCCGCTACATCGGTGCCTCTTCAATGGCCGCGTGGGAATTCCAAGAACTGCAGGTAAAGTATTCTCCTTCTTCTTCTTCTTCTTCTTCTTCCTCCTTCAGCGCCCCCACTTTCCCCCTTCTGTTGTTATTGTTGTGAATGGTCATGCTGATATCTGGACCCCCCTTTTGCAAAACAGAATATTGCAGAAACCAACAACTATCATAAATTCATCAGCATGCAGAACTATCACAACCTGCTCTACCGTGAGGAAGAGCGCGAAATGATTCCTTACTGCAAACACACCGGTGTAGGCTTGATCCCCTGGTCCCCCATGGCCAGAGGTGTTCTAGCCCGCCCCTGGAACTCTCGCTCTTCGATCCGCGAGTCCTCGGATAACACCCTCAAAGCTTTGATCCGCAACAAAGAGACGGAAATCGATCAGAAGATTGTGGGAAGAGTGGAAGAGGTGGCAGGAAAGAAGGGGTGTAGTATGGCAGCGGTAGCTGTGGCGTGGAGTATTGGAAAGGGCGACATTCCGATTTTGGGCTTGGGGAGCGTGGAGAGGATTGATGAGGCGGTGGAGAATTGCAAGGTTAGATTGACAGAGGAGGAGATGAAGTATTTGGAAGAGGCTTATATGCCCAAGGCTGTCACCGGATTCTAGAATGGAACAGAGGAGGGCATGGATGTAGAGGATATAGAATATAGAGTATAGAAAAGTGTATCATTACTATCAAAAGCATCTAATCAGTGTCATATCCAATTCATCCAACTTTTTCTGCACACAGCGATATGAGTTCTGCTTAGTAGGTGCCAGCCTTGCCTGCACAACCCATAGCATCGATCCAGCCCTCACATTGCTTCTTGATCAATTCGGTACTTGTCTCGACCAGCTCGGTCAACGGAACTTTGCCAGTCTTCTCAGCCGTGTAGGCAAAGTAGTCAGACAAGACCATCTTGTTGACATTGACACGAGTGACACCTCTCTCGATACACTTGTTCAAAATCGAAGGGATGAACTCGTTTGTGCCGTGCAGTACGATTTGGACTCTACCATCGACCTTCTTTTGGATAGATTCGAGACTGTCGATCAACATCAGTATCAAGTAATGGTGACCGAGAGAGATGGGGAGGAAAGACATACCGCTCATAGTCCAAATGAATATTCTCCACACCATGATAATCACCATGCACATTTCCAAAGGCCGGTGCCAGGAAATCGATCCCCGTGGCAATGAAATCGTCAACTTCCTCCGCCGTAGTCATCATGCCTTCCAACTCCGCAGTATCCTTGACTCCATCTTCACCACCCTCAATTCTACCGGGCTCTGCCTCCGTAGCAATGCCCTTCTCATGACACAGCTTGACCAACTCGGTAGTCTTTGCCAAATTCTCCTCCTTTTCGTAGTGAGACATGTCTACCATGATAGAGTCGAACGTGGGTGTGCCGTCATGTTTCTTGAGGTTTGCGGCTTTCTTGATGACTTCGGGGTCTTGCGCGTGATCCATGTGAAGGGTTACGGGGACGGAGGCGGCGGCACAGGCTTCGGCTGCGGCAGAGACGAACGAGGGAGAATAGTGGAGTGCCCATGGGAAGAGGAGGATCTGGAGAGGTGCCTTCTTTGACTCGGCGGCGCGGATGGCACCGATGATGGTTTCGAGGTTGTAGGATACTACTCCGAGGACGCCATACTTACCAGCGGCTGCTGCGTTGAGCATGCGGACGGCAGGATTGTTGCTAAGTTTTTGGAGGGCCATTATTGCGGGGTGTGTCGATTGGGGTTTGGATGTGGTCAAGTCTTCTTCTTTGTTGGCAGGAGCTTCTTCCTTTTGATTCGTATGGAGAGTAATTGAAAGAGAAATCAAAAAAGTAGGTCTGGAAGGTACGGCAAGTATTGTCCTGTCGATGTTCGAGGATGTGTAAACGAGGTCATTGCCCCGCTATATACCCCACCGGTCTTCTCCCCGGTTGCCGCATCCCGCGTTGCCCACCTTGGGACTTCCGAATCATTCTGCCGAGAGTGAAATGTGGATGCTTCTTCCTTGCAATGGTCATCGAGGTATCTGGTAATTTTGCCGGAATGGCATTTCGGTATGATCATATGCCGATGTTACGCACAATCAGCGACGGTGCATTCTTGTATGTAGTCTATAGAGATACTGCGTTTCATATGTACTGAGTATCAGGCGTGAATCGAGAGGCCGTTGGGGTTTGTTGATGAGAAAAAAACATGTCAGAGCCAAAAGGAAGGAGACACAAGTAGGAACACCAGAAATAGAATGCTTTTGCATACGTAGCTTCGTTCAATATTGACAGTGAGGCATTAATCATTACCAATTGGATGAATGCAGATTGAGATGGGTCTGCTCAAGAATGCTTTCCAAGAAGCTCGGCTCTCGGAAACTGCCATGGTCGAGTACGCCGGCAGTCTGACGTGCTATAACCAATCCAAAATGGGATAAAACAAGGTCTCTGACTAGGAGACTATGCGTTGTAGGCGGAATGAGGTACGCTGGCACTGTGCCATGCAAAGTCCAGGAAGAAGTCCACTCAACCGTCCCATGTGGAAACCGCAGTGATCAAGGCTTGCATGTTGAGATGCTTCGAGATCCATCTTGACGATTACCGTACTCGTGAAGATCCTGGATGCCCTTAGGCGATCAAGAGAGCCATGACTGGTTTGAACTTTCCAGGCTTGCCCAGTGCCTTGTCCTAGTGGGCATGACCATTCTCAGGGACCTTCTCTTCGACTTCGACATACTTGGCGCAGGCAAAGTAGCCCTTGTTTTCCACAACTCCTCGGTTCTTGACAACTGCGGTGTACTTGATGACCCACTGGGGAACAACCTGGCCTTGCATCTTTTTTCCGTTGTCTTGACGCTTTCGCTTCTCACCAACTTTTTGCGAGGCTTGCGAGAGAACACCGGCTCCTTCATAGTCCAATAGTGATCTGATGGTACCGCGAGGCATAATGTTGACCGAGTCATTGTTGACAAGCAGTTCGATGCTCTTGCTCTTGGCCAGGCTGGAGAGAGGCTGAGGAACGCTGCAGCAGTCACGTAGACTGATCTGGTTGACTGAAGGCTGGACACTTGCCTTCTCGAGGAAAGGTTCCAGTCGGTTCGCGCCAAACTCGGATACACCAATTCGTCGTACCAGGCCGTCCTTGTGCAGTCTCTCGACCAATCTCCAAGTCTGAAGCTGACCGTCCACAGGTTCGGGGGAAGACTCCTTGGTTCCTCTACTCTTGATCTTGTCCGGACAGCACTCACTCTCTTCGTCGAAGTAGACACCAGGGAATGAGACAATCAGGAGGTCGACATTGGGCATGTGAAGTTCCTCCTTGACAAGGTCGATGGCTTGACGAAGGTGTTCTTCTCTTGCAGAAGTGTCTTCGTCTGAAAGGAAGAAGATCTTTGCGGTTATATCGTACTGTTCCCTCTCTTCGTGTAGAGAACTGTTGCTAAAGTCGAGGCGTGGTATGAACATGGTTTTGCCGTCATCCGAGTATGAGATCCAATCGAAGTCGCGCGAGGCATCATTTTGTTTGACCTTCTCTTGAGATTGAGCCTGGGCTTCCTGCCTTGCACCCTCGAAGTTGTCGCGTAGGCTCCATGTAAGTTCGGTGTGAGAATTGTCGGCGGCACCCACGCCTTGCTGAAGCATGGTGTTGCTATGAGAGATGAGTACAAGCTGCCATGACACAGTACAGTGAGGATTACCCAGTGGAAAGAATAATTGTCTCGGCCGTCATGGTTGAGGAGGATTTATAAGCGGGAAAAGTAGGAAATAGGAAGGACGCTCAAAAATGCAGCAAATGGACAGAAAAGCAGAAGACAATAGGTTGCAATGAGGGTGCAATGAGGAAGAATCAGGCGAGCAAAGCGATATCGCGTGAGTGGTTGTAGGTATGGCAGTGGAAAAAGGTGGAGGGTGGGATGGGATTGTATGATTCGGGGATGATGCGAGGAAGCCGCAATCGCCGAGGTCGCCCGAAAGCCAAAGGCAGGAGCGACCGTCGACTGAAAGTCTGGAGCAACAGCCAGCCTTGTGACTGACAAGCTGTTACATTCAGGAGGGGCATTCTTTTCCACAGAGCAAGCTATTCCCCACTTGCAACCACCAAAATGGCCATCAAGTATGTCGCATCTTCTGTCCGAGCATATTGAACCAGACTAATGCCCTGCCCAGATACCTCATCCTCCTGTCAAGACAGGGCAAAGTTGTGAGTGCAGCGTCTTGTGCTCTCTCCCAAGGCAGGAGCTAACAGTCACGCAGCGCCTCGCAAAGTGGTTCACCACACTGTCGCCCAAGGACAAGGCAAAGATTATCAAGGATGTCTCTCAGCTAGTCCTTGCCCGTCGCACGCGCATGTGCAACTTCCTCGAATACAAGGGTTGGTCGCATCGTGTCCCCCACCCACGCACCAATCCACAAGCTGACTGATTATGTCAAGATTCAAAAGTTGTCTACCGCCGCTACGCTTCCCTCTTCTTCATCGCCGGTTGCGCATCCGACGACAACGAGCTCATCACACTGGAGATTGTCCACCGCTATGTCGAGCAGATGGACAAATATTACGGCAATGTCTGCGAGCTCGATATCATCTTCAACTTCCAAAAGGCATACTTCATCTTGGATGAGCTACTGCTAGCCGGCGAGATGCAAGAGAGCAGTAAGAAGAATGTACTCAGGTGTATTGGACAACAAGACAGTCTAGAGGACATGGAGGTACGCACAATCCGCTCTGCACCCATCCTGTCGCATCCGCCCTTCCACCGACTGGATTTTCTTATCGACACACATCCCACTCACACCTCCGCCAACACAAAGCTGGCACCTGCCAACACATACTGACATTATTCCCAGGTTGAAGACGAAGCCGTCACGCGCATCATGTAGAGGCAGCCTTTCAACAACACTGTCATGCTCATGGCCGCCTTTTCATCCTTCACAGCACTTCCAGCATTTATGGCGTTACATCGGAACAGGAGTTACTGGTGGTTTTGTGATTTGCATTCGGACAACGATACCACAACTTGTGCATTACTAGCAATTCAAATGAGTGTCCCTCGCCTTAGGCAGGGCTTCCGGGTCTTAGACCTGCTGCTCAATTATAATGACCATCCAACGATTGCCTTTTTGGTTCAGGCTCTTGGTGTGACTCTGCTGCTCTTGCTCTTGCTACTGTTCCTGTCCTCTTCTTGTTCTATTGGTCTGATGTTATCGCCTTCGACATGACACGACTGTCTCTATTGTTGACAGCTTCTCTTGGTATATTGACCTTGTCTCTTTTTAGGTTCAGTCTCGACTCAAGGTCTCCTTTTCTCCGACGTCGAAACCATCACCGAAAACAACAAAGAGAAATTCGACAAGGGACCACGTTCTCGTCGTGTTGGTCGATGCACCATGTATCAATGTTACGGTTTTCCAGGCCTGTCGCATGTTGGAGGTCCGGGCGTTATCATTGGCCAATTGGCCAACAACCGTCTCATGGCGTCACGTCACCAGCGCCGAGGAGAGGCAGCCGCAACCGACCTCGCTCGACCGCGCTCTCGCGACAACGTCCGCTCATATCACCAGCTGCTCTACCACGACCACTCCTTGCTCCTTCGCATCGCCCAGCGATTTATTATTCAACTCGTCACATTTATCAACATCACCAACACAGTGCGACACCCGTCCACTCGATTATCCGCTTATCACCAACCTCCCGACTCTCCTTGCGCCCACCCCTTCGACCGTCGCATCCCATTGATCGTTCCACAAACATCTCTCTCACCAAGCTCGTCACTCGTCCAGCAAACATCCGGACGACTTTCAGTGTCATCTCACATTCAAACACCCTTATCGCTTCGCGTCGCATTCGCCTAGCAACGGCGCATCAACCTCCAGGATGAAGGTAAGCTCAACATCAACGCGACAGCCCCAACACCTCAGTCACTTCTACCCACTCGCCATACTTGCATCACAATGCGAATTGCAGTGCCTTTTGGTTCCTTATCGCAATGCATCAAAGCCGTTACATCGGGCCGGCTTCACCATGACTCAATTGTCGTGGTAGTATAATGACCACGAGTGAAGGCCTGACAAGCCTTGATGCGTTGCGATAGAGTCACCAACTGATGACTTGAGGGGCTGGAAGCGAGCTTTTTTGACACATTGCTAACGAACTCACAGTACGTCCCTCTTCGCGACTTCCAAGTCATTACCGATGCCCTGAACTTCTCGACAACCGACCTACACGTTATCGGTAGCTGTGATCTCTACACGACAAAGGCTGCCGGCAGCGATAAGAAGTTGTACAAGAACATTGAATCCTCGCTCGAAAAGGAGCATGGAAACCTCCTACGCTTGGCCGCATCGCTATCGCCCCCTTCAATTCCTATCGACAGCAGAAAGAAAGAACGCAAGCCGTCAATTCATATGCCAGAGATCAATCTCTCCCGCGATAGCCCTTTCGGATCATTCAACCAAATCAGTGCAAGACGCACATTTGCCTACTTGATCGCAACGCTCAACGCCTCACACCCAGACTACGACTTCTCACACATTCTCCGACCTACGGATTTCCGTAAGACAACAGGTACGGCAATCAGAAGAAGTGTGGATAGTACCCTCATGAACATGCGTCCTCGTCGCATGTCTACACTTCTATCACCCCACGCCAAATCGTCTCTGAGTGCTGGTTCACCTCAAGGCATTACATCACCAAATGCCGAATTTGTATGGGGTGAGCAAATGTGGAAGCTGATCGATAAGGAAATGGATCTTCGAAGCTGCGAGAAGTATACGTGGGACCCCGAAGACGATCCTTTCGAGGCAGAGAGCGCACTTTGGAGCCAACATTACTTCTTCTTCAACAAGGACAAGAAGAGAGTGTGTTACCTCAACTTCCGTTCGTTTAGTGTCTTGTCACATTCGCCTGCCAATGGCATGCATATGCGCACCGTCCCGATCACCAACCCTGGAGTTGGTGAGGGAGCCGGCAAAAGAGCCCAGTACTGGCTCGGTCACAGCGTCGATGACAACGACGTCGACGACTGGAGAGAAGATGACGATATCGAGTTTGAGGACTCGATGAGCATCGACAATGACAGTAACGAGGGCGAGTACAGAAACGACCTCGATGATGTCCGCGACAAGCTTGAGGAGGGCTACTACGCATGGGCTGACGGTACTGTCGACTCGAATGACGCTTCTGGCTGGGATCCTCGTCGTATCCAACGTGGCTCTAGTGAGGGCCCGGCTGATGCGATGGAGATCTAATCTGCTGAGCGACATCTCACCTCGACGGGTTGTTTCTCTCTGTCACTTTTCATGAACGCTGGACGTCGATTTCTTGTTGATACTAAGTTATAATCCTGGGTTGGCGTGGTTTACGGTTGGCAGGCAATGGCGTTTTCAGTATGGCGTTTCTGGCGTGTTTATTCGAATGAACTCATGACTATACCAGGCGCAGGGACTTGGAGTGGGAATAATCAAGTGATTCTACTCTGGATAGTTGTGTTCATAGCTTTTATATTGTTCTTTGCACCTGAATTTGCTCGCATTAAATCATTCTCAAAGACGCGTTCTCACATAACACCTTGATGTTTTAATGCAGTGACAGCATAAATCGAGCGTAAAATTGAACGACGCAATATCAATGCCGCGCCACCCGAGAGCGATCAGATCGAGATTCACGATTAGCAACGAGATCAAGGGACCCTGCAGCAGAAGACACCCGGTGTTGAGCAGCCACAAAATATGGTACGATAAAAATAAAATCGAGGGGTGGAAATTGAGAAAGGGTTCAAGGAAATCCACCCAAGCTCCTGCATCATTTCATCTTTTTGCGCCTCCAACCATTGACCAATCGCAACTCACGTCGCCAGATACCGATTGCATCCTACGTACTCTCGACGGGATGGATTCTTCAGAAGACGAGCAACAGTCTGTCTATACTGTGCTGGTCACGGGCGCAAATAGGTATGCGACCAAACACCACCCCTACCATACCCGGGGGAGGACTCAACTAACACAACAATAGTGGCCTAGGCTTCTCAACCTGCTGCCGTCTCATTGACGAATTCCTACACTCGCGACCGCAAACGCAAACCCTCCAACTCATCATAACCACACGCTCAACCTCCAAGAACAAAGACACCCAAGCACGTCTCCACCAACACCTCCAAAAAACGCTCCAAAAAGCCGACAAGTCAACGCCAGGAATCAGTCAAGTGCTCTCCGCCCGCGTCAAGATATCCGGCGAGCAAGTGGATCTGTGTAACTTGCGCAGTGTCAAAGAGCTAGGAAACAGATTGGTCAAGAGAGGAACCAGACTGGATGTACTCATCTGCAATGCAGGAATTGGAGGGTGGAAAGGGTTGAATTGGCCAGCGGCGATTTGGTCAATGCTCACGGATTGGAAACATTCTTGCACATACCCTACCTACAAGCTAGGTTTTGTGGGTAGTGTGTCACCCCAAGGCGGCGAGAAAAAGGAAGAGCAGTTGGGAGAAGTGTTTACGGCGAATGTGTTTGGGCATTATTTGCTCGCGCATGCAGTCGCGCTGCTGATGAAGGGTGATGAGACAAAGGAGCCGGGACGCATCATCTGGATATCGAGTATTGAAGCCTACGCTCATGCGTTCAACCCAGAGGACCTACAGGCGTTGAAGTCAGACGCGGCATACGAGTCCTCCAAACGCCTTACGGATCTGCTCATCCTGACCTCAGAACTCCCATCCACCAAACCTTCGACTTCCAAATTCTTGCAGGAAAAGGACGACCAGCGAAAGCCAAAGATGTATCTGGCGCATCCAGGTGTTTGTGCGACAAGTATTGCGGATCTGCCGTTGGTGCTGTGGTATGCTATGTTATTGGCACAATATATCGCGAGATGGTTGGGTTCTCCATGGCATCCCGTATCTTCTTACTTGGGCGCTGTTTCTAGCGTTTGGCTATCCCTAGCTCCCTTCTCTTCGCTCGCGTCACAAGAGAACAACGAAGGCAAGGCAAAATGGGCGAGCTCGACAGATGTCTTTGGTAACGAAAGAGTCGTACGAACAGAAGTCGGTGGATGGGGATGGGGAGGCAGAGTAGGTGAAAAGGCAGATGGAAAGATGAGGTTGAGTGCGAATAGATGGAGAGGTCAGGAAGATGTCACCAAGGAGTCCAGAGAAGATTTTGAGGTGCTTGGACAGAAGGTCTGGAAGGAAATGGAGGAGTTGAGACAGAGCTGGGAAAAGAAGCTGGATGTTTGAACCTGTTCACTCCCAAAACTCATTCTATTCTTCAAGCATAAATTCATCTAGACACTACTCCCTCAACAAAAACAATCACATATACCATCCACCGAGTCAATCACTTCGACACCCTCATCCCCCTCCCCTCTGTCAAAAGTGCAAAAATAAAGTACCCTCCTCACAAGCGCGGGCCGATTCGAACCCGTCACCCCTCGTACGTACGTCTCTCATGCTTGCTTTCATCCCAAAAAGGAAATTGCCTTCAAACCTCAACAAAAAGAAGGCTTGATTGAAATCAAACGATCAGGTGTGTTCCAAAGATTTGAGTAGGCACTGTCTTTGCTCTCCATCCCTGTTTGAATTGGTAAAAGGCAAATTCGAAGTCAGAATAACGGAAGAGCAGTGCTAACTAGAGAAGAATTGCGTGAGTATATATACTGTGAGCCATGGGGCTTCGGGCTTGGCTGTGATGGTCCGTGCGGTGTCAGAATGGATGGGTGTCACCCTGACGCTGAGGTGTGGATTGGAGAGAGCGGTCTTGCGCGGTGGTATCCTATTTTAGACGACGTAGTTATGTGTATCGAATTGCCTCTAGTTCTTATGAGGATTTCCATGCAGTGGTAGTTGGTGGTGGGTAGATGATTAGGTTTGGAGCTGTCCTTGACCACTAAGGTAAACATCCCCTTCCAGTCGTAAGATATTTCCTTGTCCTGACATCGCAGCTACACTACTATTGAGTGTCAGATGTAGACCCTACAATCGCAGAACATACATAATCGCCACTTCAAAATAGTAGAAATTACATCACTCCCGAAACAACAATGCTACCCATCATTGTGATCGTAGGTTTCTTGTAAGAAAAAGTCCATGTGCACATCCCTTGAACAAGACACAACTCCTCCAGAGCAGCAATCACAATCAAAATCACTTCGACAGCAAACCCCCCCAAGAATCCCTTATCTACACGAAACAACCGGTCCAACAATCTCCAAACAATCTCCAATGATCCTCTCAGCGTGACACATACAAAACGATTGACCGGTAGTAAGGAAACTTTACGTACGAAAAGGTCGACCTTCGCGAACACGATGGTACAGGAGAGTGGAGAGAAGCAACGACAATCTCATGATCCCCAAGATCGAAGAAAGCTCTCCTGATTTGATAAACAGTCATGGGAATCTTAGAGACATGAGACCGTTTTTTTTTTGGAGTGTTTGGAAGTGGGATCATCAGGGGTAGAATACTTGTGATCGATTTCTGTTACGGAGTAGAAACGCAGGTCATTTAGACGGGGATCAGACGGTTAGTAGTAGTAGATTGTCAGAGCGACACAACTATAGCTCCTATCTTGGAGTGAGAGGATAACAAGAGGAATATGGACGATGATGATTGAGAGCAGAGGACAGCAGTTGTGTAGAGTAATAGTGTGTTTGATTTTGAGAGTTTTATCGTAAACCTCCTGAGCTAGCCGAGATATGCAAACATAGAAACCTTTCCAAAATGCTAGCGAGTGTATGTGATGCATTTGCCCTTGTTTGAGACCGTCCGAAATGGATATCTCCATCCATCGAATTCTTCTCTAGAGTATATGAAAAAGACCGAAAACAAAAAGAACAAGAAAGATAAAGATCTACGCAGCTTCCCTCAACTCATTCGGAGGAAAGGCGGATCAGAATATGGTATCTCTGAAAATGTTTTATGCAAGTAAAGTGAAAACAGAAAGGAAACCAGGTATATGCTTCGACGCCGGACGCTGTGCAGAATTTGAACAAAGGAGAGAATTTCGTGCTTTTTTTGTGAGTTGATGCAATTCGATCATCGGCCAAGGTCTTGCATGGCGCGGTCCATATCCGTACTGCGGCGGACCTCCTGCTCGATAAGTTTGTCGACTAGATCGGAGTGATGGACCGACAATTGCTCGGCTGCAGCTTGTGCGGCGGCGGCGTGAGCAGCAGCGGACGATGCGTGGGCACCTGCCAGCAGATATCCATCCTGACCTTCAAGCTCGAGTGGCGTCACAGGGCCAGGACTGCCGAGTGGTGCAAGTCGTGGGCTCAAAGGCTTCTCGTAGCGAGCTGATTGAGGTCTACCAGAACTTGCGCTTGCGGCAGCTGCAACAGCGGCCTGAGCAGCTACCGTCTCTCGGTGGTAAAGATACAGCTGCTTCTGAGCCTCGGAGTAGAGCCTTTGTTGAGCCTTAGGACTGACCGGAGGGTTGGGAGATGGGTGGCCAGAATTAGAAGCTGTGCCCGGGGTGTTTGCAACCGAGGATGATTGTGAGGAGGGGAAGTTGGCCGGGTGGAAGCGGGGCAGACCGGGCAGCTTGAGGGCATTGGCATTAGAAGAGTTGCGATGGCGCATCTGAGAGCCAGTGGCGGCGGAGCGAGGATGGAGGCCGCGAGGTGATGGGGGTTGTAATTCGTAGCGTGGCGTGGGTTCGAAGCGAGGTGACAGCGGCGACGACGGTCTCAGAGCAGGCGATGCGCGAGGAGAAGGCATTGTGGGAAGGCAGCAAGTATCAGAATTGATAGTCAGAGGCGAAGGATGTTGGGGATGTTGGAGCATCATTTGAAGATGAGCGAAATTCGAGAAGCGGCGGTCCGATTTTCGAGGTCCAGATCAGCTCATACAAATACAAATATCCTTCGGGCAGTTGCGTGTGTAGTGGGTGGTGCGAGGCAAGTGCGAGCAAACGTTGGTTTTGTTGTCCGGGATAAAAGCAGAAAGAGCGAGTATGGTCCGGAATTCCAAAGGGTTGACCTCTTTCTTTAAATTCGATTGCGGAGAGGGACAGCAGGGGAGATGGATAAGAAGCTTGGTGCTTGATCGAAAGTGAGACGCTTTTTTTGATACAAATTCCCAAAACAAGGGCTCGGGTGACCGACGGTGGGTCCTGCCATGGCATTATTATATCGACCTGTCGTTGATATCCACACACAGCTTCGATACGCGATCGAACGAGGGCCAAACCACCGACCAAGGCTTTCCCCTCACCGAGCACCATCTGCGTCATGCACATCAAGCACGTACGCTTAGGCCGTCAACAGGTACTCGTACCCTCACGCGGCTAGTCCTGACCTCTGATCAAGCACGCCATGTCAAGGTTTCAAACGAGCCAAACCCTCTGACTCTGGAGCGCCTGTCGCAAGTTGTGAATCAAACCTTTTCCAAACCCTTGTCATCCCATTCGCATCAAAAGCACTCCAGAGGCTCAAGTCGAAGCTAAAATCCACCCACGACATAGCCGTTTGGTCCACGTGCAACGTCGTGTCAAATTGGAAGCTGGAAAGAATTGCCATGCCAATATTTCCCTAAAGCTCCAAGGAAGGAGATTCGTCCGCGGTGGACTTCTAGTCCGTCGGTTTGTGTCTGTCACCATGACCTGATGGCACGCAGTGATATCGTCTCCTTGGCCCTTCACCTCGCTCTTCCTGCCTCCTGCACGCTGTCATACAATTGGAGCCAGCTTCACTGTTGCGTTAAGCTGGCCGCGGTTACCGGCACTTGGTCGCATCCCTGTCGCGATACCTTCGTCATATCCTTCCCTCCATGCATGACTCCCTTCTGCCAATGCTCTGGTAGCCTCCAATCTCCGAGTGGCTGAGATTGGCTGCGAGAATACCTGCAGCGGTTTGTCAAGCCAAGTCCTTTGCCAATTGCGTTTGTCGCATCACCAAGTTTTCGGAAAGTCAGGGAAGAATCGAGGGGCAAGCCAAGCAAGATCACGTTGCCGGACCTGCATCCCGTCATCTCCTTTGCTTTTCCCTTGCCCTTTGCGTCTGCCGCTTTTTGGGCTGCCTTTCCAGGCACGTGATGTCTGCAACAACTCCTCTAGACTCGTCTGATACGTGCATTTGAAGCTGTCATGGAAAGAGGAAAAGTTCGGACTGGGACTCTAGAGGACTGTAGGCGCAGTGCCGTAATCGGAACACCTTTCTGATCTTCCTTCCTACAGGATCAGTCATCCTCTTGCTACGGAAATCGAACTCCCGCGGTGATCTTTTCCTGATTGCAACTCCGCAGCTTTTGGTCGCTTAGACACAACCAACCCACAGAGGGAAGAGAAGGTTGGGCCATGCATGCAGTACGCGACTCGCGAAGAGAGACACTTTTGCGTCGTGGGACAGACAACCAAAGATAGTTGTCCAATCCTTGCCTGCGCGATGGAGCAAAAGATCGTCAAGTTTTCGAGTGTGCGTTCATCAGGTCTGATGTTGCAGTTCTTCGCGCGCGCGCGCGCGGCTGGGACAACAGCACGGCAAAGAGAGAAGATCGAGAGGTTTGAGCAAGGCTCGGGCAACTTCGATGCGCAAGACTGAAATCGCACACGCTTCGATGCGCAGCAACTGCATGTCCGAAAACTGTATCTCACTGGTGCTGTGCAAGTGTCGCAGTCATGTCTTTGACCGAAAGGGCATTCAGCGTCGAGTTTCCTTGCGCCTGCTGAATAATTGCTCTTGAGGTGCTGAAGTGCCAATCGTATCGCGCAGCGCAAAGTGCAGCAGCATCTCCGTATACATGTAGCCTCTAGAGAGCAACTCCACCGTCAAGATTCTCTTCTACATCCAAAGATAATATCCCATTTTGTGCAACATGCAAACTCCCAATGCATCCCTTTGTGCAATATTCTGCAAGTATCGTGCCACGTCCGTCAACCTCCGCTCGCTTCTATCTTCCCATCCACAATCCCCAAACTTTCAAGAAAAGCAATCGGCGATGGGATTTTGTCTTCTGCTTGCCCAATTTTACACGACGAATACGACATGGTTTTCAGCTCTGTCTCGCAAAGCCATACCCGAGGCAACAACTTCAAATCTTCGAGATAAGAGTTGGAAAAGTCAATTGCTTGCTTCGTAAGGCAACAGTTTAAGGGATTTAATTCTAGGGATTTATCTTATTCCCGCAGATCTCATAACGCTGTGGAAGCTCCTTTACGAGATAGCCAAGTAAAGATGGCTATTTTGTAAGAGCTGTCGTATCTTACTTGACCCTGCGACAAAGAACGGTTCATCTCGTGATTCTTGAAGCATTTACTCGTATCTTCCTATCTCGTTCTTTTTTTTTTTTTTAGATCGCCCGCACACAACAAAGACCCTCATCAAATATTACTGCTTTGCGAAATTAGGCTGGTAAGGATTATCTTTTGTCGTATATGAGAAGCGAGTTTCACTCTGCAGGGTAAACCGTTAACGGTTCATCTCACTATCAAGTCATGATGATAAAGAGATAGGTAGATATGAGCCCTCGTGTCTGTTTGCTTGGTTCGGATAGGCATGGTAGATTGAAAGTAGGCTGGTCAGATGTGACCTTGGCGTCACCTTGATAGTGATTGGTTGATTAGAAGTAGGACAACTATGCAAGTATTGTCTTCATGCACAAGTACGGAATGGGGTTGATACTGTAGTTTTTTATCAATCTCGAATGATCGATTTGAGAAATGGTAGGGTAACATGTTAGAGGGGTAGTTGGTCAGGTAGAGTAGGATAATAGATGGCGTAATTGTCCTATCAAGGCATTCGGTCCCCTTCATCTACTCTTAGCTTGCCAGCGCATATGTCTCTTCTTCATCAACGGTACGGTATCGTTTTAAATCGATCATCTGGCCAATTGGGCACAAGGGCAAAAGTGATAGAAGGCTTCATAAATAAACACAGGACGATAAATTTACATTTTGTCAAGAGCAAAGAACGAAGCGACTGGGTTACAATTGATGCTAGTCGACCTTCGTGTTCGCAGAAAAAAGAAGAAAGAGCCCCCTCGGATGTAGTCTATACGTTTACTCCTCGTCGTCGGCGTGCTCCAGGCGACCCTGCTTGGAGTTGAGGTACTCGTTGCTGTTGAATATGTTAGCCTCGAGATCAGGTATTGACGAGTCCGTAAGATGCGTTATTCAGATCGACAGTCAAGAAAGTAGACTCGGGCAAGCCAGGTATGGCGAGAAAGAGAGGTTTCTTCGCCGCATTTGGATTCCCGCATCCAACTCTTGGTGTTGTCTTTTCTGGACACGGAAGGGACAGTATCGGTGGTGCTTACTTCTCGGTGGCCCAGTTCATGAGTTCGTATCCGATAAGCATGGGGACGGCCCAGTAGAGGATTTGACCCTTGGTTCTGCGGTAGGTGTTGAAGACAGCGGCGTGAGCGGCACCGGCGAGGGCACGCTGACGGTTCTGGGCCATAGCGTAGGTGATGATACCACGCTGCGGCGGGGAGCCTGAGCGGAGGACGTTGGTTAGCGGTCGTTCGACCAGTCATGTAGGAGTGCGAGGTGGTGGTTGGGATTCGACGGCGAAAGTGTCGTTGGCGATGAATTGCAGGTCAAGTGTTCGGCGGAGGGCGAGTGAATTGATGTCAGATGTTAGGAGTTTAGCATACCAAGGCTGCCCCACCATCCCATGTACCTGAGAGGTCGTCAGCAATGCGCAGTGTGGGATAGACAGTGGTTGATGCGCCGGAGGGCGTGAGCGGTCAATGACTGTCGGGTCGCGGGATCAACTCACTGTCCAGGCTTCTTTTCTCCGCCACCACCCATTGTGATAGACTATGTGTAGATTGAAAGGGGAAAGGGTAGAGTCGAGAGTGGAATAGTATCCGGCTTGCCGTCGTGGTGCCAGTTCAGGATTGAAGTTCGCCATGTCCGTGGTCAGCAAGCCGCTCGGGCCCATTGACGCCAAGAACCGAAGAACAGCCCGCAACTTGCAAGAGGAAGCGTCGACCGGCGAAGATGCAGAGCGTCACCATCCGAAGCTGTCTCGACATATCAGAAGCTACGCGCCACTGTAAATTCCACAATCACAACCATGGCCGCCAACGCTCTCGGTGCCATCTACAAGTGGGCTGTGCCTGCTGCCCTCGGTCTCTCCTTCGCAAATGCCTCCATGTACGATGTCAAGGGCGGCACTCGCGCCGTCATCTTCGATCGCCTGTCCGGTGTCAAGGAAGGCGTTATGAGCGAGGGAACTCACTTCCTGATTCCCTGGCTGCAAAAGAGCATCATCTACGATGTCCGCACAAAGCCTCGCAACATCTCTACCACCACCGGTTCCAAGGATTTGCAGATGGTTAGCTTGACTCTCAGAGTCCTGCACCGTCCCGAAGTCAAGGCCCTGCCCAAGATTTACCAGGTTTGTTTCTCTACTCTTGCGCAACCAGTCGCATAAGCTCATGTCATCTATTCAGAACCTCGGTCAAGATTACGATGAGCGTGTTCTCCCCTCGATCGGAAACGAAGTCCTCAAGGCCATCGTCGCCCAGTTCGATGCTGCCGAGCTCATTACCCAGCGTGAAGCTGTTTCCAACCGTATCCGTACCGACCTTCTTCGCCGCGCCTCCGAGTTCAACATCGCTCTCGAGGATGTCTCAATTACCCACATGACCTTCGGAAAGGAATTCACCAAGGCTGTTGAAGAGAAGCAGATCGCACAACAGGAAGCCGAGCGCGCACGCTTCATCGTTGAGAAGGCCGAGCAAGAGCGCCAGGCCAACGTCATTCGCGCAGAGGGTGAAGCCGAGTCAGCAGATGTCATCTCCAAGGCTGTGGCAAAGGCTGGTGACGGCCTCGTCCAGATCAGAAGAATCGAGACACAGAAGGAGATTGCTCAGATGATGGCCAACAACCCCAACGTCACATACCTGCCCGGTGGTAGCAACGGCGGTCAGAACGGTGGCCAGGGCGGCAACTTTCTGCTCGGTTTGAGATCGTAAAAAGCGAAAGTGTAAATCTACGTTATACCTTGGGCTGATATTACCACGGCGTTTTATGCGGCATGGCAGGCATGGGCATGAGCAAAACTACCTCTTCTCTTATCTTCTTGTATACCTATCTACGTACGCACGACTAGCGCTTCTCTTTGCTCAATCTTTTTGAAACACAAATGCATTCCCTCTGCTGAAACGCCTTCGCTAATGAAACATCTTAAAACCGAGACAAAAACATTCAATTCCCTTCCCATCGAAGGGTTTCGGTATAAAACCGCACCAAGGCTTCATATCCTAGCCGATCACCCTGGCGTAGCAACTGTGCTGCATCGATGTTCAACGGACTGTCAGGCTCGGCGGATGTAAGAAGCTGCTGTACAGCTTCTAATGTTTGCTTGACCGAGTACACAGGACTCCAACTAGACTTGAGCAGATCCAGACATATCTCTCCAGTCTTGAAATGTACATTTGGATGGCAGATGGGCGTGACAAATGTGATAGTAGGAGGCTTGTTAGGATAAGTATCCGGGATTATGATGTTGAGTTTCCAAAGACCATCTATTGGCACTATCAGAACATGTACAGTAGGTTAAAGAAGAGTCGATGTATTACTTTGGTATGCCGTGCCTGTGACACCTTTGAGGATGGCCGTCCAGTGAGTCAGTTCTTCGTCGTTGATAGGACCGAGGTGGAGTAATGCATCACTCGGGTCTTTTTCATATGACCGCAGCTCATGCAACAATCTCTTTGTGACTTGCTTCGAAGCCATTTGGTCGTTTGGCTGTTCTGATGAACAGGTACTTTGATGGAGCCTCGGAGTTGGCCTTTGGGAAGGTACGAAAGTGCGGGGAGGAAGATGATGTCGATGAAGCTTGGCATATCATTTGTTCGCCGAATGGGAATTTCTTCCTCCTGTCGCATTCTGTTTCATACCACGACACAATTGAATACAAGATCAAAATCATGACATATCCATCAGCAGAGGTGTCAATGCTCCACAGAGCAGATGGCTCGGCACGATACTCAGCGGCAGGATACACAGTCGTGGCGGCCGTAAATGGACCCATCGAAGTAGGGCGCCGTGATGAGCTGCCTCAGCATGCCGCTCTTGAAGTCAACGTGCGCCCTGCTGTTGGTGTAGGCAGTGAGTCTTGGTCTTTTTCTTGGATCAGAAAGAAGCTCAATATCTAACGTACATCTACAGGTCCCAAAGAACGCCATCTCGAATCGCTCATCAACTCGACTCTCCGCGACATCGTCCTAACCCACATGCACCCGCGTACCATGATCCAGTTGACCCTGCAAATCATCAAGACTCCAGAACAAGAGAACACTCTCCCAGCTTCTTTCGTACGTTCTCAACTGTACAACGTATTGAGCCCAAAGCTAACCATGAAAGCAGGCTCTGTCACCTCTTCCAGCTCTCCTCAATGCCTCCCTCCTCGCTTTCATCAGCGGCAGTATCCCCTTGGCTACAACACTCACTTCAACTCTCTTGGCCGTCTCTCCTTCGGGCGACCTCTCTATTAACCCCACACCCAAAATACTGCTCCAAGCTTCTTCCGCTCACGTATTTGCCTTCTCATCAACTGGAAACCTTCTCCTCGACCTCAGCGAGGGAGAGTTCGATCTGGACACCTGGGAAAAGGCACATGACAAGGCCAAGGAGGAATGCTGCAAGGAGCAGGTCTCGGAAGACGCTATGGAAGAGGGCAAGCCGAGCTTACAGACCTTTGTGGAACGTGTTGTTGAGGGAAGGGTAGAGAAGGAGAGAGCTTGGAAGAATGACTAAACGCCGCGCCTTGAAAGCTACACCGAAGAACCCTGGACCGAGCGAAGATCCCGAATGTTGAATGAGGGACAATGCAAGCCGGAGAGATGGTACCAGGACCAGGACTCCATGAAAAATACAGCAGACTACTGCTCAAGGACCATGAATCTTGTGGAATGAATTCTCAGAGCTCAACAAAACACAACCTCCGCCCGTACCCTGGAAAAACATGGACACCAGCAACAATGCAAACCATAGAACTCGGTCCTGCCACGTTCAGAGTCAACTCTGCGTCAAGCACCCATCACAAACTTTTGAAGCACCGGAGATCGGCCCTACAACAACACTTTGTAGATAATCGACAGACGGGCATCGCGAGGATTCAAGAGGACACATTGTCTGCCAAATGTCCAGGAAACAGCACCATAGACAGCGATAGAGATGAAGCAAATTCTCACATCCATAGTGCTTGTCAGCCAACACATCAAATAAATCGACTACTCACATTTGCTACCGTACAAAAGACGAATTCGCGTGAAGGGAGCAGTTGAATACATTCATCACTCCTTCCTATGTACTGTTCCGCACACGGGAAGGGGCAGGCAGTTTGGTCGTCGGTTCCTCGGCCCATCAATCGCTTCTTCTTTATATCCTTCATCGCTCTACTCTGATCCTTGACATTCCGCTTTCTGTTCCCCCCACTCGATCGGTCTCCTCGCGTGCTCGGCCTTACTGTCTTCTCTTCCCAAAAATATTCCTTCCTTGGAAATTCAAGCTCTTCCCTGCCATTGATTGTCGATTCGTTGGACTTTCCTTTGTCTCAAGAAGTTTGTTGCTAGGGTGCTTCCCTTGTTACTCGATCTTTCCTACTTTTCTTCACTTTCGTCACTTCTTGCATGTTACATCCAAACTCGCCATTTGGTCGCTCCATTCCTCTTTCGCTTGCTCGTTACTTCTTCTTCTTCCGTTGAACTGTTCTCTTTCTTTCCTCTGTTTAACCTAGACATTTTACTCCCCTGATGCTTTTTTTACCATATCTTCCATACTTCACATCCTATACTTTACCTGACCTTCATCTCTGTATCTAATATCTTTATAATCAAGGAAAGCCTCCTCTCTTTACTTACAAGCATACAATTTTTGAACAAGATGACTACTAATTCAAGAAAGGGAACGAGCAATTAGATCGGGAGCTGCGAGTTTAAGGGAAATGATGATGTGACCGAACGAACAACGAAGGCATGATAGACCAAATCAAGAAAAAAGTTGATTAAAACCAAATGTATGCTGTAGCATACTATGCTCATCTCATTTTAATCATGAAGCGAGAATGTCGAAAACTTAGATCTTGCTCTCCTTGCCATTCAACTCGCAGAAAGCCTTGAAAGTGACCAGAGACTCATCTCCGATGCTTTCAAGCACGCACTTCGCGGTGGCGCCGACGAAGTATACGTATCCTTCCTTGATCTCCTCCTCTTTGGGACCAACACTGATCTTGCCGGATCCCTTTGTGCAGATGATGATGCTGGGGCCGTCGATGGATTCGAAAGTGGCCTTTGCGCCCGACTTGTTGAGGTCAGTCTTGACGACGCTGAATTCCTCGATCGGAGGGTCGTAGAGGGTGGCCGAGGAGCTAGAGCTGTAGGCGGTGGTGTTGAGGGTTACGAAGGGGTAGTCGGTCGGCGACATCTTTTGTTCGCTGATGGGAGCGTAGGAGTAGGTGAGCATATCAGTGAGGGTGTCGACGTCCTTGAACTTAGGGGTGAAGCCAGCACGAACGACGTTGTCGGAGGAAGCCATGCACTCGATGATGTCTGGATCGTGTCAGTCAACGAAGAAGCTGGTAGAGAAGAAATGATGGATTACCTCCTGAGAGATAGGCGTGAATGTCATCGGCCTTGAGGAACATGGCCTCGCCAACCTCGAGCTTGACGTAGTTCAGGAAGAAAGAGACGAAGAGACCAATGTCGTTGGGGAATTGACCTTGGAGTCTGAGCATCAAGTCTGAAAGCTCCTTGCCATTGTTTGAAGGGCCACCGTTGCCGGCAAACTTGTCGCCCTCGTCCTTGGCTTGTTGAATGAGATGTTTGGCGTGCTTCTCAATATCCTCGGGTTTGCTCTCCATGAGACCACGGAAAGCAGCCTGCAGCACCTTCTTGTTTTCCGAAGTCTTGGATTCGTCTTCTGTTGTCTCCTGACCCTTGACTGTCTCTTGGAACTTCTTTGCCTCATCCTCGCCTACCAGGCTTCTCAAACTGGGTACACTGTCGAGGAAGTGCGAGATCTCAGCGAGTGGACGGAAGCCGCAGAGACCATCGAAGGGAGTGATGGCAAGAGCCATCTCGGGCTTGTGGTTGTCATCCGGGTAGTTCTTGGAGTCTTTCTTGTGTAGCTTCTCGGCCAGCTTCTTGTTGGGGTGAGCCTGGATGGAGAGAGCCTTGTTGACGGACAGGACCTTGAACAGGAAAGGCAGCTTCTTCTGGTACTTTTCCGAAATCTCCTTGGACATCAAGGCTTCATTGTCTTGGACGAGGTCGAGTAGGGTGCGTTGTGTCTGCAGATCCTTGGAGGGGTTGCTGGGGTGGGTGCCCATCCATAGCTCGGCGTAGGGCTTCTCTTCCTCGATGCTGAAGTCGGAAGGTGTGGCAGAGGCGAAGCGGGCGGCAGCGGACTGCTTTCCGACCTTTCCTACAGATGTCCATCAGTATTTGCATGGATTGTGATGATTGTCGCAAAGGGCCTTTACCCCACTCATAGCTATTGCAGCCTGCAAATCGTCATGTCAGTATTGTCTTGTATTCAGTCTGTGCACAACCCTTCTTACCGCATTGCAAGCGAATTAGTGGAATCTGCATGTTTGAGCGTGTTTCGGAAGTGATGCGACGAGGCAAACAGCTTCCTCGTGTTCGATATATGCAAAAAAGAAAGGGGTGATGCCCAGCCACGTCACAGCTGACCACATGCAAACACTGAAGCTTCAAGCGGGGCAACTGCCCCTTTCGTCAAGACTTCCGACATGAACTTCTCGACCGCGACTCCCCTATCACAGTCCGTTCCCGTCCTGCGCGGCAACAGCAACCTTCGCCTTCTGCCCCGGTATAACAGTATGGAAGATAAAGAACTCGAAGGCACGCCCGCTTTGACGACGCGTCTCGCTCCGCGTCTAATTGCGAGCCAGACCGATGGTAAAGAGTAAGTTTGAGTTGGCTCATTCGACCACATCTCATGGCATTTCCCTAGAATATGCTCAACCCGTGCGAACACAATCTCCATGTTTCTGGGCAGTATGGTATAAGTATTCGACATAGCGGCTGGTTTCCCTTGTTTCCTTTCTTCCTTCTCCACCCACACCTACATCATGCCCTCAAACTCTTGCCTCAAAGCCAGTCTACTGGCTCTCCTAGTCGGTGGAGCCACTGCTTTCCCCACCGTCTCTTGGTCCAATCCATTTGCTTCAAGCAAAGACGCCACCCTCGTCGCGAGACAATGGGTAGATGAACCCACACGCAACCTCTTTTGCAGGTACAACCCAACGTCCTGCCAGAAGCAATTCCCCGGGTATTGTGACGGCAGCGTGAAGAAGAACAGACCAATCTGGTGTGACGACATCGAGTCGTCCCGCCACGACGACGACGATCTAAGCAAAGCCATCACTCTTGTGGCCAGACAGGAAGGACACACTCAACGCCAGATGTATTGCCATAACAATCCTACCGATTGCGAGTCGGCCCACCCCGACGACGATACAAGCAAACCCGTCACTCAACGCCAGTTCTATTGCCATAACAATCCTGCCGATTGCGAGTCGGCCCACCTCGACGACGATGTAAGCAAAGCCGTCACTCAACGCCAGTTCTATTGCCATAACAATCCTGCCGATTGCGAGTCGGCCCACCCCGAAGAAGACGATGTAAGCAAAGCCGTCACTCTTGTGGCCAGACAAGTGGGAAACCCTCAACGCCAGATCTTTTGCCATCACAATCCTATACCTTGCCTTGAACAATGGCCAGAGTACTGTACCGACCCAGCAGGACCTGCAGAGTGGTGTAACGACTTCCAGAAGACTTTAAGCAAAGCCGTCGCTCTCGTGGCCAGACAAGTGGGAAACCCTCAACGCCAGAACTTTTGCCATTTCAATCCTACCAGTTGCCTGGAACAATGGCCAGAGTACTGTACCGACCCAGCAGGACCTGCGGAATGGTGTAATGAATTCCGAAAGACCAAGAGAAGCGCATCTGCTGCCCCCGTAATCAGCCACGACGAAACTCTCTACTGGTGTGGGAAACATCCCGAACAATGCAAAGCCTTGACCCTTCGCCTCGTGGCTGAAGCCGACTCTTCCGATGTCTCCAACACCGAAAACATCTGGGCATATCCCGTCCACAGCATCTGCGCCGAGTACCCACAGTGGCCGGAGTGCGTCTTCCTCTCCGAATCCCAGCACCCCGACGTCGTCGCTCGCAACGACATCTTCAACATCGCCGCCTCTGCCGACAAACTCCACCTCGCCGCCCGTCAAGAAGCAGACCCCAAACGCTCACCAACAGTAGACCCACCGGTATACGAAAACGAGACAATCCTATACCCCGACCCACCGGAAACCAGACCCGTCCCTGTAACACGCGACTGGTGCGACCACCACCCTCACCACTCCTACTGCAGCAGCCAATGGTGCATGGATCACCCTAACCAGTGCAAAAACGCTCTCGACCCTAACCCGCCGCATGAGCAACGTGCGTTGCGCTGTGCTGAGATCTACAAGCTGGATTGGAGGCAGTATGGCGAACTGCCCCAGGGGTGTCAGTTGAAGTGTCTCGACGGCGGAGACAGAAGAGGAGAGTGCGATTTCAGGACTCATGAGTGGTGTGAGCAACACCCTGATCATAGGGATTGTGAGGTGCCTACTTAGGTTGCTTGCTGACTTGTCTGCCTCCACTTTACTCTGATTACGATGGCGCTTCTGCTTTATACTGTTCTTTCCCCTTCCCGTCACTTCACTATTCCTTCACCTCTCACGCTCGCTCTTACCGCCAGTATGACGACTCTGGCGTTGATTTCAGACGTTTCTTCCTTCCCGACTACCCTTCTTCCCTGCTACACTTTCTTCCCTATTTCACTTCCTTACCTGCTTTTCTATCCTCCTACACTCGCTCTATAACCCCCAGTCCCCTCCACTTAACCACCACTTTCACAACAACTCCCCCCCTTGCTTTTCCCAAACTCTTCGATACCTACAGATATATAAACCAAAAAAAAATCCTAGTCTCTTTTTTTTTTCTTTTCATACATTCTGCAACAAAGATTGCTTTTGTCTACGGATATATTTGCTTCGTGCTCGCAGTGATAGATCACTTCTTCCCCTTCAACATCAGTGATTGTGGGAATTTCTGTATATCTGGTCATGCATAATCTGTGGTTGAAAAAACAGATGAATAAACAGCCAAGGGGGATTATATAACATTGGCATCTAATGTCATCACAAAAGACCCACAACATCCAAATCTCTGATATACAAGCTGGTGACGCTGGCATACGTATACCCAAATCATCCAGATCAATTCCATGAAGGGTAATGAAAGGTGTCGTTGTATCTGCTGAGATCGGATCAAGACATGAGAGACAGAACAAGACAGGAGTATTATTCTTGATGGTTTGTCATTTTGTCAGATTAATGGAATTAATTGATTGTTGTTGTACTCGCTGTGTGGGTAATACAAATTTACATAAAAAGGAGTCAAAGAAAAGGAGATAAGAGTAACTGCTGTAATGGTGAAGAAAAAGTGATTTTATCCGATTTCTCCATCTCCTTTCTTGTTATTAAGTAAAAAAGAAGAAAGGATATGAAGAAAGACCGGAAAACATCGGGTTATCAGAAAAGGAATAGGAAAGACCGGAAGATTGTATGACCTCCTTTCTTTCCATCTTTGTTTTACCAGACATGAGGAACAGGCTCATCGCTCATCGTCAATCCACCTGACGCATGTTTGAGAGAAGGGAGCAAGTCTTGCCCGTCCTCTTCGCAGAGTAAATGTCGTCAACTTGACGATGTCGACGTAGGCGACTGGAAGGGTGTGCTGCAATGCTAGACGATATAGCTCCATGAAATCCAATCAGACATCCGAGAGCCAAGTAAGGACAGTGCTCTACATCTAAGCACCGTTGTTGTTCTTGTTCCTCAGGCCAATGGTAAGACCAACAGCCAGACCAACGATGATGATAATGATGAGGACAATGAGCAGGCACCACCATTTCAGGCGGCGAGCACGGCGGGCATGTGTGATACCCTTGTCGAGCTGAACGTTGCCAGCCTCCGTGTCCTTCTTAACGTTCTCGGTGTGCTGCTCGGCTTGCTGGATCATGGGTTCCTGGATGACAACGGCCTCGGCGAGATCCTCGAAGAGCTTGTTCAACTCGATCAAAGTACGCTCAATCTGCTGAATGTCGTTGTGACGAGCACGCACAGCACCGAGGACGGTGCTGGCAGTCGCGGAACGGTTGGTCTTGAGCTATATACAGAATTAGCATGTGCGACCAAGGCATTAGCAGAAGGTAAACATACAGCAGTCTGGAAGACACCCTCGTTGCCCCAGTCAGCGTTGGAAGCCTCCTGGACCTCGGCATCGGTAGCCTCGGGGTTGACGATGCGGTATTGACGGGCGATTTGCTCACGGTAGCGGCGCTCGTAGCTGGCCTCCTCGTTGCGGTACTCCTCAAGCTGCTTCTTGAAGCTCGTCTTCAGCTGGCCGACCTGGCTGTTCTTGATGTTGTTGTTACGTCCACTTCTGGCAGCGTCGGTCTCGAGGAACTTGATCTGGTCCTTGATGGAAGTGTTGAGTACCTGGGTCTGGGTAACAATGGACTCGAGGGCCTGGTTGGTAGAAGCATCGGGGCTGTTGAGAGTGCGCTGATGGGCAGAAGCAATCTCGGAAATGTATTGGGTCAATTGGCGGATGTCGGCTTTGGCTGCCTCGACGCGCGCAAGGAAGTCCTGGTTGCTGAGCACAGTAGGCGCTGCCTGTTGCATTGGTGCTTGCGATCCGGTGGCCATACCGCCGGCTTGCGCAGCGGGGACTCCATTGGCGGGGACTCCGGCAGCTTGCGGTGTGCTGTACTGCGAGTCCTGGGTCATGGCAGAGTAGTTGGACTCACCCTGGCGAGTGGGTGCCGGGGGCTGGAGAGGCTGCTGCTGGTCGAAATTAATACATTGACTGTCGCGACAGTCGGAATAAACATACATCGCTGTACGACTGTGCGTAAGGGTTTGCTTGGCCGTAGCCCTCGGTGCCATAGGGGTTGTCTCCATCGCCGTAAGGGTTTCCGCCGTAGCCCGAGTATTGGTTGTTGTTATTGTATGCCATGTTTCTAGGCGAGCGCAATTGAAGCGCAAGTAATTATTAAGATGCTGGCGTAAAGTTGTTTCTGTAGCGAAGAGAGCGTGGACGACGAAAGAGTGAGATGGCGTTGCGACTCGACGACACGTGCAAAGGGCGGGTATTAGGCAGGAGCGACGACGGTCGGTTCACAAATGAAAGCACGCGACGGAAGATTGAAGTCCTCGAGGAAGGCGCGACGACGACTGAGCAGAGGTGGAAAAATGGGTTGAACAGGCAGTCAAGGTTCGTGATTGAGCGCTTTGACGAGCGAGCGACGGATGCAGCGACTGGTTGGCCAACCACAGCAACGTCAGGTTTCCCAGACACACCCGCGCAGCACTGATCGACCGAGGGACGCCACGCTCAATTTCCCGTCTGCACAACCATAACAATCGCCTTTTTGTTCATCCATCATTGTCTTTCCTACCAGCTGTTTGCTGTGGTTCTTCACTGCGTTGCAAAGGTCACGCCTCTTCTTGTATCAGAGAGAGAGAGAGATCGATCGAAACAGAGTGCCCAACTCTTCTGCATGCAGCCCGTCATGAAACGGTGATCAACGTGCAAACTGGACGCCTGTGCATGCTCCTCTCTCTTCGTACTTCCAAGTTCCTGGTGTTGCAATGGCAGTTTCGCCATCATCCTTGTTTTACCTCCTGTCAGACATTGTTCTTCGTCATGTTCGCCGCCCATGACCATCGCATTGTGTCGGCAATACAATGACGATGAATACGGTATGGAGGGCTAGGCTGCCGCCTCCGGGTAACTCAATCGGCGCTCTGGTAACCACGGCATTTGAACACTGGGGAAGTGACAAACAGCCTCCTTGTCTCCGTATACAAATTTTCATCACAATCGCCATCTCAGGACAATTCTTCGAGACACTGATGCAGTAGGTAATGCAGAACGGAGTTCGTTCTATGGTATCCTCCACAGAGGCCAGCTCTACGATACGCTCTCACTGGACATGGCCTGAATCATAATCGTTGTGCATTTCGATAGCTGCACGTGTGACAACACGGCGAAAAGGTAGTTCACAAAATATGGAAGATGTCAAATGCTCGCGAGAATTCTTCTATTCTGCCTCTTGCGAGGTCTTGTCCGTGGCGGACCTAAAACTATTGTACAGTAACATGGGGGGAATCTCTAAAATCCCAGACATCATCATCCATGAGTCTCGACCGACCAACGCCATACTAAAAACACATCCCATCATGAAACTCCTCCTTTGAACCCAATTGTCATCCAATCATAAACCCGTAAACGCACGAAACATGCATGCTTGAAGTTGTCTGAGCAAAGAATGCTCGCATTACATCTCGAGATCGTCAAAGTCTCTCATCATGACGGCCATCTGGGCACGCTTGGCAGCCTCAGCAAGAAGACTGAAGTCTTGCAAGAAGGGCGATGTGTCGTTGAGGCCTCTGGGTCTTTGCTCTTCGGAGAAACTACCGCGATGTTGTTGAGGGAACTGGGGCATTTGCTGGTAGTAGTTGTTCTCTTGGTTCATTGAAGGCGGTAATGAGAAGTGTTGAGATTGGCTGGAAGGCGACGACACGGGGGCGGCAGAGACCAGAGTAGGTGATTGACGCGAGCTCATGTTGGTTTGGCTAGGGCTGGTGTTGATGGAAGCCAACGATGACAGGCTGGCCGAGGACGTAAAGGTTGATTGGTTGTATGAGGCCTGAGGGTAGGAAGGTCTCTGGTGGGCGTAGAAGTGTTGGTTTGATTGAGAATCCATTGCTTTTGGGAGGAAACAGCAAGACTGATAAACTGGAGAAGGTTTGTGGAGGAATGCGGAGAAGAGTGTGGCCAGGGGACGGCTGGATTTAAGAGCTGAAAGAGTCGGCGATGACGACTGCAGGGGCGTGTGGAATCGACTCAGTCGAGGGCGATTCAAGTAGGGATTGGCTTCAGGGACCAGTCTGCTCTCGGCCGACTAGGGAATAACGAGTCGTGTGTGGAAGGAAAATGAGCCGAGGGAAGATCTAGCGCTCAAAGGGCTGCTGCAGAAGCCGGCTAAAGGCGAGCGATTGGCAGAGGGCGGATGGAAGGACGGGCAAAATCCGCGTGATATGCGCACGCGAATCGTTGTCGGATCGGCGACTACCTGGGGAATCTGGGGATTGACGGGTGTAAAAGCAAAAAGGCTGATGTGCTAGGCGCTCCGAGGGTGTGGTGCTTTGTTTTGATGGACAGGTGGATGTGACGGAAACAGCTGGTGGACGATGGGAGAAAGGACGGAGGGAAGAAGAGGAAAGAAATATAGAACTTGTCAGATCTTGCTCGGCCCTTCAAACTATGGTGGATCGCCTCATCCCCCACATACAGCAACGACGAAGAACCCGCAGTGACCCGTAACCCGCATCTTACTGCCGGGCCGACAGTTTGCCATGAGGTGATGCTCTCGCGCTATCTACCAAAAATCAGATTCTGCCGAGTCGGAACGCAATTTCTCCTCCTCGAGAAAGGCCGGGGAAGGCGCGCGCTTGGTGCTGTTTCCGACTCGGGGTAAGTGCTGGGCAGACGTAGGCAGCCGCAGAGAAGACCGAAAGATTCAAGCGACTTCAAAACACAAACATTCTGTGACAGCCGCCGTCATGCACGTGAGTTGATCGTGGTCTATGTGGGTTACAAGTAAAACAAAAGGACTGCTCTGCATGGACGATCAGTCTGTCTATCACAACAAGCAGTCAGGCGTGACCTGGTCATGAAGAAGCATCTGGACGCGACGACTCATGGAACTATGGCCTAGATTTCTGTTTGGCATGAGGACCATTCAAATCAGAACAACAGCGACAGTGCTCATGGTCATGGGATAGTATCAGAAGTCGAGCTCTCAGTGGTCCCCCTTCAAATCTCCAATATCATTGTGCATCTTGATAGATAGTCATATCGACCCTCCCAAGCATGGAGATACATCCTCCTTCATTCGGCTCAAGCAGGAAGAACCGTATCGAGGACCTCAGTCTTCTTTCTCTCCAACGGCATCGGTACTGTCTATTGCTCTTCGGTAGAAGGTCGACATCCGCGCGTCGAAACAAGTTGATCGTCCAAGACACGACAATCGCATGTAATATGTTCCATCTTAGCATCAAACCTTGTCCCACCACACACACTCATATAGTCCGATCGTGCACATGGAGTCAATAAAGAGCTGTTGGCTGACTTAACCCTCTCCTCCATCTACAAGAGACCGTTGTCTTTACAATGATATGCTTAACTGCCCTGAACTGGTTTGCTCATGCATCTTCGGCCCGTATCATACAAAGCATCAAAAGGCGACTCCCGAAGCGAGAAGGATCCAATATTTGTCCCCACCGAGTAAGGGCAGATCTCGGTTGTGGGGTGATGCTGGGGAAGATCCACATTCCGGTTCCTTCTCGTCTGCTATTTCTGCTCCAGAAAAATTATCCTATCGCAAAAGACACGTTTGGCCCGAGAGAAGTGCGAAATGAAGACATAGCCGATATCAAGGCTCCCTATTGCCGTAAGCCGAGCTTCAAACATGATCATTGACCGCAAGCGAAAGAAGGTCTCGAGGCTCGAGGTGTGCATTCTATCGGAAGCCGGAAGCATTTTTTGCAAGAACAGAAATCCTCTTGAAAGTTGATATATTTGACCGAGCTCGCCGAGGAGGAAAAACTCTTTCTCTATGCATCCCAACGATCAAATGTCCCCAACCCCTTTCGAAGGAACAACAAACGTCTCCGTCATCACACAACAGAGATTCGATGTCGATTCTGCTTGCAAGGTTCCGGCGGTACCTAGAGGAGGTGTTGCATCGGCATCTCGCGGCTCAGTAGAACATTCGTCATGTACCTGGATGTACCTGAATGTACTGACTACAACTACGCAGGCCAAGGCAGGCGGCTCTTTGTTTTCATTTGGGATGCTGCCTTGCCCCAGGTTCATAGCTTGACAGATGGCGTAGTTGAAGATGGAGTGGGTTCCGAGGCCGTGATAAATTTTCCTGGAAAAAAAATGGCAGATGTTATTGGTGGTCGTCGGTCCGAGATAGCACTGAAGGTGTTTGAGAATTGCAACTTCATGATGCTGCAGGTTTGTTTGCAAGATCCAACGTAGCAATGCACGAGCTACGGTATCATCAAATCGTATCGTCAGGCATGATCGTACTATGAACGACAGACATCTGTCTTGTTCTCACAGCTCAGCCGGGTGGGTATGGTATCTTGAGCAATGACCATGCATTCCTCCACATTCGACGTGCTATCGCAAAACAGACTCTAGCATCGTCTTGCCTGAGCGATATCTGAACCAACGTCCAGTTCAGCCCATCACCAGCGCAGAATATTGTGGTCTTGTCCGTCATCACATTCGCTTCTCTCACCTCATGAATCACGACTCTCCACCTCCTCCACATCCTCAAGTCCAGAAATCCCGGGCCGACAGACCGCACACAGCCCCACGAACTCTTGATCCCACACACATGCCGAGAACAGCTCTCCCAAAATCCCGAGAATCTCTCCACTCCGAAAACTTCTCGTGCACAAACGTCTCCAAATCCTTGGCAACTTGCATGTGAAAGAACAGCGGAGAAATTGAACGGAGCGGAAGCAAAACGGCGGAGGGGAAGAACAAGCGCCGCAGCGGCCGATGTGCTCGGGAACTGTGGAGGAAAGCACGAAGGTTCTCTCGAGACGAGGTGGAAGGCCTGGAGCCGCCACTGAGAGAGGCAATCGGCGGCGACTGACCTTGTTGATTGTTGCCGACACGAAGAAAGGGAGGCAGAAGCGCGAGAAGATTGATCGAAGTTCAGGGTCGTGAGGTCCGATGCCTGAGGTAAGTGACCGGTCTGCCTGACCACGCCGGCTAAATAACCACCATCCGGTAAGATGATCAGTATTAGAGCCGACCACAGTTCAGGCTGCTGTTTTCAGTCTTTCGGCAAGAGTGTAACGCAGATGTAGAGGCACTGGAATTGTACCAGAATCGAGCTTTCAGCCTGGCAAGTGGCTTTGCAGAACAGCGGTCAAAAGGCACAATGTTTTCGGTAATGACATAGCTGTCCAAAGGAATCAAGAAGAAGCACCGCTCTTGTTGACCATATACCTAATCACTAAAAGTATCCTACCTTCTATCAGTCAAGTTAGAAGCGCGGGTAATAAAATATTGATGCTATCACTCTACAAAGTCCGCTACGATGCCGAGTAAAGCAAGATTAGGATCTAAAGGGTTCAAAGTGTTCGGTATTGACTTCACCTTCACAGCATCCTTAGGCTCTGTCAGCACTAGAAAGCACACTTCTTTCCTTCTCCCACTTTGGATTCTTTCATTACCACTAGTGACGACTGGTTCCACTAGACACTGCTCTGCATGCTCTTCATCTATCCCTATAATTAACTTACATTCCTCTTACTTGCACAAGCACAAACACATTCTCGCATCTAAAGTTGCTGCCATATTCTGAGCCTCCATTTCCTTCCCTATCTTGCACCATTTTTAACCCGTCTTTAGCTGCCTCAAACATCGAAGTGGATGGTAGCGCGCGCGAGGGCTCACGGATGGTTGTAAAAGGCAAGCAAGAATATGACTATGTAGTACGTCTCTCGGGTCGTCGACGAGCTTGCCTGGAGCCTATCATCGTCCTCGTCGTCTCTGCAGATGCGCTTCCGACGCTGCAGTGGTTCAGGACTCGAAAACCTCATCCAAGACGGAAAGTGGGATGCTAGCCTGGAGTATCGACAGGGGAGGAACAAGCGGGCACATGCACGTAATATATATGAAGGGGAATGCGTATCCGGAAAACCCAATCCCTAGACGCCGACCGCGTCTTCGACTGCATGTGAAAATGCAAGGTGTTTCCAACACTGGTCACAGGTTTGCTGAGAACAATTTCGGAGTAATGACTCAAAGGTAAGACAAAGTTGTATAAGCAATGTTATGTAATGGTATCATCCAATCCGAAGGGTTCAGAACAAGAGAGTCGACAAAGGAAACAATTAAGTATGCACTATAAGGGGGTATTTAGAAACGAACGAAACACCAAAAACGACAGAAAGAAAAACTAATCAAGGGAAAGATAACATCACACACCCAAAGATGCTCCTCTTACGCTTCCAGGGACTTGGACTTCTTGGACATAGGTCGTCCAAAGTCATTCCAGTAGCGGTTCTCACTGCCATGTCCAGGGCCCATCTTGACGTTGGACCTGCACTTGGGCTGTACAAAGTCCTCGGCTGTGCCGGTGGGCCAGATTGGCAGGAAGCAGACCTCATCGGCAGCGCAGCCACGACATTGCTTCCAAGTTGTCCAAGCCAAGTACTCTTTGAGTTCTTTGATCTGATCGAGCATGGCAGCGTGATCTGTTTGTGCGAAGGCTGATACCAGGCTGGAGCAGAGAGTATTGGTTACCTCGCGGATCGCCTGGGAGGCCACACTGGTGGAGGTGAGAGCTTGCGTGCCAGGAACGAACTGCGACGCACAGCGATCGATTTCAGCGCTGCTGTTGCGGGCACTGTAGGCGATGAAAGGGCGGATCGCACGTCCAACCTCTGCCTGTAGAGATGAAAGAGTGCTGAGCGAGCCTGAAGCAAGGTTTTCGATGCGGTCGGAGTAACGTGCAACGACCATATCAGCAACTACCTGCCAGTTGACCGTCTCAAAGTCGTCGTTCTTGCGCAAGACCATCTTGTCAACAGCTCGGCGAACGTCGTCGATAGCGCCGGATGCGTTGTTAAGACGAGGGCGACCGGTGTCATCGAAGTAGATGGCCTCAGGGTACGCAAAGGCAGAGACGAAATTTTCGTAATCGAGCTCCACGCGGCCACCACCGATACCATGATAACGAGCGGCAACAGCACGGTAGTAGCTGAATCCATCGCCATTATCGGCGCCACCACCAAGGCCACCTCCACGAGACTCAGGGTTGGTCTTGACGATATTGACGACGTTGAGATGAGCGGCGAAATCACACAGGATAATTTCGAATCCGCCTTCCATGCGCAGAATACCGTCGATACGATCGTTCCATTGCTCGTGAGCCATCTTGCACATCTGTTTGGCGCGCTCCATCTCGCCGAACATTCCTGAGCCGTGGTCGATGCTGTCATCGAGAAGCAAGACATCCTGTGTATCGAGAGTTCCCTTCTTAGATTTGGCAGCAGATTGGCCATCCACGTAGAGCAAGCGCAAGTTGTGCTTCGTACGGTAAGTATGCAGATAGCCAGAATTGTCTTCCTTAGGCTTAGGATCGTCCGAGACCAGAGGCTCTTGCTCCGCCCTCGTCTCGATCGATTCGGGCGAAGATGGAACCACTGAAGTGGTTGGACGAGCAGGAGGGGGTGTATGACGTTTCTTGGGATTACGCAACAAGTCACCCAAGCGATGTGCCCAGAATCCAATCGGCGGCAATGAGAACACACTACGGTGTTTTTCGTCATCGTGGTGGTTCTCGTTCAGCTCATCGAAGAACATGTGAGGTGGTGGTCCGTGGTGTTCATGATGCTCGTCGTCACCATGATCACCATGGTGCTCGTGATCACCATGGTGCTCGTGCTCATCGTGATGCTCATGGTCATCGTGATGTCCGAACCACGCAGGCGGATATCCGTGATGCTTGGATGAAGGACCCCTATGAGGAGGACCGCGATGACCTTCACTTGGTTCGCAAGGCAGATGGCCTTCTCCAGGAGGACAACGGTGCGGCGGAGAAGGCGGACCATCATGGTGATGCGGAGGGGGGCCATGGTGAGGTGGCGGAGGAGGGTGATGCGGAGCATCTGGACGAGAATCGTTACGTGAAGGGCCATGGCACCCCTTGTCGCTGTGATGTTTTCCAGGGCGACCCTTGCGATCCTTGCCGTCGTGATGCTTTGATCCATCTTTTGGCGATTTGTACTTGTCGTGGTCTTTGTTCTCCGTGGGGTTTGATCGATCTATTCCTTCATCGGGAAAGTATGGTCCCTTGGGTTTTTCGTGTTCAATATCAGGAGGTGCATGACCATCGCCAGGAGGACCATGTCCAGGTGGGGGCCCACGATGTCCTCGAGCAAAGAGCAAGGCGTGCTCGGGTTCGAAAGCAAGCCATTGAGTGCCATTGATGCGGTCCTTCTGTGATGTTCCATGATAGAATTCAGTACCTTCTGGGACTGTAGCGATGAAGAGGGACATGCCATTGTGGTTCAAGGAAGAGCCAAATTGGCGCATAGAGCTATGCAGGGCATTGAAGATATGGTTTGCATGTGTGGTTGCATCAGTTGTCGGTATTAGATTAGCGGTTTCCGGTAAAGGTCCTGCAGCAGCCAGCCAGGGGAGCAGGAAAGGGACCAAATCACGAGGGCGCGGCATTTCGACAGAACTGCACCTCGATGATATGTTTCGTTCGAGTCTCAAAAAACTGTGAATGAGGAGACTCCAAATGCTTCAGAGATAGGAAATAGCTTGATATTATTGGGCGCGTGTACAATTCTTGGCCGCGCGTACCATCCTTAGCCAAGCCGTTTTTCGCCATATCAGTAGTACCAAATGGACGACATTGCGCCAGCTCATACCGTCAGCACCTACTAGCTCGAACACATTTCGATTCGACGAGTCAAATGCTTATAAGATGATCTACACACCCTCCAAGAGATCATGTAGATGGCATTGCGAATCCTGCATTGCTGCAGGTCGGGTGAGGAAGGATGAGCTGGGGGAGTCGTCGTGGTGTTTCGGAGGTCGGAAGCTTTGCAAATCTTCCACAAATCGATTCATGACCTTCTGCCTGACAGACAAGATTTTGTCGTACGAAGTCAACGCAGTCCGCCGAGCTTTTTGTTGGAGCGACCGCGTACGCATTCAATAGAGAAAAGCATTCGAAGCTTCAGAGTTGTCGTGGCGGTGTTCAACCGAGAGGCAAACGCTGGCTAGATTTGGGTCGCTCTCCAGGCAAACCATGCCCTAGATCTTCGGTAAGCATAACCGATTCTCATACAGGGCTGACGACGACAATTCTCCTTTTGACGGGGCCGTTACACAACTTCAAGCCTCATTCTTCATGCATCTGCCTCACTAGCCAAAGACGCATATATCGTCCATGATCTAGATGATAGATATGTGCTGGCTAGAAGGCAGATCAAGCCGGATCTTGGCATGCGTAGAATGGTGGTCATTCTCGTAAGCAGAGCAACCCTGGCATTCTCTTCTTATATAAATATGCCTCTTAAGAACACCACTGAATCGTGTCACTTTAAACTTCGGATGTTCTTAGCTGATCCGACACCCAGCTATGGTGGATCGTCTTGTTAATTGACACCGATTAGACAGATTCACTGAAGGTAACAGCATGCTTTCGAAATTCCGCAATTTCCATGATCTACTTCTGAGTAGCGATCGGCTTTCCGTCCTCGTCCACGGCCACAATTTCAATCTCGACTCGCATATCATCCTCACCCAACCTCGGGACTCCAACACAAGTCCAGATAGGTTGATGGTTCGGCATCCACTTCTTGAAGTTGCGGACCATTGCATCCAAGGCTTCATTGTTGATAGGGACATGGTAAGAATTGACCCGCACCACTTGAGACCAGCCTTGACCGCCAGCATGACGGAGATTGAGCTCACAATTATCGAATGCTTGATCGATTTGAGCGTTGATTTCCTTGTAGAATTCGCCGGTCTCGGGATTCCAGCCACCTTTTGAGGAGAGACACGTCAGTTGAGGGTAATATCATGCAAGAAGATTGTACTACCTTGGCCGGCACATTCAATCCGGTCTCCAATGCGGACTGCTTGGCTGTACCAAAACTTCTTCTGATTGGTTTCTCCAACGCCTGGGTAGCTAGTGAAAATGGGAGCCATAACAGCAAGATATAAGATCTTCGTGTAGGAGATCTTGTGGGAGAGTGTAGTGATGATACGGATGAGAGGAGATGTCTGTTCATGATGTGATTCTTATACGCACCCAAACGATGAGCAATTTCTTGGTACTTCCATCGCTTTCAATCAGCTTTGTTATTCAGACAATACAATTGGCTGACAACTGCTGTTGACGAGATCAAGTTGAAGCTTTACGAGCAGCGGAATACATCTTCCGCTACGAAGCTTTGAGTAGCTTCGCCCTTACATCTCTAGACATTGGTGGTCTGATGTGATGCAAAGATATTTCCATCCAGATGATGGGGATGAAAAACAAGCGGTATGTTGAACTTGATGGTGTCATACCCTGGCGCGTCGAAAAAGTCTTGTTGTAGGAAGACATGAAGTCGTGGTTTGAGCTTCGGAAGGTGGGGCTCGCGAATCTCGGTCGTTCTTGCGACAAAGGACGCTGCACCACCAGCACAGGATTTTCCATCTTCTTCTCATCGAATACTCATCGACCATGATGCATCTTGGCGATGTCCTCGGAAGGTCAATCGATCTTGAAAGCCAAGCCATCGGCTAGGCGAAAGAACACGACAAAGGCATGCGAGGAATGCCGGCGAAGACGCGCGAAGGTAGGCAATCGATTTCGTCGTTGAACAAAAGCAAGGCTTCGGCAGTACAATCTGACACGCCGAAAGTGCGACGGCAGAAAGCCTTCTTGTAGCCGCTGCACAATTCGTGGGATCGACTGTCAGTTCGATGCCAAAGAGGATGGTCGCAAACCTGCTTCCATGAGCTATGTCTCGCTCTTGCGCGATAGGATCAGGACGCTGGAAGAGGCTCTTCGAAGTCAATCTATTGACACTGGACCCGAGTTGACGGAGTTCCCGACAGAATATGATTCAACTCTACCAAGCGACTTCGAGGATCCGTATCGGAGTGCCTTTAATGTTCAAGTGGCTAGTAGGGATGGTGCAGCCGAGATCGAACAATTGAGACGACAATTCGAAGGCACCTTGAACTTGGATCATGACGGCGAAACGCACTTCTACGGGGTAACAAGTGGACGCCTCGATTTTCTGACATCAAGTCAAGGAGTTCCTGACACGGTTCTTGAGCACAAGGAAGGCGTTACGAAGCTTACGATTCCATCGTTCTTCCCCGATTTGTTGCCAATGAGTATACCGGACGAACTTCAACTCCATCTGATTGAGATCTACTTTACATGGGCAAATCCTTGGTGTCCAGTAATCAACGAGGAACTTTTCCGGGGTAGCATGTATTCGGGTGGCAAGTACTGCACTCCCTTACTCCTGATGTGCATATTCAGCATGGGTTCTAGATTCACAGACAGACCTGAAGTTCGGTCAGACCCAGCAAGTCCGTACACAGCAGGCAGGTTATTCCTTGAAGAAGCCGAACGGCTGCTTCAAGTAGAGTTGAAATCTCCCAAGATCACTACAATACAGGCTTTGACCATCATGTCTGTTCTATATTGTGTAAGTTGCTTGATTCAGCAAACAGCAGGTACTGTTAATTGAGTTCAATCAGGCATTCGGTTATGACTCAGCTTGCTGGCTGCACGAAGGCATGGCTAGTCGGCTGATGCTCGAGATGGGTCTGAATATCGACACCACTCCTCTGGTCGCATCCGGCTCCATGCCCGTCGAAGAAGCGATGTTGAGAAGACAGATGTACTGGTCGCTGTACAGCGTTGATAAGTTGTCGGCTAGCTACACCGGAAGAGCCTGTACGATGCTGGTAAGTCTCTCACCATCGAGATGACCGACTTCTGTGCTGACAATCATAGTCGTTCCAAGGCGCTGTACAAATGCCCTTTGTGAAGTCAGGAACAAGTCTGGTAGCCTCACGGCAGGACGAATCAATGGTATTTCTCAACAGCCAGGTAAAGCTTTGTCAAATCGTCGAAGAAATTTTGTTGAACTTGTAAGTCATGCTCTCCCCTGTGTGCAGTAGGCCGTCGCGCGTGTAGCTGCCGAAAGTAATGATGGCCATTGGATCAGAGTCGCCTCCACCGCGATATGCTACAACGGTTTACCTCTATGGGCGGCTGTCGTGCAGCAAAAGCCTCGTGCATCTCTACAGCTAGAACAATGATCGTGGGAGGACGGCGAATATGACAGAGCTCTGCAGATGGAGGAATATTTAATTGCTCATTGAGGACTCTGCTAATTCTGCAAGGTATGCACCCAAGCCCGCACTCGCCGAACCACAACAGCGGAAGGCTTTCTTAGACGCATGTTTGCTCAAGCTCAAGGACTGGGCATATGATCTTCCGCAAGAACTAAGGTCTGGCTCGCGAAGCACTGCAGGCACAGCCAACAAGAAACCTCATGTTTATACACTACACATGGTGTATCATACAGCCCACCTATTGTTAGCCAAACCCTTTCTAGCGCCCATAAATCGCTACACCACCGAGCTCTCAGTCGTGGAAATGGCCGAGAAAGCCAAGTCAATATGTTTGGAAGCTGCAAGTGCTACGTCCTCTACAGCAAGAGCCTACCGACAAGCTTTTGGCAGTTTTAGGAAGAGTCCAGTCACTGCGACTCACTGTACACTCTCTGCGGCCGTGGTTCTCGTACAAAGCCAGAGAAACGATCTTCCGATCAACCTTCTCGAAGCATCACTGGAAGTCCTTGGCGAGTTATCAACTTCTTGGGATATTGCCAGAAGGCTGCGAAGCCATCTTCTGAGGTTATGCCGTTCGAAACATATCGCTCTCAGCAGTCTTGGACACTGCTCTCCGGATGTTGGTGCAGACGCTAATAACATGACTTTCGGGCCGGACAAACAATTTGCGGTATACTCGACCATGTATCACGGCCCCGAATCAATTTTCGCTGAGAGCTTGCCTGCGGATGATGGTCAGGATCTTGGCAACTGGCTTGATATGATTGACGACGACTTTCTGCAGAGCACTTTTGAACCGAAATTTTGAAAGTCTGTCAACATCGATATGCAAAAAAAAGTAAAGCAAGATGGAAGCGACCACAGATTGCAGAGGTTTGCTGCTTACCTCATCCCTAGAGACCGATAGGGTCAACGGATGTATGTTTGAATCACGTCAACATATGATTCCCGTCTGAACGAGTCTCCGGAGAAACGCAATTCATGCCCAGGCGGTCAATTCGCGAGCAGAGATATCGTTCCTTCTTCGTAGAGGTTGCTTGGCAGCTGTCTCTTATCAGAGTCGTGGCCTAAAGCGGAAGGTATAGCGATGATCACGTCACATCTGGGCTTGGCAGGGTCAACATCGTTGCGATCGACTCATGTGCATCCTCAACCTCGCAGATCTTCAGATAAGGATTCTGGGGAGAACGTGGAGGGATTTGCAATGATACCGTGCTTATGGTAAGCAACTGATAGCTTTAATCGCTGTCTGAGTTGTTCATGGCATCCTATGTTGCGTTTGACACATCACGACCAGCTAGTAGCACATCTGGAGACACAAGTTGGCATGCTCAGCAATATGCTCTATCTACTAACAGACATAGTGTGTCAAGCTACAAATCTGATATGCATGTTGAGATACAAATACTCGACAAAGCATCGATCAGGTCTTCCTGGTAGACCTTGATAAGAAGTTCTGCCATTTCCCAAAGCAGAGGTTGCTTTGCTTTCTTCCGGTCCCGAAGCAAGCAATATGCATAAATCGTTAGACCAAACTTCCGACCTTGCTCAACCGCCTGTGACAACTCAGAGCCGCGGGCCAAGGGCTTGACCACGGGGTGAACGACTTTAGGTTTTGGTACACCTCGTTTTTGTGGCTTGAGATGGGTCGTTGATGCTCTTATCTATGACCTTAGAATGACCTTCGACGATCACTCACTGGGGTGCAGCATACAAAGAGACCTCAAATGCCCTTGATATTCTGATGGAGGTTCTACACAAATTTGCATCAATCCATACTTTCGGCAACTTGTACCCATCCCTAGCCATGGCTACGGCATACCCCTACCATCAACCCATTGAGGTCATCCACAATGCATACACAGCTCAACAGACAACCGAAATTGCGTCTCGAATGGGAACAGCGAAAGCCAACATGAGAGTTGACAAGATCTTCACATCCTCCTTCATGGCCGGAGCAATTCTCGCATTCGCTTGTGCCGCGGTATCGACAGTCAACACAGCACCATGGTACCAGGAGAACGCCCCAGGCGTAATCAAACTATTCGCAGCCCTCATCTTCCCCTTCGGTCTCGTCGCAATCATCCTCACCGGTGCAGACTTAGCAACCGGCAGTTTCATGGTAAGCTGTCTCTCGACAACCTCTGCGAATTACCCACAATGCTAACTCGCATCAGTTCACCACCCTCTCAACCCTGCACCACCGAACAAGCATCCTCAAAATGCTCCAACACTGGGTCATAACCTTCTTCGGCAACCTCGCCGGCTCCCTCTTCGTAATGGCCATCATAGCCGGCTACGGCGAAATCCTCTCCGATGCCGCCTACCGCACCCAAACCATCAAATTCGCCACCACAAAAGTGGTCCATCCGCCCTGGCACGCAATCTTCATCCGCGGAATCGGCGCCAATTGGCTAGTCTGTTTGGCTTGCTTCCTCGCCTGCGGAGCCCGCGAAATGGTTTCTAAAATCATGGCCATCTGGTGGCCTACTTTTGCCTTTGTGATTTTGGGGTTCGATCACGTTATTGCCAATATGTTTTATATTCCCATGGCTATTTTCTTGGGGGCGGAGGAGATTACGGTGGGATTGTATATTTGGAAGAGTATGATTCCTGCTTTGTTGGGGAATATCGTGGGTGGTGGATTGTTTGTGGGTGTGGTTTATTGGTATTTGTATTTGGCTGGTAATCCGAGCCCGGTTTTGATTGACGGGAGTGCGTTTGGAGGGGCTCCGGTGGCTTTGTTTGGGGTCAATGCTGATGTAGAGGAGGAGAGGAGTCGTAGGGAGTCTGACAAGACTGACATGGCTTAGACAATACGAGAATGGCGTGTGTAACCTCAGAGTTTAATAGTTGTGATGATATCCATCTACTCTAATAGTGCTTTTGCACCCCAAGGAGTCGTGAAGCGTACCACAGGGAAGTGATGAGACCAAGTAAATCCGATTACGGACTGCAACGATCTCAATCGTTTCTCTCATGCTGCGAAAGGAAAGGCTGCGCATCCTCATCGTAGCTCTCGCGGTCTCTAGCATCGGAATTATAACTCGTTGGCTTACTCCTCACGCCAGCCATAGCCAGAGCATCAGCTCTACCCTTCTCAGTGTCGATGATGTAGATGAGAGGAATGGGCAGAGCGATCAGCACAGCCAAAAACGCAAACGCAGGTCTGATCGTACCAGTGACGTCGACAATCATACCGACAATAGCAGGGCCGATGGCTGAGCTGCCCTTGTCAGTGACGGCGTATAGGGCGTAGAAAGCCGCCTCGCTACCGGGTGGGATGAGCAAGCCATAGAAGGAGCGGCAGTAGGAGGATAAACCACCCATCACGAAGCCATGTACTACACCTAGCGGGTAGATCTCCCAAGCCTGTTGTAGACCTCCAACTCCCCAAGACTGAACGAATGGAAGATAACCGATCAGTCCATAGATGGGGATGATCTCCATAAGCAGGACGCAGCCAATGATTGTCTGCTGAGTGTGAAGTTGGTAGCGACGCGAAATGACCGGCCAAGTGAACGCACCAGCGATACCGGACGATGTAGCGGTGATGGACAGAATGGCAATCTGCACAGTACTCATCTTAAGCTCAGTTCTGGCAAACAGAATAGCAGTGCCGGAGACAGTGGCAATCGAGTCGGATAGTAAGAACCATGCGATCAGAAAAATGACAGTCTGGCGAAGCTTGACAGCTTGTTTCACAGTCTGCCATACAGACGACCAAGCGAATCTGAAGTACGCGAGAACTTGACCAACCTTACCATGCCTGCCACTGAGACTTTTAAGTGGAGGGCCAGGACGATCGCGCAACCAAAGGGCTCCTGGAATACCACCTGCTGCCCAGCAAATTCCGACCATGAGTAGGATTACCCGGAGCGGGATAGATTGGGATGACCAGTTGACCTTGTTTAAGGTCAAGAGCATACCGATGCTGATGATTTGAACGAGTACTGCTGCCATGTAGCCGAGACCTACACCTTTGGCAGAAATCTTGTTTGAGAGTGCCAGAGCAGGCGATGTTTGCTTGCTGTCTTGTGGCCTGGAAGGATTTGTATGCTCTGCATTAGGCGCTGGCGAATATGATCCGTCAGGTTCGACCATGTCAACCGTTGCCAAAGGAGACCCCTCCTGTCTCTCTGCAGAAATGACGGAGGGATGGTTACTGGCCAGAAGAGGGAGGAAAGAGTTCAACAGCACGAATGAAGAGCCTAGAGATGCCACACCCAGGATGACCAGCACAGATCCTAGGAGGTAGATACTAGGTGAGACCACGATGAAGAGCATGCTCGAGACCGATCCGATGCAACCAAAAGCGAGAAGCAACTTTTTGCGGTATGTTCCTGATGGCTGTTAGGATAAAAGAAACATAGACCAATTAAACATGACTTACCATGATCGGCAAAAGAGCTGAATGATATGAGTACTATCGCTTGCACCAAGACAGCAATGGAGAAAGTGTACATGGCGAACGAAGCTGTCGAGATATCCTTTCCGAAAGGTTGTATCACACATTGGCTTTCATTCTTGTCGTTGGTAGCACGGCTAACAGCTCGCAAAAGTAAGTGTTGAGCTTCTGCCGCAACAGACTTTGGCTTAACACAGGGAGTGACATGATCGGAGCGCAGAACACCTCGTTCCTTTGCGAGCTGCTCGAGAGTGACTGGGAGAAAAGAGCCTAGACATTTGTGAGCGAAGTCGACGCGTTAACGAAATACACGTATTTACCAACACCGGCTACTGCGAACACTTCGGCAGCCAGGCCGTAAGCATACCAGCCTTTTAGCTCTCGATCACTAGTCGGCGTAACATCCTCGTTTTCATAGCGACGAGGTCTGTCGTACCCATTGCTTTCGCTATCTCTCTCCATAATTGATGGAACTTGACAACATGTTGTTTTCGCGTCAGAAAGGAAAACATGACGCTGTTTCTTGTCAGCATTGTTCGGGTGGGTCATCCGAAGCTTCCGACAAAGGGGCCCACCAAAACGCGTCAGGAAGAGACGACTCTCCATGCCATTTCTTCCTTCTCGTAAATGCGTTCGTGGTTTACTCCAGTATCGCGCGCACAGCATCTCTAAAAGCTTCGAGTCGGGTTTGATCACGAGTATCTACGGCATGGCTTGACTGTATCAAATAAGAGCAGCTAAGCACCAAGCGAGGGCTGACCGGTAAGCCGCATGTGCAGTCGCAAGTGTCGCGGTTGTGAGCGACATGAACTAATGGGAAGCACGCGCGAGTTTATCCTCATGATGCAAAAGCCTCGTTGATGATCAACCCTAGGAAGATTAGGCAGGTCACCAGCCTTGTTGATTGAGACAACCACTCAGGCGTTGCCTCCAGGTGGGGTGGGTGGTGTGTTATGAGAATGCATGGTATAATCCAATCCTGAGCGCCACCACCATTTTCAGGCATCCAGCTGGGCTTGAACTTTGAGCAACGTATATAGAGCTGATGCGACCAAGTGCCGACTCAAAATGATTTTGGTCGATTTGCGAGATGGCTTATCATGATCCAACAGGACGTGATCGTTCTGCTCGGCGGGGTGAAAGTGGCAGGGACGATCCACCTCGCCCATACGTGTCATCGAATATCGAAGATTCCTATGATGTGAGAATTGAGCGCTCTTCGGATCCGCCTCCTCTACCAGAAATACATATACTAGCACCTGATGAGCCGATCCACATCATCACACCACCGCCTCCTGCCTTTGCTGCAATCAGATCCAGAAACTCAAGGTCACACAATGTCGAGAAGGCCGAATATGCCTTTGTGCGCAGGCATCGACGAGCCTCGCGAGACCATCCTGACCGAGCGCACGATCTGAAGATGAACGACGAATTTATCGAGGAATATACACCGAAAGACGACGAATATCGCATGCCGAGTATCCAGCAAAACTATAGACCACGACTTCCTCGCCCGCCGCCAAAGCCGTATTCATATGAAACATACAACCTGGCAGCCGAGATACCATCCGAGCCAATCATTCTCACCGAGTCAGTGCCTCATGGAAAGAAGAACTCCAGGCATCGGTACGGACATGATTTCCATGTCCCTTCTGGAGACTCCAGCGAGATCGGTGGAGGAGGAGGTGGCGGAGATATACAAACCTCAGCTGTCGAAGAAGCCCAGCCAACGCCCAAAACTCTGAATTCCATCATCATATGCGTTTACAGAAACAGCAGACGAAACTTCGAGCAAAGAAGAGTGTGGCTGGTGAAGAAAGACCATAGACACGAGCAGCATCTACGCACCTCTCATCTCCGTACAGACGCTGCCTTCTTCGACGAGATTCGCTATAGATACAGGAATCAGCTTCGCGGCACCTTTAGACGATATATCAGTTTCAAGACAGTCAGTACAGCAAGGATATTAGAGGTATTGTTCTGCCATCTTTAGCATTTCCTGGCACTCCGAGCTAACGGCGATACCAGTACGGGAACAATCGATTCGGGCTTGCGAATGTCAACGAGAAGCTGTTCTCACCCGTTTTCATGAAAGCATACAACAACCCAGACGGCACTCTACTGGACCCAAGGAAACATCCAAATGATCCTACCATCACATCAAGCGACTGGATCCTATGGTTCTGGGCCAAACGCCGTCACCTAGTCGACGCCAAAAAGGTCAACTTAGCCATCGAGTTGGTGGAGGACTACGATCCCACTCGCGTCATGGGCGCAATTGCAATAGCCCTTTTCATTTACTTCACGCTCACCATTGTCTGGCTCGCCAAGGGTGGAGATCCAGGATATGTGGCTGGAGTGATGTCGTTTGTCCTCTCTATTCTGGCTGTTATGGTTGGTCTCACTGGCTTGTATGACTGGCTAGATCTAGGACATATGGGCGGTGGGAAAGATTTCCTCGTCTTAGATCATGGTGATTTTGAAGATGCTGGACAGAACGGCTGGGGTGGACCAACAACAGGCGAGCCATATCCTAGACGCTCAACAAGGCTGTACTGAAGCTATCAAGATACATGATGGTTGCAATCTGGCGGTGTGGCCAGAGAGAGCGAGGATCACGATCACTCTCACTGAACAGTTGCTCCACTTCAAACTCCATCTTGTCTTTTCACAAGCATATTAAACTCGTCCGTTCTGATAGGAGAGCCCGCTGCCCGAGCCCAGGAAGAGCTATATATACTCTATTACAACCTCGATCACAGCAATTAAACTTCCAGAACTTTGACGGTCTACTGCGGCTTCCGTGACTCCGTCCACGTATTTGCTCTTACTTCGAGGGCGAGAGAGGGGCAGTAATACCGCGCATGGGGTCTGTGAACTCTGTCCTCGCCGCACCAATCTCAGTCTCGATGCTTTCGCGACAGATTGTCTCGTGCCTTGGTATGATGTGTCTAGACGGCTCGACGGCCGAGGGAGTAGTGGTAACCTGGTGGTAAAACTGGGCTATAGAACAAAGCTACGCATTGAATATTCTAACTTTGGTGCCGCTTCACTCCGTGACGAGACTTGGAGTTCAGGTATTGTGGTTATACGTAGTATATGTTGTTCGAAATAGAATCAGAACACAAGCTGGAGACCAAGAGATGCTCGCAATCGCAGCCCGGCCCCTATTACCTGGATGTTTGGGAGCGCAGGGTGAATGACCCTAGTTGAGATGTTTGAGATCTCATTGCACACATTCAGGGGTTCAAAATCCATCATGCCTTTGTTCAACCCCATTGTCAATCTACTACACCAGGAAGCAAGCAATGGATTTCAGAAGAATGGATTTTGATATTCTAAAGATTAACTATGGAGAAGTAAAATAATTGTGCGATATCGTCCGAAAGAAGACCCCAGAACGCCATCGTTAGTTCTCGTTGGAAGTTTAGAACAGCTTGTGCTCGAGAGTCATGTCGTTTTCAGGCTCAAGACCAACACAGGCGCGGAAGATGTTGATGAGAGCATTTCTCTGCTTGCTCAATGCGTTGACGACAGGTGTGCCAGGAGGAGTAAGAGGTGCCTAGTATAAATCAGTAAACAATCCTTCAATCAGTGACACTAAGGAGCAGAAACATACCTTGAGCATATAACTCAACACCGAAAGGACAGAGTGGAAACCCTTGAACTCAGCATCCTCGGCGCCATTCTCTCTCCATTGAACTCTGGTCATTAGTTCAGCGATGAGAACCAGATCGATGATTAGTGGTGATGCCAACAGCGAGTCCTCGCAGATGTTGAACATGTTGATGGTCTGATGACCTCCCATGAAGATCTCAGCATAGTACTCATCCAAAGCTCTCTTGTTGTCACCGACAGAAGGCATATACTTGATCACAACAGTGTGATCAGGATGCTCGCCTTCCTCGTATAGGAGGTGGTTAGCAGCAACCATATCATCAACAACATTTGACTTGGAGATCTCCTTTGATCTGAATTGAGAAGGTGCGGAGAGGTTTCTGCCGTCATTGTTGCCGAGATGGTTGTACGAAGCCAATGACTTTACTTTGATCCCGGCGTTGATGAGGAAGTCGACGAGTGCGGACTTCATCTTTGTCTGGCCGGACTTGAAGTCGTCGCCGCCGATGAAGGCGTTGTGCTTTTCAGCTAGGGCGATGACACCGGGGACGAAGGTGTTTTGAGGTGAGCCGTTGATGAAGGGTGCGTTTTCGAGAATACAGGCTGTGGCGAAGATGGTGGAGGGAGCAATCTCGGCGTGGCCTGACTCGATGGACTTGAGCAGGTTGTCGGCTGTGTCGTTGATGCCGGGGATGATCTCGGCATAGCGCTCAGTGTTGGCAGTCCATTGGACGATGATCTTGTCGAGGCTGTGTTTGGATTTGAACTCGCTTTATGTATTGTTAGTGCTGCTTATAGGATTGAAACATGGAGGAGACTTACCGAATGTCTGCTCTGATCTTCTCGAGGTGCTCAGTGCAAGCCTTTGAACCCTCGAGGATATTGTCTGCTCGTGACTCTTGGTTTGCAGCAATGAAGTCAGGGTAGTAAATACTGGGAAGAGGGACCATTTGTGCCATCTCTTTGCGAACCATCTGCTTCAAGGTAGGCTCGAGGACTCCGGCTCTATCCATTGACTCGGCAATGTTCATGCCACTGATGTCCCATCCTCCGACGATGAGCTCATTAGGGTTGACCATGGGTAGGAGCTCGTTGAAGGGGACGTAGATCTCCTTGCCAGTGTCTGAATCGGTACCGAGCTTGACTGTTGATGACATGACCATAGAGCCGTAGTAGTTTGCTGACTGTGTGCCCTCACGAGTGTCCCAGGAGAGACCTTGACGGTTGGCAATGATACCAGCAGTCACAGTAGACCCGTTGTTACCTAGTGTCAATTAGCAAGGACTCAATCATAAATTGGAAACAGGTATACGCACCACCCCAGCCGACGAGCATCATGCCGACTCTGCCAACCTTGCGTTCGACCTTGAAGTCGTATACGGTCTCCTTAGGAGTGGCAACATATGCACCATTGGATAACTTGGTCACCTTTGTCTGACGGTAGACATACTTGCTGAGAATAGCATCGTCAGAGTATGTGACATTGGGCGATTGAACAGTAAACAGAGGAGCCTGAGTGTTGCTCGAAGGAGTACTCTCGGTCTCGTTGAGGTAAGGAGCCATACTGATGAGAATGGACAGTGATAAGAATAATGTGTATAGACAAAGAAGACACAAGATCTATTGAATAAAAGCACTTGAGATTTGTAGTTGTTATGTTAAGAAAAAGAAAGGAAAGCCCATGAAAGACAAGTTTATATACCTTCTTTGCGGAACAACATGGCGACCGCAACGGAGAGCATTCATGAACTAAAGATGTTCGCATTATTGTTTGACCCCAGAAGTTCCAGAGAAGTCGACTCTCGGATCATCTAGGATAGTCCGGGGTCGATGTGTTGGAGAGCGGAGGTGAGCGGAGGCATGGTTTCGCCGCGCTCGGAACAAATAATCTGAGAAGAAAGCTTGTCTGTGGCGTACGAGCAGGAGTAATCGAGTGTGACATGTGGCCGTTCTTCGCAGATTGCTATAGTTGCACGATAAGACATTGAAAGCCAATCAATGCGCTGACTCGAAGAAGAAGGCGTAACCAAGACTATACTCATACGCAGGAAGGAGCAGTGGTTGGCATAGAATTCTTTCACCCTGTCTGGGACTCACGACAATCGCAACAACTCGGCCGAGTCCGTTGAATAACCCTGTTTGCTCGTCCGCGACAAGACAAACACTTATTTTGATCGTCTTTGTGAGCGGCGCAGACTGCCAGGAACCAGGGGGAGTGAGACGAGTCAGAAAGTCAAATCAAGAAGATGATGGCATACTTTTCGACTCCTGGTTTCATGACGACCCCAGAACCCAAGGCTCTGTCCTGTTGAGGCCCCATAGCAACAATGCGAGCACGTTGTATGGTATGGTTAAATGAATTCGGCACACGGTCAGAGAAGTCGTTGTCGCCATATACGCCTGTGGCTTGAATCGTAAGAAGTTCTGTCGAAGAAGGCAAAGTTTGGCAGAAAGCGGCACGCGTGGATCTGCCGATCTTTTGCTGTCACTCGTCGCCGAGAGTCGATAAATTTTGGTAGAGGGCTGGATCTGATACACGCGGTTCACAAGTGACAGTGTATGAGCATCTATTTTCCTACCGAGCCTGAGTCGACAGGCCAAAGAAAGTTGCAAGTCGCAAGAGGTGCTCTGGAAGAGACACTATCACATGTCTCGGTCGAGAGCAGCGGCCAATCAGATGAGGCTACTTGGGGTCCGGAGGTGCACCGTGCCATATACGAAATTGCCAACCTTCCCAAAAAGAGGGCGACTAGATTGCCTGGCGGTTCCTGCAAATTGTGTTAACGAGTTTCTGGTGGAGGTGATAATATGATGATCTCGAGAGTCTTAGGGAATGTGGTAGACATTGACGAGGAACCAACTCCTGGGCGTCTGCCGTCGTTCCTTCCTTCTTTTCTCCTTGTCGCATTTTCCATCTCCTGTCTTTCATCACTATCCTTAACTACAGCTCTTTAATACTCGAGCATCCACTCATTTATTGTCTTGTTGCGCCAACGAACTGTGGCATCTAATCATAATTGCGTGCATTCCAGAATCCAGACCTTTGCAGCCAGGGGCTCATTGTTTTCTCTGCTACGAAACTGCCAACGGTCGGCACTCACATCCAAACAAAGGAGATAAACAAGAGTACGAGCAACGCTTCGGCAAACGTGGGCTTGACCCGGAGGTCGACCTTATCGTCTTATCCAGGAGCAAAACTGCCGTGTTTGTTCTTCCTTTCAAGAACCGCGAGCGACCTGGAACCACAACCCGAAGCTACTCGAGTAGACTCGACAACCACTAGCAGCCATGGAGACCGAGCGACCACTGAGCATTCTGCCGTCGATCAAATGCTCCGACTGTGGATCAGAGATCCAGATCTCTGCTATGGGAGAGCACGTGTGCCCAACACAACAAAAGGAGGACGAGCCAGTCCAGAAGCCCACGTCGCCAGTCACACCACCTTCAACAGAGAAGCAGCGAAGCCTGTTACCGCCCGTGAAGCAAGGCCTGAATAGACCGCCTACAAGACCGGCCAGAGTTCCGCTACCTCGCATCGATCCGGCTGCAGCCAGTGAGTCTTGTCCATCACGAATGGGAAAGCTAGACACGCTGACACGGAGTAGACAAGCCATACCATGCGCGACAAGAGCTTCTTTCCCCAGACGGTACCGTCAATCCCGGACGCCGTACACCATCAACGCCGCACACTGGTAGACCCGGTCGTTCTCCTGCGATGCGCAGCGTTACTAGCCCAAGTCCAAGACTGCCACGAGAGCCGTCGCAAGAGCTCACAGGGAACATGGACTGCGCATTTCCTCCCTTCCCAACGGCAAGGTCCAAGACGACTGTAAGAGCTAAGAGCCCAGTACCAGATGCATTCTATGCTCCTCGAAGCCCCATTGGTACAGGAGGTGCCACTGTTGCGCGCAAAATGGATACAATTGCTCCCGGTCCCTTCAACGCACCCGCGCGTAGTTCGTCCAGATCACCTTCAGCAAATACAGGCACTCAGAAGCCCCCTGCTATCACCATTGATCAACCCCCGGCCGAGAGAGCAGCTTCGCCTATCATGAGATCGGCGTCGCCTGTCAGCTATGATAGACCTGACTCTCCTCCCACCAGATCTGCTTCGCCTCCTCAAGCGCCTGCATCACCTGCCCTGTCTTCGGCCTCGACTGCTTCTGTTGGCACAAATCGTGAAGGTCGTCCAATCCCGCAAAGACCTGTCAGACCAGAACCACTAGACGGGTTCCTTGCCATGCTCAAGAGCGAGTCCGAGGCTGCTGGTCAACAACTGTCAAACATGACTATTCGTTCAAACACGTTCCCTCTTCCTCCCACAACACCAAAGTCGCCCGAGATTGGCTCTGTTGTCAGAAGCCCTTCGGCCCCACCAACCAGACAGCGACGACCGACCATCTCGGCTCCCTCGCAAAGTGCACCTAGCGACACTCTTCCCACAATGTCTAATACTGCCGCGCCAGCACTCCCTCCATTTCCCATCATTTCGACGGCTGGAGCTCCTCCACTTCCACCCCTTCCATCCGCCGCCGAACTCCAGAAGCATGCTCATCCTGTCGTTCACGCGCCCTCAGATTCTGCCTCTTCATCTTCATCAACGCAAAGCTTCAAGTCGGATATCAGCCCACCAGTTTCGGCCTCCTCCAGCGTTTCAATGCTATCAACCACTCTCGCTGACCTTTCCGATCCTTCCCTTGTTGTTCCCAGCCTGCAAATCAAGAGCAAGCAAAACAACCGCTTGAGCCCCGAAGATGCCTTCAAGCCCTTCCCTCTCGCTCCCGAGCGACAACAATCACCAGCGCCGCTCGAGGAGAGACTGGATAGTCCTACCGAGAAAATGGATCGCTTCCCACTCAGCCCTCCTCGCGCACCCCACGAGGCTGAGTTCCCCGAATCGCCAGTCGTTCCTGGTTTCCTCCCCAAGCGCCCTTCGAGCCCAATGTCTTCCACATCCACACCCATGGCATCTCCTCCAACAGAGCATGGCTTCTCTTCTAGACCCACCTCCTCAAGGCGCCCTGGAACCTCGTCAAAGCACATCTGCAGAGGATGCAGCGAGCCTATCCAGGGCAAGTCTGTCAAGGCTGCTGACGGCCGTCTAACTGGTCGTTACCACAAGCACTGTTTCGTCTGCAAGACCTGCCGTTCGCCTTTCGCGACTGCCGACTTTTACGTTATTGACAACAATCCTTACTGCGAGCACCACTACCATGAGCTCAACAACTCGTTGTGCGCTCACTGCGACCGTGGTATTGAAGGGCCGTACCTTGAGACCCAACAAACCCAGAAGTTCCATCCTAGCTGTTTCACCTGCATCGACTGCCAAAAGCCGCTCAGTGACGACTACTTCGAGATCGCCGGAAAGGTCTATTGCGAGCAACATGCCTTTGCATCAGTCCGTCGTCAAGAAGGCCTTGGACCCAAGAGGAACATGGAACGAAGAACAACCCGCTTCATGGTCATGTGAACATGACCAAAGCACCATAATCCAGCAACGATCTCCGACTCTCACCCGTCGGTATGCGGAAGACTGAACGCGACCATGCATATCTCATTACCATCTTCGACCCTTTTCACCGTTATTTACAGACCATGGACCGAGTCCTTGTCCACATCTTGGACACCTCCGTTTGTCCGGTATTACCCTCCTTCCGTTCGCTTGAAAATACTTCTTTATTTCGGAGATACCCCTACTTCATTGTATATACCTTCTCACATAGCATGCTGGCTGTAGAACAGCTTGTACTGCATACAAAATTTACCTCACAATTTTACTCCTTCAACCATACTTTCATCGTTATTCCATTCGTTGTGATATTCTCGTTCCCACTGAAACTTGGAGAGGAAGATCCGGTCTTCCAGGTCTCGACCTCTGCAAGATTGACTTTGAGCCGAGTCCGTAGCTTAACATGGCCCTAACAGCTTGATAGTCCAACCGTGTAGGCGGTAAGGTCTTGAGTTTTGTGATCCTACTGATCCTGCCATTCTGCAAGCAGATCAGAGTCACATCCTCCAGGACATTCCCGAGAGTCTCTCGTCACAAGTGAGCACGTCAACGTCGATGAAACTTGAGGTTCTGGCCGACGATGGAACGTATGGAGAGATTCGAGAGACTCGAGTTCAAGATTACAGTGCAATTTGCCGGCCGCGAGCAAGAGTCATGCACGAAGCGAGGATCTCTTTTTCGGCGAAGAAGCACGGATGGTGGCTGTTTGTTCTAGTGGTAAGTATTTCACCGGTCCTGGGCGACCGTTTTTGCTTTGGCTGGCGCTTTTGCCAAAGTTCCACGCGGGAATTGTGGGAAAAGAAAGAGCAAGTCCTAGCCAGTCAACGCAAGAATGCAGGCAGAAGAGTCCAAGAGTCAAGCGTCTGATAGTGCAAACAGTGGCATTGATGTTTTGGTTCATGTAAAGTGTCGCAGAAGAGGATGAAGCATTGCAAGAGGCCTTGCGATCGATTGTCGGTGCGTGTGTGGGATATGTTTAGCTACGCAGGCTTCGAAAGACAATCGCAACCTCGGTCGAACGTCTGCCAACTTGGAGGCTTGATAGACGAGCAAATGTGACAATTGACTTTACACGCATCGAGGACGGACGTATCTTGAGCGTTTCATGCTGTGAGTGGCTTCACCTTTGTCTACTCTTCTTCTAGAAGATTGGGCTCTTCGGTAGACCCAGGTTGGACTTTAGGGCCTCAGCCTTAAGTTAGGAAGGTGTTAGCGTGTGGAGGTCGAAGCCTGTGCGCTTCCTATTAAATTGCACTGCTGGGGTGGTCTGAGTGTCTGGCAAATTCGACGCTCGAGTCGAGGCAGGATGGCTGGTAGAGACATGCGAGGGAAAGCGAGAGGTTCAAGACAGGGACGTCGAGTCACATATAGTGTGTGACAGAGGAGCAAGACATGAGGAAGGCGAGTGTAGCAGACAGATGCGGGCTCGCAGGCTGGAGATTAATTGTTCGAGAGATTGGTGTAGAGATCAGCGGCCGGTGCGCGAGTCAACTCGACCTGGGTTTCGCCCTAAACCACTTCCGCGGCCAAGTCGGCAGGCAGCCCCTTTTGATTGAAGGAGGCCGGCGAGCTTCAAGGGCTGCGCTGCTGAGGCCTCTGACTTGATTCGTTTCGGCATCTTTACAGAGCAAACAACGTCCCTCTTGTCGTGTCCGGGCCCGTCGCACAGCAGACAGCTTCTTCCGCCGCTCCTTGCCTCTTGTCTCTGTACCTGCACGCCAGCCGCTGAAAAATTGCACCCCAAGACGTTTCTACGTTTCTGCGTTTTCTGCACATTATTCGACGTCGGTCCCTGCTGCACTCGGCTCTCCCGCTCAGCACCGTTGCAGCCTTTTCCACTTTCGCCGTCAATTAGCCTGACAACGAGCAAAGACAATCTATCGAATCCGACATCTGACCCATCCTCCCCGTCTGCACTTTTACGCAGCGGATTCTGAATCTGTCCTCGACTCTGATTCTTCGCTTTGCTCCTCTCCATCTCGACTTTCGAAACTTTGCACGGCTTCGCGCAGCTTCACTCTCCTTGTCAGACTCGCCCCGCTGTCGCACCTCAAGGTCGGTACCCACTCAGAGCATCCCTTCCCTTGCTGCACGACCGTCTCTATTTTCGTCACCATCGTCTGTCGATTCGCTTCTCTGCATCGAGCAATCGCTCTTGTACCCTGCAGGCGTCGCGTTGGTCTCCAGCCCAGCCACAGATTGCCAAAGCTTCACCACGACGAACGACGAGGGCCGTTCTTCATTCGCTGCAAGCGCCGTCGTTCGCTCCGGCTTTCACTCTTCTCTTGTTATTCTTCGCGTCTTCTTCCCCATCTCCACTTCATCCACCGCATCAAAGACATCACCAGCCTCACGTACCACTGACGACCTGCCCGGTGCGACGCATGCTGACACGCCTCCAGTCTCTCTTGTAATCACATCTACGCGTTTCCCTCATTACATCTCGGCAATCGCCACCTTTTGCATACCGTTACCGACCGAACTACACAACTACCGCCAAAATGGGTTGTGGTATGAGCACTGAAGATAAGGAGGGCAAGCAGAGGAACGAGGAGATTGAGAACCAATTGAAGAAGGACCGCATGATGCAGAGAAACGAGATCAAGATGCTGTTGCTTGGTGAGTCGCTGCCACCGCTGAGCGCTATACAGGACCCTTGCTGACAATACACGCAGGTGCCGGTGAATCCGGAAAGTCCACCATTCTGAAACAGATGAAGCTTATCCACGAGGGTGGTTACTCCCGCGATGAGAGAGAGTCCTTCAAGGAAATCATCTTCAGCAACACCGTGCAATCTATGCGCGTCATCCTCGAGGCCATGGAGTCGCTGGAGCTCCCCCTCGACGACCAGAGAGCCGAATACCACGTCCAGACCATCTTCATGCAACCCGCACAGATCGAAGGCGACAACCTCCCCCCGGAGGTCGGCAACGCCATCTCAGTCCTGTGGAAGGACCCCGGTGTCCAGGCCTGCTTCCAGCGCTCAAGAGAATACCAGCTTAACGACTCGGCCAAATAGTACGTCGTCACACCTGTTCGTGCATCTCAATGCCATTTGCTAACCACCGCGACAGCTACTTTGACTCGATAGACCGCATTGCTCAGCCCGACTACATTCCCAACGACCAGGATGTCCTCCGTTCTCGTGTCAAGACCACCGGTATTACCGAGACCACCTTCATCATTGGCGACCTCACCTACCGCATGTTCGACGTCGGTGGTCAGCGTTCCGAGCGTAAGAAGTGGATCCATTGCTTCGAGAACGTCACCACCATTCTCTTCCTTGTCGCCATCTCAGAATACGATCAGCTGCTCTTCGAAGATGAGACCGTCAACCGTATGCAAGAAGCCTTGACCTTGTTCGACAGCATTTGCAACTCAAGGTGGTTCGTCAAGACATCGATCATTCTGTTCCTCAACAAGATCGATAGATTCAAGGAGAAGCTGCCCGTCAGCCCCATGAAGAACTACTTCCCTGACTACGAGGGAGGTGCAGATTACGCCGCTGCTTGCGACTACATCCTGAACCGCTTCGTCAGCTTGAACCAACATGAGACCAAGCAAATCTACACTCACTTCACATGCGCTACCGACACTATGCAAATTAGATTCGTCATGGCTGCTGTCAACGGTATGATTCTGGCAAACCCTTTTATCTATTGACCTTTCACTAACATTTTACCAGATATCATTATCCAAGAGAACCTCAGATTGGCCGGTCTCATCTAAGCGGATCGAACTACCGACAAACCAAAAGATGCATTTATCCCCGTTCATTCCCCCTCTGGCCAGAGTTTAAGAATCAACAGTCTTAACTCATGTCTCGGATCTCTTTTCGGTATCCGGCCAATCGCATTTCGCATCTGAGAAATCCAAAACGTCAACTGTCTTCATTTGCTAGCCGTGCTGTTTTGACGGCTGCCGGCATCTAAACACCACACACAACAAACAAAAAAGTCGGTTCGCAGTCTCTGGATCGATCTAATCTCGAAAGGCGACAATTGATGGGTTGTTTTATAGCTGGGAGAAAAACAGTGGGCGGCCTGCTTCTGGTTGTTTTCCTTTTTGCGCGTATATGTTTCTCTCTTCCTTTTCTTGGGGGAAACAGACTTCTTTTTCTTCTTTCCAAATCTTCTGGGCAAAGCGGCGTCCTAGATACAACTTGCGGGAGCAAAGGAAGACCGAGGGTCTTGGGATGTCTACTTTTCTTCTCCTGGTTTCCACACTCTCGACATCTTCCCAGGCCTCCTTCCCTTTCGATTCTCTGCTCTTTTTTCTCCTTTCTCTCTTCATTGCATGATTCCCTTGTGTTCGCCCTCCTGTCTACTCATAGTATATATAATTGAACCTCTTCCTTTTTCAACTCCTACACTCCCAAGAACAAATTCACGTGACATCAGGAGAGACGAAGGGATTGCGATGTACCTGGTACCTTGACTCGAACATCCGCGGACAGCGCTTGCCCTCTCGACTTCAAAGTACAGCAAACCAGCCTCAAGATTTTTCAAACTCTGAGAAGGACGATCAACCAAGTCACGTCGAGATAAAAACGACTGCTCTTGCGTGCGGCAAACGAAGCCAACATGAAGGCATCAGCTGCAATCCGCTTTGAATTCCAATCTCGCCGATGCCGATGCAAAACGCTGTCAGAAGTCTCGAGTCGAAGTGGCAAGAACTGCTTTTACAGCGTTCCCACCTGGCCTACCTTTTTTTTCCGAGCCTTCTGTTCATCACCTAATTCTTTCCACAACGATCACGATGATCACCTTGCTGAAAAGAAAACCCGGTGTGGTGCTTTGCATAAAAAAAAACATCCTTGCATACCGTACACGTATATGCAGGTATCTATCCGATTTATCGCAGATTTTATCGAACTTGCATTACCAGATTCATCAGATCTACCTGCATGACTACCTACTTGATGGACCGCGTTCCGATGGAATTACCGGGCACGCATGCCGTTTGCGTATGGAGAACATCGGGGGGAAGCTGACCGTGCTGTTGACAAAAGATTGTGCCCATGGTGGTATCCACAGGTGGGCAACGAGGTGAACGTTTTTGCTGCTCTCGGTGACGTAGGTGATGTTGGGGTCTTTTCGGGGCACCCCGTCGTGCCCCGGATCGATGATGGATCAGCAGGGGAAAGGTATCTTCTTGTGCCTTTTTTGCTTGAGGCTCTGGGATTCGAAGATGGAAAGGTTGCTCTGCTAGATTGGCATTTACAGAAGATGGAAGAGACATGCAGATTGTGAAATGGTAGGTAACTTATGGGTTGATGAAACGGACGCGTTCTCCAACCTCTCTCCACTCTCAAGAAAGCGGTGGAGAAACCCATGGGATCTCGATCTTGGATACTGTTTTTTTCGCCCACACTCCATCTTTGCAGCTGCCATCAACCGATCTTTAGACTTTGGGCCTCGGAAAAAAGACCTTGGAGCCACGTTTTGATCTGGGTCTTTGATGCAAATCCGGCCCTTTGAGCCTCTTGTTCTTCCCATTTCTCCGCTGTGCAGTGGTGCAGCAGAAGCAAGCGAAAAGAGGCTCAACGCATCTTTCTGCTGTTTTGCTATTGCTTCCAGATGGACTTTGTTTCCACATGCATTGGTTGCCACCGACGTCTTTTTTCTTTGACCGCTGCGGGAATGGCTTTTTGGTTATCTGTGGTGGATATGTTTGATGTGGCCAATCAGTGGTCTTGTTGTTAGCATAGCATTCGCTTGCCCGTTTGTGGTAGCCCTTTTTTGAGCCGCATCTTCAACTACTTTTTGCGTAGCTGAACGCCCTACCTCTCAACCGCTTGCCGCTGCGCAGCCAGTTCTCAACCCGCAACCCGCCTCTTGCGTTGCTCTGCCCCGTGGGTGAGGGATGGTTCGGAGGAAGTCTAGTCTCGATCCGGGAGGAGGCGTCCTATTTGCTCCTTGACTTTTGTGGCTCGCTGGTGTTGCCGATTGGGGAGATCGAGGAATTTCTATAAGAGTAATGATCTTCCCTTCTTCCCACCAAGGTCTTTGTTGACGTTTGTTTCCCCCCTCCGCCAGGTCCCATTTTTCTGATATCGTTGGTTCCACTTAATTTTTCTGCTGGCAATCAATACATCAATCATACCAGGCTTCTCTCTCGCTCTACTCTACTCTTTTTCTCTTCCGACTCTAGCACGCAATGGATTCTTCTGCTTCGCTCAAGGTTCCCCAAGCCACTATGCCCGAAGTCAGCACTGCTCCGCTTAACACTAAGCGCAAGATTGTCTGTTTCTCTGGTATGGGTCGTTCTTCTATAATGCTAAGAGGATGTCTCGCTGACTCTGTGACCTTCTAGACTTTGATGGAACTATCTTCATGCAAGACACTGGCCACATCCTGTTCAACGCGTTTGGCTGCGGTACTGAACAAAGAGAAATCCTCGATCAACAAATCAAGTCCGGAGAGCGTTCCTTCCGCGATGTATCAGAGGAGATGTGGGGATCCCTCAACGTCCCCTTCGACGACGGATTCCAAGCCATGAAAGACGGCCTCGACATCGACCCCGAGTTCAAGAACTTCCACCAGTTCTGCCTGAACAACAAGATCCCCTTCAACGTCATCTCCGCTGGCTTGAAGCCCGTCCTCCGCAGCGTCCTGGACCACTTTTTGGGGGAAGAGGCAGCTGCCAACATCGATATCGTTGCCAACGAGGCTGATATCTCGGAAGACGGATCTTCGTGGAAGGTCAAGTGGCGTCATGACAACGAGTTGGGTCACGACAAGGAGTTGTCGATCAACGAGTACAAGGAGACTGCTCAATTGGAGAGCGAAGATGGCACTATCCCTATGATTATCTTCATTGGTGACGGTGTATCTGATCTTCCTGCTGCCCGTCACTCGGATGTTCTGTTCGCTCGCCGTGGTCTCCGTCTGGAGGAGTACTGCATCGAGAACCAGATCGCCTACATCCCCTTTGACACTTTTGCCGATATCCAAAAGGAAGTCATCAAGATTGCCAAGATCGACGATGAGAAGACTAAAGGAAAAGGACTTGGTTATAACTTTAACCCAAGAGCGAATCTTTGGAGAAGAGCATCGTCGAAGAGAGCTATTGCTACCTTTGCCCAGTTCACACCGAGAAACGAGGACAAGATGTTCGTTTGGCCCGAGACCTTCACCGAGGTCAAGGCTGCTCAGGCCTAAGAGAACCCGATCCTTGTTATCACGACTGCTATCTGTCTTTGTTTACCGCTCGCATCGAATCTGCATAATCATGGATGAAGGGTGTGGTCATTGAGTACCACCAGGGACGGCGTTTTTTTTTCTTTCTTTGTTCACGAACATCATTTTTCGGGATACCATAGCTATCTATACTATACACAGAACACACTATCCAGGGCCACAACAATGTTGGCTTTGTTTCAAAATTTATTGAGACCTTATCTTTGATGTGGTTGCCTTTCTTCCTCACCCTCTCCATTTGCTACTTCCACCTTTTTCACCCTGTATAATCACAACCAAGACTTACAGTGACAGTATCGCCGGAAACTACACGTAAAGTATTGCCTGCATTGAACTCAACATGTCTGAAGCATTACAGAGAATAGAAGGAAATTCGAACGTTCGAAAAGCGACATTTTGGTGAGGCAAGCAGGGTCATACCACAAACGTGGTTCAAATGAGCAACTATACGTTCTATCTACCAGAGCTATGTCCACTGAAAACACGTCGAGTATTCTAATGATCTTCTCTACGAATGGTGGTGTCAGAGTTGGAAGAATGTATTGTGTATTGCAGTTAAACAATCCATGCTCTGTTAATTTAATGCTGATAACATAATTTCGCCTTTCTACGTTACCCAAGCTTGACATGAATTGTTCAGCATACTCTCACTAAAGAAGACTCTTGCTTAGATAGACTCGTGCATTTCTATAGATAGTTCTACACATGAGAAGGTGAAATTGATGTTGTCTTGCCCTTGTCGCACGGAAAGCGGCATGTAAATGTAAAGTTATGCGGCTCTTGTTCAGAGTTGTGCAACAAGCTGACGTAGAGTTTCAGGACAAGCCTCGGGCGGAGAGGGCGGAAAGAGACAGACTTCAGGGCCAGGCCACGACAGCACGAGGGAGGGGCAGTGGTTCCTTCGCGTGGCTGAGCCCTCGATTGTAGATATCAATAGCAACACACAGTGTAACAAAGGAGCTCGAAGGAGTTGAAAGGATTGAGCACATCCAAAGCAGCTCTGCCTTCTTCTGCAAAGCTGACATCAACAAGGGGCAGTCGAAACAACAAGCTTGATGTTGATTTAATCTCGCAACAGGGCCGTGTTCTTTCCCCCGCATCTCTCTCGCATCCAACGCTCGTATTTATAGAGAGAAGGTTAACGGGCATTTCATCATCCTCTCTCCGGAACTGTGAAGGTTGCTGACAGCTGCAACTTCCCCCTGCTTGCTTGCAAACCGATTATTGCCACGTGCAGGCACTGCGCTGGCCGCATCATCACCCAACATTACTCTACACAATGCCTCGACCTCGATTATCGCCGCATCTGTCGCTGCACCGCTTCAAGAGCACTAGCTCGGTCAAGTCGGCAGCTGATAGCCAGTCCAACAGCAGAGCCGTGAGCCCAAAGAGGAAGGAAGAGCAAGGCGACCACAAAGGCTTCAATCTGGTCTTGAGAGTCCAAGTGCTCGAGGTATGTCTGGCCACATGGTCGTCTCGACGCAGCCGAGCTAATCCGCCGTGCTCAGGGCCGCAATCTCGCTCCCAAAGACAAGAATGGCACAAGCGACCCCGTAAGCAGCCATCACATCCCGTCCTCGACACATCACCTACTGACTGCCTCTGCAGTACCTAGTTATTACCCTGGGCGACGCTCGCGAGGCCACATCAGTCATCGACAAGACACTGAATCCGAAATGGAACCAGACCTTCGACCTACCCATCTCTGGCATCTCGAGTCTGTTACTCGAGGGTGTATGCTGGGACAAGGACCGCTTTAGTAAAGACTACATGGGCGAGTTTGATGTTGCTCTCGAGGATATCTTTACGAATGGCCAGACCGCTCAGGAGGCAAGCATTAGACCACCCATTCATACGCCACACAATTACAGACTAACACAATACACAGCCCAAATGGTACAAGCTCGAATCTAGAAAGTCGGGTCGCAAGAAGAGCAATGCCTCTGGTGAGGTCCTCTTGAAGTTCTCCGTCTTCGATCCCATCAACCCCAGCGCCACCGCTCAGCAAACACTTCAGAAATTCTATGGCGTCGTTGCCCTCGAGGACCCCGCTGAAGGAGACGAAGACCTGGACGAGCTTGCAAGAGCAGGAGACTCGGTCGATGAAGACGAGGATGGTGACGAGGATGATTCTGGCAGCCCTGAACAGACAGAGAAGAGAAAGAAGAGACACAGACTTGCCCGCCTGAAGCGCAAGACCAAGTTGAAGGCTTACGAGTTCAACGGTATGAGTGCCGTTGCTGGCGTTCTCTTTGTTGAGATTCAAAAGGTTACAGACTTGCCTCCTGAACGCAACATGACGCGTACCTCGTTTGACATGGATCCTTTCGTTGTCAGTTCGCTAGGCAAGAAGACATACAGAACCCGTGTCGTCCGACACAACCTCAACCCTGTCTTTGAAGAGAAGCTCGTCTTCCAAGTCTTGCGACACGAAGTCAACTACTCACTCAACCTCACCGTCATTGACAGAGACAAGCTCTCCGGCAACGACTTCGTTGGTGCCGCCACCTTTTCTCTGGAGAGAGCGAGAGCTGTGCAACCAGAAGCCGACCCTGAGACTGGTCTTTACAGATGTACCGACCCTCCGGAGGCTGGAGTCGCACCTAACAGCGAGTATAGGCGTTCGCGTTTCCGCTTGGCTTCGTCACGCTCGCAATCAAGCCAGACACTTAGCAGGTCGTCTCGCAACGCCTCGGCCAAGGACCTCAACAGGCTTTCCAGAACCTCCTCTAACACAAGCATGAACAACAGACCTCAACTAAGGAAGGAAGATTCAGGTGACTCCCTCAACGCCATCGACTCGAGAGAAAGTCTGCCGTCGCCAATGACTAGCAGCCCTTACCTGAACGACGCTTCTGGCATTCCTCAGGTAAACGTGGACAATGAGACTGCCGAGGATCCAGATCTCAAGTACTACGCAATTCCCTTACAGTTGAAGAACAAGGACAGATGGGAAGATAAACACAATCCGATCGTTCACATCAGAGTCAAATACTTGCCTTACCAGGCTCTTCGCCAGCAGTTTTGGCGAGCCATGCTGAGGCATTACGACGCCGATGACACCGGCAACCTCGACAAGGTAGAGATCACTACCATGCTTGACACACTTGGATCCACTTTGCATGAGGACACCATAAACTCCTGGTTCAAGCGCTTTGCCGCTGAAAACGATGGAGAAGAGGTCTTGACTATGGACCAGGCAGTAATTTGTCTGGAAGATCAGCTCATGAAATATCAAAAGAAGGCTTCTCTCTCGGATACCATCCAAGGAAAGCTACATATATCATCAGCATCAGCAACGAATACCTCGAAGCTGACTTCGGCTGATGGGTCTGAATCATCCGACAATCTTGTACAGTCTGAAGACAGCTCAAGCAGCCAAGGGACACCTCTCAACAATCACTCTCAGACCTCGGTGATTCCGGCGCTCGAGGTCCAGGACCTGTCCGCTGATGGAGAGGAAGGAGGTGCTCTGCCTGACGACGACCTTGCGGACGAAGATAGAGGCGAAGAGCATGTGGTCGAAATCAAGGAGTGTCCTATCTGCCATCAGCCTCGTCTGGACAAGAAGAACACCGAAGCCGACATCATTACTCACGTTGCTACTTGTGCTTCACAAGATTGGCGTGCTGTCAATAATATTGTCATGGGCGGCTTCGTGACGAGCAGCCAAGCACAGAGAAAGTGGTACAGCAAGGTCATCACCAAGATTGGTTACGGTGGTTACAAGATTGGAGCCAACAGTGCCAACATTCTTGTTCAGGACCGTATCACTGGACAAATCAACGAGGAAAGGATGAGCGTGTACGTGAGATTGGGCATCAGACTGCTTTACAAAGGTCTGAAGAGTAGAGATATGGAGAAGAAGAGAATCCGCAAGCTTCTCCGATCTCTGTCCTTCAAGCAGGGCCGCAAGTACGACGATCCTGCTTCAGCATCGCAAATCCCTGGCTTCATCAACTTCCATCAGCTGGACATGTCCGAGGTTCTCTTACAAACGTCAGACTTCAAGAGCTTCAACGAGTTCTTCTATCGCAAGCTGAAGCCTGACGCTAGACCCTGCTCGGCAGCAGACAGACCGGAAATTGTGGTATCACCAGCGGACTGCCGATCGGTCGTCTTCAACCAAATTACAGAAGCCCAACGCATCTGGGTCAAGGGACGAGAATTCTCTGTGGAGCGACTCTTAGGCAACGCTTACCCTGAAGATGCCAAAAGATATGTCGGTGGTGCGATGGGTATTTTCCGTCTGGCACCTCAGGACTACCACCGTTTCCACATTCCCGTGGATGGTACAATGCTTGAGCCCAAGCTCATCGACGGCGAGTACTACACTGTCAACCCCATGGCTATCCGCAGTGCGCTTGACGTGTATGGCGAGAACGTCAGAGTAGTAGTGCCTATTGATAGTCCCAAGCACGGACGTGTTATGGTCATTTGTGTTGGAGCCATGATGGTTGGCAGCACAGTCATCACACGAAAGACAGGCGAACAGGTCAAACGAGCGGAAGAATTGGGATACTTCAAGTTTGGTGGCAGTACATTGTTGCTACTGTTCGAACCTGGTAAGATGCTGTTTGATGATGACTTGGTCGACAACTCCAACGGAGCATTGGAAACTTTGGTAAGTGGACACGACAAAAATATGAATACCAAGAGCAGTCTACTAATGCATAGTATAGGTTCGTGTTGGTATGTCAATTGGACACAGTCCAAATGAGGCACCGCATATGCCAGACATGCGCAAGGAGAACCCCAGCATGGCTGAGAAGCAAGACGCCAAACGCAGGATCGAAGGCAGTTTTGCACCCAGTACGAGGGCTATGCCTTCTGCTGCCAACATGCAGTAGAAGGTTGAAGGGAGAAAGCAAAAGAGCATTGTTCGTGTTGTAGATAGTAAAGTGCTTGCATGCATACCTTGCGGGCAGAAAGGTAGCCGATACCTAGATCAATAACTGAGAACATTTTGAACATCGTTGATTGATCCACTGACAACCTAGGCTGCACGTGATGCAAGTATACAAACTAGTCAAAGCTCTTCGAGGAGGGTGAGGCTTGTCTTGGCGTGTCGGGGCAGTTTGGCATGTTTACATTTGGCGGGTCGCTGGGGCTTTCTCGATCAATACAAGCAACGCAAGAACGTCAGCGACCGGCAACCACGACCAACCATTTACAGCAACGCGTATACTTAATCCGATCGCTGCTTCCTCCGACGAATATCCATTTCCCGCGATCATAGAACGACAGGCGATGCGCATTCGCGCCACCTGACGACGACGCAACGAAACGACCTTCAACTTCAATGACGGCCGCCATTGTCACGCGCACCCCTCTACACACCCTTAGCATGACCGGCGCACAAACCAACGGAATCAAGAGAAAAAGTCTTCGCCATCTCAATAATGATCCGGACGAAGATGCGCCGCCCTCCAAGAAACCTAAAGCTCCGTCTACCACCACATCCTCGAGAAACGCGTCGCAAAACACGGTGAAGAAGGCCAAGAAGGGTGAGTCTGGACCAGATCCAAGATCAGACGCGCAAATGCTGATGCGCTCGCGACCAGCCTACGATGAAAAGGATGATGATTTCAGTTTCACGCGTGCTCGCACTAGAAAGGCCAAAGCAAAGACACCTGATGTAGCACCGGAGCCGGAATTCACAGCTGCAGCTGCAGCGCCTGCTGAGGAGGCACAACCTGCGCAAAAACAACCGCCACCAGTCGACGACAACGCGCCGATAGAAGCTACACAACCGCCCAGGAAGAAGCCCAGAAAGACGCTGCCCACGACCCCTGAGCCTGCCACGCGACGACGTTCCAAGCGCTTATCTGGCAACAGCCCTGTCCACGACCAAGCACCTGCGACTTCGAAGCCAGCTTCCGAATCGCAATCGCAGCAAACGAACCCCGCGACACCGCCTCCAGCACCTGAAATCGAAGAAAATGTCGCGCCTGCAGCAGATCGCAGTCCGGCTGTGGATCAGGGCGAATTGACGATACACAAAAAACGCGGCCCTGCGAAAATCCCGCTACCATTTGGAGAAACGCCTGTACTGCGTCGCAACAAGGAGATGCGTAAACTGAGTGCTGAGAAGTCGAGGAGAAGTTCGTCAGGGATGAGAGGACGGAGAGCTTCGTCTTTGATTGAAGCAGGCAGCTCACGCGGTATGTGGATATCTCCTTTTTCTATTTCCAAGCACATTCCCCAATCTTGTGCTTCTTGTTTTCTCTGCGTCTTTCTGTGTTGGGTTGATTTCAATCCCCTGACATTGTGTTTTGCGCGCGCATTGCAGTAGGCTATATCGACTTCAACATCGAAGAAGCTTCAGAGACTGAGAAATCCGACTCCAACCATGCGGATTTTGACTTGCGGCGAGACCAAAATGGCGAACACGAGATGCACGACACAAATCACAAAATTAAGATCGAGGAAGCTGACTGGGACCTTTCTGTCGATACAGCCGTACCACATAACCAGGTCGAAACAAATGAGTTCTACAAACACATCTCTCAGACTTTGGTCGAGCCGAAACGCATGCGGCAACTGCTCATGTGGTGTGGCCATCGAGCTTTACCGGAGAAGAGTGGTGGTGGTCAAATGGATGCGGCTGAGACGGCAGCAATGCACGCAGGTATGTCGGAATTGCAATGTCTCAAAGCGAGCATACACTGATTCGTGATTTTAGCGAGAGTTATTCAAGAGGAACTGCTCAACGAATTCAGCGCACGGAATAATTTGAGTTATTGGTATGACCGAGAGGACACAACGCCAACTGTACTGGTCAAAAAGCCGAATCCGAGGAACATCCAAAACGCCGAGAAGTTGCAGCAGTTGGAGGCAGAGCTTGCGCGGTATGTCATACTCGAGATTCTGTCTTCCGCGATCTGAAACTGACAAACATACAGGTTACAAGAAGAAAAACGAGCATGGGACGACCTCTTAACCTCGACATCACCACCAAAGGACTCGACAACGCCAGCAGAAACCGAAGCTTCGTCATCACACATGCAACTCGATATATCACCAACAGCCATCGATCCCTCGCTATTAGACCCCTCACAAGCCGACCTACTCCAAACACTTCTCTCAGGCATTACCCTAAACTCTTCCGAACCATCCACAACACCCGCTCCAACATCAACACTAGAATCTACGAAACAGCGCATCGGAACGATAGCATCAACGCTAGAATTCAAGATCGACAAGCTAGCAGATGGAGCGCATAGACTCGAACAATATAGAGCAGGTGCACAGAGACTGGCCGATCATGTGCTTTCTGTTGGAGCGGAGAAATTGGAAGAGAGGGATAAGAGTGTCAGAGAGAAGAGTAGTGCATCTACAGGGGGACAAGTTGATCCGCTCGAGAGATTGAGAGGATTGAGCAGGGTACTGAATAAGCGTGGATAAGATTCAGTTGGTTTATGGACCTTTTTTTATGAGTGTGTGCAGCAAAGCAAGCAAGCAAGTGTGGGAGTTTTACGATTGATATCAGACATTGATCGTTTGGGGCATTTTGGAACGAGAGTTTTTTTTCACTTCTTTTGGTTTCTTTTGTTTCTTCTTGACAGCGTATTTTTGAAAGTCATTGTGCATTGTGACAGGTGCATAAGTGGTGCCTCCAGTGCCAGTGCAAAGCGAGGTTGACGAAGCCTGATCGCGTCAAACACACGGACACACAGCATCATAGATTTGCCTTTCTTCATCAGACGCTTTTCGCGACTTCCATTCGGCGGTTGTTACGAATGTTATTGATCGCATCGCTTCGTGATTATACGCATTCATGTTTGTGTCACAATGGAGCATACAGCGACTGTGCCGCATAAATGCAGCCTGAGCTCCACTTCAAATCTCAATGCGCTGTGTTTTTAGACAGTCCATAGCCCCGTTCACGTCTCACGGCATCTCAAACTCGACAGCCCAGAAATCGAATATGATTAGGCGGAAGCCAGTCTTCGCCTCAGCCTTGGGCAAAAATTTCATTCGCTGTTTGTCCGATAGGAGAATCAAGCAAATACAGCGCGATCATCGGAAGCGCTCTCGTGACCCTAGTTCCGTCTTCGAGGGAGCACTGACTGGGAAATTGAGAGTCGACTCGCGTATGAGCGCGCAGGTCTTCCTATCGGCAACCTTGTCACGGAGAGATAACCCCATCAGCGTTGTGGAAGAACTTGTGGCCAGTCAACATGGCCTGGAAAATCTCCATCTTGCATTCAACCAAGATACTGGAGCCGATTACATCGACAAGACGCTTCAACCAGTCCTCTCCTGGCTCCAATATCCAGCGCTCAAATCTGCGTCCAATGGTCTTTATCTCTCTCGAATCATACAGGCTCTTGTGGAACCGCCGACTTCTAAGTTCTGGAACGCACTTTATGAAAACGTCAAGTATGAGATTGTCAGCGAACAGTCTATGCAATGCTTCGCCTGGTTACTGTTGAGACTACTCACTCAAAGCCCCAAGGTCCGCCCTTCGGATATGGTGATTGCCAAGGATACTCTGTTGCGACGTGTTCTGGCGGATTCTTCAGATCCCACAACTTGCGACCTTGGCCAAACGATTCGGCGCGTATGTGATGAACGTGAATCGGGAAAGGCTCCGAGAAGCTTTCAGGCCCAGCATGACAACGACTTCTATGACTTCAGAGAAATCAGCACTATTCCCACAATACAGGAATTGTTGACCGACGATATGTCACGCCTCTTGCGCTCTGTTGAGTTCTATGACGAAACAAGCGTCCCCAAACGTCGGCGCAAGTACTTTGAGAGCCAATACAGATTGTATCGACAGGACTTCCTGGAAGAGGTCAAGGAGGCATATCACAAGGCTCCTTCTGCCGAAGAGAATCAACCCGATGCATCTACTATGACGTACAAAGTTGAATTGGCTGGTTTGTCTTGTGAGGACGCCTCAAAGAAACACGGTCAGCATCCGTGGGCACTCAAACTCAAGTGTCTGGGTGGCTTGACCGAGCTGCAAGATCTCAACCACGAGGAGCGCCAGAAATACATCGCAGAAGAGACTGACTTTATTCTCGATCAATCCCTCGCTGTCCTCCGTGCGGACGGCAAACCAATAGCCATTGTGAAGGTTGTGCGCGAGGCAGCATTACTTGCCAACTCGATTATCTGTATTCAAATCCCGAATCGAAAGTCCACCCAGGAAGAGCTATTCAGCATGTTCAACGCATCGACTCTGGAGATCGTATTGCTAGGCGTCGCCGGATTTGCTCACGAGCCAGTCCTGAATCGACTGCAAAAGCCAACTGAGCTACCTTTCGAAGAAGAACTGCTGCACAAGGGTGTCCATAACAGACCTAAAGACTCCGCAACCTTGGAGAACGAAGGTATAAGGAACATCGTGCAGAAACTTGCATCGAAGTCGGACTTCGACTTGCAAGAAGCGTTGGGCCTGCGAGAGGCTGTCATTTTGGACCCCTCCCAAACTGCATCTTTGATTGCTAGTTTGAAGCAACGAGTGGGTCTTGTGCAAGGACCGCCTGGAACTGGTAAGTGTGACGCATTGTTTTTCTCCTATGAAAATGAAGACGGGCAGATAGCTGTACATCGAACTCACTACGATGCTGAAATTTCGATCGATCAGGCGTTCGACGGAGTAACCATCAAAAGGCACAATGTTTTTGGAATCGGAGCGATTGATCATTGAGAGAGGCTCTATTGCGCGCTCTCACAGGATATGCATCCAATTCTAGAAACGATTGTGCCTTTGCATGGTTGTACGCGAGTCCTTGTACTGGAGAGGGAGCTGTGTCCATGTGGCTGCTCAGATCACTTGCATCATAGATTTGTGCTGACTGTCTCCAGGTAAATCTTTCATTGGTGCTTTAGCAGCAAAAACTGTGCACTACCATACCGATGAGAAGATCTTAGTTATCTGTCACACCAACCAGGCCTTGGATCAATTCATCCAGGACATAATCAAAATCGGAGTCAGCAGGTCGGAAATTGTAAGACTTGGATCGCAAGAGAGAACAGATCCTGCCAATCACTCTATGCTGCTATCAAAACTACAGAGTGCTGGGAACCGTCATCACAACTCCGATACGATGAAATTCGTACGACGTTCAGAGACTGATGCTTCAACCGAAGCGGAAGACCTCAAAGATCTTTATCTCGGCCTAACACAATTCGGCCAGATGCGCGATCATCTGAATGGTATGGCCATGCAAGGTGATGGAAAATACAGCCTGGCTTTTGATATCAGTCTCGAAACTGATGGTACCACGCGTGTTAATGATCGACACTACTTGATTCGACGCTGGATTGAAGGAAACGATCCTGGCCTATTCCCAGAGAAAAAGAAATATTCGGCAGTTTGGGACCTTCCGTCGTCTCGCAGAAAAGAGCTTGTCGACGAATGGAAGTCAAAATCAAAGATAAGCAATGAAAAGCTTTCTGCTTTCTTGGAGAAGGCAAAGCGACACGATGAACTTTTGACTCAGGCTCGCTCTGCGAAAGGACAGCTTGATGAACAGATCATCCGGAGTAAGAGAATCATCGCCTGCACGACCTCTGGAGCAGCTAAATATGGGCAAGTGCAATCAGAAGCACCGGGCGTCATCATCGTCGAAGAAGCCGGACAGGTACTGGAAAGCCACATTGTGACAGCATTGAACCCACTCGCGAAACAACTCATCATGATTGGCGACCACAAACAACTACGGCCATTCATCAACTATAAATTGAGTGTTGAGAAGGGCGATGGCTACGACCTCAATCGTTCCATGTTTGAGCGTCTCATCTTACAAGGGTATACACATCAGGTTCTTGCTCAGCAACATCGCATGCGCCCTGAGATCTCAAATCTTGTCAGACATCTCACATACCCTACCCTCATTGACGCGCCCAAGACTCAAGGCCGACCCGATCTTCTTGGCCACTCCAGTAACGTGATCTTTGTCGATCACGAGCACCGCGAAGACCGAGTCGATCTTGACAAGAGAAAGGTCAATGAGAGGGCATCAAAGAGGAATACCTTTGAAGCTCAGATGGCGCTCAAGACTGTCAAATACTTGCTGCAGCAAAACTACGACTCCAGCAGTATCGTTGTGCTTACACCATATCTCGGTCAACTAAAAAGACTACAAGAGGTATTCGAAGAGGAGGTTGAAGCTGTGTTGAGCAACTCTGATGTGACGAACCTGGAGAAGAATGGTTTGATTAAGCACAAGTCGGAAGTAAATCCCTCCGAGAGATGGAAGAGTTTGAACAATGCTCGTACTACAGCGGCCCATGGTGACAAATCTTCATCGGCAAAGATTTCTTCGACAACTTTTGAACAGCTTGATGCCGATACTATCGATGGCCTCAATCGTAGCAAACTGCCTGTAGTAGAATCAGAGGCCATAAAAAGAGGAGCACCCAAGGCCAATCGAAGGCGCAAGAAGAGGCCAAAGATCCAGATATCCACAATCGGTAAGTAACCTCCCTATACGTGAAGAAGTCTCGCCCGACCCGAGTTCCCTCTGTATGAGGGTTCCATAATGCCTTAATAGAGAGGCACGATGTTTTTGAAAACCAGAGCCATGTCCAATGAGAGCGGTTTTCTAACCTGCTCTTCCTTGGACGTGTACCTGATCCTCGAAAACATTGTACCTTTTGATACATATCCAGAAGGGGCATATCGGCATCATGAGAGCTCGGATTCTTCAAGATATCTGAGCCCCTATATTTCTCTTTCTCAGTTGACTGACTAACCGCATCTTAGACAACTATCAAGGTCAGGAAAGCGACATAGTTGTCGCCTCCCTCACGAGGAGCAATCCGGAAGGCGAAATTGGATTTCTGTCCAGCCCAGAACGCCTCAATGTTCTTCTGTCACGAGCACGCAACGCCTTGATCATGATCGGCGACTCGTCCACCTTCAAAAATGCGCGTCAAGGCAAAGAATTCTGGACCCAACTTTTCCAGCTTCTCGAGGACGGCAAGCACATGTACCAAGGTCTTCCCGTCAAGTGTCAGAACCACCCGCAAAATACGTCGATACTGCAAACGCCTGAGGACTTTGATGAGAAATGTCCGGAGGGTGGATGCTTGGAGCCTTGTGATCAACTTTTGGGGTGCGGGCTTCATCAGTGTGCTTCTATGTGTCATCATGTGCATGATCACTCGGGGATAGTGTGTCATGTCGTTATGGAGAAGGTATGCGATAGAGGCAAGCATCTACAGAGATATGAGTGCCATGAGAGTCATGAGAAATCTGGCCTCTCATGTGGATTATGTGAGGAGGAGGATGAGGCAGAGGAAGTTACGAAGGAAGATGAGGCAGAGGAAGTCGCAAAGGAGGATAGGAGGAACGCGGAATTTCATGAGCTAATGAGGGATCAAGGTGCTCGTCATTGAACCTATGAGGGATTCTCTTCACAGCTCGTCACACACAGCCATCGAGTGGCACAGCGCCTTTGCTAGCTGAAGTCATAACCAACAAGAGTGCATGAACTGCTCAGACCTCCCTGGATGACTCCAGTTACACAGAAAATCTTGCGCATCTCAACAGCTGTATTTGATTCATGAAGTTGAGATCAAAGTATCCTCCAATTCCTGCAGAACAGATCTCATGAGTCGAAGCGGGAAGGTGCAGCTTTCTCATGCACACTACCGTGGAGCTGGGAAGTTGCCATCCACGTCCGTTTGCTCAATTTCCTGCCTTTGTCGGTCAACACATCCTACCATCACTCTTCTTTTCTAGGACAATTCTTCCCCTGCAACTGCTTTTTGTTGCTTTTTGACATCCTCCTCTCCACAATCAATTCGATCCCTTTGTCAGACACATCATGGCTCCTTGTTCCAATGGCGCTTGCAAGAACAACGGCACTCGTGCTTGTTCGCGCTGCAAGAACGCTTCCTACTGCGGCACGGCTTGTCAGAAGGTTGCTTGGTTGAAACATAAGGATGTCTGCGTCAAGCCAGGCGTGAGCACTGCGTCGAAAGTTGTTGAGTATGTGCGTTCGGGCACTTTCAACTTCATGGGTCTTCCTCGCGAACTACGTGATAAGGTATGTGAGTGGGAGTGGATTTTCTCTGATATCGTGTACTGACTCTGAGCCAGATTTACAAGGAGCTGGCTGTTTTCCACTTCTCTTCCGAGGATCGATACAAGCATGCCAGATTTTCCATTCCCCAAGGCACGCCTCATATCGACATTGTAGAGAGAGACGCCGCATATGAGATCGAGAGAAGTGTTATGATCAGTCCCGGTACTCTTCTTGGGACCTCTCTGATCGGCAGGAATATCCCTCGTCCTCGTGCCAAGATCATTGGCCTCCTTCTCGCGAACAAACAAATCAGCCACGAGTTGCTTGAGATAGCTGTCTCGCAAAATGTCTTTCTCGTTCCTGTAAACGAGACCATCGAACTCAATTCACCCGGCAACATTTTCCGTCGCAAATTCAATCCCTCGCTCGTCTCTAAGATTGAAAGACTGCACATCAACGTCTGCACTGAGATTGATCCTTTCGACGACTCATACCATGTTGGTGTCAGCAAAGTCCAAAAGAGTATGGTTCATGTCGTCAGAACTCTCAACGAAGCTGGTACAACGCTCAAGAGTCTCACCGAACGCTACATGTCGTGCTACCCCGGTGAGGTAGAAGAAATGCGCCATGATGCCGACGCTCTTGTCAAGAACCCAGGCGCCCGCTGTATTCAAGTCATGCGTGTCTGTGACGGCCGTCTGGATGCGCTCGATCTCACCAATATGCAAGCTTTCTACCTCCACGGCGCCAACATTGCTACCGCCCTCGAGGCGCTCACCACCCCTGTCAAACAGTTCTCCGCCTACGGCGACATCTCCGGCCTCGATCTCAAGCGTATGTATCATCACTTCAACTTGCCCTTTGAGATCGAGAAACCTCGCTATCATCTCGATCGTTGGGGTCAAAAGTCGAGCGGATTCGCAGGTTTTACTTTCCCTTCTGATATGGAACGCGAACATTGTAGATCTTCCAAGGCCAGGCGTGCTAGGCTTGAGATTATTCGAGGTTTTTCGACTCCTTCATCGGAGAGTATGTGGCAGTTGAAGAGAAGGTTGGGGTTGTCTCGTATCTGAGATGGATTCAATGCGGAGCAATGTTGACCCTCATTGAGAAACGACCGAGTGTTTAGCAAACACCTAGCAACTTTCACATGGGAATTGGGATCATAGAAAACACAAAAACACTATTCAAGTCCGCATGCCTCTCCGTCTTTGACACCGATCCTTCTCAAGGATATAGCTGTGCTGATGCACAAAGTTTTCTGAAACAGCTTCATTGTCCAGAGAGTTTTCCCATGCTTGCTCTGAAAGTAGGACACGTTGTTGATCGAGTGAAACTGCAGCTTTGTATGCATGATGCCGTGGAGTGGAAAAAGTTTCTACCCAGCTCTGTTCGTAGCAAACAGAACAGCGCTTCCAATCTGATCGCGAATAACTCCAGCTTCTCTCTCTCTCTCTCTCTCTCTTTTCTTCTGACAATGCTGGCAGGAGCATCTCATATCATCATTTCTGACTTCATTTCCCTTACAAGAATGACATTGTACAGCTGCGTCTCAGGCGACTGCCGCAATACTGCCACCAAAGTCTGCACTAGTTGCAAGACGACTTACTATTGCAGCTACGACTGCCAGAAGGCGCACTGGAAGAAGCACAAACTCACGCGTAATGGGCCTAATGCTTTTCCCGCTATGCGTCCCGGCATCTTTGACTTTATGGCACTACCTCGCAAGGTTCGCGACAAGGTATGTGATACTGTGGAGCTAAGTCTGAGAGCTGTTTATTGATTCTGGGCTGCATAGATCTATGAAGAAATTATTGTCAGCCGCTTCTCGCCTTCAGAGCAAGCCCACTTGGATCACTTGGTCTCCTTGAAAAGCCAGCCCGACATCCGCAACAGAAGGAGAGATGCTATGGACCTCCTCGAGCGCCGCCACATGGTCGCTCCTGCTGTCTCCGTCTACAAGATTCGTGGTACTCCTATCTTTGGCTTTAAGCCCCTGATCAACGCTCGCGGCCTGTCACTCGCAAACAGACAGATAGCCAGGGAGCTCAAGGAGGTTTACTGGTCCAAGAACACCTTTCTCATTCCCGTCGATGAAGCGAACCCCTTTGATGCACCCGACCAAAACTTCCGTGGTTATGTCGAACATCTCGCCAAAGCCAAGAGGATCTATCTCGAGATACAGACCCAGAGGCATCATCCCGGCGAGAAGGGCTTCCAGGCATGCGTCACTACAATCCAGCGTCAGATGAACGGCATTGTTACTGCTCTCAATCAAGCCGGTGACGCTCTCGAGTCTCTTGATGTTCGCTATACCTCCTGTTTCCGAGGCGAAATCGAGGACCTCCGCATCGATGCAGATGGTCTCGCTGCCCACAAGGACGCTCGTGTGATCTGGATCATGGACCCTCGCACAGACAAGATGCGCACACTCAAGCACCACGAGATCAAGCAAATCTACCTCCACAGCAGCAGTATTGCCACCGCTCTCAACGCTCTCACGGTTCCCGTCGACAACTTCCGCGTCTTCGGTGACTTTGCCGGTCCCGACATCAACCGCATGCACCTCAAATTCGGCCTCGACGTTCCCAATGTGGCTCAGAAGTTGGATAGATGTGGTCAGCGCATCAGCAAAGACGCTGAGATGTCTAGAGAGATGGCTAGGAAGAGTCCCGGACTGGGTTCGACATTGGAAGATCAGGCGAAGTCGCAAGAGCAGATTTTCAGTACGAGAGCACTTGCTATCCGTCATGCCATCATGTTCAGTCCTATGCCTCTGACTTTGCCTGGTGGTGAGGAGGAACCACAGCGTCGTATGGCTCTTGCTAGAATGGTCTGATCACTCTGTTGTATCAGTCTGCTCGTGCTGAAGGTCGGATTCGAAGAAGAGTTTAGTCATGGAAGAATTAAAAACACTATTCAAGCTGTGCACGTGACATCTCCATAACGCATCCGAAAGGGTACAGTTTTATTTTCCTACCACAGTCATAGCCTTCGGACGCGAATTGTGAACACCAACTCTCTATGATCATGTGTTACCAAGATCTCGCAGGAGCAATCATACATCCACGAGCGCTTCGTACTTTCTTGTGACCTGTATTTCGTGAGTAGTGAGCCTCCCATTGGTCGTTCTGGGAATCGCGACAGTTCTTGAGATTTGGACGTCTCAGATCATGCCCTTAGATAAATGTGCTTGTGAGGACACTTGGTAAGTCCGCGGTCAAGGAAGGTTCGACTGAAACATCTACCTCCTCGTCGGGGCGTCTGCACGCGAACAGACATCTGCAGTTGCCATTTCAACGAGGAAGGAAGCTCCCACTCATCTCGACGCCGAAGTTCCTTCGCTTTCATCCTGTGTGTCTCTCCTTCATCCACCACGACAACCACAACCGCATCCTGCATCACGTCAACACCTCAAGATGTCACCCCAACGCTGTGGAAACGGTAAATGCAGAGAGCCTGGTGTGCTGAGATGCTCAAAGTGCAAGTGGAAGTCTTACTGCACCAAGACATGCCAGAAGGCACACTGGAAGAAGCACAAGATGTCCTGCCATGGGCCAGGAGACTTCCCGCCCTTCATGCCTGGTGTCTTCAACTTCTTCGGCCTTCCAAGAGAGATCCGCAACAAGGTAAGCTTTGCATCAGATTCAGAGTTACAACCGTGACATGGCTGAGGTCCAATCCAGATATATGAAGAGCTCGTCGTCGCTCTTCGTACTCCTGGAGATTGTACCGAGTACGAAAAGCTTGCTGCCTCACGTCATGAACCGGATTCCGAGCGTAAACGCTTCAAGCGCATGGACGAGCTCGATGTACGTCTCATGGTCAAACCTGGCCACAGCGAACAAGACGGCACCACTGGTTTCCAGCCCCTCCTTGACGTCCATGGAATGTCCCTCGCCAACAAACAGGTCAACCGGGAGCTCATGACTACTCTTTTCTCCAAGAATCGCTTCTTCCTCTCTGTCGACGATAAACACCCCTACTGGGTCCCTGGTCAGTTTCTCCGGGCAATCATGGCTCCAAACCACCTCGCTCAGATCAAACATCTCTACATCGACGTTGACACCAAACTTCAACCTTACGAAGCCGACTATCGCAAGGGTGTTATTGTCGTGAACTACAGTATGCATCACATCGTCAAGACTCTGAACTCTGTTGGAAAAGGTCTCAAGTCTCTGACTGTCAACCACATCTCTTGCTATGCCGGAGAGATTGAAGAGCTTCGTCGCGACGCCGACATCTTGGCCACTCGCAAGCATGTCCGCAACATTCAAGTCATGCGTCCCGATCATGATATCCAGGAGCTAGACAGCAAAGGCATCAAGGAATTCTTTCTCCACAGCAACAACATCGCCAATGCCATCGGCCAGCTCACCATCCCTGTCAAGAAATTCCGCATGTTTGGCGACGTGTCCGGAAATGACATTCAGCGCTTGTACCACAAGTTCGGCGTCATTGACGACCATGTGGACGAGCACGAAGACAACCGCGACGAGAATGGTCAGAAGCGCGATTGGATACAACTGGTAATGGAGGACATGGCTGCTGCTCTTCCGGGCCTCCAGGATGCAACCGCTCAAGCCCATCTTTACGCCATACGTCCAGTCATGACTGTCGCAGTCGGCCGCGTTGATGGAGGTGCCATGCTTTTGGGTTCACCTGACGGTGCCTCTCCAATCAACATGCCTAATGGCTGTTTCGGTGGTGCTGTTCCTCTTATCTACCCCCCTCGTTGATTTGAAGAAGGCACTCCCTTCTGTCGTTATCTGGGATTCAAACTCGGATGAGCTTATGAGTCAGGTAACGCTATTCGGTTGAGATGGAATTGGAGCTTTTCATTTTCTGTTGTTCCAGTTTGGAAGAACAGCACAGGTTCAAGGAGTGCAGAGGGTCTTGTCCGTAATCGAAGATGAGCAAATTGCTAGTTGCTTTTCTGGTAGTCACTATTTATGCAATACGTTCATAAGACATACATAATTATGCAGTGAAGCTTGGTCACAACTCCGCGTTAACCAACCTCACCGCGACTACCACTACAGCCAAGATACACTTGCACTCCAAGACCTTTTGTGCAACGCATCCTGAATCGCTCTTGTACCAATGCCGTGCTCGTGTGGCTGTTTTGTAAAATCTTCTAGGCCTTGGAGGGCGGTCGGTTTGATTCCCTGACCTTTGTTCGTGAGCAAAGCAAAGGATCGGCGAACCCTCGAAATCACGACATCGCAAGCCTCGAAGATGCAAGAGCTGCAACCCACGTTTTCAGCCCTTTGAACGACCATTCATTGGTCAATCTGGACTACACTCCAGATACGTGCTTGCTAATATCCATTCCCACGCGGCGGAAATGATGGAGAATGTGGCTTGGAAGACGTCAGAAAATATACTTCGATGCAATCGTGCTATGGGTGGGAGGTCGCGACTCGACATGTTGTTAGGCCGTTTACGGCAGGTGGATGGAAGGAAGGTCAAGATCTATATCACTGGTCGATCTCTCTTCCTCTCTTCTTCTTTGAATCCTTCTCTTTTTCTATCCACATCTTTGACCTCGATTCTGCTTGTACCTTGGAAGGTGCGGTAACAGCAGATACAATGGCGGATATTGAGAAACACATCAACAATGAGCAAGAGTCTCCTCAGCCTGCCTCTTCCATCGCCTCGGCCGACTACACGCACATCAACGAAAAGAAGCTTCTTCGCAAACTCGATTGGAGATTACTGCCTGGTGTCTCCCTCCTCTATCTCGTCTCCTTCCTCGACCGGAGCAATGTCGCCAATGCACGTCTCGAAGGCTTGACCACCGACCTTGGCATGACTGGTAACGAATACCTTACCGGTCTCACCGTCTTCTTCATCGGTTACATATCTCTTGAAGTCGTCTGGAATTTGATCTTGAAGAGAATCGGACCTAGGATTTGGCTACCTGCTGTTACAATCGTTTGGGGTATTGTCACAACTCTGCAAGGTGTTCTGGTCAACAAGGTTGGGTTCTTTGTTATCAGAACTGCTCTGGGAATTTCTGAGGGCGCGCTGTTTCCTGGTGTCGTCTTTTATCTGAGTATGTGGTATAAGAGAGAAGAAAGAACTTATAGAGTGGCGTTGTTCTTCTCCGCTGCAAGTTTGGCTGGCGCGTTTGGTGGTATTCTTGCATATGTGAGTTCTCCACACTTGAAGTCTTGAGTTTTATCTGCTAATACAGATTAGGGTATCAGCTTTATGAGAGGCACAGCAGGCAAGGAAGGTTGGGCTTGGATCTTCATTCTCGTAAGTGTTTCCAATCTCCAGAATCCGCTCAAGTTTAATAACAGGTCTGCAGGAGGGCATTGCAACTGTGCTCATCGGAGTCGCCGCATTCTGGTTCATCGTCGACTGGCCTCAGAAGAGTACCTTCCTTGCTCCTGATGAAAAAGCCTACGTCGAGGCACGCCTCAAGGCCGATAGTGATGCTTCCAACACCGAACAGTTTGAATGGTCCGAAGTCTGGAAAGCATTCAGAGACCCTAAGGTCTGGCTATACTGCGCTCACTTCCACACCTTGAGTCTGCCGCTTTACACACTTTCTCTATTCTTGGTAAGCCTTATGCCATATCCCAGTCTCTAACACTGGCAAAGGAATCCTAGCTAACAGATCGCACAGCCTTCCATCATCAAGTCGCTCGGCTACACTGCCTCCAACGCCCAACTTCTCTCCATTCCACCTTATGCCCTCGCGACCACTTTGACAGTCATCTACGCAATCACAGCCGAAAAGTTCCGTCGCAGAAACGTCTTCATCATGACCTCGTCTCTAACAGGAATAATCGGCTACATCATCCTCATCGCAAACACCTCTCCCGTAAAACACCCCGGTGTCTCTTACGTCGGCACATTCTTCGCCGCAGCAGGCATCTACCCCTCCACCGCTCTCGCCCTCTCCCTCCCAGCCATAAACGTATCGGGACAGACGAAAAGAGCCACAGCGACAGGCATGCAGATTACCATTGGTAATCTAGGAGCTGTATTGGGAACGCAATTGTATAGAACTGAGACGGCGCCGAGATATGTGTTGGGACATTCGTTTGCATTGGGGTATCTGTGTTTGAATGTCATTGTTGCGGGAACCACTTGGTGGGTTTTGCATAGGGAGAATAAGAAGAGGGATGTGTTGGAGGCGGAGACTGTGCAGAGGAAAGAGGGAGGTTGGGGTGCCGAGGGTGATGATGATGTTAGATGGAGGTTTACTACTTAGATTGGGAGGAAGGACTGTATTGTATGTGTGATGATTGGAACAAGATCCAAAAACAAACTTCAAACACTTTACAACCTAGTACTGGAGCTTTGGGAAGTGTTTCTGTGCTCAGTCTCCGTGTAAACTTTTATAATCAAGCTTCAGGATGGTTTATGCATAATTTGTGCATTTATGCAGAGTCGACCATGAAGCCTCGGCAAGTCCACCAAGGTTGCGGAGATGCAACTGCACAACACCTCGGACCAAAACATCATCTTGCATCGCAACCAACTCTCACAATGTAGGCTCCCATCACCTACACGCAAAACTGCATAATCTAAATCAACTTACTCAATCATGTCCTCTCCACCACCAAAAGTCCTGCTCTTCGACATCGGCGGCGTCTGCGTATGCTTCCTCCCATCTCATACCTCCAACTTCCACACATACTGACTACCATGCACAGGTCGTCTCCCCTTTCGCAGCAATCCTCGCCTACGAGAAAGAAAACTCCATCCCCATCGGCTGGATAAACACCGCAATCTCCGCCTCAGGCAAACACGGCGCCTGGGCCCTCCTCGAACGCGGCAAGATCCCCCTCGACTCCTCCTTCTTCCGTGCATTTTCCTCCGACCTGTGCTCCGAACCCCTGTGGCGACAATTCTACATTGCCCACTTGAAAAAGACCAGAAAGCAGGAAACAACAACAGCACAAGCGATAGAGGAAGCAGCAGCATACCAAGTCCCCGCACCACCCAAAATAGATGGCGAAAAATTGTATTGGGAAATGATGACTGTTTCCCGAAAACCGGATATGTGGATGTGGCCGGCGTTGCAAAAATTGCGCAAACACGCGACAGAAGAAAAAGGATATATCCTCGCTGCATTGAGTAATACTTGTATTTTCCCCGCCGATCATCCTTTTACCTCTTCCACCTCGCCCGACGGCATTTTCCACTCCAAACTACGAGGCATATTCGATTTATTCGTTTCATCAGCACATGTGGGGATGAGAAAGCCGGATGTGGAGATTTATGAATATACGATTGGGGAATTGGATAGACTTGCTAGGGAAAGGGGGGATGAGGATGGGGTGCAAGCGGGGGATATTGTGTTTTTTGATGATATTGGGACGAATTTGAGGACGGGCAGGCAGGTGGGGATGAGGACTGTTAAGGTGGAGTTGGGGAGGGCGGATAAAGCTGTGGTGGAGTTGGAGAGGTTGACGGGGTTGAGTTTGTTGGAAGGGGGGAGGGGGAAGTTGTGAGAAAGTCACTTGATTGTGTTGGGGTGGATTGTAATTAGGTGTGGAGATACCACGGTTCTAGAGAGGAGAATTACATAGTGCTTCTACGGTGAAAATTTTGCTAGGAGAAGCAAGTGTTAGTGTATGTCTGTCGGCCGTGATGGTCACACTGTTTAAACCATCCATTTTTCTCCTTGAAAAAAAATCTCGAAAACATCCTGCACCCGTAATCGAAAAGATAAACAGCAGAGAGCCCACCCCATCCAGCGGATCTTGGTTCGAGAAGACATGCTGACAGCATCCTGCCGAGCTCATCGAGAGCAGAAGCTAAGGTTTCAGAGCCTCGGCTGCAGCCATGGCCGCTTGAGCGCTGTCTCTCTTGATTCTGTACTTCTTGAACTCTTGTATGCGCTCCTCCTTTCTCCTGTCTCTGTCAGCCTCGTGCTCCAAGTACTGATTGGGTTCCATCCATCTCTTGGCCTCCAGATCGTCACGTTTCTGGAACCTCTCCTCCTCTTCCTTACTGTGTAGGCCATACAGCAAGTAATCGTCCAAATCATCGCCATCCCAGCTGTCTGTTCCGAAGTCAATGAAAACACTAAGTCCTTGGCAGATCTGCGCTTGTCCATGCCACGATCTTCCTATGGCTACATCTATTCCGGTATCGCCGCTGTAGTCCTTGTTCATGGCTCTGAATTCGTCCAGAACCAATGTTTGTAGTTGCATGTCGTCCCTAAGACAGCTCGGTAGAGAATCTATGCCGTCGCCTGGATTTTGTTCACCCCAAACAGCGACTTCGATCAACTCAACGACGCGCAAATTGTCGGCAAGAGATTGTAGAATATACAAGAGCGCGTCGACGTACGTGGAACAGGACTCCATGTGTAAGACAGCAAAGGGCCAGGAGAAAAGTGCAACTCTCATTGGCTTTCCCAACGAGATCAACTCGAAGCGGCAATTCTCACAGAGTCTTGCAGGTGAGACGGAAGTTCGGCAGGTCTTCTGGGTCGACCGCGTTGGATATGGTTAAGAGTATTTCATTGGGCAGAGTCAGGAACTTCTTGGCATACTTTCTATGCGGAGGAAGTTTACGAGACTTGGTCTGGGGAGATCCATCGGGCAGCGAGGTTGTGGTGGGCATGCCGGGTGGTGAATGCACGGGTGCTGTGATTTCTGTCGACATCCCCAGCGTTGAGGTTGCAGATGATGGAAGTTGACAGCGGTAGAGCTTCGACAGGAATATCTGAAGGTCCAGAGAAAGTTATATCTGCGCACTGTCAATCAGTTGTGCTTTTGGTAGTGAAGGTGCTTTCTGGGGAGACCTACCCAGTCCTAGAAGCAGCTAGTCGAAGATTGACAGCAGCGAATGGTGTAAAGGATAGCGAAGTTCACTGGAATCGTGACGAGAAGATATCAGAGATAGCGCCTGTTTGTTTCTGAAAGGCGCAGAGATTTCGATAGAAAGCGCACAAGAGTGCCAGAAAATAGTGGAAGTGCAAGAGCAACGAGGTCGAGGCGATGAGCGGTGTTTGCTGGGTTGCAAGAAGTGAAAGGGGCTTTGGAGTGATGAGATAAGGAGGAAAGACTTCCTAGTTCTAAGGAAGACAAGAGCAGAGGTGACGATACAATACTTGGTTGTGCAGGAAGAGAAGTGACGACCGCGATGAGACTTGTCGCAAAAACACTTTGTTGTGCGTCAAGAGCTCTTCACTGCGAAGCTCAAAGTGTGCGAGAAGGGTGGTTTTGATAGTGTCTCCGGTGTAGTGAGACTTTGAAGAAGAATGCTGTAACAATGCACAGTGTCCCTGAAATTCACAACATTCCCAGTGAGAGGTGAAACCGCCACAATGAATTCAAAGTCAGTGTTGGTACAACTCCTTGGCTTGTGTATTCGTGTTAGCAGATCGATCACTCAGAGAAGGATAGTATGGTACCGAATGTATTCTTTCTCGCAAGAAAGATTGATCGTGGAAGAACTACATTCGTCGCTATGGTATGAACGTAAAACATTAAAGCTAGCCTAATAAACACCATTGTTCCTCTCCTAGTCCCATAGTCCGCTGGTCTATACCGTAATGCCATGATACCATCCTTCCCTTACCAGGTCTCAACCAAGCTCTTGCTGGGAGACACTGTACCTTTCGAAAACGCCTAATCACAAAACAACATGAAAATCTCTAAGCTTTGACGGCGGCTTCTCTCTCAACGTCTTCGAGACTGCCATAGCCACTGTCCTTTTCTTCCTCTTCTTTCCAGCCTCCAACGCGCTTGCTGACACCCAGGCATGATTCGACAATCGTAGCTTTTTGCTCACGGGTCAAACCTGCGGTCTTGGCTGCACGTGTGCCGATCCAGACTCTAAGGTTACCGGCCAGATCATCCAAGCCAAGCTTTCCACTGTTGAATAGCAGCGCATCAGATGAGAAGGCAGAGAGGACCTTGAACGCAGCGACAGCTGTAAGCAGGGTAATTCTGTTTGGCATAAGATGCATAGAGGACAGGACAGAGGCGGCGTGTGCACGTGCTGGAGTGGGGTTGGTAGGAGAGGCGATGGAAAGGATCTTTGCAAGAGTCAGGGCACTGTGAGTGTCTGGCGAGATCGGTGTATGAGTAATCATGTTTGAGGGCATGTCCAAGCCATCATTGTATGTGACCATTGGAAGGGTTTCCAAGGCGGCGATGATATGCGCTCCACGGTTCTGATCGAGGACGACAGCCTTTGCTACATGGGCACGGGTCTGTGTAGCTGACGCAGGAGGAGCAGTCTTGTTGGCCAAGTCGACCAGGTATTGCACATCAGCAGTGGCGTTGGTGTCGGTGTCCAAAGCACGAGTGAGAGCGGCGTCGACGGTCATGTTGGCAAACCAGGCGGCGACGGCGTCGAGAGGGGATCTGATGGCATGATCTTCAACAACACTATCCATGGTCTGATTGGGGATGGCCTTCTCAGCGCTGGGTCTGTTCCAGGCAAGGTTGTATGCGCGTTGAATCATCTCGTCAGTCAGAACGTCGTCACAGTCGAGCTCGATCAACTCGGCGAGATACTCAGGCAGCCTCTCGATTTTGTCGTCGGTGATCTGCTTCTCGGTGTACTCGCCAGCAGCGATAGCATGCTGTTGCTTGCGAGCAGAGTCCCAGTAGATCCTGCCAACCTTGGCTGTAAAGTCTCGGAACATGAACATGTTGCCGTAACCGGCATTGGCGACTTCCCAGAAGAAGATACGGAAGTGGACAGCTTTTTGCATGAGACGGATTGGCGAGTCTGGTAGAGTACCAGAAGCCATGAGAGTGAGCAGTAGACGGTAGTAGCTGACCTCAGCATCACCACCAGCAAGTTGAGCGTCAATGGCAATATCCCATGCCTTGATACGAGCAGCTTCATCGTCCGGAGTCTTGCCTGAGACTCGCGAGTAGAACTCGGAGCCAACGAGACGACGCAGACTAAGCATGATCATCTTGCATGTCACAGATACAACCTCAAGCAAGAAGTGACGCGGCATCCAGACACTTTGTACAGCGGTGAGCCAGGCCTTGCGACGAACCTCAACCGGCGAGGCAAGAGAAGGAGCGGCTGTAAGAGAGACACGGATCGACAGCTTGCGTTTAGGTTGAGGCTTGAGACGGAGAAGAGGGAGGAGGATGTAGACGAAGGCACCAAAGACCAAGAAAGTCTTGAGCAGAGGAAGTGCTGCCTGGGCCGACGAGCCATAAGCAGCATGCGAGGGCGATCTGAGGAATTGGCCACGCTTTAGCAAGTGCATAGGGGCGGCGAATAGACCCCTGCCGGACGTGGAGTGAGCATCTTGTTCCTGCTCGTGGAAGCCTTCCATAACCATGAGAGCAGCCAGTGAGCCGACCATGAGTTTTCCAACGAAGCCATTGCCAGCGCCTTGGGCGTTGACGAGGTTGTTTTGCCCAGGCTCGGCGACGTGTTCCTGAGGCTCATAGGTGGGCTGTGAGTGCTGTTGCAAGTATTGGTCTTGTTGAATACGCCTGGGTGCTTGGGAAGTGATGGAGCCTTGTCGGGAGCGAGCAATGGCAGGAGTAAGGATTCCAGCGTGTTGATTCGCAGCAGCAGACCTTGACATGGCCTTCTCCATGTTGGACATGCGAGCTTTGAGTTGAGTCAGCTCGTCTGCCTGTGTCTTTGCTCTTTTCTCCAGATGCTTGATGTATTCGGTAGCCTTGGCCAGTACTGTGGCCTTGTTCAGCTTATGCGCCGGCGTCAGGCCCTCGAGGTCCTCCGAGTCATCGTTGCCGCTTGGTCGCGACATGGCTCGGAGACTAGGAACACTATCGCGGAGTTCGGCAATCTTGTCGTTCAGGTTGTTGCGATATCGCTTCTCGATAACATTGTGCGATGTCTTCTTGATCGGAGGACCACCATCTTCTGGGCTCTGCTGTTCTTCATCGCTCTGTGACACTTTGCGTTTCCTTCCTCCCTTCTTCTTGACAGGTTGATCGGCTTGTTCCGGCGCTGGAGATATGGATGATATGCTTGTGCGAGCATGCGACGTGGAGGCAGGGCTACTGCGATGTTGGCTTGTACTCGAGACGGATGCTGGACCGGATGCAGGATAGTCGTTGCTGGCGAGGATTATAGGCGCAAGCAGATCGCTTTGCGCCGGCGCGTCGATGTTCTGGCCTATCGGAGGCCACAAAGAGGACGATGAGGCAGATGGTTCTTTGGGGTCGGTGTTCAAGTGGTCGACTATAGGTTGTAGAGAGCTTGAGTCGGCGCCGAAGAGGAAGGGCAAATCATCGGTTTTGGCGTCAGGTTGGCCAAAGTCGAAAGCGGCGTCGGCAAAGGAGAAGTCGCCGAAGCCGGCGTCGTCGCCAACAATGAGGGGTGGCGCAAGGGTTTCGTCGACATTGAGAGGTGGGAAATGGTCGGCATTGAAGTTGATGTCTTGCATGGGAGAGTTGTTGCTCGTCTTGGTCGAACTGTCGGGAGAGACGGCCTCTCCGGGATCAAATCGCAACCATTCGGACCATTCGTCAGGGTTGGAACCGAATTGGTCCCAGTTGGCTTCCATTGGTGTGTTGAATGTCGCGAGAGTCGTCTCAGATCATGGGCGGGACTGTGTTGAAAGTCGCAGCTTCCAAGGAGGAGGAGGAGGAGGGCGATGAGAAGGATGCTAGAGACCCTGGCGGTTTCGCGCAATCAGACCATTCTCAAAGCCAAGCCCCCCCACTCGCGACGAAACATCGTCTCATTTCCAGCACGCCGCCCGGGACCCGGCCATCCGTCATTTTTTGGTGCTTCTTTTGACTCCATTCCTCCTTCCTCACTCCGCCTCCCTAAGCCACACCAGATAATCGAACCATGTTTGCTATCTGCTAGGCAGCAGTCTACTCTCTCCTGACGACATACTGTCACCAATAACCCCCTTAGCCTGACTCGAGTCTCCCTAGAGTGATGGCTACCGACGAGTCGCAATGCCGCGCCCTTTGTCTGGTTGAGCTTCTTTCTTTGCTCAATCTCCTTGACAGCTGTCGGCAGTAGTCTACATGTTTTACTGACACTTAATCTCGTCCGAGTCGTATCTACTCAAGGATGGAGCCATGCCCGGTTTGCATGAAGAGAGCCCGAATAAGCCTATACGCTGCGCTGTCTCGACTCTGTTCAGACGTTGGTATTGTAACTTGACAAAGTCAGGACTGCGTCTTGTGCCACTCTAAAGGAGCCCCTCTCGTATTTCTAATAACCTTCTAGACCTTATACCATGGCTTTTGGGTTACTGAGCGAGAGGATAAGGATGTGAAATGCGTCGTCCAACCAAGGAGTCTGCTATCTTGTGGCCTGACTTCTCAACGGATCGTACGTACATTCATTCTTATATTAAGAGAATCCTTTGTGTGAATCCCTGTCGCCTTTGGTCATGTCTAGGGACAGTAAAGCTGTAGAGACTCGCAATACTCTTTGCTCAACTAGAGTCGTTCAATGGGATGAACCGTTCGGCAAGTCATTATTGGACGTGACCATATCTTGAACAATCATCATTCGCTTCGATAGATTGACAGATCCTGACACACGGTATTTGTGTAACAAAGACAGTACTTTTGAAAATCTTGTTGTGCAGATCGTGATATCCGCCCATTCTGATGTGTATATGGTCCTTTCAGTATCGAAGGGGTACAATCGAGCCCCGAATCATCAGGAATATCGTTACAATGAGAAGATATAACACGGTCAATGTATGGATCTAGAGTCATCGTGTGCGTATAACGCTGGTGGAACGTTCGCTCGTGGTGGTCGATAATGCAGGTCAGGGTCAGCTTGTTAGCGGACTGTCTTGGCCGTGAGAGACCAAGTCTCTTTCGACCCTCATGTCAGACTTCCGTTGGACGAAGGAAAGACTGGCATGTGACTGAATGATCGCTCTTGCCTATCGTGACTTGAGACAGTACAAAGGGCGACTAGGCAGTCGTTCTTTGGGAGCTCTGCAGGCAGGAGCGAGTCGCACGGACCACGCAGACGTTCGGTCCAAGTTTTGTGACAAAGAGCAGAGCAGAGCTTCCAACATCATCGTTTCCCCTCTATCCAATCTACCATCATCACCCATTATCTGCGCTGTGAACGCGCACGCGACTAGCTGTCGAATCTCGCCCTCTTCGACTCCATCTAGCGCATGGTTGTCGCGTAATTGTACATCCCTCGGCGACTTTTCGCGCTCTACGACTTTGTCCACGTTCGAGTCTACCTTTCGCGTCGACAGCGAAATCGTCTCTATCCTCGCCCACTCCTCGACTCGTCCCATTCATCCACCTCATTCATACCTGAGGCAGTCACCAAACACTTCTTCTATCGCATCTTCACATCATCATGTCGTTCGGTAGTGGCTTTGGCGGCTTCGGCTCGACCAACAACAACTCCAACACAGGTTTCGGTGCCAGTGGCTTCGGTGGAAGCACAACAAACACTGGTAAGTCAAGAGCTGTCTACATTTCTTTCCCCTCATTGGCCGTTGGACGCGACATGGCGCAACCTTCGAGCTCCTCCCACACGAGCACCCGCGCATGACAACCCGGCTGGCGCTGACGACTGTCTTTCTTCCATCAGGCTTTGGAGGAAGCACAACTAATGGATTCGGTGGCCAACCTGCTGCCGGCTCGAGTTTATTCGGCGCCTCTACCAATACTGGAGGCGGCTTCGGAGGAGGTATGTCTCAGTACCTGTCTCGCGTCAATGCAGCTCACCGTTTGGTCTTTTGCAACTAATTTTCTTGCTTCTATACTTCACTCTTCGCGCGCATACTGACCAATGTTTTTCCCAGGTTTCGGTGCCACTAACACAGCCGCCACATCCTCACCTTTTGGTGCCGCCGCAAACAAGCCTGCCTTTGGCAGCGCTGCCCCGGCAACAGGAGGCGGTCTTTTCGGTGGTGGTGCTACATCAACTCCGGCGAGCACTGGATTTGGAGGTGGTGGCTTTGGAAATACCGCGAACAACAGTACTGGCTTCGGCGGCGCCAATGCTGGCGGCGGTCTCTTCGGCGCAGCTAAGCCAGCAACTGCTGGTTTCGGCGGAACCACAGGCAACACCATGTTCGGCGGTGCAGCCAATACACAGCCTTCAACAGGTTTCGGTTCGACCACCGCCAATACTACCGGTTTCGGCGGTGCAGCCTCGACTCCAGGCTTTGGTGCAGCCGCACCTACGAACAACGGCACAGCGTCCACTCCTTTCAGTGCCTTTATCGAAAAAGACGCTGCAGGCTCCGCGAACAGTCACTATCAGTCCATCACGTTCATGCAGCCCTATCAGGCCTTTTCTTTCGAGGAGTTGAGATTGGCTGACTACACGGCTGGCCGCAAGTTCGGCAACTCGAATGGCCAAGCTGGCGCATTCGGTCAGAGCACTGGATTCGGCGGTGGTTTTGGTTCCAACACGTCAGGTGCTACTTCATCCGGCTTTGGTGCACCTGCCAACACCAACACTGGAGGAGGTCTCTTCGGCGCACAACCCAGCGCTCCCTCGACTGGCTTCGGCGCAGCTGCAAACACTAACACCAATACTGGCTTTGGTGGCGGTAGTGGTCTTTTCGGTCAACAAAACAAGCCCGCCTCTACCGGTATGTTCGGCAGCACTCCTGCCTCGACCGGCACTACAGGCGGTGGCCTCTTCGGTACAGCCAACAACACTCAGAGCACAGGTACTGGCTTTGGTGGCTTTGGCGCTGCCAACAACACTCAACAGCCTGCGCAAGCGAATACCGGTGGTCTCTTTGGTGGTGCCGCCAACAACACACAGAGCAAGCCTGCATTCGGAGGCTTTGGAGGCACACCCGCAGCCTCGACCGGATTTGGAGGAACATCGACAGGAGGTTTCGGCCAGGCCGCGAACACAAACACAACTGGCGGCAGTGGCTTGTTCGGACAGAGTGCCAACAACAACGCCAGTCCCTTCGGTGGTGCTCAGCAGAACAACGCACCTGCCAACAGCTCAGGCGGTCTCTTTGGCGGTGCTAGTGCCTTTGGTCAGAACAATCAGGGCCAGCAACAGCAGCAGAACCAAACTGGCACTACTGGCGGACTCTTTGGAGGAGCAACTGGCGGATTTGGACAGAACAACCAGCAGAAGCCTAGTCCTTTCGGCGGCGCTGCTACTGGCACCTCGGGCGGTCTTTTCGGAGGTCAGACCCAACAAAACAACACCGGCGGTGCAGGTCTATTTGGCCAGGCCAACAACAATAACCAAGCCCAAGGCGGCGGTCTCTTTGGCGCACCCAAACCTGCTACTGGTGGTGGTCTCTTTGGAGGCGCTCAACAGCAACAGAACACTGGTGGCGGCCTTTTCGGTGGCGCTCAACCCCAGCAGAACTCGGGTGGTCTATTCGGAGGCCAAGCCAACCAGCAGAAGCCTGCAGGTGGCCTTTTCGGCAGCACCAACAACCAGCCTGCAACTGGCGGATCGTCTCTGTTCGGCGGCAACCAGAATCAGCAACAAAGTGCAGGCGGCAGTCTCTTTGGTGGCAGCGCTCAGGGACAAAACAATACGAATGGCCTCTTCGGTGCTAGCAACCAGCAGCAGCCTAACTTGAGCGCCACTTTGATGACCAACCCTTACGGCAACGATCAGCTATTCAGCAACCTCGGAAACGCCGCTCCCGCTGTCGGCCCTCTCGCTACGCCCTTGTCTGGAGCGCAGAAGCCGGCTAAGCGCCCCGCAGCCCTCCCTCAGTTCAAGATCAACCCCAGCGCAAGCTTGCGTCTTATCACTCCCCAGAAGCGCTCCAACGGTTACGGCTTCTCCTACGCTACCTACGGCACTCCCGGCAGTGCACAGAGCTTCACATCTAACGGTCTTGGAAGCAGCTTGTTGCAGTCAGGTGGTCTGAGCCGCTCTTTGGGCAAGAGTTTCTCCACCAGCAACCTCAACAAGAGCGTTGGCAGTGGTGACAGCGTGCTTGCTCCCGGAGCCTTTACTCCCAACAACAGATCATACACTGGCGGCAGCATTCGTAGATTGAAGATTGACCGTAACTTGAGGACCGACCTGTTTGGCGACAACTCTGCCGTCGTCGAACCTCCGACAAAGCGCGTCAGCTTTGATGAAGGAGACAGGGGCAAAACTACCACAAACGGCACTTTCATCGAGAGCCCTCCCAACAGTGCCCTTATCCGCACCGAGACTGATGGGCCCGAGCCGACCTCTGAGGACCTTGGTTACTCTCGTGCCGAGCGTCCTACTACTAACGGCGCATCGCTCAACGGCACTCCCTCCAGCAGCTCAACTAGAGGCAACGAACTCGCCATTGTACCCGAAGATGGTCCCGCAATCTCTTCTTCTTCTCAGTCTAATACCGTCTCTTCGAAGGACCTGCCACGCTCTCAAGCCGACCCTCAAATCGGTGACTACTGGATGTCTCCGTCTATGGAAGACCTTCGCAACATGTCTCGCGAGCAACTCAAGAGTGTGTCTGGCTTCACTGTCGGCCGCCATGGTGTTGGCAAGATCGAGTTCGACCCAGTAGATCTCTCTCAAATTCCTCTGGACGACATCGTCGATGGTATTGTCGTACTTCAAGTTCGTTCAGCAACCGTTTATGTAAGCGGAGTCAACACTCCTCCCAGAGGTACTGGTCTCAACGTACCGTCCACTATTACCCTTGAGAACTCCTGGCCACGTGCTCAGGGTGGACGTCTTCCTGTCCACGAGCGTAAAGGCAGCCGCTTCGACAAGCACATCGAGCGTCTCCGCCGCGTTCAAGACACTGAATTCATCAGCTACGACCCTTCGAGTGGTGTCTGGGTATTCCGCGTTCCCCACTTCACCACCTATGGACTCGATGATGACGATGAGTCGGACGATGAAGCCGAGTATGGCAGTGACTTGATGAACACAAGCCAGGATCACACACCCAAGGGTAACAACAACTCTGCTGCCCAGGATATGTCACAGGCCTCTTCTGAGGAGGGTTCTGTCATTAGCGACGAAGATGATGAATCCAATCCTGATGACACTTTTGATTTCAAGAAAGGTCCGTCAAAAATCCTGCCTGGCAGCTACGGTGCTCAGCCAATTCATAATGACGACGAAATGGCTGACAACGATGCTCAGGATCAGGACGAAGATTCCTCCTATCTCGAACAGCAAGGCGCACAGTCGCTTGAAGACCCGTTTGGTTCTTCCGGCAGCAGCAACGCATCTCCTGTTGAAGCTGTTGATGAGCGAATGGAGGAGGAGATGGAATATGAGGAGATGAGCGAGCAGGACATGGTAGGATCATTCCCCGAGCCTGCACCTGCTGCTCAGGCTCCATACAACGACTATGGTGTTTCTTTCAGTGGCTCTCTCATGCCAAAATCAATTTTGAAAGCATCGACCATGTTGAATGGTACACCGAAGAAGAACCTTGCGCTTGCTGGTGATTGGGCAGAACAACTTCAGAGGACTGCCAGCCCCAAGAAGCAAGATCGTCAAGCCCTTCGTGAGCGCCAAAGCGTCATGGGTGCACCCCTTGTTGATACTGCACCACCGTTGGCTGCGTCTATTGCCGGTAAAGCTTTCTCTACAACTATGGATATCATGAACTCTCTTTGGGCACCTTCGGCATCTGTTGCAGGCAACGCATTGCAAGCAAGTACTGTTGGTGGAAAAGGTTTCGAGGTTTGACTCCCCCATTCCCTTCATTGATTTCCAGTCGACAGCGGCTGCTTGTATCTACTTGACTCGTGTTCTGTCACGATAGCTTGATTTGCGCTCACGACCAATCCCCCATGTGCAATAGTGAATGAATGCTAAGATATTTCCCTCATCTAGTGGCCCTACCAAAAGCAGTCAAGAACTGAAGACGCCTTTGCCGACATGAATGAGGCCGAACGCGGCTTCCACTCGTCCTTCAAGCCCCGCTGGGCCACCGATGGCACCCTCGTCCACACCACCACTGGCACAGCACCCATGACTTCTGGCAACATGGGTAACTCGAAGAAGCCTATCGTATCTGAGCATAAGGATATCCGCTTCGCCAAGTTCACTTCACCGCAAGACACGCTGACAAGATCACTGCAATTGCAGCTGCAACAATCGCCTAGCACCTCCACCCAGACATCCTTCGCTGCTATTGCAGAGAGTCTTGCGCAACCCGAGACACCGGAGGCTCAACACGAGCGTGCCGTCTGGCGATTGGCGTCTATCCTCTTTGACCCCATCGATACTGGATGTGCTGACCTTGTCAAGAACATTCCGGCTGTCCGGGTTGCCGAGTTGGAGTCACGTATCCGCCGTGACGCACTATCAAGTTTCTGGGCCCAGCTTGTTCACACAGAGGCCGCACAACACGCTAAGGACGTAGGTACGGCCGAGGAAAAGGCGATTGCGTTCTTGAGTGGCAACGGCATCGAAGACGCATGTGCAGCTCTTCTCGAAGGTCGTGATTTCCGTCTTGCAACTATTGTTGCTCAGCTGCCTGGCAATTCCCAGTCGAAGGAGATGATGAGCAGACAGATCGAAAGCTGGCGGTCGCAGAACATGGTCTCTGAGATGACCGAGCCTGTGCGTGCTTTGTATGAACTCATCGCTGGTAACACTTGCGTCAGTGAAGGAAAGACTGGTGCTGCTGAAGACAGAGCGACGGCTTTCGGAATTTCGCAGCGCTTTGGCCTTGATTGGCGCCGTTCTTTCGGCCTGCGTCTCTGGTTCTCAAGCGCCAACGAGTCGCTCGCAGATGCCGTCCAACTCTACGTTGACGACATCGCTGCTGGCAAGGAGACCGTTCGTCCTGTGCCTTACTTCACCGAGCAATCTCTTGCAGTTTCTTGGAACGATGTCGAGGCTCAAGACAAGGAAGACACTTTGCTCAGTCTGCTGAAGCTCTACTCGAGGCAACCATCTTCAAGCGCTGCTGAAGTCCGCACTCTTGTCAGCAACCTCCTGTCACCTGCATCAGTTTCTGGCAGTCCGCTCAATGCACGTCTCGCATGGCAGCTGGCCACTCTTCTCAGAAAGAAGGGCATTCTTACGCCTGCCGATCTGAGCGACGCTACCATGGACCAATTGTCCTTGACTCTCTCCACTCAGCTCGAAACAGCTAACGAACTCGTCTTTGCGGTCAACGTCCTGCTTCACCTGACCAACGAGTCCGCCCGTGAAAGGCACATTCGGGACCTACTCTACCGCCGAGCATCAGCTCTTTACGACGCCTCGACCCCAGACTCTCTTCCCACAGTTCTGACGCAAGACTTTGGCCTTCCTGAACAGTGGCTTTGGCATGCACGCGCATTATACGCCCGCTCCATGCTCGACGACCACAACGCCGAAGTCACATACTTGCTCCGCGCCGGCGACTCCGCACAAGCTCATGCTGTCCTCTGCCGCTCCGTTGGTCCTGCCGCCATCGTCGAGCGTGATTATGATAGTCTTCGCGAACTGCTTGGCCTCTTCTACGACATGCTTCCCGCAGGATCAATTGAGAGCTGGCGCATTGGCGGACAAGTCTATTTCGACTACATCCATCTGCTCGACCTCGTCCACCGCGATGACGACGCCAGCCGCGCTTCTAAGAAGGAGTTGCTGGATCGCTTGACCATTGCTCTTCCTGGCGTCCTCGAAGGTCGTGCTGGCAAGGTCGACCTCGAAGAACGTGTTGCTGTTGGCGAGATGGCCGGTTTGGTCAAGGCCGAAGTTGAGAAGATTGGCAGGGAGGAGAAGGGTGTGGATAGAGCACTCATCAACAGACTTCCCATTGCCGGTGGCGCTTATGCCAAGCAGGGTGTTGATCTCAGCAGGGCCTACTACCGTGCTATTGTTGCTTAAGAGAAGATCTCAAAGATTCTCACAAGAGAGGGAAACGGTTTTACATGGCATTGTTTTTATTGATTCCTTTTGTCTCATGGGAATGATGGAAAGCATAAGAGGATTCACGGAAAGGCAAACACACGTGGTTTCGTTTGTACAACTAGGATAACTACACACACAGAGCGAAAAAAGCATTTCATGGCATTCAAAGTTTCAGTCATCCCATGTGCTTGCAGTTACTCTCCAATGTGATTGATTTGGTTTGTTGGTCTTTCGTACCTATCCATTCTCCCCGTTTCTACCCTATCCTCTTCCTTGCTCATAGAATGCTAGATGATCACGTCGATCTGCAGAAATATGTTTGTAACTCGAAGGCTATCCGCTGGAAGATGATCACCAACGCCATCTTCTCAATCACCCGTCCAACCTGAAAACCTAAACTTGTTGAACAGCAACATACCCTTTGACATGACTGATTTTCTAGAGTCTTTCACCCACAGTCGCTACTACTTAGTGTATACAGTACTGCCTATTACTCACATCTCAGCTTCTCCTTACATAGGGGTTGTTCCCCACTGCCGCTACAGAGAAGAGCCAGAGAGTGATTTCGGGCTGTTGTCAGGCGAAGGAAGGTAAGTAGCGGACGAAGCGAGTCGGGTTCCGTCTCGACAAGCAGGGTAATGGGATCCGAGGTAGGGGTTGAAAGATGGCCGAGGATCGGAGGGCATGCAAGAGAACAGTTGTGGAGGCAGAGAAGGAAGGGAAAAGATATTGGTTTTTGTTGTATAGGAGATGAGTTCAGTCGGGTTGGTACCAAGGTGTGTTTGACTGTGCTTCGCTCCTTCTACGGTGTCTGGCATCTAGACATGTCGTAACGCACAGAGCTTGCTTCTACTTGATGAGTGGGGAACTGAGAAATTGTACTTGAGCAAAGCAGCAATTTCGCCGTTCGTGTATTATGTCGTTCTGCCATAAGCCTCATCAAGCCCAAACTATACATGCATCTACACGCTCAATCTGACCGTCAGAAACTCCTTTGCCTCATCCTCTTTAATCTCACTCGAGCCACACTCCTTGCTCTGAATCAAGCCCATCCTGTTCGCTCTGATCATAAACCACATATCCTTCCTATCCCCATTCAACTCTTCCTTCAAGATGGCCGTCTTTAGATTTCTCACAAAATCGTTGTACACATCAGGAATCTCCAGATCTGAAGCTTCCTCGCGCATCACTCTCATGGCTTCCAAAGCTCGAGCATATCCGCTTCCTCCAACGGAGTTTTTGATAAAGTCGCGGATAATCTTGCCGAGTTGTTGGAAGGCGGGTTCGGCTTCTTCGAGTTTGCCTCCGTCGAGTACCTGTCTGAATTCGGGAACGGCGTTTTGGGGTGAGAGTTTTATGGTGCCGGATGGGTTCGAAAGCAGGGCGGTGACGTCGAGTCCGGAGAGTGGCTTTGGTGCATCGCGGCGGCCTCTCTTTGATTTCGACTTTGGCGGTACTGTGGAGTGTTAGTATTGAGTTCGGGATGATGACGTTGGGTTTGTACTTGCCTTTCTTCACGTCTGCTGCTGCTGTGATTGCCTTGAGAGAAGCGGTTGCGCCTTCCACCAACTCTTGTGGCGGTTTGGAGTATTTGATCAGGATTTCAGAGATGGGAGGTAGTTTTTCGTCGGGGTGGATCGCTCGGCTTCTGATGACATGACTGACGCGGTGTAGTGCAGGCGAAAAAGTGTCTTCGATAGGGGCGTATTCGGAAGGATTGCTGTCAGCCGTCAGTCCATGGTCTGCTGCAATAGTGTGTAATCCACAAACCCTTCTTCGTCTTCGCCGAACTTGGATAGGTCCATGGCGTCTACGTAATCGCTCATAGCATCCATCAGATCATCGCTGGGAAGGAATCTGTGCTGCTTGAGTTCTTTGCCAGAGACGGTGACAATCTTGTCCAGAGCAGGGAATCTGTATGAGCGCAAGTCTTCTGCAAAGGGCAACTCGACCTCGAAGAGACACTCGGCATCAGCGTCAACAGATGGCGCGAGTAGGATCATCGTAGGACTCTTGCCCTGTTTGGGCACCAGTCTGGCCACGGCGTATGTCTCTAGCTCGTAAAGAGCACGGATGAAGGACGACAATGCCATGATGGCCTTCTCGTTTGTTCTTTCGGCAATGATGACGTGCGATTTTGACATGTCCAGATATCTCTCGTACTGCTTTGTGGTCAGTAGTGTACACAGGGTTGAGCAGCGATACGTTTCACCTGATCCTTGACAACAAAGCCAATGATGTCCATGCCTTGTTTGCTTTCGAAATCCGTCACGTTCTTGTCAGACTCCTCAATTGGTACCACTGTGCTTCCGTAACTGAAGCCTCTTGCCAGTTCTTCTTGTTCGAGTTCGCGTTTACCGCCGGGTGCCTCCTCGTCTGGAACCTGGTAGGTGCGCGTGTTTTTGACAGCAGCAAGGTCGCCTTGCTTGGGCTGATCATCGGGAGGAGCGAATTGAGATTGTGTTTCTCCTGCTGCCATGTTCGGTCTGACGACAAATTGACTGGCCGATGGTGCCTTTGCTATCATCACTCGAGGGTATCGCTCGACATCGATTGCCATGGCCGAGTCGTAGTTTTCCATATCACCCAGGGTGAGGTACCCTTTGTACGAATGTACAGGTCGCACCGTCTTCATACGAGGAATCACCATCTCGTCGATGGCGAAGCCGAGTGTGCCGTACAAGCCGTTGCATTCTTCAGCTAGTCCTTTCAATATTTCCTCATTCTCGGCCTTTGCTCATGTCAGCCATTGAATAAGCTCAAAGCAATCTGAGACGTACCTTTGTAGGATCCTTATTTTCCTCCTTGAATCCATATTCTGCATCGTCGAAGTCGACTCCACTGGCGTTTGTGTTAGGTTGACAGTCATCATAGACGGAGCTGCACTCACAGAATGACCAGCTCAATACCATCCTCCTTGCACTTTGAGGTGATGAGGTCAAGGCCGTCAGTATCAATACTACCATTACCGTTTGTGACCAGGACAATCTTGCGTGTATAGGCCAGCTTGCGAGTAACAGTCTCGATCATGTGGATGGCCACAACCAATGCCGAAATTGCTGTTCAGGTTAGCATCGCACGAGCAACAATCCGCGTCCTTGAAGCATACCATCACCGACATCCGTGCTGCTGGGGACAAGCTGCTGTTTGAGACGGCGTATGTCTGGCATCAATGCTCTATGTTAGTTAGCAAAGTTTTGTTAAGCTTCAAAGATGTTACACACTGTCCGAGTTCTTTGAAAACAGTGATGTGCTGATAAGCATCTTCGTCAGAATTATCCAGCGCGTTCAGGCAGCCTGCGATACAGATTAACTATCGCCTCATGTCGGATGCATTTATCGACAACTATAAGTTGAGATGATGCAAGTTTGTGTTCTTACCATCTGTTCGCAGTCCCACGACCGCAAGCATTGCTGTTTTGCGTTCAGTGGCCACCTAGAAAATCAACAAAATGATCGTGAACATCGCGAACATGCTACTTCGACTTACAGTCGTAGTGATTTTGTCCCAAATGTATGTCAAAGCCCAGTCTAGATCAGTGATTTCTCGACCATTGTGCTTTTCACCCATGGATTCACCGAGATCCACAATATAGACAGTCGCCTCTTTTCCCGCCATGTTGAAGTTCAAGTGCAGAAGTGAAGCGCAATGTGTTGGAAATGAATGTTGTGTTGTGTTGAAGACAAAACATTACGGAAAGCACTTTCGGACGACGTGTGCGGACGTGTCGGCTTCGTGCTTTGCAGGCAGCAACGAGATTGTTGGAACTTCCTCAAATTCACAGCCAACGCGCTGGAACGACATATCAGCAAGATGACTAGGTACTTGCATGTGCTACAGATAAAATGATATAGTTCAAAAAACTATGTTGGAGAGAATCGAGACCGAGGTGTACCAGCAGTTTCAATACGTCATCACTCGAGCAATCTGGCGTGATACACGAAGTACCATTCAACAAACCACAACTCTCAATCCTTGCCAACCTCATTCGAACACCAGCAAACATGCCTTCAGTAACAGACTACAAAGCATACCACATTCTGAGCTATGGCTCTTTCCTTGGAGCGACGCTCTTCCAATCCTTCATTGGTGGCGTAGTCGCCTTCAAAGTCCTTCCTCGACCTCAATTCTCTACTCTTCAGAAGGCTACCTTCCCCATCTTCTTCGCCCTTCAATCTGTACTCGGTCTGGCTCTCATGGTTACCTATCCTGGCGAGAAGTTGCTCGGAGTAGGCAACCAATACGTTAGAGAGAATGTCGGCTTCAGTGGCCTCTTAGCGGATAGCAACAGATGGCCTGTGTTCGTACCGCTCGCGACCATCTTTGTTACTAGCGTTCTCAACTCTCTTATCATCGGACCTGCTACAACCAAGACCATGAAGGAGCGTCACCACCAAGGTATGTGCACCACCTATCTGCCAGTTTTCTTCTTTCGGACCGCTAATTAATGTTTTTCAGAAACTCGCGATGGCAAGAAGTATTCTGATGCAGGCCCGCACTCCAAAGCTATGGAGCAGCTGAACAAGACCTTTGGCATGCTGCACGGTGTTTCGACAATCATCAATTTGACTGCATTCGGATGTGCCATCTGGTACGGCTTTGTCTTGGGGGAGAGATTGTAAAACGCTTTGTTGTGAAGTGGAAGGAAAATGCGACATAGGCTCGATAGAAAGTCGATAACGAGAAACACCCGTATGGCAATATATCAATGCACCGCGTGGTCGTGCCTTCCTTAGTGATCTAGCTATTGTAAACGCTTATGGAAGATGACACGATGCCATCGTGGTTCTCATCCGGATCGCTTCCGTGTAGCTTCCGACAAACCCCACCTTGGGCGAAGCCTTGACGACATCAAACATCACCTTGATCTCTTCCTTCGTCCTTGACCATTTCCTCTCCGTACCACAAGCTTCTACTTTCTATAGTCTCTCACTTTTTCATTGATCTCAGTCATGTCTTCCTACGCATCAGAATACCCTGCTGGCGACAAGTTCGACCCAGAGTACAAAGCTTTCTTTGAGCAGTTCTATGAGACATCGGATACTCCTAGTGCTCACGAGAAATACTCCAACCAGTTCACACAAGATGCGACTCTGATCATGGCTTCAAAGAAGGCCCAAGGTCGAGAAGGTGTGTAGTTTCCAGAATGTTCTTTGGTGGCTCCTCTGATATATATATTCAGAAATCTTGTCTCTGCGCAAGGGCATGTGGGAAAAGGTAAACAGCAGAAAGCACACTGCAGTCAAGATATACCCGTTCGGTTCCGATTCGAATGAAGCTATGCTCTACGGGAAGGTTGAGTATAGCCTGAAAGATGGCAGAGAAGCCACAGTGGACTGGGCTGCTCGTGCCCACTTGGTCAAGCAGGACGGCGCAGTCATGATGGACTTCTATCAGGTGTATCTGGTTTGTCGACGATACTCTCATTCCATGTGTGCGACTCATATCTGACCTGACACCAGGACACCGCTGCACAGAATCCTAGCAAGTAGGAAAACAAAGAACTACTCCACGAATTGTAGACCCTTTGCGATGTTGATTCAAGGAGCCACCCTTACTTCGTTGAGAATGCTCTGTCAGAGGAGATTTGGATCAACCTCTGCACCTTGCCAAATATGATGTGCTTGCCATCTGATGGTTTCCAGATCAGCGTCGCGCTATAAATCCGCAAGGGGGATACTCCTCTTCGCTCACACGTCAAGCTTGCATCTGATTTTGTGACCTTGTGGTTGTATTAGAGCATCTCGGTATGATGGTATACTCGACACTGACCGTTGCTCTTCCAGCCGCAGGTTTGAGCTCCGCGAAACTTGGACCAGATCAACCCCTACTGCTATGAGAAGATTAAGGAGCTCAAACTCATGTGGCAACTCTTATGGACTATCTCCCCTCGCATCGTGGACCAATTGTGTAGGAACTTAACGAACTTCACGTTTTTGTTCGAGGCTTTCCAGTATTTCGCGTCTTGAGGACAAAGGACGGCGACGCATTGAGACTGGTGACAAGAAGATGATTGCGTTGCCCAAACCGGCCACCTTGTTTCTTTCATATGCTTGACCCAAGGCACAATTTTTTCGACGCATCCGGCTATCCCCATTGAGAGCTCACAAACGGTCACCGGAAGAGTTCCTGATGTTGTTTACTTTCGCTCAGTTACCCTGTCGCTGGAAATTCGATTGGTCGGACCCGCTTCTTCTCGATTGTGTTCTTTGTTGTCGTTGCAATCACCATTGTCATTGTTTCTTCCAGCGCATAACATTGGATCGCTTTGCCTTTTCAAGACACAACTCCAAGTGCACCCACTTCTTTGCAAATCTTCCTCCACTGTATTGCTGAATCACCACAAAATTTTAACCATCATGGCCTTGCCATACCGCGCTGTAACGCCGTTCTTCGCACATGCCGTACCTGCTGCAGTTTTTGTTACATCTTTGTGGTTCTTCGGTCCAGCCAACAGTCCTCTTGACCGTTACGACCATTCTCTCGACAACCACGATGACAATTCCTATGGCCTTGGACCCAATGTCCCTGATCACCCGTTGACCGAGGGAGCTGAGCACTTGAGCGCCGCTCCAGTCATCTTCGACGTCCCGACTTCGACCGAGACTGAGACTCAATATATCACGGTCACTACAACTCAGGTGGCTCTGCCTGACGACTATGTCCCCATGAGGTCTGGTACCAGGAATTTCCGATCCCGGCACGCAGACCTCATCTTGGCGAACTCCGTCGACAGCCCTGTCTCTTGGTTCAAAAACAACGCCGTCTTCCGCTTCTCCAATGCTGCTTTGTTCATTCCAATGTTCGATATCTTCAGGTACTTCATCGAGGTGGCAATCCTGATGCCCCATTACTTTGTTGGCGCTCTTATCGCAGCCCATACCATGGCAGGATTTGTTATCTTTATGGCAATGTGCCTCTATAACTGGTGGCAGAGACGCAGGTCTCGTCAACAGCCTTCACCTCAGAGCCCTTCTACACCGCCACCACCGCCTGGAGGAAACGGCCCCCCACCGCCCGGAGGAGGTGGTCCGCCTCCTGACGATTCTCCTCCTGGCGGTTCTCCTCCCAGTGACGCTCCCGCTCCCCCTGCAACTCCTGGACACAAACCTCGTGACGACAACCGCGCTAACTTCTCCGGTCCTACAGTCGAAACTTCTCCTAGAAGTCCGGCCCTTGACGCAGGTCGCCTTACGGCAGATCTTACCAACGCTGTGGAAGCCCAAAGAGTCCAAACTCTGGAGACTAATCTCAGAGTCTGCAATGAGACAAGCCAGATCAAGACACAGACCATCCAAGACAGGGATGCCACTATCGAAAGACTCGAGGCAGAGAACAAGCTTATCCATGAACGCCGTAACTCCACTTCGTCCGACATCTCCGATCTTCGTATAAAGCTCAGAACCGCACAGGCGGCATTAGCCGCAAGTGATGAACAACTCAGACAGGAGAGAGAGAATGCAAAGAAGGCTGCTGACAGGGCCTCGGATATTACTTCCCGTAACATGAGTCAGAGAACTGCTCACGATACTCTCCGAAAACGTTGTACATCATTGGAGGATGATCTGCAGCGTGTTAGGCATGACCGTGACTCCGCAACAACTGAGAGAGACAATCTCAAGGCGGCTCTCACACAACAGGAGGCCGACGCGGAAAAGGCAAGGGTTGACGCTGTCGACCGTGCCTATACTATAGCAAATAGAGAGCACAATGACCTCAAGAGAAGGCACACTGTGCTAGAAGAAGAGCTACAGGAGAGTCGCCGTCAGCTTGCCGAATTGCGTGCAGCTGTACCTCCACCTACTGCTCCTGCCCCTCAATCGGATGGTGCAGATGTTGCTGCACTGCGTCAGGAAATCGAGAAGTTGAATGCGAGCCTGGCAGAAGAGCAGAAGAAGGTCGCTTCAGCCAACGCCGATGGGATGTCTGAGCGACTGGCAGCGTTCGGATCCCCTAGGTCCAAGGACAAGTACGATCAAGCTCTGAAGGAGGCCAGTGATTCTCGTAGCGAGGTCACGAGCCTCACTAGCGAGAAGCAAAGACTTGTTCAGCAGAACGAAAGACTCTTGAGAGAGCAGAAACATGGCGATGAGGTAGCCGAAAGGCGACAGAAAGCTGCAGAAGCTGAGCTGCAGCGTTCGAAAGATGCCGCCAGGGCATCTCTCGAGAGCTCGCAGGCTCAGGTTGACACGCTTTCGAGAGCCAAGTCTGATGCCGAAACTGCCATCAAGGAGCAGCAATATGCAGCCGCACAGGCGCAGAAGGCTCAGCAGGAGGCAGAGCAGCGACTGAGGAACATTGACGAGAACTACCGAGATGAAATCAAGAGACTCAACCAGCAGCTTACTGCTCTCAGTCAAACACAAAATGGAAGTTCAGACGCTCTTCAGCAGCAGCAGCAAGCTAGTGCTGCTGCTGAGCAGGAGAGGCTACAGAACGTTGCTCGTGAAGCTGAACGGAAAGCCGCCCAACATGAAGAGGAGAAGAAGCAGGTCGAAAACGAAGTAAAGAGGCTTCAAAACTCCCTCGGTGAGGTTGCCGCGCAGCTCGATGCTGAGAAGGAGAGCAACCATAAGAAGACCGACAATCTCAACACGACGGTTGAAAACCTGGTCAACCAGAACAGTCATCTTCAGACCGCTCACGACAATTATAAAGCATTGAGCGAGCGACACGCTGCAAATGGTACAACCCTCGAGGTCACTCACAATAAACTTCAAGCCGAACACGAAGCTCTTCAAAGACGAAACAACGAGCTGCAATCCAACCTCGACCGCGGTCAAGCAGAATATAACAAACTTCAAGCCGACGGGAATAAGATGCTCAGTGATTTACAGTCACAGGTCAACGGTCTTATGCAATGGAAGGCAAAGACGCTGGAAGATATTCAGGAAGCCCAGAGCGAGTACGACGGTGCGAAGAAAGAAGCGAGCGAAGCAATCGTTAAGCAGGAGAAACTGGAAGAACTTCTTACTGCAGAGAGAGCTGCTTCAGAAGCTCAAGCAAATACCGCAAGAAGGAACGAAGCCTCGCAGAGAAGTGTCAACCAGGATACCTGGGACCAGCTTCAAGCCGCCAGGGATCAGCTGGAGCGCCGCGGAGCTCCGACGGCGGCCTATAAGCAACCAGCCACTAATGCCGAGTTGCAAAAGGACTACGACGCACTGGACAAAAAGAATGAAGACCAAAGAAGATACATTAACCGTCTGAAGGGAGAGCAGGACAAACTGGCGAAACAGATCGATGAAGCCCGATCGGATACTAAGGACTTGAAAGAGAAACTCGCAAAGGTCGAAGAGTCAAACATCGAACTCACTGAACAGAACTTGCGATTCCATGCACGACATGGACCCCTTACAGACGATTCTGGATCAGATCATGACATGGGGGATACAGCTCCAGTTCCTCCGAACCCACCTGCGATCGACCCGACTACCCAATCTTCCATCTCTACCCTTGGTACCAGCGGTCCTACCTTCCCTCCGCCAACCGAGGAACCAGCCAGCGCGCCCGGTACTCCTGGCAGACAGATCAGGACACCTCGATCCCCTCGTAGATCTCCACAGAGAGGCAGCATCTCGCCTATCCGTAGAGTCATGAATACCGGTGGAAGCTCTGCTTCATCAGGTTTGGCAGCAGGTCTCCCGGATCTGGGCAGTCCAACTGCCCCCATGTTCGGCTTTGGAGGACCTTCCGGACTTTCATCCCCATTTACCTCACCGACCTTCCCGAGCCGTGATGAAGCACGAAATCAAGCAAATCTGGATGCAGCGGCCCAACGCGAACTAGATGCCAAGAAACGCGAAGAAGCTGCAGAGAAGTTACATCAGGAGAGACACGCACAAGCAGCGCTCGAATTCTCTCAGCTACAAGGCAGCGCAACGAATGACGCACTCAGCAGCTTCAATATTGATCGAGAGAGGCAGCGGAAGCGACAAGAGCAGAACAGAAACGATCGCAATGGCGAACAAGACACCGAAATGGATACTGGTGAAGACGCCCCTCAAGTCCGCGGTCTCCCCGACATGCAATCTGGTGGCGTCTTGGTCGACCCTGCAGTAGGTGTCGCGGTTGACCCTCTACTGACTGGCGGTGTGCCCGAGGTTCATTACTTCACTGAAGAAGAGTTGCGCAAACGCGAAGAACAGAAACGCGAAGAAGAGAAACGACAGCGCGAAGAAGAGGAACGCCTGCGTCAAGCTGACCTTCCACAGCCCAGATTTGTTGTTGGTTCTGAAGAGGAGATAGCACACTTGAGAACATTGCCTCATAACGAGAACGGACGACAGGACCAAAGCTACCGATACCACGATTACGAAGAACCCGACGACTGGGAGGATGAAGATTCAGCCAATCCCATGCCAATGTACTTCAGGGATGTCAGTAGAACGGGACGGCCTTATGGCCCGCCGGATGCCACTTGGCGCTAAGCCTCAGCCTTGATACTTTGAGCAGTAGTTGTGTTTCCGGGCGTTATGGGGTTTGATTTTAGTGTCTTCTTGTTTTTCCGCGTGGCAGTCTCTCTGCTTTACACTCCTTGTCTGATTTCGTTGAAGTAGTACATAAAAGAACATATGAAGGGATTGATCTCCACCACTCCTACATTCCACTCTGCGACCTCGTGTGATTGGACACCAGAACCGGTTTGCGTTTACTAGGTGTGTTTCATCAAATATGGACAAACCTATGTTTTCACAACATCATTTCAAAGAGCAAGACTTGCCGCAGCAGTCAAACACGGCAATCTGCGACACTTTGTGTTCTAACCATTGATTATTTTCAAACTTCGAAGGGTCGATAGTGGGAGAGAACCACCTTTAGTCTCTTCAAGAATATCTTGCATTCTTATGGCACCGTGATAATCCATTACAGATCTCCCCCTCATATAGCCCTCCTACTTCTCCCCTTCCATCTTCTTCCTCAAACACACACCCTCCCAAGCCCTCCTAACCACATCCCCACTACTTCCCCCTAGCACCTCAATCGCCTCTTCCACCCCCATCAACACACCCACATAGAACGCCTCATCCTCATCCACCCCCGTGCCTTCATGTCTCTTCGGCTCTTCCACCCCTCCATCCTCATTTTGATCCTCTGCTACCCTCTGTGCTAACGTCATGTTTGCAGGAAATGGTGGTGGGAGGGCAAAAGCTTCAGAAGCAGAGGCGTTGAGAGATGTTTCTATACAAGGAGGTAGTGTTTCTGCCGCATACCAGAAAAGCATGTATTGGTAATGTGTCGCTACGGGTAAAAGGCGCGTGGCTATGGGCTCTGTGTCGCATTTCTGGGCATCACCATTTGGGCGTGGTTGGATATGTGGAAGAGGCAAAGGAAGAAGGCGGTTTCTGTAACCCGACTGCAAATATTCACACTCATCAGCATAATCGATACGAAAGATTGGAAGTGGAAGAGGGCATAAAACATACTTCTTCAAAGCCTTCTCTGATAGCAGTGACTCCGGTCTCTTCACTAGCATCTCTGCGACCCTTTGGAAGAAACCAAACATCATTTCTAGTGTCTTTGCATACGACCACGCGATTGGTGGCGAGATGGAATATCACTACTCCTGCACCTGTATCATCACTTCTTGATCAGCAAATGCTCCAGTCGAGTATTGAAGTTACAAAGAGGAACAAAAGGAAAGACAGAAGGGAAAGAACTGGATAGACTTACCTATCACCAAACTATCGCTAGGAAAGTATTTGTCTACTGGTGGATTGGCACGAAGACGTCTTGAAGGCGACATGATTTTTTTTTTGATGACCTGACCAAGAAAATCGAAGGTAATTTCCAGCACAGAGTTCGTTCCTGCTTTTGTTATATCACTTAGAAGTCAAGGCAGAAGTTTTGACCAAGGCGGCAAAATTTCCAGCAACACGTGGCAGAAAATTAGTGTGAACAAATGACAACGTATATTCCGCAGTCAAATTTAACAGATTCGAAGAACAACATGTAGTCGCTTAGATTGACCCACATGTATGAGGCTCTGCTGTGTCGATTGATGTTTCCTTTTTGCGGGAGTGTTCGAAAAATATGCGGAGAGACTTTTGTGGAGTTATTTTTGATATGAAAAGAAGCCCGTGCAGCCATGACGATCATCTTCATCACGGTTGTTTTTTCTTTCTTGTGGCAGGGGGAGAGCTCTTTGCTGATAGCTCTTTGCTTTTTGGTCAGATCGAGCTCATCGAAGAGAAAGAGCTCTTGACGTGTGGGTTGAGCTAAGAGGGAGCTTCTCCCCCTGCTCTGGGGTGCTTTCATTCTTTCCTCAACCTCAATTCGACCAATTGTACGATTTGGATCTCTTCACCTCCGTTGAACTGGTCACATATTGGAAAACAACTGGATAGCCTTTGGTTTCAGAACGGATTCTGGATTTCTTGAATATCATCATAATGTGCCTCGCACACAAACATAACCCGCCAATGCTTGCTGCTACGATGGAAGTTCCTTTTCTTTCAGTCCTCTTCATGCCGTATTCATATCGTTGAGGAAAACAGATGACAAAGTAAAAAGATGGAGGCAAAGAGCTGCTCATGATGACAAAAAAGAGAAAGAAAAAAGGTTCCTGCTACCTCTCCCCATTTGTAATGGAATAAGAGAAGTAAGAAAGTACAATGGACATAAACGGCATTAGCAAGAGAAGATGATGGGAGGAGGTTCTCCAGGATAAGCGAGTGTAGAGTGGATGAATATTGCCAGCCATCTCGGACGCAAAGGACTCTTGGGCTCGAATGACTTCAACCTCGTAGGATATGTGATTCCCACTCATCGGTGCCAAAGGAACAGCCTTGCGGAGGTCTGGACTGATATGGAAGGAAAAAAGGGTAGACGCTAAGAGGGACAGGGAAGTAAATCGTGTGGTTTTCCTGGACACTGGCGGATCCAAATCCAACCAATGACACAAGGCTCTTCAAGATAAGACAAGAAGGGGAAGAGTTTGGAGACTACTCTTCCATTGTTCCAAAGACACCATCGTCGCCTTCGTCGGCTCTGCTGGTTTCGTGGTCCTCGTCGTCCGAGTATGATTCCTCTTCCATGTCGACATCCTCGCGGAACTGGTGTGCATTTGCCAAGGAGCTTGGCTGGTACGAGTTCTGATATCTTGCAGGGAGTGGAGGAACCGGAGGCACATCATGGCCGAGGCTGGTGGGGCCATAGGTGGGGGTGCCATAGCTGCAGCTGAGTAAGCCGACTGCAGCTGCAAGGTCTGCCTGGTCCTCGTCAGGGTAGCTCTGAGCGAGCGAAGTAGCAGCAGTGACGGGTCTGCTGCTTGAGGTACTCCAATGGCGGGCGTGGGAAGACTCGGGACGAGCGGAGAATTCGGACTGGTATGAGCGCGAAACAAAGCTGCTGGCATTGCTGTAGCGCTTGTTGTGTCCGAAAGCTTGCTCTCCGTGAGGAGGGGGCGTCGTCTCGGCCGAGCTGATATCGTCTTCTCTCGAGTCGAAGCCTGAGGCAGCAGGAGATGCAGACGAGTTATCGCTGTCGCTGAGCTTGCTATCTCCGGGGGTGGCATCTCCGTTCATGGCAACGAGGACCGAGGCGGCTTCTAACAACTGGACCTGCTGATGCTTGGAGATGAGGAGTTTGGAGGTGTACTGCCACTCAGGAGTGTGTTCCCAGCTGCGAGGGCAATTAGCACAATGTATGGAATCTAGGTAAGTAGACCACCGAGACTTACAGATGTTTTGTCAAACAACTGCTGTGCTTGTAGCCCTTTCCGCAAGTCTCACACTTGAGCTCACCAGCAGCCGACTTCTTCTTCGACAAGACGGAGCCATCGCTGCCGCGGCGAGCCTTGATCTTCTTGTCATCAGCAGTCTTATCGCCCTGAGGCAAGCTGCTGGGAGGAGAGGGGTAGCTGGCCTGGCTGACGGAGCCGAGAGCACTGCGGGAGGGGACAGATCGTCGGGAAGCCTGGGACTGATCGATGTTGATGGCTTGGGAGATTGCCTGAGCGCTGGTTGCTGCACTCAGGGTGGTGCTCTTGCGGCGAGTGACACGGTGGGTAGGGTTGTAGGAGGAGCCGAGCATAGCAGGGGTATTGTGAGATCGTGAGTAAGAGTTTCGCGACGGCAGGCTGCCGGAAACGGAGGCGCGGTGCGGTGTGTCCTGTGAGGATGCTTATCAGCTGGCGGGCAGTCGACTCAGGAGGTAGCTCCGACATACCCTTGCAACAGTCATTGTGGTATGAATCGCTGTATGCTGATGGTATACTGCTTGAGATGCACAGTGGTCGCTCTCCCGAGACTTTTTTTGGAGATTGTCGGTTGCACAGCCTCAACAACAAAGCCCGGCGATCGATCGACAAGGCGGCAGGAACGGGTGCGTGGGTGGTGTGATTGCGTGTGCGGTAGCCTGCGAGAGGGTTTGGACAGTGAAAGGGTCGAGAGGAAGAGTTCAATGGGTGAGTTCGTTGGCGGTGGTCAGAGGGAAGGTGTTGGAGAGAGTCAGGCGGAAAGAAAGTAGTAGTTCAAGGTAGACAAGTTGGTCAAGAGGTAACGTACTAGCGGTTATCCCCCGCTTGAGGTGGAGTGGAGTGAATGATCAGACCAGACCAGACCAATCACAGCGACACACAAGAAGCCTCCGAAACGTGCGTCTACTTATCTCACCACAAAAATATGTAATTTCTGGCCAGCTTCCCCCTGTGCAGTCGCTCCTTCTTTGTCTAACAACAGCCCATTTCATTGTCCTCCTCTGCTCTTTCCAATTTCACCATCTCTTGTCGCTTCAAACAAACAGAGAGCACGCACGCAGGGATTCGAGGCACGCAATGCGCCTTCCTGTGGCCGTGTGGGACCTGCGGCTAGAAACGCCTCGTTCATTGATTCCCGCTCCGCCTAGTAAATCTAGGGCGCATGCCCTCCCTCTCCCCCTACAACCCTCCAGTCTGGACACGACAAGTCTCATGATAACCCCAGTGTACATGGGTACCTACCTATATCTTCCCGTCCTTTAGCTTTCGAGTCCCTCGTCTGGCCACAGCTCTCCTATTCACTTCGTGTCTGTTCGAAAGCTCTCCCGCAAGTTCTTCCGAGGCCGATGAACGGCGAAGCCTCGTGAGTCGAAATCAGGCACAACACATGTCTCCGATTGTCGCATCACTGCCGCATCAGGCCTAGTTGATTTTAAATCACCACACCCGCTCTCCGAGAACCCCACTCCCGAAAGCGTCATCCTTATCCCGAGCCGATCTCTCGATATCAATCGTCGAGAGCCAGCCTCATGGAGGACAGCTTCTTGTTTGCTACCACTGTTGAGCAGAGCTACTCTCGACCGTGGTGACATTGTACAGAGGCTTGAAGGTGGGCGCACCAGACAATTGCGATATCGCAATCCTTCGTAAGCCATCGCGATCGAGGATTCTTTGTAAAGTAAACACTTGCTCCGAGCTCCTTGCCGACAATTCCTCCATCGAACGCTCCCCATAAAGATAACCAGCACGGTGCACAATGCTGCGGCCACTCACGTCACTCTTTGCTGGCACGGTGGATCCGTCACCGTGATCGCTGTCCTTTTCGATGTCTGGCAACTTTTTTTCCCACCCTCGCGACCTCGGGGGAGCACTCCGCGATCATCAATCGTTCGGCTGTCGGATAACTACGTGATATGAGGAGCTATCAATTTTGCTTACGTTAACACTGCCTGCTTTAACGAGCGGGGTTAAACTTTGGCGATTGAGGTCTGAGGATTCCACGGCGAAGCCGAGAGAAACCAACAATGTCGTACAAAGTTCCAAAGGCCGCGAGTGCTTGTCTTTGGAGGCCTGGGGGCTGGAGCGCAATTTCTGGCATTGATCATGCTCCTTTTCCAAATCAATTGCTCATTTGCCTTGCATTAGGGAATTGCCTATCATGCGCTGTTTAACACTATCGACCTCCGGTGTACGCACGACGGTTCCAACCTCATGTTCATGGTGCCGGGCGTTGAAGTGTCTCGCCTATCTCTCAGGCACCTCAGGGGAAAGTCCAGAGACGCCTCCTGACGGCCTAGTCACACGACTCTCAGCTTGCACGTTGGCTTGTACGAAGCACCAATAGGGCACGGCAGCTGCGTCTCTAATACCACGGCACATTTATATGAAGTAGGTGAGATATTTCTTCTACTGAGATATTTTTTGTCCTATTCTCAATAATTTTGCGGTAAATATCCGTGATCGTCAGGACTCCAGGGAACTGATCCTACAGAAAACGTCCACGATTGGCAGGTTCGCCATTCTCCCTGCATATGCGAACCCGATCTTCCACCCATGGTGAACTTCATCCCCAGATCTGGACATTGCCAAGGCAACAATTGTCAAAGCCAAAAGCTACGAGCTGCGCGCGACTGAGCCACATCAGAAGGTCACATCGCAGTCGAGGCGCCGCGGAGTCTGGAGAGAGCTCAAATGGTGATTCAGGTTCGCCAGGTACGCCGTTTCCTCAGCAGATCATTGGCCAGGTTCTTCGCAGTTCGTAGCACATCATGATCAGCACCTGATCACCAGTTGATATTGCCCTTGAAGATCTCATGGTAGCAAAGCAGCGAAGTCCGTGGTGGACAGAAGTTCGACCTGGGGACCATGCACTGAGACAGTTGCGTGTTCTGTTATCCGACTCGAGGACGCAGAAGTGACTGCGAACATCTCTCTGTAGTTTCATCGGCCGAGACTTGGACAATCTCGTGCTCTGGGAGTGCACGACTTCCTCGCGCATCTCGTTATTCAAGGCCTCCCTGATTATTTGTCTGCACTCCCAGATGGTGTGCATCAAGAATGCGATTCAAACCCTGGCCCGAAGAAAACTCTCGGAGGCTCACTCTCGTCGAACATATCAATCATACAAGACAAGTATCCATGTGCCGTTATCAAAACCAACATCAAGGCTCCGGTCGTGTCAAAAGCCTTAGATCGCGCAGCGTGAAAGAGTACTGAGGAAGGACGTTGTACTTGAAACCATTGCTATTGTCACGGAGAATTCGCATGTTGGCTTAGCAACCATAGTTTGTCTGGTGCTTGATAGCTAGCTCTTTATCGTTATTCAGACCGTAAGATACACACATGAGCGACACCGCCGTGTAACTCATCGGAAGACATCTTTGGCTGTTACTGGGAACCCGATGAGGATCTCCCAAGGTGCATTCTGGGTTGAAAGGAAGGTGTTCATAGGGTATGAGCAGGGTGTCCCACGTGGCATAATTCTTTGGATATCTTTACCATTTGCGAGCAAGCTGATACGTGTGAAATGATTTGGACGCAACGAACAAAGTTGTCCTAGACTCGCCATGCAAGCCAGAAGGTCACAGACGACTGTGAGCTTCGATGGCTGTTGCTACGAGCGAAAGAAACAGCTTGTTTTTGACAGAAGTCAAACAGCTCTTCGGCATACGCTCTGATACCACATCAAATTCAGCACAACATCGAATTCAACCAAGGATATTTCAAGTTGCTTGCTGTGGCTTGACGAGACTTGTTATGTTGTAAGGCTCACAGAAGCAGGTAGTGAAAAGGTATGAGGCAAGAACGACGCAAATGTTGGCAGATGTAAATAATGACGTAGGTAGCTAGCACGCGCAAAACGTGGACTAAAGTCTTTCTCCATCAAGACCGCTGCAACCTACACAACAATCTTCCATACACATCTCAGCAGTCATGTCGGTTCGAAATCGCGTAAAGGCAGAGGTGCCTGTCTCCTCGATGTCCTCACCTTACTCAGCATCTTCTCCGAACGGCAACCTGAACCGCCAACAAAACGCGCAATCATCACCATGGTATCCTACCTTCCTCGAGGCCATTCTACTGGCAATCTACCCCTTCACTCTCGTACTGGGCTCGCTATTCAGCGTCCTCAACACGACGACGCGCAACACACCCTACAGCGGTGACCTCCAGTCCCACCCTCCCTCGATCGCTCCCTCATACTTCGCTCTCAAGTCAAACGTCTTCAACGTCTACTTTGTCAAGATCGGCTGGTTCTGGATCACAGGCGCCTTCTTCCTCTTCTGCTTCACCCACAGCTCCCTAGGCCCTCGCTTCAAGCCCACTCTCACTGCCCGCCGCGCTCGCGCCCTCATCCGCTACACAGCTGTCACGGCAGTCTGGTGCGCTGTCACCCAGTGGTTCTTCGGCCCTCCCATCATCGACCGCGGTTTTAGACTCACCGGCGGTCAATGCGCCATCATCTACAATGACGACCCTATCAACAACGCAAAGCAAAACCAAATGAGCGATACTAGAGAAATCTTCACCCACGCTGCTTGCAAGGTTGCTGGTGGCTCTTGGAGAGGTGGTCACGATATCAGTGGTCACGTCTTCATCTTGATCCTCGGATCTGCCATGCTGTGGTTGGAGATCCTGCCCGACGTTCTCAGAAATGGAGGTCTGCGTGAGGACCGTCGCATTCGTATGCACGATGGTGCTGTCAAGACTGCCGCTGTGGAGACACACGATGAGAAGGGCAATGTACATGTTCCCAGCGAGTTGGGCTTGGGCGTTAGAGTCGCATTGTGCATTGCAGGTTTGAGCTGGTGGATGCTGCTCATGACTGCTGCTTACTTCCACACCTGGCTGGAGAAGTTCACCGGCTTCCTTGTCGCTTTCGGCGTCATCTATGCCGTCTACTTTGTTCCTAGAGGTGTCCCCGCTCTGAGAAGCATTCTGGGCATGCCCGGTGTATAAGCATGAGGGACAAACAGTACGGACAAACATCATGTACACAGCCCTTCTCGCATCCCAGCATTTTTGAATATCACGAACAAGAAAAGAAAAGAAACGCTTCACTATTCCACTCAATCATCTTCCTCTGTATACAATATTTGTGAAGGGTATCTTGTTTCTGAACCCCGTGCAAATCGCATCATGATCGAACTCTCAACCTGCCTGGTAGTATTTCCAAACACATGTAAACGATGCAAGATGATTTCCACTATAAGCTAGATGTGCACTGAGAGCGACTTCTCCATCCACTCTCACCGTACATCCCCACCAACCCTACAAAATAATCTTTTGCGTGTTATCAAGTTTTAAAAACCAGCGCTTCGCAGGGAACTTGGACCGAGTTTTTTTCTTACTCTAAATGCGATATGGGACATCAACTTTTTTCAAAACATCCATATTCCACATCCATATATCCATATTCACTGAGCACGCTACTGAACAACAGACGGAGCATGAAATCCAAAGTTGTGGATGTGGGTTTGAGAATATCATGCTCGCCTCGCTCTTCTAATGCGTCTGGTCGTGAGTAATTATAGGATAAGAACTTTTGAGGTTTGCAGTGAGAAGTCTCTGTGACGATATATGGGCCTTCGATGACGAGGTTCTGAACGGTATGGGCAGAGATGGGTTGTTTTATTGGGCGGTTAGGGTAGGATGGAACATTGAAGGTGTGCATAAGAACAGGTTGGCTAGATGGAGGTAGCTACGAGAGCAACATGTTTGGAGTTGTGCCCGGTAGGGTTAAAGGGTTATGTGGCAAACAAAGGTGGTTGGGTCCATAGTTGGAGGCTCAATCTCACGGCGTTGAACTGGCGTTGTGTTGAGCTCCATGCAGTAGTTCCGTGTGTGAATGATCGAGTCCTGAGATTTGGAAAAGATTATACAGAAACACTGATGTGGGAGTTATGTTGTGTTACCGCAAGCTCTGGAACAGTTCATATCTGAGGCACTCGACAAGGCAGAGTTTGGGATGGCGTGGTCGCGTTGGGTATTGTAAAAGAAGAGAAGAGAACTTGTGATACAAGAAACGATTATTAAAACGACTGCTAATCTTACATCCTCAAGACATTAGATCGACTTCATCTCTAATGTATGTCTCTCCACCCCATCTTGTCCAAGCTGAAGGATCTCCTCGTCGGCCACAAATACTTTCCTTTCCTTTCGGCCTCCTCCCACAGCGTCATCAGCCTCATCTTATCAACCCGCTCTTGTTCTTTCTTCGCCATCTCTTCCTCCTTCCTTTTCTTCATGTTCTCTGCAATCTGCATCATTGCCGGATGACACAACAATCCAACAATCAACCCAGCACCACAAGCAGGATGCTTGAACCAAGCTCCCCAAGTATTGCTGTTATGGAATCGTTCCCAAGATTGATCGATCGCTAATATCTTACTCGCATCCTTTACTTCGGCGAGAGATCTGTCGACTCTATCTCTGAGGAGGTATATCTCTGCTTGTTGTTCTTTCCAGGCTTTGGAGGAATGTTTTTGATCGTGGAACGCTTTAGCGATGAGACGACGACAAAAGGTTTCGATGTTGGGCCAGCGAGAGAAGGAGGCTCTGTATGCGAGTTCTGGATCTTGAGAGTGGAAGGATCTTGTTGATGGTTGGCAGCGTGGTAGACGGGTGACTGCCCTGCGAGCATATTGCGCGAGGCGTAAGCTTGACATGGTTGTTGTATATTGGTTGATAGAAGTGTGTAATAACTGTGAAAGATGATTGAAGATCAAAGTGTGAGGTTATCTCTTGCTAATATTTGTAAAGGATGGTTGCGGAATTGTGGCGGGCGAATTAGGGATGACTTCCGAGAAGGAGCGCATATGAGCTCAGTCGCACTTTCCCACTTTTCTTCTTTAGGGTTACGAGATGGACTTTGGGACTGGACGCATCGATTGGTTGTCGACAAGATGGTTCGTGTTTTACGGAAGGTCGAGGCTGTTCAAATGAGTGGATGATATCTCCCACCACCATCACTATATTTCTTGTTTGTCCTCTTAAAAGCCAGTCTCAGATAGTCGGCTTTTTATCAATCTTCTTCATCTTCTTCATCTTCTTCATCTTCTTCATCTTCTTCATCTTCTTCATCTTCTTCATCTTCTTCATCTTCTTCATCTTCTTCATC